>PPYE01385567.1_pt1 | contig 22375 bp, 17 predicted proteins | sample 1559881 | NCBI WGS metagenome assembly PPYE01 (sample SAMN08240022, study PRJNA423297) | Human gut metagenome, whole genome shotgun sequencing project.
GATCTGTATGAGCACGGAATGTAGGATCTTCTTCAGCAAGCTTTGCTAAAGCTTCACCCATCTTACCCTGGTCATTCTTAGTCTTTGGCTCGATAGCAAGCTCGATAACTGGCTCTGGGAATTCCATAGACTCTAAGATAACTGGATGTGCTTCATCACAGATAGTATCACCTGTTACTGTAACCTTAAGGCCTACTGCAGCAGCGATATCTCCTGAGTAAACCTTATCAATTTCTTTTCTCTGGTTAGCGTGCATCTGAAGGATACGGCCAACTCTTTCTTTCTTATTCTTATTAGAGTTAAGTACATATGAACCACCGTTTAATGTACCTGAGTAAACTCTGAAGAATGCTAACTTACCAACGAATGGATCAGTCATAATCTTGAATGCAAGAGCTGCAAATGGCTCTTCATCAGATGACTTTCTTGTTACTTCGTTACCGTCTTCGTCAACACCTGTGATATCTGGGATATCTGTAGGAGCTGGCATGTACTCGATAACAGCATCAAGAAGCTTCTGAACACCCTTGTTCTTATAAGCTGTACCGCAAAGACAAGGAATAGCTGTACCCTCGATAGTACCCTTTCTTAAAGCAGCCTTTAACTCTGGAACTGAAATTTCCTCATCATTAAAGAACTTCTCCATAAGGTCTTCATCAAGTTCAGCACACTGCTCAACGAGCTTGTCATGATATTCCTGAGCCTGATCTTTTAAATCGTCTGGAATCTCACCAACAGCGATATCATCACCCTTATCTCCGTTGAAGACATAAGCCTTCATCTCGAATAAGTCGATAATACCCTGGAAGTCATCTTCCTTACCGATAGGAATCTGTACAAGTACAGGATTCTTTCCAAGCTTTGTAATAAGCTGGTTGCATGATCCGAAGAAATCAGCACCCATCTTATCCATCTTGTTCATGAAAGCCATACGAGGTACATTGTACTTATCAGCCTGACGCCATACATTCTCTGACTGTGGCTCAACACCGTTCTGTGCATCGAATACACCTACGGCACCATCAAGTACTCTAAGTGAACGCTCAACCTCTACTGTGAAGTCAACGTGTCCTGGAGTATCGATAATGTTAATACGGTATTCTGGCTGTGTCTTATCTGGCTTACCCTCTTTCTCAGGTGTCCAGTGACATGTTGTAGCAGCTGAAGTGATTGTGATACCTCTCTCCTGCTCCTGGGCCATCCAGTCCATAGTAGCAGTACCTTCATGAGTATCACCAATCTTGTGATTAACACCAGTATAATAAAGGATACGCTCTGTTAATGTTGTCTTACCAGCATCAATATGAGCCATAATTCCGATATTTCTGGTTCTCTCCAATGGATATTCTCTTCCAGCCATGGATAAAACCTCCTATAATTATAATTAGAATCTGTAATGAGCAAAAGCCTTGTTTGCTTCTGCCATCTTGTGCATATCTTCTTTTCTCTTTACTGATGCACCTGTGTTGTTAGCTGCATCAAGAATTTCGTTAGCGAGTCTTTCTTCCATAGTCTTCTCGCCTCTTGCTCTAGAGAATGTAGTCATCCAACGAAGAGCTAAAGCCTGTCTTCTGTCTGGCTTAACTTCGATAGGTACCTGGTAAGTAGCTCCACCGATACGTCTAGCCTTAACTTCAAGAACTGGCATAATATTGTTCATAGCTTCTTCAAATACTTCGATAGCTGGTCTCTCAGTCTTAGCTGCAACTCTATCAAAAGCACCGTAAACAATCTTCTGAGCTACTCCTCTCTTACCATCAAGCATAATGTTGTTGATAAGCTTAGTAACTACCTTATTGTTGTAAATAGGATCTGCTAATACATCTCTTTTCTGTGTATGTCCTTTACGTGGCACGGTTCTTCCCTCCTTAATAAATTTATTAAATCATAGGTACTCACAAATAAAAAATGTGTTCGCGCCGTATATATTAACCTGCAACCTCTTGATTAATCTAATTCCGGCACAATTCAAAATTTAATTTGTTCGTAAAAATCAGATTCTTTCGAATCCGACTCTTGCAAATTGTAAAACTTGCATGCATTCATATAAATGCGTGTCTTAATTCAGGCTTAATTACTTAGCGTCCTTAGGTCTCTTAGCACCGTACTTAGAACGAGCCTGTCTTCTCTTTGCAACACCTGCTGTATCAAGTGTTCCTCTGATGATGTGGTATCTTGTACCTGGTAAATCCTTTACTCTTCCACCTCTTATAAGAACAACGCTGTGTTCCTGAAGATTGTGTCCCTCACCTGGGATGTAAGATGTTACCTCGATACCATTAGAAAGACGTACTCTGGCGATCTTTCTAAGAGCTGAGTTAGGCTTCTTAGGTGTAGCAGTCTTAACAGCTGTACAAACACCTCTCTTCTGTGGAGAAGAGATATCTGTTGCCTTCTTCTGAAGTGAGTTGTAACCCTTCTGAAGAGCTGGTGCTGTAGACTTCTTTACTGCAGTCTTTCTTCCCTGTTTTACTAACTGGTTAAATGTTGGCATTCCGTTTTCACCTCCCGAAATTAGAATAATGAATGGTTGCATCTTAGTATCAACTAAGAAAATGTTTTGTCACCAAAACAGCGCAAAAATAGTACTTGCCTATTCGCACGCTTTATTAGTATATATATTTGCAAATTCAGTGTCAAGCATTTTTTCAAAAAAAGACAAAAGCGTGCCAGATTTTATCAATCTGACACGCCATAAGTTTCTATAAAGAATTAATCTTCCTGTGTGAAAACAAGCTCGTCTTCACCAGACTCATCTTCATCTTCTTCAATGTAGTTATCTGTAGAACTGATCTTGATATCCTGATAACGCTTCATACCTGTACCGGCAGGGATAAGCTTACCAATAATAACATTCTCTTTAAGACCAATAAGTGGATCAATCTTTCCGTTAATAGCTGCATCTGTAAGAACCTTAGTTGTCTCCTGGAATGAGGCAGCTGACATAAATGATGTAGAAGCAAGTGAAGCCTTAGTAATACCAAGGATAATCGGAGTACCTGTAGCAGGTGTCTTTCCTTCTTCCTCAAGTCTCTCATTAACTTCCTGGAACTCAATTGTATCAACCTGTGATCCTGGAAGGAACTTAGAATCTCCAGCTTCATCAACAACTATCTTCTTAAGCATCTGACGAACGATAAGCTCAATATGCTTATCATTGATATCAACACCCTGGATACGGTAAACCTTCTGAACTTCACGAAGGAGATAATCCTGAACAGCTCTTACACCAAGAATTCTTACGATATCATGTGGATTCTCAGAACCCTCTGTGATTTCCTCACCCTTAGCAACAACCTGTCCTTCAACAACCTTTTCTCTTGTATCCTTAGATAATGGATAAGCCTTTGAATTACCTTCATCGTCAGTTATAACGATTTCAGTCTTCTTCTCAGTCTTAACAATACTTACAGTTCCGCCAAACTCAGCAAGTACAGCAAGCATCTTAGGCTTTCTTGCCTCGAAAAGCTCTTCTACTCTAGGAAGACCCTGAGTAATATTATCACCGGCAACACCACCTGTATGGAATGTTCTCATAGTAAGCTGTGTACCAGGCTCACCGATTGACTGGGCTGCGATAATACCAACAGCTTCACCAACCTGAACAGTCTGACCAGTTGCCATGTTAGTTCCATAACATTTAGCACATACACCAATGTGTGAACGGCAAGTAAGGATTGTTCTAATCTTAACCTTATCAACACCAGTCTTAATAATAGCTTCTGCTCTCTTAGGAGTTACAAGATGGTTAGCTTCAACAATAACCTCGCCTGTAGCCGGGTCAACAATATCCTCAGCTAAGTATCTTCCTGTAATACGCTCCTGTAATGGCTCAAGGATATCTTCCTTGGCATCACTTGAGTTAGTAGCTCTGTTATTAACAAATGAGTAAACATACATACCAGGTATCTGCTTACCTGCGCTACAATCTGTCTCTCTGATAATAAGATCCTGAGAAACATCAACAAGTCTTCTTGTAAGATATCCTGAATCGGCTGTACGAAGGGCTGTATCTGAAAGTCCTTTACGGGCACCGTGAGCTGAAATAAAGTATTCCAGAACATCAAGACCTTCACGGAAGTTTGACTTGATAGGAAGTTCGATAGTGTTACCTGATGTATCGGCCATCAAACCACGCATACCTGCTAACTGCTTAATCTGCTGGTTAGAACCACGGGCACCTGAGTCAGCCATCATGAAGATGTTGTTATATTTATCAAGACCCTGAAGAAGGGCATCCTTAATCTTATCATCAGTCTCCTGCCATACGCGGATAACATTCTTATGTCTTTCCTCGTCAGTAGCCTGACCTCTGTTATATTTAACAGTAATCTGTTCAACTTTCTTTTCTGCCTCAGCAAGAAGCTGCTTCTTAACTGGTGGCACTGTCATCTCAGAAATAGAAACAGTCATGGCAGCTCTGGTAGAGTACTTATAACCCATAGCCTTGATATCATCAAGAACCTCTGCAGTTGTTGTAGTACCATGAGTATTGATAACATGCTGTAAGATATCCTTAAGCTGCTTCTTTCCTACATGGAAATCAACTTCTGGAAGTAATAAATTCTCTTCCTTGCTTCTGTCAACATATCCTAAATCCTGAGGGAGAATCTCATTAAATATAAGTCTTCCAAGTGTAGACTCAATATTACCTGAAAGCTCTTCTCCGTTAACATTCTTAGTTACATGAACCATAATCTTGGCATGTAATGTAATTATACCATTCTCATAAGCAAGAACTGCTTCATTAATGCTCTTGAAAATCTTGCCCTCACCCTTTGCACCTGGTCTTTCCTGTGTAAGGTAGTAAATACCAAGTACCATATCCTGTGAAGGAACGGCAACAGGACCACCATCAGATGGCTTAAGAAGGTTGTTAGGTGAAAGAAGCATAAATCTACACTCAGCCTGAGCCTCAACAGAAAGCGGAAGATGGACAGCCATCTGGTCACCATCGAAATCGGCATTGAACGCTGTACATACAAGTGGATGAAGCTTAATAGCCTTTCCTTCTACAAGGATTGGCTCGAAAGCCTGAATACCAAGTCTGTGAAGTGTAGGAGCACGGTTAAGCATAACTGGATGTTCTTTAATAACGTCTTCAAGTACATCCCATACTTCTGGCTCAAGATGTTCTACGCTCTTCTTAGCTTTCTTAATATTATCTGCAAGATTACGTCTTACAAGCTCTCTCATAACAAATGGCTTGAATAACTCAATAGCCATCTCTTTAGGAAGACCACACTGGTAAATCTTAAGTTCTGGTCCTACTACGATAACTGAACGTCCTGAGTAGTCAACTCGCTTACCAAGAAGGTTCTGTCTGAAACGTCCCTGCTTACCCTTTAATAAATCTGATAAAGACTTAAGTGCTCTGTTACCAGGACCTGTTACTGGACGACCATTTCTACGTCCATTATCGATAAGAGCATCAACAGCTTCCTGAAGCATTCTCTTCTCGTTACGTACAATAATTTCAGGAGCTCCAAGCTCAAGAAGTCTTGCAAGTCTGTTATTTCTGTTAATAATTCTTCTGTAAAGATCATTAAGATCTGAAGTTGCAAAACGTCCACCATCAAGCTGGACCATAGGTCTTAAATCTGGTGGAATTACAGGGATTTCTGTAAGAATCATCCACTCAGGCTTAGTTCCTGCATTCTTAAATGCTTCAACAACTTCTATTCTCTTTATAAGTCTGGCAGCCTTCTGAGAAGTAGTGTTAGCAAGCTCTTCCTTAAGTCTTACTTCTTCTTCTTCAAGGTTAACCATCTTGAGGAGCTCGAGGATTGCCTCAGCTCCCATACCAACACGGAAAGCCTTGCTTCCGTACTGCTCACAGAGTTCTCTGTATTCAGTCTCTGAAAGAATCTTCTTGAAAGGAATATCTGTTTCACCTGGATCAATTACAATATATGAAGCAAAATATAATACCTTTTCAAGGTTCTTAGGACCAATATCAAGAATGAGATCCATGCGGCTAGGAATACCCTTGAAGTACCAGATGTGAGATACTGGTGCAGCAAGATGGATATGACCCATACGGTCTCTTCTTACGCTGGCCTTAGTAACCTCAACACCACATTTATCGCAGACAATGCCCTTGTCCTTAATCTTCTTATACTTACCGCAGTGGCACTCCCAGTCCTTGCTAGGACCAAATATTCTTTCGCAGAAAAGTCCGTCCTTTTCTGGCTTAAGTGTTCTATAGTTAATTGTTTCAGGTTTGGTAACCTCACCATGAGACCACTCCAAAATATTCTCAGGAGAAGCAAGCTTAATCTGAATCTTATCAAATTTCATTGACTTATTTGATTTAATTTCTTCTGCCATTATAGTGCTCCCTTCTAATTAATATTCATCTGAATTGCCATCGCCGTAATCGTCATCAAAATCATCGGCCATATCAAAATCAGCACCATCATCTGAATCTACAGCATCTTCTGTTCCATCTTCATTAAGAGTAACTGTTGACATACCGCCAGCCTTGTACTCTGCCTCTTCCTCTCTGCTGTTTCTTCTGTATCCATTACCTTCATCAAGAACCTTCTTGAAATCAGTAACTTCATATTCAGAACTCTCAAGAAGTCTGACTTCATTGTTGTCCTGATCAAGAACTCTAACATCAAGTGCGAGTGACTGAAGTTCCTTAAGAAGAACCTTGAATGATTCTGGAACTCCTGGTTCAGGAATATTCTCACCCTTAATAATAGCTTCGTAAGTCTTAACTCGTCCTACAACATCATCAGACTTAACAGTAAGGATTTCCTGAAGAGTATAAGCAGCACCATAAGCCTCAAGTGCCCAAACTTCCATCTCTCCGAATCTCTGTCCACCGAACTGAGCCTTACCACCAAGTGGCTGCTGAGTTACAAGTGAGTAAGGACCAGTTGAACGTGCATGAATCTTATCATCAACAAGATGATGAAGCTTTAAGTAATGCATGAATCCGATAGTTACAGGGCTGTCGAAGTACTCACCTGTTCTACCATCTCTAAGTCTTACTTTACCATCACGGCCGATTGGAACACCCTTCCACTCAGCTCTGTGATCTCTGTGTTCTGAAAGGTAATCAAATACCTCTTTATTAAGAACATCTTTATACTGTGCTGTAAATGTAACCATATCCTCAGGATATTCTTCGCCATTCTTCTCAGCCTCAGCCTTCTGGGCTGCAAGCTCTTCATCATCGAATGGATGGTTAGCATAAGCATTTGCCATATCAAGAGTATCCATAATATCATTCTCATCTGCACCATCGAATACTGGTGTAGAAATGTTAAATCCAAGTACCTTGGCAGCAAGACTTAAATGAATCTCAAGGACCTGTCCAATGTTCATTCGTGAAGGAACGCCCAGTGGGTTAAGTACGATATCAAGAGGACGGCCATTAGGAAGGAATGGCATATCTTCAACAGGAAGTACTCTTGAAACGACACCCTTGTTACCATGACGACCAGCCATCTTATCACCAACGCCAATCTTTCTCTTCTGTGCAATATATATACGAACAGATTTGTTAACTCCTGGTGAGAGTTCATCTCCGTTCTCTCTTGTAAATGTCTTAACAGCAACGACGATACCATAAGCACCATGAGGTACCTTAAGTGAAGTATCTCTTACTTCTCTTGCCTTCTCACCAAAGATAGCTCTAAGAAGTCTCTCTTCAGCAGTAAGCTCTGTCTCTCCCTTAGGAGTAACCTTTCCAACAAGAATATCTCCGGCTCTTACCTCAGCACCAACGCGGATAATACCGTTCTCATCAAGATCCTTTACAGCGTCTGAACCTGTTGAAGGAAGATCTCTTGTAATCTCTTCAGGTCCTAACTTAGTATCTCTTGCTTCTGTCTCATATTCTTCAATATGAATAGATGTATACACATCATCTCTTACGAGACGCTCACTAAGAAGTACAGCATCCTCGTAGTTATAACCTTCCCAAGTCATGAAACCGATAAGAGGGTTCTTACCGAGGGCAATCTCACCATTAGATGTAGATGGACCATCAGCAATAACATCTCCTGCCTTAACCTCATCACCCTTGAAAACAATAGGTCTCTGGTTATAGCAGTTACTCTGGTTACTTCTTGAGAACTTAGTAAGCTTGTATTCGCGCGCCTTGCCATCTTTCTCTCTGATAACAATCTTGTTAGATTCAGAAGAAAGAACAACACCATCAGCCTCTGCAACTACACATACGCCTGAGTCAACAGCAGTCTTATTCTCAATACCAGTTCCGATAACAGGAGCTTCTGTCATAAGAAGAGGTACGGCCTGACGCTGCATGTTAGAACCCATGAGGGCACGTGTACAGTCATCATTCTGAAGGAATGGAATCATTGATGTAGCAACTGAGAATACCATCTTAGGAGATACATCCATAAGATCAATCTGGCTCTTATCGAACTGAGAAGTTTCTTCTCTGTAACGTCCAGATACAGTATTTCTTACGAAATAACCATTCTCATCAATCTCAGCATTAGCCTGTGCTACATGGAAATCATCTTCCTCATCAGCTGTGAAGTAACGAACTTCATCAGTAACTCTTGGATTCTTAGGATCAGACTTATCTACAATACGATAAGGAGCTTCAACAAATCCATATTCATTAATTCTTGCATAAGATGCAAGAGAGTTAATAAGACCAATGTTAGGTCCTTCAGGAGTCTCGATAGGACACATTCTACCATAATGGGTATAGTGTACATCTCGAACCTCGAAACCTGCACGATCTCTTGAAAGACCACCAGGACCAAGGGCTGAAAGACGTCTCTTATGAGTAATCTCACTAAGAGGGTTATTCTGATCCATGAACTGTGACAACTGCGAACTTCCGAAGAATTCCTTAATAGCAGCTGTTACAGGCTTAATATTAATAAGTGACTGTGGAGATATTCCGCTAAGATCCTGTGTAGACATTCTCTCACGGACAACTCTTTCCATTCTTGAGATACCAATTCTGAACTGGTTCTGAAGAAGTTCTCCTACAGCTCTGATACGTCTGTTTCCAAGGTGATCGATATCATCCTTAGTACCAACACCATATTCAAGGTGCATATTATAATTAATAGAAGCAAGAATATCTTCTACTGTAATATGCTTAGGAATAAGGTCAGCAATGTTCTTAGTAATAGCTTCCTTAATATCCTCTAAAGATTCATTCTCAGCAAGAATCTGTGCAAGAACAGGATAGTATACATACTCTGTTACACCAAGCTCCTTAGCTTCTTCTTCGCTGATATCAACCCATTTAGTAATATCAACCGCACGGTTAGAAAGAATCTTAACAACTCTGTCAGATACTGTACCATCAGCAGCCTTAACTTCTACAGTAATGAATACTGAAGGAACAGCTGCATCCTGAATAGCCTGTGCTGATTCTCTTGTAAGCTTCTCACCTGCTGTTGCAATAACAGTTCCGTTCTCATCAACAACATCCTCAGCAAGAACCTGTCCTGTAATTCTGCTCTTGAAAGAAAGCTTCTTATTAAACTTATATCTTCCTACGTGTGCAAGATCATATCTTCTTGGGTCAAAGAACATACCTGAAATAAGTGCTTCAGCACTCTCTACAGATAATGGTTCTCCTGGTCTTAACTTCTTATAAAGTTCAAGAATACCTTCCTGATAGTTAGTAGAAGTATCCTTCTCCATAGTAGCAAGAAGCTTAGGTTCCTCGCCAAAAATATCAAGAATCTCCGCATTAGTACCAAATCCTAATGCTCTGATAAGAACAGTAATAGGAACCTTCTTATTACGGTCAACCTTAACATAGAATATATCATTAGCATCTGTTTCATACTCTAACCATGCACCTCTGTTAGGAATTACCTGACAGCTGTACAAGAAAATCTTACCATACTTATCTTTCTGTATATCATAATAAATACCAGGTGAACGTACCAACTGGCTGACAATAACTCGTTCAGCACCATTAATTACAAATGTACCTGTCTTAGTCATTAATGGCAGGTCTCCCATGAAAATCTCATGCTCGCTGATGCTTTCTGTCTCTTTGTTATGAAGTCTTACTGTAACCTTAAGAGGCGCTGCATATGTAGCATCTCTTTCTTTACACTCTTCAATTGAATACTTAACTTCGTCTTCACATAACGCAAAATCTACGAATTCCAGACTTAATCTTCCATTATAGTCTGCAATTGGAGATATGTCATCAAAGACCTCTTTCAAGCCTTCATTCAAAAACCACTGGTAAGAATCCTTCTGCACCTCAATAAGGTTAGGCATCTCAAGAACTTCTTTCTGTCTTGAGAAACTCATACGCATTGCCTTGCCCGACGTTATTGGGCGTAATCTGTTTTTCTCCATTGACGTTTCACCCCTTAGTTTTCTTCACATTAATATATTACATTATCAGTAAATGTGCAAAGAATAAGCACAATTTACCACAATAGTGCATTGTCCATAGTACATCAAAGATATATATATGTCAAGGGATTTTTAAAAAATTTCCATGAATATTTAGAATTGTATAAAGATAATAGTGTTTCTACCATAGCTGGCATAATAAAATAAAGATGTGATTTATAGAAAAAAGAAAAGACAGGAGCCGTGAAGGCCCGCTGTCTTTCTTATTATATTCATTAGAACAATCAAGTGAATTACTTAAGAGTAACCTTAGCTCCAACTTCTTCGAGCTTCTTCTTGATTTCCTCAGCCTCTTCCTTAGAAGCCTGCTCCTTAACAACCTTAGGTGCGCCATCAACAACGTCCTTAGCTTCCTTTAATCCAAGACCTGTGATTTCACGAACAACCTTGATAACCTTAACCTTCTGATCTCCAGCTTCTGTAAGCTCTACATCAAATTCTGTCTTCTCTTCAGCTGCTGCTGCGCCAGCACCTGCTGCTGCAACTACAACGCCTGCTGCTGCAGATACGCCAAATTCTTCTTCACAAGCCTTAACTAAATCGTTAAGCTCTAATACTGATAAACCTTTAATAACTTCAATGATTTCCTGTGTTGTCATTATTATAATCTCCTTTTTAATATTATTCTAAAATTGAAAGAGCATCTATGCTGCTTTCATAGTTAATTCAGTGTTAAACTGATTAAGCAACTTCCTCGTTCTTCTCAGCAATCTGCTTAATAACACGAGCAAAGTTTGTAATAGGTGACTGGATACTTCCAAGTAACTTTGAAAGAAGTTCCTCTCTTGAAGGGATAGTAGCGATTGTAGCGATACCTGCTGCATCGTAGAATGTTCCTTCAACAACGCCACACTTTAACTCAAGAGCATCAGCTGTCTTAGCAAAGTTAGCTAAGATTCTTGCAGGTGCTGTAGCATCTGTCTTGCAGAATGCAATAGCATTAGTTCCTTCAAGAGTATCAGCAATTGGCTCGAACTCTGTTCCAGCAACAACTCTCTTTACTAAAGTGTTCTTATAAACCTTATAAACCACACCAGCTTCTCTTAACTGCTTACGAAGCTGTGTATCCTGTTCTACTGTAAGACCACTGTAGTTAACTACAACAACGCCCTGAGCGCCGTCAAAGTTATCTTTAATCTCATCGATAGTAGATGTCTTAAGGCCTACATTCTTTAAAATAGCCATGAATAATTACCTCCTGTTAGATTCTTGCTTCATATAGAAGCGATTTTGCCTAAGTGAAGATTATTCGTCTATAGTTTCCCTACAAACAAAACCCTCTCTGCCAAAGACAGAGAGGGAATAATTAATCAAATCCTTAAATCCTCGGTAGGCGTGTTACCTTTAACCATCATCAGTAATACTGAATCCGGACCTGCTGTCTACGGCAAAATATTATGTTGACAGCAAAATGCTGCTCACAAGTTGATAGTATACTATCAAAATATATTAATGTCAACCGTTTTTAATCAAAAAATCTGATTAACCCACATACTTGGCTGTGCTTAACTTAACACCAGGTCCCATAGTAGAAGTAAGAACTACACTTCTAAGATAAGCTCCCTTAAGTGAAGATGGCTTAGCCTTAACGATTGCATCCATAATAGCCTGGAAGTTGTCTGATAACTGCTCCTCTGTGAATGAAGCCTTACCAATTGGCACGTGAATGATATTAGTCTTGTCAAGTCTGTACTCAATCTTACCAGCCTTGATATCATTAACAGCTTTTGTTACATCCATAGTAACTGTACCAGCCTTAGTTAGGAATAAGCTCCTCGCCACCAACGAAATCTGCTCCAGCTGCAAGAGCCTCATCAGCCTTAGCACCCTTAGCAAATACTAATACACGTACAGTCTTACCTGTTCCGTGTGGAAGAACAACAGCTCCTCTGATCTGCTGCTCAGCGTGACGTCCATCACAACCTGTTCTGATATGTGCTTCGATTGTCTCGTCGAATTTAGCAGTAGCGTTCTTCTTTACTAATGAGATAGCGTCTGCTGCTTCGTATAATGTCTGGCGGTCAATATTCTTGGCTGCCTCAACGTATTTCTTTCCTCTTTTCATTATAAACCTCCTAGTGGTAATATCGGAAGGATTCTATCTTTCCTCCCACAATAATCATGAATCAAATGTAGATTAGTCTTCTACAACGATACCCATACTCTTAGCTGTTCCTTCGATCATAGAAGTAGCTGCTTCGATAGATGCAGCGTTAAGATCTGGCATCTTAAGCTCAGCGATCTTCTGAACTTCTGCTCTCTTAATAGTAGCAACCTTAGTCTTGTTAGGTACGCCTGATCCTGACTTAATGTTGCAAGCCTTCTTAAGAAGTACTGCTGCAGGTGGAGTCTTTGTAATAAAGCTGAAGCTTCTATCAGCATAAACTGTAATAACTACAGGTATGATAAGATCTCCCTGATCTGCTGTCTTAGCATTGAACTGCTTTGTGAATTCTACGATGTTAACACCGTGCTGACCAAGTGCTGGACCAACTGGTGGAGCTGGTGTAGCCTTGCCGGCAGGAATCTGTAATTTAATATATCCTGTTACTTTCTTTGCCATTTTGGCACCTCCTAAAAATAAATGTGGTAATTGGCGACCATCATAATATATCCTGCAATATTCACTCTACAAGAATTAACCATCAGGCAATTCTTGTGAATGAATTCACGCAGCTAATTCATTCTGGTCTCCCACGTCCCAGGATCGGGACTGCTTCTTACAATAACTTCACATCTGTGAAATCAATCTCGACCGGTGTTTCACGACCGAACATCTCAACATTAATTGTAAGGCACTGCTTGCCCTCATTAATATTGGTAATCTCACCAACTGTATCTTCCCATGCACCAGAGAGGATCATAACCTTATCGCCGACCTTGCCAGCGAACTGGATAACAGGCTTAACTTCCTGTTCTTCCTCAAGGCTTATGCCGAGATTCTTAATTTCTGTTGGTGTAAGTGGTACTGGCTTTGATCCAGGACCAACAAAACCTGTAACACCTCTTGTGTTTCTGACAACATACCAACTATCGTCGTTCATTACCATCTTCACAAGAACGTATCCAGGAAACATTTTCTTCTGAGCAGCTTTCTTAGAGCCATCCTTAATCTCCACTACTGTTTCAAGTGGAACGATAACTTCAAGAATCTGATCGTGAAGATTTCTGTTTTCAACTGTCTTCTCAATGTTAGCCTTCACCTTGTTCTCATAACCTGAGTAAGTGTGAACTACATACCATTTTGCGTCATCCATACAATCACCTATTCCTTATTTTACAATGAACTCAATTCCAAAGCGGACAATTAAATCCACAACTGCAATGATTACACCTAATAATACGGACACAGCCAATACAGCTACGGTTTCCTTAGTAAGCGACTGACGGTCTGGCCAAATAATTTTTGAAAATTCAGCTTTCAAACCTTTGAACCAGTTCTTTTTCTGCTTCTTAGCTTTTACAGTATCACCCATGAAATACTCCTCACTGTACTAATTACTTTGTTTCCTTGTGTAATGTGTGTGATTTACAGAACTTACAATACTTCTTTGTTTCCATTCTGTCTGGATGAGCTTTCTTTTCCTTAGTCATGTTGTAATTGCGCTGTTTACACTCAGTACATGCCAATGTTATCTTTACTCGCACAACTTCCACCTCCAATTATTATTTTTGTAGGTGTTAAAACACCAATTGGTTTCTTTGCCCGCCTAATCAATGTTGGGTTGTTGAAATTCAGGCACGCAAAAAAGACCGCTTCCATAGCCGTTCTAATATAGCACAGTATAATCCAACTCGTCAACAACTTTTTTAAAGAAAATATAGTGACAAAAAATGCACTTCATATTATAATATTTGTACAAATAAATACGATATATATAAGGAAATGGATTTCCTTTTTTCTAAAGATTATTACAGACAAGGAGGTGACTGTTATGATCAGCAGCGTGTACAGCTATTATCTTGCCCAGTATGGACATAAGACTAACTCAAAGTACGACACACACACTAAAGCACAATTAAAGAATACTTACGGCAGAGTTCTGAAATCTAACAGTCAGACTCCTACATATAAGACAGATATGTCAGAGGCTGCGCAGAAATATGCAATCGACCTTAAAGAGAATGCCAGGGAATTAAGTAACATTGCCAATGATCTTTCCGGAAGCGACGGTCACGGCATGGTATTTAAGAAATCAGCAGTATCCAGCAACCCACAAAGTGTAACCGCAGAATACATAGGCGACAGCACCTCACCTGACAGTTCAAGCTTTGAAATTGATGTAAAGCAGCTGGCAACCAGCCAAATTAACACCGGTAATTTCTTACAGCCTAACAATCGCGCTGTTGAACCAGGTGATTATTCATTTGACCTTAACATCAATAACCTGACCTATGAATTCCAATTTACGGTAGATGAGGAAGAAAGTAATTCTGACATACAGAATAAGCTGGCGAGACTCATCAACAGGTCGAACATCGGACTTGCAGCCAGCGTTAATGAAGACAGCCTTGGCAATACCGCTCTCTCAATAGTGTCAGACATGACTGGTATAAATGGCATTAAGCCGACAATATTTAACATCAGTCCTAACAACGATATCCAGACCAATAATCCTGATTTCGTTGAAGGCTTTGATGAACCAACAATGAAGAATAACACTAACTTCATTAATGCATTTGGATTAGACAGAGTATCACAGTATCCATCTAATGCAATATTTTCAATTAATGGAGAGGAACGGTCTTCGGCATCGAATGACATTACAATTAATAAAGCATTTGCAATAAACTTCAACAGTACTACGGAAGAGCCTGTAACCATAAGTCTCAGGGAAGATACTGATTCGATAACAGAAAGTATTGGCGAACTTGTTTCGGGATACAACAGACTTTTTTCAATTGCAACTAATAAAGATAATGATAAGTTTGAGGGTAATGCCCGATTAAAGAAAGAATTTGCACGAATCATGAAGGCTTACCAGCCACAGCTTGAAAAGAACGGACTCACAGTTGATTCTGATGGAATAATTGAAGTAGATAAGGCTTCTATCCAGCAGGCTGCCAGCAATGGTACCCTTGGTGATGTATTTAACGCCCTTGATTCTTTCAAGAAGTCAATCCAGAAAAAAGCAGACGATATATCTATCAATCCTATGAATTATGTCAACAACAAGATTGTTGCATATAAGAATCCTGCAAGACCTGTTAATGATCCATACAATCTTTCAGCTTATTCAGGTATGATGTTTAATGGATATATCTGATAACTACCATAATATAAAAATGCATCCGCCGGTTGATTTAATAACAACTCTGGCGGATGCATTTATGTTTTTATTTATGCATTAATCAGTTCGCTTCCTGCATCATGTAACTGATTAATAAATGTTCCAAGTCTTACAAGTGCCTTAGAAACAGCCACATCATCATTAGCGCTCACTGCTTCAGAAAGCTCTTTCACGCCTTCATTAGCTTCTTTCTCATCAACAGCGCCTTCTGAAAGAATATCCTTAGTTCCGTTATATACTTCAAAAAGCCAGTTAAGACCTTCGATAATAACATTCACTGCATCATGAGTCTCTGGAAAAGGAACTCCTGCAAGTTCTTCTGAGACTTTCTCTATTGCTCCAATAAGCTTCTCACTGTAAGGAACGGCTTCCTTAAGTACATCTATCTGCTGCTGTCTGTAATCATCCATGATTCTAATCACCTTTCTTTATGAACCTTTTGAATATATATCGGCATTCTGGGTGGGAAATTAATATCATTTGCACTGAAAATTATTATACTCTTAATCTTCCGCTTGCAACTTCCTCGCAGAACTCATCTACACTTCCTTTAAAGCCAACATTTCTAATCTGTTTTATCAACTCTGATTCCATATGTCCATAAAATGGATAATCATGATCAGCTGCCCCTTTTACCGGAACCATATAATCTCCATATTCAGCTCTAAGAACCTCGTCATACATCTCAGGTGCCACTATATTCATGTTTTCAAATGGCAGCTCTATTGTGTAATCATAACATTCTTTTTTCATTTTATAATTGTCATTGTCAAGCCAGTAAAAAATATTAGTAATATAATCTGCCTCTTCACGATAACTTATTGATGATATTTTATCAATTATTTTCCACATATAATTTTTTACATTATTTACATTGTCAAAACTAACATTACACAACTTCTGGAATCCATTCACATATTCATCAAGCATTCCATTCTCTCCCAGCTTATTCCAATCTCTTAAAGTTTCAATGCCCAATCGAATAATTTGTTTCTGAACATTCGTAATTCCGATATCTCTTGAAATATAATCCATTGGAAAAATATCTATGCCAACTCTCTGATACGGAAATCCATGAAAATATCTCATGTAATCGTTAAAATTCCACAGTGTTTCATCTGCTATAACTCTTAAATGAGGTACAAACGCTGCCTTCTGCAGCCTTTCTGAATCAGCATACATTCCAGCAACAACAAATCCATGTGGTAGTGCTTTAGGTAACACCTGAATTAATCTGTTATATTCTTCTCTTACTACGCATATATCAATATCATCATCCCACGGAATCATTCCTTTATGTCTTACAGCGCCCAACAGCGTTCCCCCATCAGCAAAATATCTTATCCCATTATTTTTACAAACACCTGCTACCACATGTAAAACTTCCATCTGTGCAGCCCATGCACGCTTCATCATTGCCGGAATCTCAAAGCCATCCCTCACTTCTGTCTTAAAATAATCCGCACTAAATTCCAATTCTTTCTCCATTATTATTTAATCTTTTCTATAAACTCACACACCGCATCCTCATCAACAGTTCCATCAGCATTTCTTGGCAAAGGCTCTTTCCTTAACACAATCTTCTGAATCTCCCAGCGGTATCCCTTTTTCTCATTATACTTATCAATCCGGCGCTTGAATATATCCTCTGTTGCTCCCTTATCAATAGGTACAATAATCGCTGTAAGTCTGTTATTGTAAAATGTAATGAACCCTTCGGCAACTCCGTTAATAGCTGTAATCTGTTCATTAGTTCTTACACGGCTTATTTTCTCTCCTGTAGGAAGCAGTATAATATTAGGATTGCGCTGTAATAACACAAGTCTGCCTGCATTATTAATCCGTCCGTAATCACCTGTATGATATACTCCATCCTTTAAAACTTTATTATTGGCTTCATCATCCTTGTAATATCCTTTCATAACACACGGACCTTTTACAAGAATCTCTCCATCTTCAGCAATTGTAACCGCATCCTTGTCAAAAAGTGTATAAGAACCGTCATACAGCTCATTAACTCCGACACAGCCTGATGTCTCTGTCGTTCCATATATATTATAGACCTTTAAGTCACTGTCACACAAATTCTCAAAAAGCCTGAATGGGCAGCTTGCACCACCTATTATGATAGTGTTAAGCTCACTGTTAAATCCACTCACAGCCCTGAGATAATCAATCATAGACGGTGTGCCTATAAGGATAGTCGGATCGTAATAATAAGTGTCTGCATCAATATGTCTCAAACCTCTTCCTATACACACCATAGCTCCACAGCATAAAGGCCATATAAGGCTGTATATAAGACCGAATTCATTATGCAGAGGAATCTGTGCAAGCACAATATCATTCTCTGTACATTCCACCCTGCTACTTATTTCAGTGGCTGTATTAAGAATATTATCCACTGATAAAACAACCGGTTTGTCACATTCACCTGCTGTTGCTGTGAACATTATGATATCTCCCTCTGTTGTATTCTCATCATATATCAGTCCTTCAACATCGTCCTTTTCTGCACTTGATATAATAATAGAATTCTCATCTGACAGAATATACTGGTTAGTTGATGTCAATGTGTAATTGACATCAGTTTTCTTAAGAAGGTCAACCCGCGAATCATGCGGAAGGAAGAAATCCACAAGAACAAGGTCCTTTCCCGCCTCTATTGTTCCAAACATATTTACAATCCATCTGTATGAAGCCTGTCCGAATATTGCAATTCTCTCGCCATCAAATTTCTGGAAATGCAATGCCTTTTTCGTGACATCATCAAAAAGCTTCGCGTAGGTAACTTTCATCGTATCATATACGACAGCCACAGCGTCTGGGCGGCTTTCCGCATTAGTCTTTAACATATTATAAAACGTATTCTTATCTGTCATGATTTTCTCCATTTCTGAACAAAGTTATAAATCCTGCATCAAATATAAAAAATTATAGCATTTAGCGTAGAAAATGCCAACAGTGTTATTGTATAATGATTAACATAAATATTAAAATTGGAGGTTTCCATGAAAATATATTTTTACAGATATGGAAGTATCTGCGAACCTGATGTTATAGACTCATTTAAAAGATTAGGACTTGATGTTGATGAAGAAACTATTGAAATAAGTAATAAAAATTTATTACCAGGCGAATGTGTATCAATCGTTTCTCCTAAATTAATGAATAATAATTATACATTTGTATTCACAATTAATTTTTTTCCATGGCTTTCTGATGCATGCCAGATTGTTAATGTCGTTTATATCAGCCTTATTGTAGACAGCCCTGTACTTGAACTATATTCCAATTCGCTGTCTAACTCTGTCAACAGAATATTCCTCTTTGACAAAATGTTATTCAACGAATTCGAGCCATATAACAAGGGACATGTTTTTCATATTCCACTGGCAACTAATGTCCGTCGTAACGATGAGGTTATAAAGAACGCCAGTGCACAGGAAAACACAAAATTTACAAGTGATATATCATTCATTGGTTCTACATATCAGGAAAAATGCCCTTTCAACCGCGCAATTCTTCCAGAATATGAAAAAGGTTATGTCGATGGAATTATTAATGCGCAGCTCGGTGTCTATGGATACAATTTTATCGAAGATATGCTTACTGATGAAATGACAAAAAGACTGTTAAACTGCATCCCGTATCACTATGAATTTCCAGAAGACTACCGTGCCAATAATAAATCCCTGCTTGCACAGGAATATTTAAGCGTTAAGGTTGCTGAACAGGAAAGGCTGCGTTTGTTAAAGATGTTGTCTGATTCATTTAATGTTGACATATATACAGGCAGCGACACCAGCAGCATGCCTCACATACACAACAAAGGTTTTGCAAAATCGCTTACCGAAATGCCTGTTATATTCCACAACAGCAAAATAAATCTTAATATAACAGCCAAATCTATCCGTTCTGGTCTTTCTCTCAGAATATTCGATGTTCTTGGATGTGGAGGCTTCCTTATAACCAATTATCAGGCAGAATTACCAGAATTCTTTGAAATAGGCAAAGACCTTGTTGCATACGAAAGCGAAAATCATCTAAAAGAATTATGTGCTTATTATCTCACACATGATGATGAAAGAAATGAAATAGCACGACACGGATATGAAACTGTTGTAAATAACCATACATACGACATCCGTATGCTCCAGATAATAGATAAGTCGTTCCCAGCCCGGTAATGGGTGGGAACGACTTTTTTTAATTCCACATATTGAATGCTCTGTATTCAGATTCCAGTTTCCTACTCATAAAGCCATCTTCTGTTCCTTCCTGAGTATAGTAGTCTATTGCATCCATTATATCTTTGCATACATTTCCCTGATTGCTAAATGTATCTCTTCCCTTCTGCAATATATCTTCATACTCTTCCGAATGATTCATAATTGATAAAACTTTTTCTCTTAAATCCTTCTTCTCACATTTTATAACATAATCCATAGGAACACTTGCTGGTCTTGGTGGATCTTCATCTGGTATCATCCAATCCGTTACAGCAACACTTGTTTTTCCAAACATAAGTGCCTCAGCCATAACGCTTGACTCATCCGAAACAACCATATCACATAAAGACAATGCCGTCATAATACTTTCTTCTGGTTCAATATAATATAAATTCTTATATATACCTTCATGCAATGAACGCATATTATTCGTTACTAAACTATAGCTCTCAGACCAACACGCCTGTTTTACAACCATATTAACATCTAAATTTTTAACAGCTTTAATAAAATCTTCTTCTTTTCCATCATACTCCCATGATGGTGCATATAACACTGTAAATTTATCTGGAATTCCAAGTTTTTTCTTAATATCTTCTGCTCTGCAGATAATACTTTCATCATTAACATAATCACTCTTTGGATATCCAAATTCATATGTACCACTTCTTGGATTAGCATAATAAAAAGATGCACATTGTCTCCATCTGTCTGCCCATGTTCTTCCAGGAACAATTCCTATATCAAATTTGTTCCATCTTTCACTTTCCCATAAGTTTGGCCATTTGTTATGTCCCTGCGCCAAATCATGTAATAAAATCAATGAAAATTTAGAATTTTCAGGGTAACACACATGCTGACAATATACTCCTATTTCTGCCTTTTCCTTTTTGTCTTTTGTAAACCTGATTTTATAGCCTCTTTTGCCAGCTTCATTTGCAATAGGTTCCAAATTATAATATTCACCCTTATCTGTATAAAAGAATGTTATCTCTTTCTTTATGCTCTTCTCAGACAATACAGAAATTGCATTAGATTGTTTACTATTTACGGAAGCTTCGAGCTCTTTATACTCATTAATTTCATCAGTTTCATCACATTTGGCAGATAGTTTCGCTCTGACAAGAGATTGTTCCATATAAAAAATCTTCTGTCCTTCTAATATCTGAAACAACATATTCAGCCTGTTAATTGCTGCTGACTTATAAATATGCTGACACTCCATGTCATACGCACAATTTTTATTTAACATAATGTCTGATAACGAACCATACAGATTAATATTATTGCTAACACAATAATTTAATAATGTTTCACCCTTTACAATAACATTATTAAAAATGTCTTCATATGCATAATCTTTGTGTCCAATTATATTTCCGGCAGCATCCACATACATTCTAGGTGACATAACCACATTAAATTGTTTTGAACTTTCTAATTTCCATACCATCTCTGATATCTTATCATTATCATATTCGCAACTAACTTCCCAAAAACATATGTATTTGCTGCTTGTTGCTTTTATATACTCAATTATATCTGCATTTGAATCCTCTTCCGACAATTTAGCCAATTCAATATTTTTATATGTCTGCATTTTAATAAATTCATCAATAGCTGATTCATTATTATCTAGGCATATAACAGATACTTGAGGACCATATTCATTTATAAGCCATTTATATTCCTCAACAAAATCATCCACTGAAAATGTTTGTGTATATATAATTAAAGCTTCATATGCAGCATAATAATTTCCGGAATCAATTGCCTGACATATAATTATCTGCATATTTTTAGCTGTGTCATTTAACATGTTACTTCCCCCAAGCTACATATTTTTAATATCATCGTATCGTTTTATACTCTGCTGCATAACTGCTTTTTCATTATCACTTGCTTTAAGATATCTGACAATAAACTGTGGCATCTGTGGAATATCCTTCAATATAATTTCATCAGTAAGCGTACCCACATATTCAATTACATCCATGATTGTTCCATTTTTAAGAATCTCATTAATCCTTGCCTCAGTCTCAGATAAATGCTGTTTTGGGCAGTTATTCATATTGTTATAAAGCAATTTTATATTAGTTGTTATATTATCTTTATTTAATTGAGACAACTGCCAGTAATTAAATGTTGAATATCTGTTCTGAACAGTATTAAGAAATGCCTGTTTAAGATTATAATAGCAATCGCTCTTATCCGTTAAAGCATAATGCTCCAGTACATGTTTCATAGGGATACATGTATCTATCCACATATTAGAAGCATACAATTCAATTATATTATAGTATAATCCAAAACTTGCAGGGATATCATCAAGACACCATTCCTGATCAATCCATACATAGTCACCATTTTCCTGGACAAAACAATTTTTATGAATCATATCAATATATATCTTCTTCAATATTTTATCATTAGATTCAAGCACAGATAAATGCATCTCATCCGAAC
>PPYE01662026.1_pt1 | contig 22371 bp, 22 predicted proteins | sample 1559881 | NCBI WGS metagenome assembly PPYE01 (sample SAMN08240022, study PRJNA423297) | Human gut metagenome, whole genome shotgun sequencing project.
AGTGGGATTCGAACCCACGCGCCCTTGCGGACAAACGGTTTTCAAGACCGCCTCGTTATGACCACTTCGATATCTCTCCAAACGCGCTTAACCATTTTATCAGATAAGCTTTTGTTTGTCAAGCATTATTTTCATCTTTTTTGAAATTTTTCAAAGTGTTTATGAAGTTTTTACCTTCTGTCTTAACGCGACCTAGATATATTACCATGCATCTCAAAATCTGTCAACATCTTTTTTTATTTTTTTCGTCTTTTTTTGACAGCGATTCCAATGCCCCTGCTGCCGCGCTTTTTGAGGCGTTCCCGTCCCGCTGCAAAGCAGATAAATAATGGCCGCGCAGTCTGTTCAGGCCTGGTCAAGCAGAGCTTCGGCAATCAAAATGTCTTCCGGCGTTGTCACCTTGATGTTCTGGTAATCCCCTTGGATCAGCTTTACTCTGCAGTCTGTCATGGATTCTATCACCATGGCATCATCTGTAATCCCTTCCTGTCCCTCAGGCCGGGATAAAATGCGGCGATAGGCATCCAGGATAAGCGGAAAAGAAAATGACTGAGGAGTCTGAATCTGCCACAGGCTGCTGCGGTCCGGAGTGCCTGCGCCAAACCCATCGGCATCGCAGATCTTTATGGTATCCTTTACAGGCATCCCGGCCACGCAGGCTTTAAACTCCCTGACGCAGTCAATAGAGCGCCGGATAATCGTCTCCGTTACCAGAGGCCTGGCGCCGTCATGAATCAGCACACTGTCCACTCCTCCAAGCCGATCCAGTGCTTTCAGCCCTTCATATACAGAATGATACCGCTCCCTGCCGCCTGCCACCACAGCTTTCACCTTGGTAAAGCCATAAGCCTCCACAATTTCTTTCTGACAATAATCCAGATATTCTGATCCGGTGACCAGCACGATCTCATGCACCGGGCTCTTTTGGAATGTGGAAAGGGCATACGTGATCAGCGGTCTTCCCTTTAATTCCAGAAATTGTTTTGCCACAGATGTGTGCATCCGCTTTCCCTGGCCCGCTGCCAGCACTACTGCCCCGATTTTCTCATCCATCCCATTCACTCCCTGTAATTATCGTTCTCCCAGTTTCAGATTCGGTACGGCATTTAAATCCCAGCCGCTTACGTTTCCCTTCATATATTCATAATAGCCGGCCACGCCGATCATGGCCGCGTTATCCGTACAGAAAATCGGCGACGGGTAATAAAGTGTCAGCCCCGCTTTCCGGCACGCTGCTTTCATTCCCGCACGGAGAGCCGAATTGGAAGCCACGCCGCCGGCAATGGCTACTTTTCGGTAACCGTACTCCCTGGCAGCTGCAATCGTCCTGCTGACCAGAGAATCCACCACAGAATGCTGGAAAGAAGCTGCCAGATCCGGCACGCGGATCTCCTCTCCCGTCATTTTGGCATGATTGATGTAATTTAACACACAAGATTTCAGACCGCTGAAGCTGAAGTCATAAGGCGAACCCTCGATCTTTCCTCTTGGAAAGTCAATGGCATCCGGATTTCCTTCTCTGGCTGCCTTATCGATCTTTGGGCCTCCCGGATACCCCAGGCCCACAGCACGGGCCACCTTGTCAAAAGCTTCTCCTGCCGCATCGTCTCTGGTCCGTCCCAGAATCTCAAACTCTCCGTAATCTTTTACAATTACCAGATGGGTATGGCCGCCGGATACGATCAGGCACACGAAAGGCGGCTCCAGATCCGGATGTTCGATGAAATTAGCGGAAACATGACCTTCTATATGATGCACGCCGATCAGCGGCTTGCCTGCCGCATAGGCAATGGCCTTGGCCTCTGCCACTCCCACCAAAAGGGCGCCTACCAGGCCGGGACCGTAAGTTACGGCAATGGCCGTCATCTCTTCCAGTGTCATTCCTGCTTCCAGAAGCGCTTCCTCGATCACCTGGTTGATCTTTTCAATATGCTTTCGGGAGGCGATCTCCGGTACAACGCCGCCGTACAATGTATGAAGAGCAATCTGGGAAGAAATCACATTGGACAGCACAGTCCGGCCGTTCTTCACCACCGCTGCCGCCGTCTCATCGCAGGAGCTTTCAATTGCCAGAATATACGTATCTTCCTTCATCTTTCGTCCTCCTCAAATCCCAGTTCCCGGCTCCAGCCGTCCCGGGCTGCCTTTGCCGCCGGAAAGATTGCTCTTACCTCTTCCATAAAATCATCCGGGCGTATAAGGGAAGGGCTGTAATGGGTCAGCCACATCTCCCTTGGACCGGCTTCCTTTGCCAGGCGGGCAGCCTCGTAAAATGTCATGTGCTTGTACTCTCTTGCCTTGGCTGCCTTGTCCTTTTCTCCGTACATACCCTCACAGATCATCAGATCTGCGTCTTTGGCATACTCTGCGATCACCGGAACTGGTCTGGTATCGGTACAGTAAGCCACTTTGATTCCCCGCCGCTGCGGACCCAGAACCATGTCCGGCGTCAGGATCCGTCCCTCATCTTCCACAGTCTGTCCCTTCTGGAGACGGTTCCAGTACTTCTGCGGGATTTCCTGTGCCCTGGCCCGCTCAACATCGAAACGGCCGGTGCGGGGAATCGTAACAGCATAACCATAACAAGTCACATTGTGATTTACCCGGTACGCATCAAGGACATAGGGTCCCAGTTTGAACTGATGGGTGCTTTCCGACAGTTCAAGAAATTGCAGCTGAAAAGGCAGTTCCGGCGCTATGGTTCGCAGAGCCCCCACCACGCGCTCCAGGCCTTTGGGGCCGATCATGGTAACGGGCTCCGTCCGCTCTGCATTTCCCATAGTAAGAAGCAGTCCCGGCAGACCGCTGATATGGTCAGCATGGTAATGGGTAAAACAAATATAATCAATGGGCTTGGGACTCCAGCCCTTTTCTTTCAGTGCAATCTGGGTGCCCTCCCCGCAGTCAATCAGAAGGTTGCTTCCCTCGCAGCGGGTCATCAGGGCGGTGAGCCACCGATATGGCAGCGGCATCATCCCCCCGGTTCCCAGCAGGCAGACATCTAACATTCTCTTTTCCTCCAGCTTCCATCTGATGCGCAAAAGCGTCTTCCGGATCAGCCGGAAGGGGGAACCCCTTTAAAAGAATTCCGTCCGCTCCTCCACATCTACGGCAATTTTAAACTGACTGATCCAGTCATCGTAGCATTCTTCACATAGATCAAAATGATGGATCTCTCCATCTTTCTCCGAAAAATAATCCCAGCAGTGGTCCAGCATCAATGCGCCTTCCCGCAAAATCCCCTTCTGCACTGCCAGTTTTTTTCCACATTTGTTGCAGACAACCGTCTCAAGCTGTCCATTGGCACTGTATCGTCTCATAACATCCTCACCTTTCTTAAAATCAGCGCAGCCGCTCCATATCCGATGAGATACAGGGCAGCATCAGCCAGAAGGAAATTTTGAAATTTCCCATGGGTCCAGTATAGCGCAGATTCTGAAGATTTTAAGTGGTAAATGTTGCATAGCGCCTTTATATACTTCGGTTCCACATAATGAGCGCATCTTCCCGCGGGTTCCGGTAATAGTCCTTTCTCTGGGCCTCTGTGCGGAATCCTGCAGAAAAGTACAGTTTTATGGCCGGTTCATTGGATTCCCGGACCTCCAGGGTCATGGCCCTGGCCCCTCTGTTTCTGGCTGCCGCTACCATGGCATCCAGCAGTTTCCGGCCCAGTCCCTGTCTGCGGAATTCTTCCAGGACGGCAATTCTCTGGATCTCGCCCTCCCCGGCGATGACGCAGACTGCACCGTATCCGGCCAGACGTCCGTCTTCTTCTGCCGCCAGGTAAAGGTTCCATTTATTTTCAAATCCTGAAGATAAAAGATCCAAAGACCAGGGTTCCCGAAAACAGGCCGCCTCTATGGCGGCCGCCTGCTCCAAATCAGCTTCTGTCATGAATCGGATCTTCACAGTTCAATCCCTTCTCTCTCACGCTCTGCCTGAGGTTTCCGGAGGTATTCCGGCTTAAAATCAGCAGCCGTTACCATCCTTCCCTGTTTCATGTAAAGCTCTCCCAGAGCAGCAACGCTGGCCGCTCTCTGCCTGCTGCTCTGCGGCGGCGCAAACGAATAGGCAACAGTGAGTTCCCTGCGGATAAGAGACTCATAAACCGGCACGCCGTCTCCTAAAAAGACCGTCCGTTCTCCTCTGGCGTTCAGTTCGCTGATCAGTTCATGCATATCCATGGCGCAGGGCTCCTTTTCTGTCTGAAGCTCCTCCTCAGCGTAATACAATCCCGTATACACCTGGCTTCTCCTGGCATCCATGATGGGGCAGATCAATGCCGAAGATCCCCACAGATTATAAGCCAGAGCCTCCACGGTAGGAACGGCAAGAAGCGGTTTCTTTAGGGCCAGCCCCAGCCCCTTGGCTGTAGCCGAGCCGATGCGCAGCCCGGTAAAAGACCCGGGGCCTGCCGATACCGCAATGCCGTCTATGGTATGCAGATCCAGTTCCAGAAGTCTGCTGACCTCGTCAAGCATGGGCAGAAGAGTCTGCGAATGCGTCTTTTTATAATTTACCGTATATTCTGCCGTCAGAATTCCATCGGTCACCAGCGCCACTCCGGCCACCAGCGAAGAACTCTCGATTCCTAATATTCTCATAATTCTCCTTACCTGCTTCCGTCCCTTTGTTAAAATCCGCTGCGCAGTCTTTTTACGGACAGGTTACCGTAATCCTTCGGTAATCAAATCCTCGCTCCACATCTTTTTCAATGGAAATCCAGACCGCATTTTCCGGTATGATCTCACGGATCCTGCCGGGCCATTCCACAAGGCTTACGCCGTCCCCGTAAAAGCAGTCCTCATATCCGATCTCGTCCATTTCCTCTACATCTGCGATGCGGTAAACGTCAAAGTGATAAAAGGGGAGCCGTCCTTCCTCATAAGACTGCAGTATGGTAAATGTAGGGCTGTTGACCGCTTCGGCGATTCCCAGCCCCTTAGCAAAGCCCTGGGCAAACACAGTCTTTCCCACGCCCAAATCTCCTTCCAGGCAATAGACCTGCCCCGCTTCTGCCTCCTGTCCCAGCTTAAATCCAAGGTCAAAGGTCTCTTCCGGTGTTCCTGTTTCAATCTCTTTCTTCATGAATCATACCTTTCCTTTGCTTTCCGTGGAATCTTTTCCTGTTCTGTTTTTGTAAGCCTGTACCGTTCTCTCATAACAGGTTTCTTAACGGATCGTCTTTCCTGCAAAGATTCCCCGGTCCGGAATACGGACTCCGCTGTCCCGGCCGTTCTGCTTCCGGTTTCCATTCTCTGCGCCGGGGCGTTTCCCGCCCCCATGCCTCGGATCATTTTTCTTTCCGGATGCCGGTCTTCTCTGTCCGTGATTTTCATGGTTTTCCGCTTTTTTCCGGTCTCCGCTGCCGCTGCGGCCTTCTTCCCGGCCTCCATTCTTCCGACTTTCCGGCTTTTTCCCGCCTTCTTCCAGCTTCATGGACAGGCTGATGCGCTGCTTTGCTACATCCACATCCAGAACTCTCACATCTACAATATCGCCTACGCTGACAGCTTCCAGCGGATGTTTAATAAAGCGGTCCGTCATCTCAGAAATATGCACCAGGCCGTCCTGATGAACGCCAATATCCACAAAAGCGCCGAAATCGATAACATTCCGCACGGTTCCCTTTAAGATCATGTCCGGCTTCAGATCCTCCAGTTCCATTACATCGGTGCGCAGGATGGGTTTTGGCATTTCATCACGGGGATCCCGCCCGGGGCTGGATAATTCCTTTACAATATCCCGAAGGGTGGGCTCGCCTACGCCCAGTTCTTCAGCCATGGCGCTGTAATCAGAAACAGTAATATTCCGTGAACCATTCAGAATTTCCCGGGGCGTCATTCCCAGCTTTTCCAGAAGTTTTTCGGCTGCCGGGTAACTTTCCGGATGCACACCGGTGTAATCCAGAGGGTTCTCGCCGTTCTGGATCCTTAAGAAACCTGCACACTGTTCAAATGCCTTAGGGCCAAGCTTTGCCACTTTCAGAAGCTGCCTGCGGCTGGCAAAAGCGCCGTTCTCCTCCCGGTAGGCCACAATATTCTTTGCCAGGGCCTTGCTGATGCCGGAAACATATTCCAGAAGGGAGGCGGAAGCCGTATTCAGATCCACGCCTACCTTATTTACGCAGTCTTCCACCACGCCGCTTAAGGTCTCGCTTAAGTGCTTCTGGTTCATGTCATGCTGGTACTGGCCCACTCCAATGGATTTGGGTTCAATCTTTACTAACTCTGCCATAGGATCCTGCAGACGGCGGGCAATGGAAGCTGCGCTTCTCTGTCCCACATCAAACTCAGGGAACTCTTCCGTAGCCAGCTTGCTGGCTGAATAAACGGAAGCTCCTGCTTCATTTACAATCACATACTGCACTTTCTGGGGGATCTCCTTTAACAGATCCACGATCACCTTCTCCGACTCCCGGGACGCTGTGCCGTTCCCCACGGAAATCAGAGTAATATGATACTTTTCAATGAGCTGTTTTAAGACTTTCTTCGCTTCTTCCACCTTATTCTGGGGTGCTGTCGGGTAAATCACCACGGTATCCAGCACTTTTCCGGTGGCATCCACCACCGCCAGCTTGCAGCCGGTACGGAAAGCCGGATCCCAGCCAAGAACCACCTGGCCGGCAATCGGCGGCTGCATCAGAAGCTGCTCCAGATTCTTTCCGAATACTTTTATGGCGCCGTCTTCCGCCTTCTCTGTCAGCTCGCTGCGGATCTCCCGCTCGATGGACGGTCCGATCAGACGGGTATACGAATCCGCTGCCGCCTCCTTTAAAATAGGGCTGGTATACGGATTGTCCGCCGTGATAATCTGTTTTTCCAGATAGCGAAGGATCCGCTCCACCGGCGCTGCGATCTTGACAGTCAAAACTTTCTCTGCCTCGCCCCGGTTAATGGCCAGCACACGGTGACCGGCTATCCTGGCAACCGGCTCCTCATGGTGATAATACATTTCATAAACCGTCTGGGCCTTGTCATCCCGCGCCTCTGACTGGAGAATTCCTTCTTCCATAGTAAGGCGGCGGATGTAAGTCCGGTACGATGCCTCATCTGAAATCTGCTCTGCAATAATATCTCTGGCGCCTTCGATCGCTGCCTTGGGAGTCCCTACCCCCTTTTCCGGATCTACATAGGAAAGAGCCTCCTCCTCTGCCGGAATCTGCGCGGTCTGAGCAAGAATCCACTCTGCAAATGGCTCCAGTCCCTTTTCTCTGGCTGCTGTAGCGCGGGTTCTGCGTTTGGGACGGTAAGGCCGGTAAAGGTCCTCCACTGCCACCAGCGTCTTTGCCTCCTGAATCTGCTTTTCCAGTTCCGGCGTCAGCTTCTCCTGTTCCCTGATCGTGGCAATTACCTGATTCTTCTTATCTTCCAGATTCCGCAGATACCGCAGACGCTCATCCAGATTCCGCAGCACCTCGTCATTCAGAGAACCGGTAGCCTCTTTCCGGTATCTGGCTATAAAAGGAATGGTATTCCCTTCGTCAATCAGTTTCACTGCGGCTTCTACCTGGCCGCGTCCGATCTGCAGCTCTTCCTGCAGCGCTTTAATAATGTCCATATATTACCTCTCAATTTCTTCGGTCGATTGTCTTATTATAATTCATCTCCTCTGCTTTGGCAAGCCTGTTGCGTCTGGACAGCCGTTTGTTTTCGTGCTACAATATTCCTCGTTACTTTGTTTTTTGCCGCCGGATAGGCGGCGTCAATTCAGGAATGCCAAGGGCGCCGCCAGGTTTTTATGGAGGGCCAATGCACCCGCCCGCCGGCGCACCAGAATAAACTGCAATTACAGGATACAATGGAGGAATCGCATATGAATGAAAACAACTGGACTCCCGATCCAGAGAATATAACCGAACCCGTTTCCGATTCTGCTGCCTCTTTCCAGGAGACCGACAGCGCATCATCCCAGGCTCCCACGGCTGCAGAAGAAGCATCACAGCCAAAGGCTCCTCAGGATCCTTTCCAGAACGACGGATGGCAGAGTGCCCCCCAGGATGCTCCGCAAAACAGCGGATGGCAAATGCCGCCTCAGGATATTCCCCAGAACAGCGGATGGCAGAATGCTCCTCAGGATACACCGCAAAACGGTCCATGGCAGATGCCTCCCCAGAACGGATACGGACAGGGACCGGCTCCCGGTCAGCCATGGGGGCAGAACCAGGGAAACCCGGGGAATTTTTACTACGGCGAAGGTCCCGGGAACTATCCGCCCATTCCCCCATCCGGTCCGGCGCCTCAGGACCCCGGCGCACCCAAAAAGCCCGCTGACAAAAAGGAAGTTACTTCTGTCCTTCTGGGTATCGTCTCCATTCTGGTCAGCTGCTGCTGTTTCCCGGCAGGCGTCTGCGTAGGATTTGCTGCCGCCATGGCAGGACTGGTTTTATCCATCCTTTCCCGGCAGAACGGCCGTTTTACCAGTTACGGCACCGCTGGACTGGTATTGTCCATCCTGGGTCTGGTGGAAAGCCTCTTCCTTTTTGCCTGTTACATGATGACGGTGCGGATGCTGCAGGATCCCCAGTTTTCCGCCCTTTTGAATGAACTGATGCGTCAGAACGGTCTGCTGCCCTGATCGAAGGAACCGCAGGATGCAGAAACGCATCATCTGTATATTCCAATGAATGCCAGATAATAGCAAAACAGCCCTTACGGCAAGGATTTCGCTGAGAAAAGCGGATTCCCTGCCATAAGGGCTGTTTTTCATTGATATCTTTTCATCCCACCGGCGGCAAAAGATCAATCCCCGCCAGCAGAAATACATTTTTTACGATCCAGTTTACGATCACCACAAAGGCTCCCACGGCAACCCAGCGGCGGTAGCGCCGCTCCATTCCCGGCAGGTAACGGACTTCCTTCCGTCCCAGAACACTGCGCCTAAAACAGCAGGCCGCCCAGATCCCCAGCTCCACAGCCAGAGCCGCACACACATACAGAACGAAGGGATGGTATTGAAAACTCCCTGCCAGATCTCCTTTCAGGAGCAGACGTACCGCCCGGGTGCCTCCGCAGCCCGGACAGTAAAATCCGGTGAAAAAATGGAACAGGCAGGGAAATCCCTGCCCCGTTTCCAGCCATCTATTCGCCCATCTCAAATGCGTCATGTACGGTTCTCACCGCCCGGTTGGCATCTGCCTCATCAATGAGAACGGTAATCCGGATCTCCGATGTGGCGATCATCTTAATATTTACATTTGCACTGTAAAGTGCCTCAAACATCCTGGCAGCTACGCCGGGATTGCTCAGCATTCCCGCTCCGATGATGGACACCTTTGCCACATCCACCTCACAGGTAATATCCTGGGCAGTAATGGCATCCTTGTTTTCATTCAGGAGCGTCATAGCTTCCTGCAGGTCCGTCTTGGCCACGGTAAAGGAAATATCTTTCCGGTCCTCCCGGCCTACCGACTGGATGATAATATCCACATTAATGTGGTTCCGCGCCAGAATATTAAAAATCTTAAAAGCGATTCCCGGTTCATTCTTTACACCGATGACGGAAATTCTGGCCGTATTCTTATCGGCAGCTACGCCGCTTACCAACATACGCTCCACTCTTACGTCCTCCTTCACCACAGTTCCCTCAGCCCTGGTCAGACTGGAGAGAACCACAAGCTGTACTCCATATTTTTTCGCCATCTCCACCGAACGGTTGTGAAGGACTTTTGCCCCTAAAGATGCGAATTCCAGCATTTCATCATAGGAAACTTCCGAAAGCTTCCTGGCATTTGGCACAAGACGCGGATCTGCGGTATAAACACCATCCACATCCGTATAAATTTCGCAGGCATCCGCCCGGAGAGCAGCTGCCAGCGCCACCGCTGTAGTGTCAGAACCTCCGCGGCCTAATGTGGTCATATCATCGTATTTATTAATTCCCTGGAAACCGGTGATAATAACGATCCGGCGGTTATCCAGCTCATGGCGGATCCGTTCCGTATCGATCCGCTTAAGCTTTGCCGTTCCATAGGCAGAAGTGGTATGCATGGCCACCTGGGCCGCATTCAGCGACACAGCAGGCACCCCAAGAGAATGAAAGGCCATGGCCATCAGAGCCACAGAAACCTGCTCGCCGGTTACCAGGAGCATATCCATCTCCCGCTTAGGCGGATTCAGATCGATCTCATGAGCCTTTGCAATCAGACTGTCCGTGGTCTTTCCCATAGCGGATAAAACCACCACCACCTGGTTTCCTTTCTCGTAGTCCTCAATGCACCGTCTGGCTACATTGAAGATTCGTTCCTTATCTGCAACGGAGCTTCCTCCAAATTTTTTGACAACTAACATTTCTACTGTTCCACCCGTATAAATTTGATCAGGCCGTCCAGGCCGGCAGTCAGCTCTTTAAAATCGGCCTCCAGCATCGGTCTGGTTACAACGGCAAATTCATCCATGCCCTCCAGCGTCACCGCTTCCTCCGGGTCCAGCTCCATCAGACTGCCCAGGCGCTCCTCAGGCTGTCCGGCCATACGGATAAAGTAACGGAATTCATTGGCTTCCATGGGCGCTATGGCCTGCCGCTCACGGTTCCATCCCATAGGCACATTCCGATTTACGTGCTTTGCCGCATCAATAATATCCGCCGCCACCGCACTGGCAGTGGGAAGCTTTCCTGCGCCGCTTCCGTAATACATGGTTTCACCCAGCATATTTCCGGTTACCATGATTCCATTATAGACATCGCTTACCATATAGAGAGGATGATTCCGGTCAATCATGATAGGCGCCACATACGCTTTTACCAGATTATCCTCTCCCATGGAGCTGGATCCAAAAAGCTTGACAGACATTCCCATCTTATCTGCATACCGGAAATCCACGTCGGAGATGCCTGTAATCCCCTCCGTATAGATATCCTCGTAATTGACTTCTTTTCCTGTAGCCATAGCCGTAAGAATGGCAATCTTGCGGCAGGTATCATGCCCTTCCACATCTGCCTCCGGGTTCCGCTCTGCATAGCCCAGGCGCTGAGCCTCCTTTAAAGCCGCATCAAAGGCCCAGCCTTCTTTATCCATCTTCGTCAGGATAAAATTCGTGGTCCCGTTTAAGATTCCTGTAATATTCAGGATCTTTTCTCCCATCAGGCAGCGGTACAGAGGGCGGATAATGGGAATGCCGCCGCCTACACTGGCCTCAAAAAAGAAGTTTACTTCTTTTTCTCTGGCAATCTGCAGAAGTTCTGTGCCGTAAGCCGCCACCAGCGCCTTGTTGGAGGTGGCAACATGCTTTCCAGCCAGAAGGCAGGCTTTCACAAAAGGATAGGAGGGATTCAGGCCACCCATGGTTTCCACAACAATCTGGACCTCCGGGTCCTTTTCGATAATAGAAAAATCATGAACCACCTTATCCTCCACCGGACTTCCGGGAAAATCCCGCAGATCCAGCACATACTTTAACGCCACTTCCTGGCCCACATTTTTTGCAATAATTTCTTTGTTTGTTTCCAGGATCTCAGCCACACCGGAACCGATGGTGCCGTATCCCATGATTGCTACATTAATCATAATCGCTCTACTCCCTGGCTAATATTTTCACATAGTGGATTCCGTTCATCTCTTCTATGTCTTCCACCATTTTGGAGACATTGCCTGTATTGGACCTGACCTCAACACTTAAAGTCAGGGTGGCGACTCCATTAACCGGAATACTCTGATGAATCGTCAGAATATTCGCCTTATACACCGCCACTACATGAAGCAGATCGGACAGCAGCCCCTGCTCATCATCCATCTGAATTACCAGGGTTATGGTTTTTCCTTTTGTATTGTCATAAAAAGGAAAAATATCATCTTTGTACTTATAAAACGAGCTGCGGCTGATGCCTACCTTGTCTGTCGCTTCCTGAATGGTGATGGCCCGCTCCGATTCCAGGAGCTTTTTCGCCTCCACCACTTTTAAAAGCACTTCCGGCACCGCCTTTTGTTTTACGACAAAATATTTGCTTTTTTCTTCCATGGTTTCCTCCGTCAGTATTACCGGAGCCTTGGTTTGTCCGCATCCGGAAAACATCTGTGTTCATACGGAAGATATTAGCATAATTATACAGTCTTTGCAACTGTTTTTTAATCCTGCGCGTGCTTATCCGGGCATCCCAGGCTTAACCACTTTAAATACGCACTGATAAAAGGATCGATTCCGCCGTCCAGAACGCTGGTCACATTGCCGCTTTCTTCCCCGGTCCGATGGTCTTTTACCATGGTATAAGGCTGCAGAACGTAGGATCGGATCTGGCTTCCCCAGCCGATTTCCTTCACATCACCGCGGATATCGGAGATCTTCTCTGCATTTTCCTGCTGCTTAAGCATCATCAGCTTGGTCTTTAACATCTGCATGGCCTTGTCCTTGTTCTGGAACTGGGAACGCTCATTCTGACAGGTTACTACAATTCCCGTAGGAATATGAGTAATCCGGATCGCCGAAGAGGTCTTATTGATGTGCTGACCGCCGGCGCCGCTGGAACGGTAAGTGTCAATGCGCAGATCATCCATATTGATCTCCACATCCAGATCTTCCTCAATATCCGGCATCACATCACAAGAAACAAAGGAGGTCTGCCGTTTGCCTGCCGCGTTAAAGGGAGAAATCCGCACCAGACGGTGGACTCCTCTCTCGGACTTCAGATAGCCGAAGGCATTGCTTCCGTTAATCTGAATGGCCACGGACTTGATTCCCGCTTCATCTCCGTCCAGATAATCCAGCACCTCTGTTGTAAATCCATGCTTATCTGCCCATCTGCAGTACATCCGGTAAAGCATGCTGCACCAGTCGCAGGACTCAGTTCCTCCGGCTCCGGCATTCAGACGCAGAATGGCGTTGCAGTTATCGTACTCTCCCGTAAGGAGGGTCGCCAGGCGCAGATTTTCCAGCTTCTCGGAAAAATCATCCATCATCTGCTGGATCTCCGGGATCACGGAAGGATCATTCTCCTCATTTCCCATCTCGATCAGAAGGCCGATCTCCTCGTAAGCCGTCTCAAGCTTCCGGAAGCCCTCTACCGTATCCTTTAAATTCTTTGCCTCTTTCACCAGCCGGGTAGACTTTTCCGCGTCATCCCAGAAACCCGGCTCTTCCATATTCTTATCTAATTCTTCGATTCGCTTGACCTTATTGTCCAGGTCAAAGTGAATCCCTCACTTCCACTAATGGTTTTTCATACGTTGATAACGTATATTTGAACTGATCTAATTCAACCACAAGCTTCACCCGCTTTCTGTATTTTATTTACAGCTCTTTCCCGGGATCTTTTCCCGCCGGACCTTCGCTGCATTTTCGGCATTTCTGCCCTGCCAGAGCATCCTCTGTCCCTGACAACAACATCATACATGAAAACAAGAAAATTGGCAAGGGCTGCCGCATCTTATGACGGACAGCCCCTGCCTGACTGCGGCCGCGCCTTTCCGGCGGGCCGTCTGCCTTATTCTGTTTTTCATTCAGCTGCAGTATGCCGCATATTTACGCTCCCAGAGGCTTTCTGCCGCAGCACTGCTTATATTTCTTTCCGCTTCCGCAGGGGCAGGGATCGTTGGGGTAGATCTTCTGCACATCCCGCTTCTTAGGTGCTTTTACGCTGGTGTCGTCTTTGTTTGTGCCTGTCACCTTGGCCGCAGGCTCTCTCTCCACCTTCTGCTCTACGCGGATATGGAAGAGGATGCGGACAGTATCCTCACGGATGGCGGCAGTCATGCCCTCAAACATCTCATAAGCACTCATCTTGTATTCTACTACCGGATCGCGCTGGCCGTAGGCCTGAAGACCGATTCCCTCACGCAGCTGGTCCATATCATCGATGTGAGCCATCCACTTATTATCAATCACCTTAAGAAGGATCACCCGCTCAATCTCACGCATCTGCTCGGACTCGGGGAATTCTGCTTCCTTTGCCTCGTAAAGCTTGATAGCCTGCTCTTTGAGATTGTGCATCAGCTCCTTTTTCTTCATCTTCTTCATCTCATCCGTAAGCGTAATGGGCTTTAAGGGAACGATGGGAAGAAGAAGGGAATTTAATTCCTTTAAATCCCAGTTTTCCGGCGTCTGATCATCAGATATGGACATCTCCACCGCATTCTCTACAATGTCGGTAACCATCTTAAGGATCACGTCCCGCATATTATCGCCGTCCAGTACCTTCCGGCGCTCTGCGTAGATGATCTCGCGCTGCTCGTTATTTACCTCGTCATACTTAAGAAGGTTCTCACGAATACCGAAGTTGTTGGTCTCGATCTTCATCTGTGCCTTCTCGATGGCGTTGGAAAGCATCTTATGCTCAATCTGCTCTCCCTCCGGAACGCCCAGAGCCTCAAACATCTTCATCAGACGCTCAGAACCGAAGAGACGCATCAGGTCATCCTCCAGGGACAGGTAGAAGCGGGACTCACCCGGGTCGCCCTGACGGCCGGAACGGCCTCTTAACTGATTGTCGATTCGTCTGGACTCATGACGCTCCGTTCCGATTACCTTTAAGCCGCCCAGCTTTCTGGCCTCTTCATCCAGCTTAATATCAGTACCACGGCCGGCCATATTGGTAGCAATCGTAACAGCGCCGTGAATACCGGCATCCGCTACGATCTCCGCCTCCAGTTCATGGAATTTTGCATTCAGAACTTTATGGGGAATGCCCCGTCTGCGCAGCATGCCGCTGAGCATTTCAGAAGTCTCGATGGTAATGGTACCTACCAGAACAGGCTGTCCCTTCTTATGAGCCGCCTCGATCTCATCTACTACCGCCTTGAACTTTTCTTTCTTTGTCTTATATACTGCATCATCCAGGTCCACACGGGCAATCGGCTTATTCGTAGGAATTGCAATAACATCCATGCCGTAAATATTCCGGAACTCCTTCTCCTCAGTCAGAGCCGTACCGGTCATACCGGCCTTCTTCGTGAATTTATTAAAGAAGTTCTGGAAGGTAATGGTAGCCAAAGTCCGGCTTTCCCTGCGCACATTCACATGTTCCTTTGCCTCAATGGCCTGGTGAAGTCCATCGGAATACCGTCTGCCGGGCATGATTCGTCCGGTAAACTCATCAACGATCAGTACCTCGTCATCCTTTACCACGTAATCCTTATCCCTGTGCATCAGATTATTGGCACGGAGAGCCAGTATGATATTGTGCTGAATCTCCAGGTTCTCCGGATCTGCCAGGTTCTCGATGTGGAAGAATTCCTCAACTTTTTTCACGCCCTGCTCAGTCAGGTTTACCACTTTATCCTTCTCATTTACAATATAATCGCCGGTCTCTTCAATGACCTCGCCTAAAATCGCGTTCATCTTAGAAAATTCGCCGGACTCTTCGCCCCGCTCCAGCTGACGTGCCAGAATGTCACAGACCTCATAAAGTTTCGTGGACTTGCCGCTCTGGCCGGAAATGATCAGCGGCGTTCTGGCCTCGTCAATCAGGACGGAGTCCACCTCATCGATAATGGCATACTCCAGCCCTCTCAGAACCATCTGCTCCTTGTAAATGGCCATATTGTCACGCAGATAATCAAATCCCAGTTCATTATTGGTCACGTAAGTAATGTCACAGGCATACTGGGCCTTTCTCTGCTCGGAATTCATGTCATTCAGCACCACGCCCACGGTCAGACCCAGGAAACGGTGTACCTGCCCCATCCACTCCGCGTCACGCTTTGCCAGGTAGTCATTTACCGTTACGATGTGAACACCTTTCCCTGCCAGTGCATTCAGATAAGCCGGGGCAGTGGATACCAGTGTCTTACCTTCACCGGTACGCATCTCTGCGATACGTCCCTGATGAAGAACGATGCCGCCGATCAGCTGTACACGGAAGTGCTCCATATTTAATGTTCTTTTGGCGGCTTCCCGGACTACTGCAAAAGCTTCCGGAAGAATGTCATCCAAAGTCTCTCCCTTGGCCAGCCTCTCCTTGAAAATCCGCGTCTTGTCCCGCAGCTCTTCATCCGACAATTTCTGCATCTCTGGACGCATGCTTTCGATCTTGTCTACAATCGGATAAATCAGCTTTAATTCCCTTTCACTGTGGGTACCAAAGACTTTTTCAATAATATTCATAGCAATCTCCTAACTTCAATCCTGCATTTCGAAAACTGCCCCCGTCTTTTCTCCTGCCGGCGGCAGTGCTGTATCCAATACTGGATTTTTTATAACTGCATACCTGGTTTGGGCGCAAAAATCCCTTTGCCCAAATTAATCTTTCTTATTGTATCACTATCTTTCATTTTATTCAATCTGTTCATAAAAAATTAACATTCCCGGTTACCATAAAACAGCATTTTATTGTTAACTGGTAAGATTGCACAAAATCTATGTTCGATTTCTCGGTTATCCACATTGTCCACATTCTTTTGTTCACATTTTTCTTCTTTTTTTTCCACAGAAAAAATCCCGTTTTTGGCCGAAAACCGACTTATGCACCAAGTTATCCACATTATCCACATTTTTCACTGCTTATAATCGTTTTTTCCACTTAAGCCGCGCAGAAAAAGATTTTTTGTGTAGAACTCATAAACTTACAATTTCCGACGTTTTTTTCTTATTTCCCCTTGACTTCTTTCGACACCGGTCTTTTCGGGTTCGGATCCCATCAGGGATCTGCTGCCGCCATGAAGCTTACGTCCGAAGCAGTTACAGGAATTAATGAAAAATTAATCAAAATTGTCTTTGCAATTACTTTGTATTTCTTGTCTTTATCTAAAAAATATGCTATACTGAAATCATCTCAAATAAAGGAGTTGATAGTATGCGTTATACGATCGTTGGAAGAAATATCGAAGTGACCCCCGGGTTAAAGAAAGCAGTAGAAGAAAAAATCGGAAAATTGGATCGTTATTTTACTCCCGATACCGAAGTGAATGTTACCATGAGTGTTCAGAGAGAACGCCAGAGCATTGAGGTGACGATTCCGATCAAAGGAACCATCATCCGCGCAGAAGAATCCAGCAGCGACATGTATGTTTCCATCGATCTGGTAGAAGAAATCATCGAACGCCAGATCTTAAAATATAAGAGAAAATTAGTGGACCGCAAGCAGTCTGCCCCCGCCTTCTCTGAAGCGTTCCGGAATGAAGAAACTCCTATCCCGGAAGACGAGATCAAGATCGTGAAAACAAAGAAATTCGCAGTAAAACCTATGGATCCTGAGGAAGCATGCCTGCAGATGGAACTTTTAGGCCACAGCTTTTATGTATTCTTAAATGCAGAAAGCGATCAGGTATGCGTTGTTTATAAGAGAAAAGGCGGAACTTACGGACTGATCGAGCCGGAGTTCTAATGACAGAAAGGATACAGGAGAATACGGACATGAAAAGAAAGTTACGGATTCCGCTGGCAGCCGCTCTTCTTTCTGCAGCTGCAGCAGGAACTTCCTTGGCAGGTGTTTCTGTTCCTGTGCAGACAAACATTTCCCTCCAGACAGAAGTGACAGCTGTTCAGGCAGAGACGGCACCGGTTCTGACCAATGAATCTTCCGGATCACAGACAGCAGAAACAACAGTAACCCAGGCAGAATCGCCGGCACCCGTCCAGACCGGATGGGTACAGGAAAACGGTCAATGGAAATATTACTGGGATGATGGAACCATGGCACGTTCCGCCTGGATCCAGGAGGGAGAGGATACCTGGTATTTCATTAATGATGACGGCACCATGCGGACCGGATGGCTCCAGAACGGAGAAGATTGGTATTTCTTTGATTCCTCGGGTGTGATGCAGACACGCGCCATCCGTGTGGAGGATCGGGTATATTATATGGACTATGACGGCACACTTCTGGTGGGAAGCCGCAGCGTAAACGGAATCCGTTATAAATTCACAGAAAACGGATGCACTGGACAGATGCCTTACACCAGCAAGATGTTCCATTCTGACGGAACGCCTTTTACCGAGGCAGAACGGCAGAACTTAAGCTGGAATTCTCCCAGCTGAGAAAAGTCCTCCTTAAAAATTTTATTCAGGCTGAAGAAAGCCGGCAGAGAAATCAGAAACAATTTTCTCTGCCGGCTTTTATCTTAATAGACATCACAAAATCAATCCAGGAATGTGGCCGCCTTGTATGGGGTACGATAATTGGCCGGGCTGATAATGATGCCGGTCTTTGAACTGGCCGCATGAATAACCTGGCCTCCTCCGATGTAGATGGCTACATGGTTAATGTAATCGCCGCTTGCATAGAACAGCAGGTCACCTGGCTCCACGGCGTCAATAGCAATTTCTCTTCCGTTGACCGCCTGATCCCTGGAACTTCTGCCTGTATCAATGCCAAAATGTTCAAAAATCCGCATAACAAATCCGGAACAGTCCGTTCCTTCCGTCAGGCTGGAACCGCCGTATACATAGGGATTCCCTAAAAACTGCTTTGCATATGCCACAATAGCAGTACGGGTAGCCGACACCACTGCAGTGGAAGCATTTCCACCCGGTCCGTAAGAAACACCGGCTGTAGATGCCTTCGTCTCCGGTGCAGGAGAAACGGCTGCTGTGGTTTCCTGTCTTCCCGGAGCCGATACTCTGGGATCATCGCCCTCTCCCAGAGGATTCGCCGGAATCGTGCCCACCGTCTCCGGCTCAGCTGCAGATGTCTGAGAATTCTGCCCCTGGCTGCCGGACTGGGTCTGCTCTTCTTTTGCTTCTACCATCTTTACTTCTTCCAGCTTCTGCATGGCCTCCTGGGCCTCCTGCACACGCCGCGCTTCTTCCGCTTTCTGAGCCGCTTCCTCTTCCAGGGAAACCGCCTGTTTGAATTCCACTCTGGTCTTTATGTAATCCATGGACACATAACCTACCATGTCCTCATCCACGGAAAGCTTGGCAAAGTTGTCCACCTCTTCCAGCACCACATACTCTGCGCCCTGGACCAGCATAGTCAGGGTATCACTGGACAGATTCGGCTCCGCCCGCAGACGCAGGGCTGCCGTATTGATGGTGGCGTATTCGATTCCGATCTCTTTGGCAATGGCATCTGCCTGGGCTCCGGTAATAAAATACTGGGCCTTGATATAACCGCTGACCGTTCCCGACTGGATCCGATACCAGGCACCGCCTTCTCCCTCTACGGTTTCCAGAATATTCGCCGCACAGTTATTGTAAATCTTTCCCACGATGGCGCTGGACGTATTGGGCTCCTGACGGATATTGACATAATCGCTTACCTGGGAGATGGCAATGTTTTCGTAGTCCTCCGGAGCCATGGCTCTCTCCTGGTAATTTCTGCTGCCCTGAATGGGAGCTGCGGCAAGGGCCTGAGCGCCGGCCTCCGCTGTCATGTGATCCATCCCGCCCCTGTTTCCTGCCGTTCCCGGGATTAACATTCCCAGGACGCAGAGGGCCGGAAGGATACGAAAAGTATATTTATGCTTCATCCGGTCAGGCCTCCCTGTGTTCAGTCAGATAACGCTCCACGCTGGTTACCGCATTCGCTCCGTCGGCTGCCGCGGTGATAATCTGGCGGAGCTGTTTCGTCCGCACATCGCCTGCCGCAAAAATCCCCGGCACGGAGGTGGCGCAGTCCTCCTCCGCCTTAATGTAGCCGTGGTCCATCTCCACCAGTCCGGCAAAAGCCTGGCTGGTGGGTGTGATCCCTACGGCAATAAACAAACCATCGATCTCCAGGCGGTCTGTCTTATCCGTCTTTACATTCCGGATGCGCAGATGCTCCACCCGGTCATCGCCTTCCACAGCCTCGGCCACGGTATCCCACAGGATCTCCACATTCTCCTGGGCCAGCAGATTTTCCTGGAGGCTTTTTGCTCCGCGGAATTCATCCCGCCGGTGAATCACATATACCTTGCGGCACATCCGTGCAAGGAATATGGCATCTTCCAGGGCCACGTCGCCGCCGCCCACTACCGCCGTTACCTTATTCCGGAAAAAGGCGCCGTCACAGGTGGCGCAGTAGGATACGCCGGCTCCGGCCAGACGCTCTTCTCCCGGGATATCCAGATGGCGGTGCACAGCTCCTGTGGCAATAATCACCGTTCTGGTCTCATAGGTGCCGCCCTGGCAGACCACCTCTTTCACGGAACCAAGATCACGGATCTGCATCACCTCATCCTCGATGAATTCGGCTCCAAGCTTGTCCGCATGCTCACGGAATTTGGTCCCCAGCTCGAAACCGCCCATGCCGGGGAGTCCCGGATAATTATCTACCTCATAAGTGGTCAGCACCTGGCCGCCGCTTACCATTTCCTTCTCGATCACGGCTGCCTGAAGTCTGGCACGGCGGGCATAAATTGCCGCCGCCAGTCCGGCAGGGCCGGACCCTATAATCATAAGATCGTATCTTTTCTTCATTCTTAAGTCCCCATATCTTGTTTTTTCACTTTTTTTAGTATATCATAATTTTCTGAATTAATCCTGATTTATTTCTTACGATTATGTTACCAAACCATCGGAGGTCAGAATGAATACAACATCATCCAAAACCATACTTGTAACAGGCGCATCCAGAGGCATCGGGAAAGCCATCGCCCTCCGCTTTGCCCGGGAAGGGTGGCAGGTGGCCATTACCTGTCTGCAAAAAAAAGACCAGCTGCTTGAAACAGCCGGAGAGATCGAGGATGCCGGCGGCGTCTGCCTGCCCTTTGTGGGAGATATGGGCCGAATGGAAGACTGCCGGAAATTATTTGAACAAATTGAAGAAAAATTCGGCGGGCTGGACATGCTGGTCAACAATGCCGGCATTTCTTATGTAGGGCTTCTTCAGGATATGTCGGAAGAGGAGTGGGACAGGCTGATCTCCGCCGATGTCAGTTCCGTCTTTTACTGCAGCAAGCTGGCCATTCCTCATATGATCCGCCGCAGACAGGGACGGATTCTCAATATTTCTTCCGTATGGGGCGTCTGCGGCGCATCCTGCGAAGCCGCCTACTCGGCTGCAAAAGGCGGAGTCAACGCCTTTACCCAGGCCCTGGCCAAAGAACTGGCCCCCAGCGGCATCGCCGTAAACGCCCTGGCCTGCGGCGCCATCGATACGGATATGAACCGGTGGCTTACCGCGGAAGAAAGGCAGGCGTTATTTGACGAAATCCCGGCCGGGCGCATGGGAACGCCGGAGGAAGTGGCCTGCATGGCTTACCTTTTGAGCGAGGCACCCTCCTATCTTACCGGCCAGATCATCCGTCTGGATGGCGGGTGGATCTGAAGCGCCGGATATAATCCATGGCCTGACGGATCCCGTCTTCCGTCACCGCAGCCGTCACGTAATCGGCCGCTTCCCTGACTTCCGGTTTTCCATTTCCCATGGCAATGCCCAGGCCGGCCCACCGGATCATGGACAGATCATTGTAGCCGTCTCCCACGGCAGCGCACTCTTCCCGGGAAATGCCGAAACGGGACAGGATACGCCGGATACCATTTTCCTTGCTGCCGTCCGCTGAAATGATGTCTATGGCCAGGCCATCGTGCCACCGCAGTCCACGGCAGCCAGGCAGCCTGTGGAGAATCTGTTCACATTCACAGGCATCCCCGTAAGGAACCATCTGGTAAACGGGATACCCCAATCCTCTCTGCAGATCCCGGATGGGCGGAATAGCCGTACCGATGCCCGCCTGGGCCTGCCGGACCCGGTCATCGACGAAATTAATATACATGGCTTCCGCCTCCATAAATATGCATGGGAGTGGCTTTTCCTCCAGAAAATCCAGCATCTGCCTTACCTGATCCTCGGGAATGGGATTCTCATAGAGAACCCGTCCCTTCCCATCCAGGCAGTACTGCCCATTTAAGGTCACCAATCCGTCCAGACTGACCCCTTCCAGAAGCGATTCCTCTTCAATCTCCAGCAGATGGCGGCCGGTGGCAGCAAAACATAAAATGCCTTCCCGCCTGGCCTGGGCCACAGCTTCCCGTGCACTCTCCGGAATCCGCCCCGTATCAAAATCTCTCAGTGTCCCGTCAATATCAAAAAATACCGCTTTGATCACGCGTTCTCCTCCGTCCGGATCTGTCTTTGCAAGTCTGTCCTGCTGTTTATCAATCGTATCCCGGAACCAGCTGAATGGTCATAGTCAGATACTTAACAATACATCCCTCTTCCAGGTCCAGATCTTCCTGGTGGCTCACCTCAGGCAGGTCAATCCCCTCGTCCATCTCAACCTGGATCCAGTCGGTGGCCGCCGCTCTGGCTTCATCGGCCGCATCCTCCAGATCGGGACCTTCCGCAAAACATCCTTCCAGATCCGGAAAATACGCCCGGTAGCCGCTTCCATCTTCTTTTCTGGTAAATACTGCTGGATATACGATCTTCATATAAGCCTCCGTTTTTTCTTACTTCCAGTCGGCTGCCTCTTCTTTAGACAGCCGCCATGAATTATCATACCATGACTTCTCCGAAGCCACGGCATCCCTCCGGGGGATGCGCACGGTTCGCCAGGGTGTTTGTCTCGCTTTGCTC
>PPYE01662027.1_pt1 | contig 22370 bp, 16 predicted proteins | sample 1559881 | NCBI WGS metagenome assembly PPYE01 (sample SAMN08240022, study PRJNA423297) | Human gut metagenome, whole genome shotgun sequencing project.
TTCTTGGACGGCTCCAGCTGCGGATCAACTACCGGAACCACAGAAAGATCGTTGTCATTGACGGAAAACTGGGATATGTGGGCGGCTTTAATATCGGAAAAGAATATATCTCCAAAGATCCGGGATTCGGCTACTGGAGGGATACACATCTTAAGATCCGGGGGGATGCCGCTCTGGCGCTTCAGATCCGGTTTGCCCTGGACTGGAATTACGCGGCCCATGAGAACCTTTTTCTGCGCAGTGAATATTTCGGAGACGAAGAGGATGGGAAAATCCAGGATGAAGAAGCCTTTAAAAAAGAGATGCAGGAAGAACTTGGCGCAGACGGGAAAACACCGTGGGCCGATCCTGGGTACATGAATGAAGATCCGAAGATCGGAATTCAGATCATCAGCAGCGGGCCGGATACCAGAACCAGGACCATCCGGGATAATTATCTGGAACTGTTCCACAAGGCCAAGGACCATATTTACATCCAGACACCGTATTTTGTCCCGGATGACGCAGTTATGTCGGCTCTGCGGATCGCAGCTTCCTCCGGGGTGGATGTACGGCTGATGATTCCCTGCAAACCGGATCATCCCTTTGTCTACTGGGCCACGTATTCTTATGCAGGTGATCTGATCCAGGCAGGAGGACGGTGCTATATCTATGAAAACGGTTTTCTTCATGCAAAGGGGATTACCGTGGACGGAATGGTAAGCTGCTACGGCACGGCCAATATGGATATCCGCAGCTTCGAACTGAATTTCGAAGTAAACGCGGTGATCTATGACGAGGCTGCCACGGAGCGGCTGGAGCAGGCCTTTCTGGATGATCTTGCCCACTGTCGGGAAATTACACTGGAGGACTATCGGAAGCGTTCTCTCTTAATCCGTGGAAAAGAGCAGTTCTGCCGTCTTCTGTCTCCTCTTTTGTAAGGAGCCGCTTCCTTTGTTTTTCCATGTATAATCTGAAAAGGCCGATGCATAATAAGAACATGGAAAACATATGGAGAAGAAACAGTCTTATAAAAAATTTTTTTAAATGCGGCGCTGCCGGATGGTGCCTGGAAATCCTTTTTACTTCGGCGGAATCCATAGTGACCCGTGACTGGAGGCTCATGGGAAAAACATCCCTGCTGATGTTTCCCATTTATGGGCTGGGAGCCCTTCTTGGACCAGTGGGGAATGTGATCGACCGGTGGCTGGAGGATGGGATTCCACAGATGAAGCGGGCCGACTTCTCTGAGAGACTGGTCCGCCACGGGATGATCGATATGGTGCTGATTTTCGGCGCAGAGTATTTTTTCGGTTCCTGGCTTCAGCGGGCCGGAATCTGCCCCTGGGATTACAGCGGCCGTCCCACCAATGTAAACGGCCTGATCCGTCTGGATTTTGCCCCCCTTTGGTTTTTTACCGGTCTTTTGTTTGAACGGATCTCTTTATGGGAAACGCGAGCAGGAAGAAGGTAAAGCCCCGGGCTTTCGGACTTTTATGGAGAAGACGGAATGCTGCCTGATGGTATATGTAAAATTACTGGAAAAAGTTTGAAAAAGACCAGGACCGGACTTGTATTTGAAACTTTCCTCCCTTATAATAAATAAGAGTGTGCTCCAGCGCACACTCGCGCCGGAGCGCGGCTGCGTCAGCAACCAGTTTCCGAGGAATCAGCAGGCGCCCCGCAGTTATCTGCGGGGTATTTGGCACTGCTTTGGGGCTGTGTATAAAACAGCAGGCTGACTTTTACGAAAATAAATGGATGAGGTGTTTCAAATGATAAGGTTTGTGGCAGTAGCGCTTATTGTGATTTTATTTCTGATACTCAGTATTCCCATACTGCTGTATGAACGTTTTCTTAAGAAGAAGGATCCGGAGAAACAGATGCATCAGAGCCTTGCCGTCGTACAGTTTATGTTCCGCCTGATCCTTAAGGTTTCCGGCGTTCAGGTAACGGTGGAAGGCCGGGAGAATATTCCCAGGGATAAGGCGGTTTTATACGTAGGGAATCACAGAAGCTATTTTGATATACTGGTGGGGTATACTACCGTTCCCGGACTGACCGGATTTGTAGCGAAAAAAGAGATGCTGCGGTATCCGCTGCTGAAAGACTGGATGACGGATGTACAGTGTCTGTTCCTGGATCGGAAGAATCTGAAGGAAGGGTTAAAGACGATCCTTGAGGGCATCGATAAGGTAAAGAACGGGATTTCCATCTGGATTTTTCCGGAGGGAACCAGGAACCGGAATCCGGAGCTTTCTGACCTTCTCCCCTTCCGGGAAGGAAGTTTAAAGATTGCGGAGAAAAGCGGCTGTGCCGTCATTCCGGTGGCTATGGTGGGAAATGCAGATATTTTTGAGAACCATGTGCCCATGATCCGGAAAAAGAAGGTAGTGATCCGTTACGGACAGCCGATTTATTTGAAAGATCTTCCGCCGCAGGTCCGCAGAAAGTACGGAGCTTATGTGCGGGACGTAATTATACAGATGTTAAATGAGATGCAGGAGAATCAGCCATCATGAAAAATTTAGATCTTCAGGAAATCAGAAAGCAGATCGACCAGGTAGACAGTCAGCTTGCAGCTCTGATCGAGCAGAGGATGCGGCTTACTGCAGATGTGGCCGAGTATAAGATGCAGAATGGAAAAGAAATTTACGATCCGGTGCGGGAGAAGGAGAAATTAGCTTCCGTCCGTGCCATGGCAAAGACGCCATTTGGAGAGATTGCCATGGGCGAGATCTTTGCCCAGATGATGACCATAAGCCGCCGTTATCAGTACCAGGTGCTGGGGAGCTATGGAAACAAGGCAGATGGAGGCTTTAAGCTGGTGGAGAACCTTCCCACAGCCGGCGCCCGTATCGTTTACCAGGGTGTGGAAGGCGCTTACAGCCATGAAGCGGCCCTTCAGGTTTTCGGACGGGATGCAGATGTGTACAATGTTCCTGCCTGGGATGATGCCATGAAGGAAGTGGCTGAGGGCCGGGCGGCCTATGCGGTTCTTCCTATTGAGAATTCCTCTGCCGGAGCGGTTATCGATAATTATGACCTGCTTCTTAAATACGATAACTATATTGTGGCGGAGACGGAGGTATCGGTAAACCATGCGCTTTTAGGCCTTCCGGATGCAGAACTTTCTGATATAAAGACGGTGATTTCCCATCCCCAGGCACTGATGCAGTGCAGTGAATTTTTAAAAGAGCACCGTGACTGGAAGCAGATCCAGGCGGAGAATACGGCAGGGGCGGCCAAGCGGATCCTGGCGGACGGCGATGTGACCCAGGCGGCCATTGCCAGCCCGAAAGCCGGCGAGATCTACGGACTTAAGATATTAAAACCTTCCATTAACCATAACCGGACCAATACCACCCGCTTTATCGTTCTGGGAAAGGAACCGGTGTACCGGCTGGATGCCAGAAAGGTAAGCGTCTGCTTTGAGACGCCCCATGTAAGCGGCGCCCTTTACAACATGCTGGGACATTTTATTTACAACCATGTAAACATGCTGATGATTCAGTCCAGGCCCATCCTGGAGCGGAACTGGGAGTACCGGTTCTTCCTGGATATCGAAGGTTCTTTAAGCGACGGGCCGGTACAGAACGCCCTTCTGGGACTGAAGAGCGAAGCCGTATTCATGCGGATTCTGGGAAATTACTGATAAACGCCATAACCATTACATAAAGCAGAGGCATTGCCATGATGAAAACAGATGAACTCATTATCTATCGAAATTTTAAATACCAGGAGCTGTTCGCTGCCATGGAACGGCTCCTTTACGGAAAGAAGGAGGGACCGGAGCGGTTTTCCTGTGCAAACCAGCTGATTGAGCTGGCAGTTACCTACGGGTTCCAGGGGAATCTGTATCACTGCTTTCTGGCCTTCTGCCTTGCAAATCATGAGAACGCTTACAGCACTTCCTGTGAGATCACAGGGCCGGCCGGCGGCTCTCTGGATGCCCTGGCTCTTCATGATTTCCGGATTTTTAAGGAGCTTTTTGACCAGGATATCCGCACCCTTGACGGGGAGGGGGAGAATCTCTGGGGGCAGATCGCTTCCTACCAGGCGGCCAGTGAAAACGGCAGGGTCTTTAATAAGCGGATCCGGGACCGGATCCTTGCCCTTGCCCTTTCTCTGGAGCAGGCGCCGGATGCAGCAGCCTTCCAGAAGGAAGTGACCCAGTTTTACCGGGAGTTCGGAGTTGGAAAATTCGGACTGAATAAAGCGTTCCGGATTCTGGAGAAGGATGAACAGGCTTTTATTGATCCCATTACCAGCATTGACCATGTGTATCTGTCGGATCTGGTAGGATATGAACTGCAGAAAAAGAAACTGATCGAGAACACGGAAAGCTTCATTGAGGGCCGGGAGGCCAATAACGTCCTCCTTTATGGCGATGCAGGAACGGGAAAATCCTCCAGCATCAAGGCTATTTTGAATCAGTACTATGACCGGGGCCTGCGGATCATTGAGGTCTATAAGCACCAGTTTAAGGCGCTCTCTGATGTGCTGGAGCAGGTGAAGGACAGAAACTACAAGTTCATCATCTACATGGATGATCTGTCATTTGAAGAGTTTGAACTGGAATATAAGTATCTGAAAGCCATTATCGAAGGCGGCCTTGGGAAAAAACCGAAAAATGTGCTGATCTATGCCACCTCCAACCGCCGCCATCTGATCCGGGAAAGCTTCCGGGATAAAAAACAGCTGTCTGATGATGAGATTCATGCCAATGACACGGTACAGGAGAAGCTGTCTTTAGTGGCCCGTTTTGGTGTGACTATTTATTACGGTGCGCCGGAACCCAGGGAGTTTAAGGAAATCGTAAGGGTACTGGCAGCCAGAAACGGCATTCGGATGCCGGAAGAAGAACTTCTTTTAAAGGCCAATCAATGGGAGCTGTCCCACGGCGGACTTTCCGGACGGACGGCAGCCCAGTTTATCACCTGGCTTTCCGGGCAGCAGAAAGGTGCTGAAGGTTTACTTTGATTTTACACAAATTTTATAGATTTTCCATGGTTCTCACTTTATACTATAGCAAAGGCAGGATAAATTGCCGGTGGTTATAGCCCCTTTGGGGGATGTGCACAGGAGGAAAGAAATTATGGCCATACTGACATTTGCAGCAATCGCGGTAGGCTCCTTTGAGGCGGAGCTTGGAATTTATGAAATTTCCAGTAAATATGGTATCCGTTCCATTGACCATGTCCGCCATGTGATTGCTCTTGGCCGGGATACCTACAGCGAAGGAAAGATCAGCTATGAACTGGTGGATGAGCTTTGCCAGGTGCTGAAAGATTTTTCCAATATCATGAAAGGGTATAAGGTACAGAGTTACAAGGCGTACGGAACCAGCGCTCTCCGTGACGCGAAAAATAATCCCATTATTCTTGATCAGATCCAGGTGCGGACGGGGATTGATGTAGAACTGATCAGCAATTCGGAGCAGCGTTTTTTGAGCTATAAGGCCATTGCGGCCAAAGATCAGGAGTTTAATACGGTTATCCAGAAGGGAACTGCTATTGTGGATGTGGGATTCGGCAGCATGCAGCTGTCCCTGTTTGACAAGGATTCCCTGGTGACGACCCAGAACCTTCCGCTGGGTGTGATGCGGATTCAGCGTCTTACCGGACAGATCCCGGCGAATATGGATCTGCACCGGCAGATGGTGGAGGAACTGGTGGATAACGAGCTTTTTACCTTCCGGAAGATGTATTTAAAGGACCGGAATATCCAGAATCTCATCGGCATCGGAGATAATTCCCTGGTAATGCTGCGCCAGGCATTAAACGGGGTGCGGCCGGATGCGGATCGTATGACGGCAGCCGATGTGAACCGGTTTTATGACGGCCTGTGCCGGATGAGTCAGGATGAGATGCAGGATCTTTTCGGAATTAATGCGGAGTATGCGGAACTTCTGCTTCCCAGTGCGGTGATCTATAAGCGGATCATGGAGATTACAGGGGCGGAGCAGTTCTGGCTTCCCGGAATCCGGCTTTGTGACGGCATTGCCGCAGAGTACGCAGAGCAGACCAGGCAGGTAAAGTTTAAGCATAATTTTGAAAATGATATTCTTGCGGCATCCCGGAATATGGCAAAGCGGTATAAATGTCATGCCAGTCATAACCAGATCCTGGATACTTTTTCCGTTGATATTTTTGACGCTATGCGCCGGTTCCACGGTATGTCTCCCAGAGATAAGCTCCTTCTCAGGATTGCCGTGTATCTGCATGCCTGCGGAAAGTTTATCAGCATACGAAACTCCAATGAATGCGCCTACAATATCATTATGTCCACGGAGATTATCGGTTTGAGCCATCTGGAGCGGGAGATCATTGCCAATGTGGTCCGCTATAATATCCGTGATTTTGATTACAACCGGGTGCAGCTGGAGGCGCAGGTGTATAAGGACGCATCCGGCGGCCTTACCGCCAATGAGATTACCATTAAGATTGCCAAGCTGACTGCAATCCTGCGGCTGGCAAATTCCATGGACCGGACCCATAAGCAGAAGCTTTCCGGCTGCAAGATTGCAGTCCGGGACGGCGAACTGGTGATCACAACGGACTATCAGGGGGACATTTCCATGGAGAAGCGTTCCTTTGTGCAGAAAGCAGATTTCTTTGAAGAGATATTCGGCATCCGTCCTGTGCTGAAACAGAAGAGGAGGGTATGATGATGGCAGAGGCCAATGTAAATTATCTGGATCCGAAAAATTATGTGAACCGTGAATTGAGCTGGCTGGAGTTTAACTACCGGATTCTGGGCGAAGCCAGAGACAAAAGCCTGCCCCTGTTTGAGCGGCTGAAGTTTTTAAGCATTACCGCCTCAAATCTTGATGAATTCTTCATGGTTCGGGTGGCGTCCTTAAAGGACATGGTCCACGCAAAATATACGAAGCCGGATATTGCCGGCATGAAACCGGAGGAACAGCTGGTAAAGATTTCCGAAAAGACCCATGAACTGGTGAATCTTCAGTATTCCACCTACAGCCGTTCCCTGATTCCGGCTCTGCGTCAGCAGGGACTCTGCATCCTTCCTGACCATGAGTCTCTGACGAAGGAACAGGGAGAGTATGTGGATCAGTATTTTCAGGAGAATGTATACCCCGTATTAACGCCCATGGCATTTGATTCCTCAAGGCCGTTCCCGCTGGTGCGGAACAAATCTCTTAATATTGCCGCCCTTCTTAAGAAAAAAGGGAAAAAGGAACAGGAGGAGCTGGAATTTGCCATGGTGCAGGTTCCGTCGGGACTGCCTCGGTTTGTGGAGATTCCGGTGACTGCCGATGACCAGGGCCGGGAGATGCGGAATGTGATCCTGCTGGAACAGATCATCGAGCGGAATATGCAGAGCCTGTTCTTGAATTACGATATTCTGGATGCCCATCCCTTCCGTATTATGCGGAATGCGGATCTGACCATTGACGAGGAAGAAGCGGTGGACCTTCTGGAGGAGATCCAGAAGCAGTTAAAGAAGCGCCAGTGGGGTGAGGTCATCCGTCTGGAAGTAGAGGAGAAGGCGGATAAGCGCCTGTTAAAGATCCTTAAGAAAGAACTGGAAGTCAGCTCCGATGATATTTTCCAGATTGCCGGACCGCTGGATCTGACGTTCCTGATGAAGCTTTACGGCGGCCTGGATGGCTTTGACAATCTGAAAGTGGATCCCTATACGCCGCAGCCGATTCCTGCTTTTATGAATGATGACGATATCTTTGCAAACATCCGGAAGGGAGACATTCTCCTTCATCATCCCTACCAGACTTTTGATCCGGTGGTGGATTTCGTTCGGACGGCGGCAAAGGATCCCAACGTACTTGCCATCAAGCAGACCCTATACCGGGTCAGCGGAAATTCTCCCATCATCGCAGCTTTGGCTGCCGCAGCCGATAACGGAAAACAGGTATCGGTTCTGGTGGAGTTAAAAGCACGGTTTGATGAAGAGAACAATATCATCTGGGCCAAGATGCTTGAGAAAGCCGGATGCCACGTAATCTACGGCCTGGTAGGTTTAAAGACCCATTCCAAGATTACCCTTGTGGTGCGGCGTGAGGAAGACGGCATCCGCCGCTATGTCCACCTGGGAACGGGAAATTACAACGATTCCACAGCAAAGCTTTATACCGACTGCGGCATGATGACCTGCAATCCTCTGATCGGCGAGGATGCTACGGCAGTCTTTAATATGCTCAGCGGCTACTCAGAGCCGTTAAGCTGGAACAAGTTAGCGGTGGCGCCGCTGTGGCTTAGAAATAAATTTATGCGGCTGATCCGCAGGGAGACAGAGAATGCCAGGGCCGGGAAGAAGGCGAAGATCATTGCAAAGATGAATTCTCTCTGCGATAAGGAGATCATTGCAGCTCTTTATGAGGCCTCCTGTGCCGGAGTAAAGATCGATCTGATTGTCCGGGGTATCTGCTGCCTGAAGGCAGGCATCCCCGGCTTAAGCGAGAATATTTCCGTCCGCTCCATTGTAGGAAACTTCCTGGAGCACAGCCGGATTTTCTATTTTGAAAATGACGGCCGGAGCCAGATCTTTATGGGAAGCGCCGACTGGATGCCAAGGAATTTGGATAAGCGTGTGGAAATTGTCTTCCCGGTGGAAGATGAAAGGCTTAAGGAGGCTGTGTACCATATCCTGGAAGTAGAGCTGGAGGACAATGTAAAGGCACATATCCTGCAGCCGGACGGAAGCTACGAGAAGCAGGATAAGCGGGGCAAGGTTCTGGTAAATTCCCAGGAACAGTTCTGTCAGGAGGCTATCCACATGGCAAAAGATGCCAGAAAGCAGGAAGATCCGGTGAATACGCGGGTGTTTGTGCCAGTGGAAAGCCATAACGAATAAGAGCCGAAGCAAAAGAACAGAAAAATCCGGCAGGACGTGCCAATTACGCGCCCTGCCGGATTTTTTGTCAATATAAAGTAAGAGAAAATTAAAGTAAAATTCCCCAGCATGTGGTAAACTAGAAAGGGAAATTTTATGTTACAATGAACTTACGATTTTTTGAAGAAAATCTAAGAATAAAATCGTTTCAATTACCAAAAGGAGGAACGTTAAAATGGCGGAAACCCGTATTTTAGTGGTAGATGATGAAAAGGAGATCGCAGATCTGATTGAGATCTATCTGGTCAGCGACGGATATAAGGTATTTAAGGCAAATAATGCGGAAGAAGGACTGGAAATTCTGGAAAAGGAAGAGATCCACCTGGTTCTTTTAGATATCATGATGCCGGGAATGAGCGGCCTTGATATGTGCAAAAAGATCCGGGAGACCAATAATATTCCCATTATTATGCTCAGCGCAAAGTCTACAGACTTAGACAAGATCCTGGGACTGGGCACCGGCGCAGATGATTATGTGACGAAGCCCTTTAATCCCCTGGAACTTACCGCCAGGGTAAAGTCCCAGCTGCGCCGTTACACCCAGTTAAATCCCAACAGCAGCGTCCATGACGCGGGAAAAAACGAGATTTCCATCAAAGGCTTAACCATCAATAAAGACAATCACAAAGTAACGGTGGACGGCGAGGAGATCAAGCTGACGCCTATTGAATTTGATATTCTTTATCTGCTGGCATCCAATCCGGGCCGTGTATTCAGCACCGACGAGATTTTTGAGAATGTATGGAATGAAAAGGTGTATGAGGCAAATAACACGGTAATGGTACATATCCGCCGCCTGCGTGGAAAGATGAAGGAGGACACCAGACAGAACAAGATCATTACAACGGTGTGGGGAGTAGGGTACAAGATTGAAAAATAAAGATATGAGCAGGCGCTTTTTCGGCCGTATCGCCGCCAATATCGGCTACAGTGCCCTGATCGCATGTATGGTGGATATTTTCCTGGTAACGAATGTTTCCATTATTTCACGGTATTTAAGCCAGACGGGAAGGGAGAACAGCCTGACGGCCCTTCTTACGGTGCAGGGCGGCGAGATCCTGGGGATTCTGATCTATGTAATTGCGGGAATTCTGGTCTTTTCAGCCGCTTTTCTTCTGCTGCAGTACCGTTCCATGAAGTATATCGGAAAGATATCTTCCGCCATGCAGAGCATCTCGGAGGGAGATCTGAATACCAGCGTAGAAGTGGTGGGGGATGATGAATTTTCTGCCATGGCGGCAAATCTGAATAAGATGGTAGAAGATATCCGGGATCTGATGGACCGGGAGCGGGAGGCGGAACGGACGAAAAACGAACTGATTACAAATATTGCTCACGACCTGCGCACGCCCCTGACTTCCATTATCGGTTATCTGGAGCTTCTGCGCAGCGGGCAGAATGCGGTCATGCCTCCGGAACTGGAAAAGAAATACATTGACATTGCCTATACCAAGTCCAAGCGCCTGGAAAAACTTATCGAGGATCTTTTCGGATTTACAAAGATGACTTACGGAAAGATGGCCATGAAGGTGGGGCAGGTAGATATTATCAAGCTGCTAAGCCAGCTTCTGGAGGAGTTTTACCCCAGCTTTGCGGAAAAGAATCTGACCTATGAACTTTCTTCCAATGTGCCTGCCAAAGTGATCGCGGCAGACGGAAATCTGCTGGCCAGACTTTTTGACAACCTGATCAACAATGCGATCAAGTACGGCGCCGATGGGAAAAGGATTCTGGTAAAGGTACATGCAGAGGATGAGATCGTAGCAGTGTCTGTGGTGAATTACGGTCATGTGATTCCGGAGCAGGAACTTCCGTTGATCTTTAACAAGTTTTACCGTGTAGAACAGTCCCGCTCTTCCAGCACAGGAGGAACCGGACTGGGGCTTGCCATTGCTAAGAATATTGTGGAGATGCACGGCGGCGCGATTCAGGTGGAAAGCGATTTAAACGGCACAGTATTTACGGTAAAGCTGAAAGTGCATTTTGATGTAAGCAAGGAGAATTTTGGGAAAATTGAGTGAGGATCGTATGAGGATATTCAGCTCATGGAAGCGATATAACAGAACGCCCTCCGGGCAGGAGCGCACCGCAGCAGGATTTTCTGCCCAGGGTGCGCTTCGCGGCAGGCAAAGAATCCTGCGCGGCGGGATTCTTTTTTTGTTTTTGTGCTGCGGTTTGGTTCATGGGGGAACCTTACAGGCTTATGCAGATGAGACAGAAGGCAGCAGCGTGGCGGCAGTGGATTCTGCTTACGGCTACCGGAATTCCCCGGTGGCCATGGAAGCCAGCTATGGCTATGACAATATGGCCAAAGGCGGCCGCTACCTTCCGATTTATGTGACGCTGACCAATCAGCTGACGGAACCCTTTTCGGGCAAAGTGCTGGTTAAGTCCATGGAGTCGGATTTCAAGATTTATCAGTATGAGTATCCCGTAAGTCTTGCCGGAGAGGAGACGATGCAGATTAATCTGAATGTGCCTCTGGGACTTCGGGCAGACCAGCTGTATGTGTATCTTCAGGATGCAGATGGAGAGGAAATCATGCAGAAACGCCTGAAGATCAATATCCGCCAGGATACGCCGGAACTCCTCATTGGAGTTTTGAGTGATTCCCAGGGACAGCTGGAATATTTAAATGGAGTGGGGATACAGCACAGCACCCTTCTCACCAGGACCTGTGCCATGGTAGCCGGCAGCATACCGGAACAGGCGGCAGGTCTGGATCAGCTGGATGTGCTTTTAATTACCAATTATGATATCCGCCGATTGAATTCCGGCCAGATCGATACCATCAACGAGTGGGTCAGCCGGGGCGGCGTACTGCTTCTGGGAACGGGAGCCGGAGGAGAGGAAGCGGCAGAAATGTTTCTGGCGGACAATCTGGCAGAACCTCTGCCGGATTCCCAGGAACGCACTGTAAATATGGGAGATGAATTGGCTATTTACGGTCCTTCTGATGCGGAGCTTGTGCTGGATACCACGCTGGTGAAGATCCGGGACGGGCAGGTGGTGCTTTCCAGCGGAGGAATGCCGGTTCTGACAGCAGTAAACCGGGAGAAAGGCATGGTGGCAGTGGCTGCCTACGATTTTACGGATATCGGAGAGTTCTGTCAGGACCACCCTTATGTAGATAAGCTTTTTACCAGCCTTCTGGGAGAAGACCGGATCCGTCAGCTGGCAGAATACCTGTATGACGGCGGAAACAGCAATTATCTGGAGGTGCAGAGTCTGATTAATTCCGGTTCCGTGGAAAATCTTCCTGCAGTTTCCTTATATGTGATCGTCATTGCAGGATATATCCTTCTGGCGGGACCGGGACTTTACTTTTTCTTAAAGCACAGGCAGGCCGGGCGGTTTTACGGACGATCTGTGGTTATTTTGTCGGTCTGCTGCGGGATGCTTGTATATCTTATGGGAAGCGAGACCCGGTTTGACGATACTTTTTTTAATTATGCATCCATTCGGGATTATTCCGGAGGAACGGTGGTGGAGTCCACCTATCTGAATATACGGGCTCCTTACAACCGGCCGTATTCGGCTTCCATCGATCCCACCTATGATATCCGGCCAATTACCCGAACCACATCGTATGACCGGTCGCAGCTGGCTCGCTATTTCGGAGAGGAGCGGGCGAATATTACCGTTTCTTATGATGAAGATGCCACCAGGATGTCGGTCTGGAACATACCGGCATTTTCTCCGAATTATTTCCGCCTGGAAAAGCGAGAGCAAAATGAAAACGGCAGCGGCTTTTCCGGACAGATCACCTGTTTTGACGGCAAGATCAGCGGAAGTATTACCAACCAGCTGGGACGAGATGTGGAACGGGTAGGCGTACTTTGTTCCGGATCCATGGTGGTGATCGATTCCATGAAAGACGGGGAGACGGTGCTGCTGGATAACCTTCCGGTTCTGCATTATCCCGTAGGAAATACCTTTGTGACAGCAGACCGGGTAAGCGGCGGATACCGGTTCCCCACGGCTGACATTGAGTCTGCTGTGTATATGGAATCTCTGGCGAGGACCAACCTTCTCAGTTTCTATCTGAAAAATTTTCTGTCCGGCTATCAGTATGAGGCCAGAGTGGTGGCTTTTGATGACGGAAGCGGCATGGAAAAGGGCGGATTCCTTCTGGAAGAAGGATACGAGGTGGACGGCCTGACCATGTACACGGCCTCGGTGGAGGCAAAGCATGAGGAAAACGGCCAGATATGCCGAACTTCTCTGGAACGGCTTCCGGAGGAGGTAAGCGGCTCCTACAGCGCGGACTCCAATACTATGGATTCCAGCGCGCCGCTGACATTAGAGTATTCTTTTGGCGGGGATATGGATATAGAAAGACTTACGCTGATTGAACTGTCGGAGGAATTTACAGGGAATACGAAATACGGCGTTCTTCCGGTCTTTGACGGGGACATTTATTTTTATAATTATGAAACCGGAAATTTTGACCAGATGGAGTGGGGAAAGAAAGAGTTTAATGTGTGGCAGCTGGAGCCGTATCTGAATGAGGAAAACATTCTGACGGTAAAATACGTGTCCGGCTCTTCTGCCGAGTATATGCCGGAGGTATCGCTTCCGATCTTGTCTGCAGTAGGGAGGGAAACCGATGCTTAAAATTGAAAATCTGAAAAAAGCTTATGGAAAACATCCTGCTTTGGACGGCCTGAATCTGACCATCAAAACCGGAGCGCTTTTCGGCTTTGTGGGACCCAATGGAGCGGGAAAGACTACTACCATAAAGATCCTGGCCGGACTTATGAGGCCGGATTCGGGTACCGTTATCATAAATGGCGTTGATGCCGGACGGGAATACCGGAAACTTAAGGGGCTGGTGGGCTATGTGCCGGATTCCTTCGGCGTTTATGACAATTTGAAAGTATGGGAATATATGGAGTTCTTTGCCTCCTGTTACGGCCTGGACGGATTGATGGCAAGGCGGCGGTGCATGGCGCTTTTAGAACAGGCCGGACTTGGGGACCGGGCAGACTTTTTTGTGGATGCTTTATCCAGAGGTATGCAGCAGAGGCTTTGCCTGGCAAGGGCGCTGATCCATGACCCGGCGATTCTGGTTATGGATGAGCCTTCATCGGGGCTGGATCCCCGGTCCCGCACAGAATTTAAGGAACTGGTGCAGGAATTAAATGAACAGGGAAAGACGATTCTGATCAGTTCCCATGTCCTTTCGGAACTGGCACAGATGTGTACGGATATCGGAGTCATTGAACAGGGACGGATGGTGATGGAGGGCAGCATGAAGGAGATCATGGAGCGGGTGGATCATTCCAATCCCCTTCTGATTACCGTGCGGGCAGATATGGACCGGGCCATGGCGATCTTAAGGAGTCACAGCTGTGTCCGCACCATTTCCATTAAAAACGACTGCATTTCCATCAGCTTTACGGGAGATTCTCAGGATGAGGCACAGCTTCTCCAGCAGTTAGTGGACGCGGAAGTGCAGGTGACCAGTTTTTACCGGCAGCAGGGAAACCTGGAATCTTTGTTTATGGAAATTACAGATCATGAAGACAAGGAGGTGCTGCTGTATGAGGGCAAACCCGATTTATAAAAGAGAGCGCACAGTAGGCAGCCGGAGCATCCGCCTCCCCATGATCCTTACCGTATTTAACAGCATACTGGCGCTGGTGGCGCTTTTGAATATGTATTCCATGGTGTCACAGGTTGAAGTAACGGCAGAGATACAGTATTCGGCCTTTATGGAACTTTATACATTCGGTGCGATGATCGTCTTTGCGATGATACTGTTTATTATGCCGGCGCTGACGGCAGGCAGCATCAGCGGAGAGCGGGAAAGACAGACGCTGGATCTGCTTCTTTCCACGCAGGTTACGGGCCTTGAGGTGGCGGCAGGGAAGCTGATGGCTTCCATGTATAATGTGCTTCTTCTGCTGATCTCCAGTCTCCCGGTGATGGCGTTATCTTTTGTCTACGGCGGTATCGGACTGTGGGATCTGGCCTTTCTGATTTTAAGTTTTCTGGCATCTGCTCTTTTTACTGCCAGCATAGGGATCTGTTTTTCTGCCCTTTGCCGCAGAACCACCATGGCTACGGCCCTTTCTTACGGCATGCTTGTGCTTTTTGTGGTGGGGACGTATACAGTCAATCAGTTTATCTGGTCCATGGCCAATATGGAGATGACCGGTTATGCAAACCAGATAGGCGGCATAGGAAGCCAGGTGAATTCGGGAGGATTTCTGTACCTGCTCCTTTTGAACCCGGCAGTTACTTTTTATGAGATTATCCGGGGGCAGATGGGCTGGCAGGAGACCATGACATCGGCTGCCCAGTGGTTCGGCAGCCGGCCATCCAATCTTGTTTTGGAGGCCTGGGTTCCGGTAAGCGTGATCCTTCAGGTGGCTTTGGCCGGCCTGTTTCTGGCTGCTGCGGTCTGGCGGCTGAGTCCCGGTCTTCCAAGGCGCAGGCGCTCCGGGGAGAAAAAGGAGGAGAGTCAGGGAAAGCAACCGGTCTGACGGCTGTAACACAATTACGTTGTCCACATATGATATAGTACAACCATCAAAAAAAGGAGATTAAATCATATGTGTTGCTGTAACGGATGTAATTGGAATAACTGGAGTAACTGGAATAGCTGGGGAAGCTGGAATTCCCGCAGCTGCTGTGGGAGACAGCGTCTGAATCAGGCTTTTCTGTCTGGTTTCCAGAATGGATTCCAGGCTGGATTCCGTGAGGGGCTGGAAAGAGACGATGACAATGGATGCGGTTCCTGCTGCCAGTGGAACAGAAGCCAGAATTCGGATTGCGGATGCTGCGATTAAGGCAGACGATCTGCAGAGACTTTCTGCGGCAGCGCCGGCTCTCTTTTCAGGGGGCCGGCGCTGCCGGTACATAGACAGCCCTGCACACAGATTTTGAAAGAAAAGGAGAACAATCAGATATGCTTAAAATAGGATGCCACTTATCCTCAGCCAAAGGTTTTCTGGCCATGGGAAAGACTGCGGCTTCCATAGGAGCCGACACCTTTCAGTTTTTTACCAGGAATCCCAGAGGGACGAAAGCAAAGGCCATCCGGGAGGAAGATGTGGAAGCCTTCCGGAAGTTTGCCGGTGAGAACAGCATTACACCGGTGCTGGCCCATGCCCCGTACATACTAAATGCAGCATCCGCCGATGAAGGACTGCGCAGTCTTGCGGCAGAAACCATGGCCGATGATCTGAAACGTATGGAGTATCTGCCGGGAAATTTTTATAATTTTCATCCCGGATGTCATGTGGGACAGGGGACAGAGGCCGGTATTGTCTGGATTTCCGGGATGCTGAATAAAATTTTAAAGCCCAAACAGCACACGGTGATGCTTCTGGAGACTATGGCGGGAAAGGGAAGCGAAATCGGGGGCCGCTTTGAGGAGCTTCGGGAAATCCTGGATCGGGTGGAACTTTCGGACCATGTGGGAGTCTGCCTGGATACCTGCCATGTGTGGGACGGCGGATACGATATTGCCGGCCATCTGGACCAGGTGGTATGGGAATTTGACCGCGTCATCGGCCTGGACAGGCTGAAGGCCATCCATTTAAATGACAGCCAGAATCCCCTGGGAGCCAAAAAGGACAGACATGCCAGGATCGGGGAGGGGCACATCGGATTTGAGGCCCTGGCCCGTGTTGTGCGGCATCCGGCTTTGCGGCAGCTTCCCTTTTATCTGGAAACGCCAAATGAACTGGACGGGTATGCCAGGGAGATCGCAATGATGCGGGAGGCCTGGGAGCAATAGATTTGTCTGAAAAAGTCCGAGAGGATCAGAAGCCATAAAGGAGGATGAAACATGGGAATTATCAAAGCGGCTGCCGGCACCATCGGAGGAGGCCTGGCGGATCAGTGGCTTGAGGTGATTGAGCCGGAAGAGATGGGAGATCAGACGGTGTTTACTGCCGGTACGGCAGCAAGAAGAGGAGCGAATACAAAAGGAAGCAGCAATACCGTGTCAAATGGGTCGATGATCCACGTATATCCCAATCAGTTTATGATGCTGGTAGACGGCGGAAAGGTTATTGACTATACGGCAGAAGAGGGATATTACAAGGTAAGCAATTCTTCCCTTCCGTCCCTGTTTAACGGCCAGTTCGGCGAGACACTGAGAGAATCCTTTGACCGGATCCGTTACGGCGGAGTAACACCAACGGTCCAGAAGGTATATTACATTAATCTGCAGGAGATCAAGGGGATCAAATTCGGCACCAGGAATCCCATTAATTATTTTGACAGCTTTTACAACGCGGAACTTTTCCTGCGGGCTCACGGCACCTACTCCATAAAAATCACCGATCCCCTTCTTTTTTACCGTGAGGTAATTCCGAAAAATGCAGAACAGGTGGAAATCAGTTCGATCAATGAACAGTATCTGTCGGAGTTTCTCTCTGCCCTGCAGACATCCATTAATCAAATGTCTGCAGATGGGATCCGGATTTCCTTTGTGCCGTCAAAGAGCCGGGAACTGGGGCGGTACATGGCCGATACTCTGGATGAGGACTGGAGAAAGATGCGGGGCATGGAGATCCAGTCGGTGGGTGTGGCCAGCATCTCCTATGATGAGGAATCTCAGCGGCTGATCAGCCTGCGGAATCAGGGCGCTATGCTCAGCGATCCGTCCATTCGGGAGGGTTTTGTTCAGGGAGCTGTGGCAGAAGGACTCCGCAGTGCCGGCGCCAATCCGAACGGAGCCATGGCCGGATATATGGGCATGGGATTTGGAATGCAGGCAGGCGGCGGGTTCATGCAGGCAGCTTCCGGAACGAACCTGCAGCAGATGCAGATGCAGCAAATGCAGAGACAGCAAATGCAGATGCAGCAGGAAGCGGGAGGCGGTGTAACGGGAAACGGCGCTGCCGTGTCCGGAAGCAGTCCCCGGAATCCGTCTGCAGGCGGTGCATCGGTCAGCTGGACCTGCAGCTGCGGTCAGGTGAATACGGGGAAGTTCTGTACGGAATGCGGAAGTCCCAGATCCGGCGCTGCTTCCTGGACCTGCAGCTGCGGCCATGTGAACAGCGGAAAGTTCTGCAGTGAATGCGGAAAACCAAGACCATAAGGAAAGGAACCGGTTAATATGGCTGCGATTACCTATAAGTGTCCCAACTGCGGAGGCGGCCTGGTTTTCGACCCGGGGACACAGAAATACAAATGTGAATACTGCCTGTCGCTTTTTGACCAGCAGGAACTGGAGGATACGGGACCTGACCGGGAGGATCCAGGTCAATGGACCGAAGGAAACCATGGGCAGGAAGAAGCGCTCCGAAGGCAGAGCGGACCTGTGGAAGCAGTTTCCTGCATTTGTCCCAGCTGCGGAGCCCAGGTTGTGACAGATGAGACTACGGCGGCCACATTCTGCTATTACTGCCATAACCCTGTGGTGATCGAGGGAAGGCTGAAGGGCGGATACCATCCGGATTACGTGATCCCGTTTTCCATTGACCGGAAGCAGGCAGAAGAGATTTTCCGCAACTGGATTGGCGGAAAACGGTTTGTGCCGAGGGATTTTTACTCGCCCAGGCAGGTGGAGTCCATGACTGGCGTTTATTTTCCCTACTGGCTTTACAGCTGCCAGGTGGATGGGAGAATGGATGCGGAGGGAATCCGCATGCGGGTCTGGGACGCAGGAAACCTGCGCTATACGGAGCAGAAGATCTATCAGGTCAGCCGAAGCGGCCGGATGGAAGTGGAAAATGTGGCAAGAAATGCCCTGAAAAAGAACAATGTGCGTTTGTCAGAAGGGGTTCTTCCGTTTCTGCCGGAGGGAAGAAAGCCGTTTCATATGAGCTATCTCACCGGCTTTCAGGCGGAGCGAAGGGATATGGAAGCCGGGGAGCTTGCGGCAGAGGTGGAGCGGGAAGTGAAAAACCAGGCGGCTTCGCGTCTTCGGGAAAGTGCAGATGGATATTCCAGCCTGCGCATAAAGGCACAGACCGAAGAGATTGAAAATGCCCGCTGGTATTACGGCCTGTTTCCTGTATGGACTCTGACCTATAAAAGCCCCAGGGACGGGAAGATCTATTACTTTGCCCTGAACGGGCAGACGGGAAAAGTCTGCGGCGAGCTTCCGGTGGACCGAAAGAGGCTGGCGGCGCTGTTTTTGGCAGTTTTCCTGCCTCTTCTTATCCTGTTTTTGATGGGAGGGTATTTTCTGTGAGAGAAAAAGGATGTGAAAGAATCCGGGCGGTGAAGTCATGGATCCTGGGCCTTTTTGTAATTTGCCTGATCACTGTGGGGATGAGAAGTTTTGCGGCGGAAGCTTCTCTGACTGAAAACCCGGAACATGTTTTTGATTATGCCGGTCTGTTTGATGAGAATGCCGGCACAGACCTTGAAGAACTGGCCGGTCAGCTGGAAGAAGAGATGGAAGCGGCGGTCCTGGTTCTGACGGTGGAGGAAAGCGGCGGGCTCTCGGCCCGTGAAACCGCGGATTCCTTTTATTTTGACAACGGATACGATGAACGCTATGGGGAAGACGGTCTGGTCTTTCTCATCGATATGGATAATCGTGAGATTTATCTGGGAACCTACGGGGATATGATCGATGTGCTGACGGACCGGCGGATCCAGGCAGTCTTAGATGAGGCCTATGGCTATGTGTCAGACGGAGCGTATGCAGAGGGCGCGGAGGCAGCCCTTCTGGCAGCGGAAAGCTGGTATAAGCGGGGCGTACCGTCGAATCAGTATGAGTATCAGGAAGATACAGGGAAGATCATTCCCCACCGGTCCATCCGGTGGTATGAGGCGGTTTTTGCCGTTTCGGTCAGTGCCCTGACAGCAGGAAGTGTTTGCCTGGGAGTGGTGCGCCAGTATAAGATGCGGGACGGTGCGGGAGAAGGAAATGTTATGTCTTATCAGAGCAGTCTGAATTTCCGGTTTGGGCCGGGAGAGGACCGGCTGCTGCACACTGCAGTCACCCATGTATTGATCCCCAGACGGCCGCCGGGAGGCGGAGGCCGCGGCGGCGGACATATGGGTATGGGGAGCCGTCCGGGGCGCAGCACAACCCACAGTTACGGCGGACACAGAGCCGGCGGAGGCGGAAGAAAATTTTAAGGGCACATGCCAGGAAAATGGCGAGAAAAGCGTTTCCTTAAAACTGCCCCAAAAGCCCATGCAGCAGAATACAGAGAAAGATTCCCCATGCAGCGGGGAGAAGGATGGAGAGAGCGGTCCATTTTATGGAGCCGGTCTCTCTTTTTATGGTAAGGACCGTGGTGGAGCAGGGCCAGTGGAAGAGACTGAAAAGGATCATGGAGAGCGCCGTCTGCCAGGTCCATCCATGGCTTACCAGCACATCCTTTAGGGCAGAAAGATCATGCATATCCGTCAGAGTTCCTGTCTGCAGGTAGGCCATAAGGATGATAGGCAGGACGATCTCGTTGGCAGGGAAGCCAAGAAGGAAAGCAGTCAGTATGATGCCGTCCAGTCCCATAAGGCGGCCCAGAGGATCCAGAAAACCTGCGGCAAGGTTAAGAAGACTGGGAGCAGGATTTTCCGGCGAGAGAGCGGCACGGAGAGCAAACCATCCCTGGCCCGGCCCGGTAAAACAGACATTGGCCATAAGCCAGATCAGGAGACCGGCGGGGGCAGCTACTGCGGCAGCCCGCCCCAGCACACACAGGGTTCGGTCAAAGACAGAGCGGATCAGAATTTTTCGGATCTGAGGGCGGCGGTATGGCGGAAGCTCCAAGGTGAAGGAGGAGGGGATTCCTTTGAGAACCGTTGCAGACAGCAGCCAGGAAAACAGCAGGGCAGAAAAGACGGCGGTAAGGACTGCGGCGGTCAGGCACAGGGCCGCTGTCACGGAAGCGGTATTTCCTGCCGCGTTGGCAGCAAAAAACAAGGTAATTAGAGTAATGAGAGCCGGAAAGCGTCCGTTGCAGGGAATAAAGGCATTGGTCAGGATTCCCATAAGGCGTTCCCGGGGAGAATCCATGATCCGGCATCCCATTACACCGGCAGCATTGCAGCCCAGCCCCATGGCCATGGTAAGGCACTGTTTTCCGCAGGATTTGCAGCGGGCGAAATTTTTATCCATAAGAAAGGCGGCTCTGGGAAGATACCCCAGATCCTCCAGAAGGGTGAAAAGGGGAAAAAAGATGGCCATGGGAGGAAGCATTACCGAGATCACCCAGGCCAGTACCCGGTAGACGCCGTATACCAGACAGTTGATCAGCCAGTCAGGGGCGGAGAGGACGGCAAGGCATCCGGCCAGATGCTTTTCCAGGCCGAACAAAGCATCCCATAAAAGCCGGGAGGGATAGTTGGCCCCTGTCATGGTGAGCCAGAACAGGAAAAACAAAAGTGCCAGGAGCACACAGACGCCGGTGACGGGCCCGGTAAACAGGCGGTCCAGTCGCGCTTCCAGGGGCCGGTAATGTCCCTGAGAGAAGACGACCGTTTCGGATGCCAGTTTTTTCGGAGAAAAATCCAGACACTCATAAGAAAAAGTTCTTTTTGCCGCGCCGGCCACGGCTGCCTTCACATCGTCCAGACTGGAAGCAGCATGAGCGCAGCAGGATACCACAGGAATCTGCAGAACATCTTCCAGAAGAGAAAAATCAATGGAAATTCCCCGGGATGCGGCCTCGTCACAGAGATTGACACACAGAACCAGCGGTACGGAGGCATCCCGCACTGTATCTAGGCAGAGAATCTGCTTCAGAAGCCGAAGTCCTCTTTCCAGGCAGGTGGCATCGCATACGGTTACAATAACCTGGGCTTTTCCGGAAGACAGGAAATGTTCAGAAACCCGCTCTTCATCGGAGCGGGAGGAGAGCGAGTAGATGCCGGGAAGATCCACAAGGCGGTATTCCTGCCCCAGATAAGAGTAGGAGCCTTCTGCGGCCGACACGGTAACGCCGGCCCAGTTGGCCGTGCGCTGGTGCATTCCGGTCAGTCCATTGAAGATCGTGCTTTTTCCTACATTCGGATTTCCGGCCAGGGCGACGGTGATGGGGGAATCGATCATGAAAAGCCTCGTGCAGAATTGTGCTTATGAATAGCTTATGCCGGAAGACGCAAGAGGTGATGGAAAAACAGGTGAAATCTGCAGCAAGTGCATTTTGATGAAAGGATTGATCATTGCTGTCGCGGGTGGTGTAATTTGCCATTATGTCATCAAATGGTTGGACGGCGATGATTAGTCGGTAACCAGCCTGCAGATGCTCAACTACAGCTTTTTATTCCAAAGTATGATGTGGAAAATACAGGAAGATGTGAGGACAGTTCCGGACACACCATAAAGCATAAAAAATCCCCTGATTTTCGGATAGTCCCGGAAAATCAAGGGTTTTTCAATGGAAGCAAGGAGGCTCGAACTCCTGACCTTTCGCGTGTGAGGCGAACGCTCATCCCGGCTGAGCTATGCTTCCGGATTTCTTACGAAGTTAATTATAGCACTCTCAGGCAAATAGTCAAGCTTCAATTCCCTTGAGTTTCCGCAGAATTATCCCCACCAGATAAATCTGCCACTTCCGGTTATCCACAACTTTCAAAAAATGGCCAAA
>PPYE01662028.1_pt1 | contig 22362 bp, 31 predicted proteins | sample 1559881 | NCBI WGS metagenome assembly PPYE01 (sample SAMN08240022, study PRJNA423297) | Human gut metagenome, whole genome shotgun sequencing project.
GAGTATTCCCCCGAGTCCTTCATGGGCACCGAGATGGATGCCGCCGTGGAGATCTGCCAGGCGGTCATCGAGGCCATTGGGGCCACCCCCGACCACAAAATCATCCTCAACCTGCCCACTACGGTGGAAAACTGTATGCCCAACTACTTTGCCGATGAGATTGAGTACTTCATCTCCAAGCTGCCCAGCCGGGAGTGCGCCATCATCTCCCTCCACCCCCACAACGACCGCGGCGAGGGCGTAGCCACCGCCGAGATGGGCCTGCTGGCAGGCGCCGAGCGTGTGGAGGCCACCCTCTTCGGCAACGGTGAGCGCACCGGTAACGTGGATATGGTCACCCTGGCTCTCAACCTGTACACTCAGGGCGTGGACCCCAAGCTGGACTTCTCCAACATCAATAAGATCCGGGATGTGTACGAGAAGGTCACCAAGATGAAGATCGGCGAGCGGCAGCCCTATGTGGGCGAGCTGGTGTTCACCGCCTTCTCCGGCTCCCACCAGGACGCCATCAACAAGGGCACCCGCTACATGGAGGAGAGCGGCACCGAGTACTGGGAGGTGCCCTATCTGCCCATCGACCCCGCCGATGTGGGACGGCAGTATGAGCCCATCATCCGCATCAACTCTCAGTCGGGCAAGGGCGGCTCTGCCTTCGTCATGCAGCACTCCTTCGGCTTCGATCTGCCCAAGGCCATGCACCCCGAGTTCGGCCACATCGTTCAGGTGGAGACCGACCGGGTGGGCAAGGAGCTCAAACCGGAGGCCATTTACGACCTGTTCAAGACCCACTACATCGACGCCGTCAAGCCCTACGAGATGGTGCGCCACTCCTTTGCTGAGTTTACCGATGAGGAGGGCCACTCCCACGTCACCTTTGCCGGTACCCTTCGCCACACCGACACGGTATTCCAGGTTCAGGGCTCGGGCAACGGCCCCATTGACGCCTTCTTCAACGCCATCCACGGTCAGAAGATGGACCGCTTCACCTTCATCGACTACAAGGAGCACGCCATCAAGCAGGGCTCTGACTCCCAGGCCGTAGCCTACATCCACCTCCAGGATGAGGAGGGCCGGGACTGGTTCGGTGTGGGCATGAGCCACAACATCAACCTGGCTCCTCTGAAGGGCATCCTGTCCGCCATCAACCGGGCCGTCAACCACGACGGGCTGTAATCTTACAATGCAAAAGGGGTCCCGCCGGTGAACCGGCGGGACCCCTTTTGTCCATTTTTTATGCGTCGTGATGATGACCACCGCAGTTGTGGTCGTGATGATGCTCGTGCTCATGATCATGATGGTGGCAGACGGCATCGGTGGACTTCAGTTCCCCTTTCAGGTACTGCTCCACGGCGGTGCGGGCATCGCCCTGGACCCCCATCATGGTCTTGATGTTCCGCTGCTGGAACAGAGACACGGCGTGGGCACCCATGCCTCCGGCAATGACTACCTCAACCCCCATATCCCCCAGGAAATTGGGCAGGAATCCAGGCTTGTGCTCCGGATTGGGTACCAGCTCCTCCCCCAGAATCTTGCCGTCCTCCACAGTGTAGATACGGAAATGTTCACAATGGCCGAAGTGGCCTCCTACCTCTGTTCCCACGCTGGCAACTGCGATCTTCATGGTTCGTCGCTCCTTTTCCCGGCATATGCCAATTATTATAGCTTCATCATACGCTTATTTCCGGCATATGTCAATATCATTCTAAAAAAGATGGGGGTGCAGCGGATTGCCGCACCCCCAATCTTTTCTTATTTTCGATTGTTTTTCTTCAGATCCACCAGGCAGATGTTCAGATCCACCTTACCCTCGATCCCGCTTACCGTTCCGCTGCTGGAATACTGCCACATATCATAGTAATACGGGAACGTGGTGGGCTTCCAGCCGGTGGTATAGTGAGCCAGCCAGAAAGGATAGTCCTGCAGCTGAGAGAGGTCAAACCCCTTGTTTACCAGATTGGGATTGCTGTAGGCCATGGGCTGATATCCCTCATCCTGGATCACCTGGTTAAAGGCCTTGGTACAGTCAATGATCTCCTGGTAGGTCATGTTGTATGTACGGCTGCTGCTGTCGCTGACATACTCCCAGTCAAATACCACCGGATAGGTCACATCATATCCCTCGATCCACTCCAGGGTCTGATAGGCCTCCTCCATAGCTTCTTCCTCGTTGACCGCCTGGGAGAAGAAGTAAACCCCCACATCGATACCCGCTCGGGTGGCGTTTTCTATGTTATACGTAAAATAGGGGTCCTGCACGATCTTACCCACGGTATACCCTCGATAACCTACCCGAATGATGGCAAATTCCACTCCGGATTCCGCCACCAGGTCCCAGTCGATCTTGCCCTGGTGGGAGGAGACATCGATGCCCACATAGCTCTCCGCATCTCCATTGTAACTGAGGAAGCCGTCCTCATTGACATAAAACGCCTCGCTGTCATGGGGGTTGGATGGGATCGGCATTGGAGTAGGCGTAGGCGTGGGCTCCGGTGTTTCACTGGGAGTAGGTTCCGGATCCGGGCTTTCGCTGGGGGTGGGTTCCGGTGTAAGTGTTGGCGTGGGAGTAGGCGTGGGAGTAGGTGTAGGAGTAGGTGTAGGAGTAGGCGTTGGAGTTGGAGTCGGGGTAGGCGTGGGCTCCGGTTCCGGCTGGCTGTTCTGGTCGTAGCGGGTCAGAATAACCGCTGTCTCCGCCCGGGTCGCCTGGCCGGAGGGATCAAAGCAATTTCCCGGCTTACCGCTGATCACCTGCTCCGCCTGGGCCCAGTCCACTGCGGGAACCGCCCAGGACGAGATCTCGTCCCCATCGGCATAGGGTGTACCGGCGCTGGCGTCCGGGCTGCCTGCATAGCGCCACAAAATGGTGGCCACCTGTTCCCGGGTCACAGGGTCGTTGGTACCAAAGGTCTGGCTGCTGTACCCGGTCACATAGCCGTTCTGTTGGGCCCACAGCACCGCTTCGGAGTACCAGGCATCGTTTTCTGTATCGGTAAAGTTGTCCCTGCCGCTCACCGCCGGACTGCCCGCCATCCGGTAAAGTACAGTGGCCAGCATGGCCCGGCTCATGGACAATTCCGGCGCAAACATACTGCTGGAGATGCCGCTCATCAGCCCATTGTCATACACATAGGATACCGCTCCGGCGTACCATACGCCGGGGACTACGTCGGCAAAGGACCCGCCGCTCTCCGCGGCCTGGACCGTTCCGCCAAAAGGCAGAGGGATCATGGCTGCCAGCAGTGTGCCTGCCAGCAGTCTGGATGCTGCTTTTCTTCTTACCATGGACTTTCCTTTCTGCGTAGGACTCTGTTCTGTTTTGGATAATGCGATTGATAATAGCATAACAGAAATCCAGCTGTTCGACAAGTTTTGAACAGAAATTTTATAATATTTGCTGTTTTCCTTTTTTCCCGCCCAAGATAGTTCCAAGCAGTATACATAAGTTTTTACAAAGTTTTCTGCACAAAAAGGCTCCCGCCAGACTGGCGGGAGCCTTTTTGCAGGATAAAAATCAACCCAGTTTGCTGTACTCTGTCTCGGAAACTGCCTCCAGCCACTCATTGGAGCAGTTCTCACCAGGCACTTCCAGGGCAAGATGGGAGAACCAGCTGTCCGATGCGGCGCCATGCCAGTGCTTGACGCCGGTGGGAATGTTGACCACATCGCCGGGATGCAGCTCCCTGGCCTCCTTCCCCCACTCCTGATACCAGCCTCGACCGGCTACGCAAATCAAAATCTGCCCGCCGCCCTTGTCAGCGTGATGGACGTGCCAGTTGTTCCGGCAGCCTGGCTCGAAGGTCACATTATACACCCCCACCTGGCTGACAGAGAGGGGCTGCAGGTAACTCTGGCCCACGAAGTACTGAGAGAACCCGTCGTTGGGCGCCCCGATGGGAAACACCATTTCTTTCTGGTGCATGGCCTTACCGTCATCGCCGGCATCCTCGGCCCACACTTCCTTGGCCATACGGAAGGCCGCCCAGGCTTTGGGCCAACCTGCGTAAAAGGCAGCATGAGTCAAAATCTCCGCAATCTCCTGCCGGGTAATACCGTTTTGCTTGGCAGTGCTCAGGTGATACTGGAAGGAGCTGTCCACCAGTCCCTGAGCCATCAGGGTCACAACCGTGACCAGAGAACGATCCCGCAGGGAGAGTTTATCCTCCCGGTTCCACACCTGGCCAAACAATACGTCGTCATTCAACTCCGCAAATTTCGGAGCAAACTCACCCAGCGCATCTCTGCCCGCCGTCTGCTTCACTGCCATAACAAATACCTCCTACTCAAGAGAAAATGTAACCTGAACCCTTCCCTCTCCCAGCTTCGCCTGCAAATTGGTGGGATCATCGATCTTTGCAAGCCGGGTGAAGTTCCAGGTATTCGTACCGTAGTAAATCGTAATCTGATTGCCCTGATAGAGGATCACATCCCCCGGCTCTGTGGTGATCTGCTGGTCATTCCGGGTCAGCGTGGTACCCAGCGGGCCCACTTTTTCAAAGCCACCGTAATCCTCCATCTCGATGGTCACCGGCCCCTGTGCCAGCAGCTCCTTGAATTCACGGGCCGAGCTGTTGTCCTCCAAGGTAGCCAGCAGTTCCTCATCGCCTACTGTGATCTTCAATGCCGTTTCCTCCTGACCGGATGCCGTCTCCGCAGATTGTGTCTCTTCTGGAACGCTGCCGCCGCAGGCCGACAGTCCCAATAGGGCAAGGAGCATACACAGCCACTTTGCCGCGGTTCTCATACGCCCTTACCCATCTTATAGGCCTCGGCCAGCTTTTCGGTCAGACGGGCCATATCGCCCGGGTCATTGACGCCGCCGCCCCGTACCACACCGGCCAGCCGAGCCTTTTCAAAACAGGCGATCCAGCCATTCAGGCCGTTGACAGGGCCGTCAGAGGCGCTGTCCTCCTCCTCAGCGGAGGCGGTAAGCAGATAGATATCCCGGAAAGTATAGTCAGCCGCGTACAGGGAATTGGCCCGGTCCAGCAGGGTTTTCATCTGGCCGGACATCTCGTAATAGTACACCGGGGTGGCAAAGCAAATCACATCCGCCGCCGCCATCTTTTCCACAATCGCGTTGGCGTCGTCCTGAATCACACACCGGGACTGCTTCAGACAGGCCAGACAGCCCCTGCAAAAGTGCAATTCCTTCCCCTGCAGGGAGAGCAGCTCCACCTGATGGCCGGCCTCCTGGACACCCTGGACAAACTGCCGGGCCAGCAGATCAGAATTGCTGTTGTGACGCAGGCTGGTAGAAATCACCAAAACTTTCTTGCTCATGCTTCGTCCTCCTCGCCGATGGTCCGTATGACTTTTGCAGGTACGCCGCCTACCACGGTATTCTCCGGCACATCTCTGTTCACCACCGCGCCGGCGGCCACAATGGCGCCGTCCCCGATGGTCACACCAGGCAGAATGGTAGCATTGGCGCCGATCCACACATTCTTCCCGATTCGGATCGGTGCGGGGATCATGCTGCCTCGGTCTTTTGGCGAGGCAACGTGGTTAAGGGTCGCCAGCACCACATTATGACCGATGAGGGCACCATCCTCGATAAAAATGCCGCCCTGATCCTGAAATTTGCACCCCGCGTTGATAAACACATTCTTTCCAATATGGATGTTTTTTCCACAGTCCGTGTAAAAAGGCGGGAAAAGCCCGAAGCTCTCATCCACCGGCTTGCCGATCAGCTGAGAAAACAGGGCCCGCAGCTGCGCCGGTTCATGATAGCTCCCGTTGATCTCCGCGGTGATCCGCAAGGTCTCCTGGCTAACACCGTGCATGAATTGGTGAACCTCGCTTCCGCCCTGCACCACGTTACCGCTGTTCAGTTCATTCAAAAATTCTTCTAGCTCCATGTTACGCTCCCAATTCTTCAGGTATTTGGTTTCATTGTATCACCGGCGCTTTCAGATAACAAATACCTATATAGAATATCTTACTATGCTTGAAACCTATAGTTAAGTCATGCTATTATCTATACAGAGGTGAGCGCTATGGAGTTGAGAGTGCTTCAATATTTTCTGGCCGTGGCACGGGAGCAAAATATCTCAGCGGCGGCACAATCCCTTCACCTGACACAGCCCACCCTCTCCAGGCAGCTCAAGGAGCTGGAGGAAGAGCTGGGTAAGCAGCTGATGGTCCGGGGCAACCGGAAGATCACGCTGACCGAGGACGGTATGCTGCTGCGGAAACGGGCGGAGGAGATTCTGGAGTTGGTGGACCGGACGGAGAAAGAGGTTATGCAGTCCGGCAACACCGTCAACGGGGATATCTATATCGGCACCGGTGAGACAGACGGCGTGCGCCAAATCGTTGGGGCTGCCAAACAGCTGCGGGAGCGCTACCCGGGTATCCATTTCCACATCGTCAGCGGCGACGCTGTGGACGTATGTGAGCGGCTGGACAAGGGGTTGTTGGATTTTGGCGTCCTTCTTGGGGACATGGACAAAACAAGATACCACTATATGGAGCTGCCTATGAAGGACACCTGGGGGGTACTGATGCGGCGAGACAGTCCTCTTGCCCGGCAAGACACCGTTTCTCCCCATGATCTGTGGGACAAGCCTCTGATCCTCTCCCGGCAGGTGGATAATAAAAGCGGCCTGTACCGCTGGCTCAAAAAAGAACCCTCGGAGCTCTACACCGTGGCCACCTATAATCTGATCTACAACGCCTCGTTAATGGTGGACGAGGGGCTGGGATACGCCTTTACCCTGGACAAACTGGTAAACACCACTGGCAGCAACCTGTGCTTCCGGCTCCTGAAGCCAAAGCTGGAGCTGGGGATGCACCTGGTCTGGAAAAAATCCCAGACATTTTCCAAGGCGGCAGAACTGTTCCTGGAGCAACTGCAGAATCACCTGTCCTCTTCTCAAAACGTAAGCAAATAATTTGGACGCCCGGCTGATGCCGGGCGTCCAAATTATTTGCTGCTTTGTTCTTCCTTTGTCTGTAAATTCAAGGATACTGCAGGTCTGTTGCGCCAATCATTCTCCTTCGATTACTTCAGCTGCGCCCCGTCCCGGAAGGCGTTGCCCACCTTCTCACCCAGCTTGCGGTAGGTATTGTGGATGGGGTCAAAGATAATGGGCTGCAGCTTGTCCGGATCGATCTTTCCGTCCTCTCCCAAAACCGACTCATCAGCACTGACATTCACGATCTCGCCTACCAGACGGCAGCTCTCCGGATCATAGCTGACCAGGCGGCACTCCACAGCCATAGGCAGCTCATCAATGAGGGGCGCATCCACAAATTCTGCTTTGCTGGTATGCCAGCCCGCCTTTTCCAGCTTATTGGCCACGTTATTGCCCGACTCAATGCCCACATAGTCGCAGGCCACCATCTGCTCTGCCGTGGCCATGCTTACCGTAAAAGCCTTCCGGGCCAGAATATTGGCGGTGGTCTTATGACCGGCACTGATACACATGGACAATTCCTTCTCCTCGCTGATGCCGCCCCAGGCCGCATTCATAGCATCCGCCGTGCCATCTTCGCCATAAGTGGCCAGGATAAAGACCGGCTGGGGGTAGGTCCAGGGTTTTGCTCCAAAATTCTTACGCATAAAAGATACCTCCTGTTTGATGATTTTCAGCAGTTACCTGTATAAACATCGTGCAGTTCTTCCCGTGCCACATCCGCCAGGCGGTAAACCGTCTCCACCGGCGTAGGTGGACGGTCCGCCATACGATGGCGGGGGAAAAAGCGGGAGATGTGCAGGGGAATGTGGGAATCGACCGAGGAGAGCCATCGGGACAGGGCCCGGATCTCCTCCTCGGTATCATTTTCCCCAGGCACAATCAGCGTGGTGACCTCCAAATGGCAGCGGCCGGCAGCCAGGGAGATGGAACGTTTCACGCTCTCCAGATCTCCTCCCAGGGCGCAGTACCACCGTTCGGTAAAGCCCTTCAAATCAATGTTTACCGCGTCGATCAGCGGCAGCAGCTTCAGCCACCAGTCCTCTGCAATGGTACCATTGGTCACCAGCACGTTGAGCATCCCGGCCTGGTGTACCAGCGCGGCGCAGTCCCGCACATACTCATAGCCAACCAACGGCTCATTATAAGTATAGGCCACACCGATATTGCCCCGGCAGGCCAAACGTACAGCCTCCCGTACCAGTTCTTCCGGTGTGCAATCCCTGGTTGGGAATGTCTCCCCTGCTCCAGCGATCTCAATATTCTGACAGAAGGAACAGCTCAGATTACAGCCAAAGCTGCCCACCGACAGTACCATACTGCCTGGATGGAACCGGCGCAGCGGCTTTTTCTCAATGGGGTCCAGGGCCAGCGCGGTCAGTTTGCCATAGTTGAGCGGGACGATCCGTCCGCCCCGGTTGCCTCTGGCCCTGCACAGCCCGGTCTGTCCCTCCGCTAATTGGCAGCGGTGAAAACACAATTCACACGAGATGCTCATCGGTGCCGCACCACCTGAAATCGCTGGATCTGATACGGATCCTCCGCGCCGATCCCGCCCTTTTGCCGGGCAATATCCAGCTGCTGCGCCACTGTATCCACACCTTCCAGGTCCGGCAGCAGCAGTCCCCGCCGCTGCCCGCAGCTGACAATGACTCCGTATTGTCTGGGGTCCAACTGATCGGGGGAATCCACAGTTTCCGGCTCCCCCAACACATCCACGCTGTACTCCAGCTCATCCAGCTCCCGGGCCCGCACCGCCGGGAACCGCGGATCTCGGATCCCGGCGGAAATGGCGTTTTGTATGATCTCCCAGGCCACATTTCTCTGGGTTGGCGCAATGGTACCGATGCAGCCACGGAGCCGTCCGTCCTTATGGAGGGATACAAAGGCTCCTGCCGCCTGACTGGTCAATTCCTGGGGCAATCCCGCAGGCAGCTGCCCCAGAGGATCTCCGGTCCGCACATAAGTCTCCAGCGACAACCTGGCCAGCTTTACCCAGGGGTCCTCTTTAGCACGTCTCTCCTCCAGCTGGGCCTGCCTGACCTGCTGGAATGCGGCAGCATACCGACGGCCCTCGTCCCGTCCGGTGACCGGAAACAACGCCACCGCGTATCCCACCCCGAAAGTACCCTCATGGCTCAAAAGCCGGGGTTCCACCGCCAGCCCATCCAAGGCCCCAGACATTATCTGGAAGGCACGCAGGCCGCATTCAGCCGCCCGCTGGCAGAGATCTGCGTCCATGGTGAGGAATTGCAGAAAATCCCCCGATGCCATAGTCTCTGTCACCCGTTGATCAAAGACCGGTCCCTCCGGCGCAAATCCATACGGGCCGTCGGCTTTCAGTTTATGAGAGAGATCGCCGCTGGCCACAAACACGGCCCGGCGGCCCAATGCCTCTGCCGCCTCGGCCACGCACTGTCCCAGTCGGTAGTGCTCCAGCGGAGAGAAGCCGGAAAGGCCCATCCGTATGATGGGGCAATCCACGCCCGCTTTGCGGAGAAAAACAAGAGGAATCAATGCTCCATGGTCCAGAGCGGGGTTACGCTGGCCCAGGGTGCCAGCCTCCAGACCTTTTTCCCGGGCTCGACGCACAATTTCATCCCGCAGCGGCCCGTCGTACTCTACCTCAATGCGCACCTGGGGGGCGCCAAAGGCAGACATATCGCCCGAAGCACCCGCTCCAGGAGCAATGTGAAAATAATCTCCGTACAAAACCGTGTGTGGTGAGGCTACAATGAGCACATCCGGCTTCCACCGCGCCACCTCCGCAGCGGCGGCACGCATGGCCTGACCGGTGGCATTGATCTCACACTCCCGGCCCCTGCCCACTTCAGGCAGCAGCACCGGAGGATGTGGGGTCAGGATTGCACCCAGCATAGGCATATTATCCGCTCCCTTCCGGCCATACAAAGATTTCTATAAACAGTATAGCACGGCAAAAGGAACAGAAAAAGCCGTTCCCCAACAAAACTGCACACAAATTGTTGTCATGCGTTCCACCCATACCGATCTGCAATATCCGGTTGAATGGACAAAAGGGGCAGGCGCCCGAAAAAGCTTTCAGTCGCCCGCCCCCTTTTCTGTTTTCTTATTCTCCTTCCGGTACTGTCAGAAATCTTGCCGCCGCCAGGCGATGGAAGATAACCGCAAACACCAGGCCGAAGGTCACTCCCAAGATGGTATCTACAATACGAAGGATCACCGCTCCCTGGAGTCCGTAGATTCCGGTCCCCAACATCAGCGCACCAAAACAGTTCATTGCCGTTTTATACCGATAATCGATGCAAAAGCCCAGACACAGTCCTCCCAAGGGGCCCATTAACGGGTGAAGCGCTTCCGGCGTCACCAGATAAACCACAAAAAACGCACAGGAGCCCGCCAACGCCCCCACAATTCTCTGCCAGAAGCGGGTAACCGTATTGCCGGAGTAAGGATATTCCGACAGCAGCGATGCACAGGCAAATCCCATCCACATGAACCGCTCTACTCCAAACACCTGTCCCGCAGTCAGCACCAGACTCACGCCAAGGGCCATGCGAAACTGCCACAGATAAACCGGCACAGCAAGATCAAACTTCCGCATGACATGGTGAAAACGCGTCGTCTTATGCTGATCCCGGTGCTTGGCAAACAGGATGGCGCCGCAGATGAGATAGCCCACCAGCGCCAACAGTCCGCGGCGAACCAGCGCCTCTCCCACGACAGGATTGCCTGTCAGATAGATGTAGGCAAAGCTGTACAGGCCGCCGTTACCCATTTCAGGCCGTTGGGTGGTCATGCAGAGAATGGCAAAAAAGCCCGCAAAGTGCAGCGGAATCAACAGAACCGGCGGAACCACCGCCGCCGCACTGGGAACCAGAACCAGGATAGCCAGCACCGCTGCCAGGGTAATCAGAGAATCTCCGATGCAATACTCAAAATTGACAAAGCGAATCCCAAGCATCATGCAGAACAGCGCCACTGCCAGAGGTGTGTTGTCGCTCCCGAACACAGCGGACAACAAACTGATAAACACAATGGCAAAGGCTACGATCAGCACAGACCGAACCGCTATCGCAACCCAGTAATAGGCTTTTTCCCGTCCTACTTCACAGGCTGAGATCTTCCGCTTCAGCACGGAGGGGTCCATCTGCAGCGCATCATAAAACTTCATGGTCATGGGGCTTTTCCTGCCCTTTCTCAATCTGCACGGCAAGTCTGTCCGCATAATACACAAACGCCTCAAAATCCTGGCTGGAGCTGCGCCACAAATCATAAAAGGGCTGCAGAATACTCTCGTATCCCCTTTTCAATTCTGCAAGACCGGTTTCCGTGATAAAAATCTGATAACTCCGCTCGTCTGTTTCCTTCCGCTGCTTGCGTATGCAGTTTTTCTCATGGAGCGATTTCAGACACCGGCTGACCGCCTCAATTTTCATGCCGCTGTTTTGGCTGAGTAAAACTGGCGTGTTCTGTTCCGGCTTCAAATAGAGATGAGCCAAAAGTTCACATTCGCTGGCGGTAAGCACGGATTTCCGTAGTGGAAGGAGCGAACGCATAACCTTTTGGAGCTGCTGCTGATAATGCACCATATCTGTCCATTCCATAATTGTACAATCTCCCATTTATTTAACTTCGTTAAGTATATGCCAATTGTAACTCCATGTCAATAGGCAGGATGATCGTCCGCCAAGATAAACAGAAGAACGGGGTTGGTACTGCAATGCAGTACCAACCCCGTTCTTCTGTCTTATTTCGTTACGCTGCGCTTGATCTGCAGCAACATCAAAATCAGACTGACTCCAAGCAGGATATGCCCAATTCCAGCGATACCGGAGATAGCCGCATTCATACCAGCGGACAGCGAGGTTCCCAGCACCTGGAACACTCCCCGCACCACCAGCATCACGGCGGTCAGGTTCAGGCCCACATGATAGAGTGCCAGCACCCGTCCGGTCTTTGCGCCTGTGAAGGAAAAAGCCTTTTCCAGCATAAGCAGCAGCAGGAAGAACACCATACCCATCAGAAAATAATGGGTATGCACCACAGAGAGCGTGGTCTTGGCCGTAAAGCTGTTGAATTTTGTAAACTCCCGATAAAACACGCCGCCCACCATGGCCAGGATGGCGTACAGCAGCGCGGTATTCGCATAGCGTTTCATATAGTTCCTCTCCTTATTTGCATTCCCGTTTCATATTCTCCTTCTTGTTCCATTTTGTTTTGGACGGCGCCTGCTGCAATGGTCGCCTTGATAAAGTTTCTGCCAAACAGCAATCCTGCCAGTAGCAGTGCAGCGCCCAGGCCCGTATAAAATACGGCAATAAACCGCTCCGGCGCCAGCCCGCTCACCCGGAGGCCAATGCCCCCGGCCATCATAACCGCCATGATAACAAAAGCCTTTCCGTCAAAAAATTTGAGGAAAAAGTGCCGTTCCTCCAAATAGGCGGCAATCCGGGCAGTGTGCTTTTTGACCAGCCTTCCAAAGATAAAATACTGAAATACAGTAAACACCAGTACCGACAACAGGGCATTTAGCACCGTAACATAGGTCGGATAGGCCATTACGCCGATCCGAAGGATATTGAATCCCGCCGCGCTCCATACCAGACAGGCCAGAAGCAGCAGCGTATTCCGTTTTACTTTCATCCTTGCCTCCTTCTAATGAACAATGTTCAATTTCCGGGATACAAAATTCCCACAGAGTTGTGGGAATTTTAATAGAGGGTCCTGCGGACGATCTCCAGTACAACCGAGGGATCATAATCCTGCCGCAGCAACGCAGACAACATCAGTGAAAACAGGAGATCCGAAAATTTTTCCGCTGTAAATGCTTCGGTAAAGGCATCTGGCCGGACTCTGGTATCCCGCAGCAAGATAGAATGCAGGCTATCCAAAATATGCTGCCAGGTCTGCTGCATCCGCCGTTTTCCATCGGATTTATCCTCCCCCATGAAGCCCAACGAGTGAAGACTGAAAAATCCGGGATACCGTTTGCAGCCGTACTCCATCCGTTGGTACAGCCAGGTAATACAGGCCTGGGTATCCTGAAATACTGCCTCATCCTCCGGGCGGTGGAAGATCTCACACCAGACGCTCTCCACTGTGGCACCCATCAGAGCAGCTTTGGAATCAAAATAGTTGTAGATGGAACCAACCGACACACCGCAGGCGGCCGCCACGGAGCGAATATTGACCGCAGACCACCCCGCTTGCTGGATGAGCTCACGGCTGGTCTTCAGGATCTCCTCTTTGGATGTAACTACGGTATTCATCCTATCACCTCAATATGAACATCGTTCATTATAGTGTTTTATTCTCTTTTGTCAAGCATTTTTGGGCCGGATGCTGCAATTTCTCTACAAATCGAGATAGCTAAGACTTCCAACAGGTTTTTAGGCGGGCAAATGTCCGTTCCTTGTCAGAACGACCAGTTCATGGTATCATAAAACCAATCAATGAGGAGGTGTTCTCATGCCCCTGCACATCGTGCGAAATGATATCACTACTATGAAGGTGGACGCCATCGTCAATGCCGCCAAAGAGAGCCTTCTGGGAGGCGGGGGTGTAGATGGCGCCATTCACCGCGCCGCCGGGCCGGATCTTTTGAAGGAATGCCGTACCCTGGGCGGCTGCAAAACGGGACAGGCCAAGATCACGAAGGGTTACCGCCTGCCTGCCAAGTTTGTGATCCACACAGTTGGCCCTGTCTGGCAGGGTGGAAGCTGCGGCGAGCGGGAGCTGCTCATTTCCGCCTACCGTTCCTCCCTGGAGCTGGCCTTCGCCAACAAGTGCGAAACGGTGGCCTTTCCCCTCATCTCCTCCGGGGTATACGGCTACCCCAAGGACCAGGCTCTAAAGATAGCGGTGGACACTATCGGCGACTTCCTGCTCTCCCACGATATGACCGTCTATCTGGTGATCTTTGACCGAGCCGCCTACACCATCGGCGGAAAGCTCTTTGCCGATATTGCCGCCTATATTGATGACCACTATGTATCCGAACATACCGACAGTCTGGAAGAACAGCGCCGCCAGTTTATGGGCTTTAACGCCCCTTCCATGACAGAAGCACCGTGGACTCCTGCAAAGGCAGCGCATTGGTCGGATGAAGACCTGAGCCAGCCGGATGAGCGTTTTTCAACAACGTCAATGTGGGAGTCTATTCCAGCAGCACCATTGCCCCCCACATCGTTGACCATCAGTCTGGACGAAGCCCTCAGTCAACTGGATGAAAGCTTTTCTCAGATGCTGCTGCGGAAGATCGATGAGCGTGGTCTCACCGACGCCCAGTGCTATAAAAAGGCCAACATTGACCGAAAACTCTTCTCCAAGATCCGCTCGGACGTCCACTACAAGCCCTCCAAACCCACCGCCATGGCCTTCGCCGTGGCCCTGGAGCTGCCTCTGGAGGAGGCCCGGGATATGCTGGAAAAGGCAGGCTTTGCGTTCTCCCACGCCAGTAAGTTCGACATCATCGTGGAGTATTTCATCGCCCACCAAAATTACAACATCTTTGAAATCAATGAGGCTCTCTTTGCCTTTGATCAGAGTCTGCTGGGAGGTTAATGCCATGCCCCGTACCGATGTGACACAGATGTCCTTTGCCAAGCTCTATCCGCTTCTAATCAACAAGGCAGTGAAAAAGGGTCGTACCCGGGAAGATGTGGACCAGGTGACCACCTGGCTCACCGGATATAGCGCCGAGGATATTGCCCGTCTGGAGCAGTCTGATACCAGCTATGGGGACTTCTTCCGAAATGCCCCGGCCATGAATCCCAATCGAACCCTCATCACCGGCAAGGTATGCGGCATTCAGGTGGAAGCAATCGAGGACCCGTTGATGCGGGAAATCCGGTATCTGGATAAGCTGGTGGATGAGTTGGCCAAAGGCAAACCCATGGCGCAAATTTTGAGAGCATAATTGTCGCCCGCCAGGCGACCAAACAAGCATAAAATTCCCCTATACTGTGCTCGTAAGCCAAACAACACAGAACAGGGGGATTTTTCTATGAAAAAGAATTTGACGGAACTGGTCTTTATTCTGGACCGCAGCGGCTCCATGCAGGGGCTGGAGGTCGATACCATCGGTGGCTTCAACGCCATGCTGGAGAAGCAGAAAAAGGAGCCCGGCGAGGCTTTTGTCTCCACCATTCTCTTTAACGACCATACCCAGGTGCTCCATGACCGGGTAAAAATTGAAGCGGTCGAGCCTATTACCCACAGAGAATACTATGTCCGGGGCTGCACCGCCCTGCTGGACGCAATCGGCGGTGCCATCCATCACATCGGTAACATTCACAAATACGCCCGGAGTGAGGATGTACCGGAGCACACCCTCTTCGTCATCACCACCGACGGCATGGAGAATGCCAGCCGCCGCTATACCTCTCAGCAGGTCAAAACCATGATCCAGCGCCAGAAGGAGAAGTACGGTTGGGAGTTCCTCTTTTTGGGTGCAAACATCGACGCGGTGGAAACGGCGGGATCGCTGGGCATCGCCCCGGATCGGGCGGTAAACTACCACTGTGACAGCGAGGGTACTCGCCTCAACTACGAGGTGGTGAGTCAGGCTGTCACCGCTGTCCGGTGTTGTGCTACGCTGGATGAGCACTGGAAAGACGATATTGAGGAGGATTTTCGCAAGCGGAAGAGCAACCGCCGCTAAAGGATGATCTCCCGCAACACCACGATAAGTAAGGTCCATTTTAGGAGGCAAAGCATGACCTATACCAAAGATGAACTTGTGGAGGCCAAACGGCAGATCGACTCTACCCTGCATAAGCTGCGGGAAACCGTCAAGACTCTGGAAGGAAAAGAAAATCCCGTCCGATTGAAATCTCAAATCACACTGGCCAGACGCCGCATCCAGGCCTTTACGATTGCTGTTTCTCTGATTGAGAAGGAGCTGAAACAAGTACAGGCATAACAACAACGAGCCCGGAACTTCTTATCATCCAGAAGTTCCGGGCTGTGTTCATTTCAAAGATAGTTTTACCAGCTTTGCACGTTTAACGGTTTTAAATTCTTTCGTTTCAAGTGCTTTTGCCGCCGAGAACGGACAGCGCTTGCCGATGCACTGGTTGTTCCGGCCACTGTAAGAGCAGACAGGAACTGTCCGCTCCATCTCCACCCCCAGCTGCTCTCTGGCAAAGTCCACGGCGGCCAGGATGGCCAGGAAGGAGTCCCGCTTGCAGCATCGAGGGCCGCCCACCTGACCGATGCTCTCCAGCGCTCGGGCAGTCATCTGATTACTCAGCCCCCAGGGCTCTCCGGCCAGGGGTGTGGACTGGGTAACAATGGCCAGGAACTGCCCTGTGGCGATCCCCGCTCCACAGGCCCCCCAAAAACCGCAGGCTCCGCCGGGGACCGCCTTGCCCCGGCTATACATCTCCCGAAGCGACTTCTCAAACTCCAGGTTACCACCGGCGTTTTTATAGGCAGTAAGCAGAGCCGCGCCCACCATTACATGGTGCTCCGGACCGTGCATATGGCAGAATGGCAGCTCCATCATCCGGCGGAGAATGGCCACAGGATCGGTGGAAGTCTCAGAGAGACACAGACCAAAGATGCTGTCCATACCCTGGGTATGGCAGTCATTGCAGACATAATGACCCGCCACACAACGGGTTTTGCTGGACTCCTTCTTATGGCAGATGGCGCACTCCATGACCTCATCCTGGGTCAGATATTCCAAAGGCGCCTTACAAATCAGACATTCTTCCCTGTTCAAACTCCTGTCTCCTCTCATGCTCATATATGGCATTCACCCGCTCCAGGCTCGTTCCAAGCCCCTCAAAGCCCACGCACCGGCTGGGCTTTGTATTGACGGCATGGTCCAGCAGAGGCTGGGCCTGACAATCCGTGTCCAGGCACAGATCCAGCGCCAATACATCCTCCCAGGCCCGGTTGAGAAAGGCCACCTCCCGGCGTCCGTGGGTACGGGTGATTTCAATCTCGCCCGCCTGCCGCAGATATGCTTCCACCTGATCCGCTGTAAATCCAGCGGCGATAAAGCTCTCCGTCAATCCCTCCCGAAACAGGCCGGGCAGGTCCGCCCACTGAAGGGGCGTTACATCATAGCGTACAAAGGTATACCGGCTGTGACAGTGGACAGCCAGCAGACACTTGCACCCCCGCAGATCGATGACATGGAGGTCCCAGCAGAAACGCCGGTCTGGCTGCGTGCCGTAGGCCGGCGTTTTCATCTTCAAAAATCGCTGGAGGGGGAAAGTCAGTCCCAGTTCCATCACCTTACCTCGTGGGGAATGGAGATCTTCTCCACCCGCATCTCCCCATCTATGAGTTCCGCCATCATCATGGTAATCTCCTGATGGAACCGCCGGGGGCCGCAGGAGCCGGGATTGAGCCACAAAATACCGTTCTTCTCCTCCTGCACATACTTGTGGGAGTGGCCAAATACCACCACATCCACACCGTTAAGCGTTGCGGGAAGTTCTTTCTTATTGTGGACCATATAGAACGTCACACCATCCAAGGTGATGGTAAGATCATGGGGGATGTCTTCCGCCCACTCCTTATCGTTGTTGCCCCGGACCACATAGAGAGGCGCGTATTGCCTCAACTGGTCCACAATGCTCTGTTTATTGATGTCGCCGCCGTGGAGAATGGCGTCGGCGGTTTTCAGCTGCTCCACCACCTCCGGCCGCAGCAGGCCGTGGGTGTCGGAGAGAATGGCAAGCTTCATGTAGTTTCCTCCATTATAACTCAATGCGGCGAATTTGCTCCAGATCACCGCTGCACAGTGCTTCCAGGTTGCAGAAAATCTTTTCCGCCTCCCAATCCCACCACCGCAGCTTGAGCAGATACTCCGTCAGCTCCTGGCCGAACCGGGGCCTGACTACACGGCAGGGGTTCCCTGCCGCCACAGTATAGGGCGGGATATTGCCTGCCACCACAGAATTGGCCCCGATAATGGCGCCGTCGCCAATGTGGACACCGGGCAGGACTGTGACATCCTGCCCTATCCACACGTCATTGCCCACCACCGTATTCCCTTTAAAGGGCAGCTGGTCCAATGAAGGCGTGCACTTCTCCCAGCCGTGGGCGAAGATATTGAAGGGGTAGGTGGTGACCGACTCCATACGGTGGTTGGCCCCATTCATTACAAACTCCACGCCTTTACCAATGGCGCAGAACTTTCCAATGATCAGCTTGTCCCCGATGAAGGGATAGTGGTGGGTCACATGGTCCTCAAAATCCTCTCCACCGGTGGCAGCGTCGTCATAATAAGTATAATCGCCTACCTCAATGTTGAGGCGGGTGATAACATTCTTGATGTAGCAAACGCTGGGGATGTTCTCATTCGGGTGGACAGCATTCGGGTCCGGTCCAAACATAACATGACCTCCTTAACCGTGCGTATTTCGCGCCTGAATCTCCCGATAGAATTTACGGGCGTTCTCCAGATCCCGCTCGTCCGGATGTCCCTTGGCAATACCGCCTACCAGCTTAAAGGGGCCAAAGGTGTCATAGCCCTTGCAGGAAAACTCCCCCAGCATCCGGCAGTTCTTCTCCTGCGCGATCTTTGCCACAGCCTTGGCCCCACTACCCTTGGCGCCGCCATAGGTATAGACGAAGAACACCGGCTTGCCCTGGGGCAGGTACTGCCGGGCAAACTCCACCACAGCCTTTTGGAATTCAAAACCGTAGATGCCGGAGGCAAAACCGATACAGTCATACTTCTCCAGCCGGACGGTCTGGCGGGTGGTAACATCGATCAGGTCCACATCCCCCTCGCCCGCCATGGCCTCCAAAACGTTCAGCGTGTTCCCATGGTGGCGGGAATAGTAGCAGATGGCGGTTTTCATAGACCGGTTCCTCCTTGCAGGGTCCATCCAAAGTCATTGTGGTAGATCATCTGGCGGGTCATGCCGCCGTCAATGCAGATGTTCTCCCCCGTAAGAAAGCCCGCCTTGTCCGAGCACAGGTAAAGCACCATATTGGCAATGTCCAGGGGATTGCCAACCCGGCCTGCGGGCTGCTGAATGGCATCCGGACCGTCATAAACGGTATAGTCGGTGTCGATCCAACCGGGCGAGATGGAATTGACCCGCACCTTACCGGCCAGGCTCACCGCCAGGGCATGGGTCAGGGCGGAGATGCCACCCTTGGCTGCCGTGTAGCTCTCGGTCTGGGGCTGGCTCATCCTGTCCCGGGAAGAGGAGATATTTACGATGGCCCCGCCGGGTGCAAAGTGGGGCGCAAACAGCTTGGTAAGATAAAAGGGGGCGGTAACGCCCACCCGCAGGGCGTAGTTGAACTCCTCGTAGCTGCACGCGTCAATGCCCTTCATCAGGGGCAGGGCATTATTGACCAAAAAGTCCACATGACCATAGTCGGCAATCACCTTGCGGGCAAAATCCTCCAGAACGGTCTGGTCGGCCAGATCACCCACAGAATAATCGTTGGGAAGTAGGTCAATCACGCATACCTCGGCGCCTGCTTTCCGGAATTCCTCCGCAATCGCCTTGCCGATACCCTTTGCTCCGCCGGTAACCACGGCAACTTTATGTTCAAACATGGCGTTTCCTCCTCAGTCTGCGCCCTCATCCAGGGTTTCCACCAGAAAGCTCACCGGCCGGAACCCGTCGTTACAGGAGAGCATGGCGGATTTGGGGTTCTTCATCCAGCCGTCGTAGAAGTTCTCACCCCCGTGGCTTAGGGCCAGCACAAAGGGCGAGAGGGTATCCCAGGCGCTTTGGCAAAAGCCCACAGGCTTCTCCCAGCCATTGGCGATAAAGACTTGGCCCACCTCCATGTCGCAGGCATGAGCGATGGGATTCTCATATTGGGCCATCAGGTCCTCGTATCGGGTGATGCGCATGACAGTGATCCTGCACTTTTTCATATGATGATGCCCTCACAGTGGTCGATCTCATGCTGGATGATCTGAGCCGTCCAGCCGGTGAAGGTTTTCAGCCGCTCCTGAAATTTCTCGTTCTGCCAGCGTACCTTGATGGTCTTCCATCGCTTGGCCGGGCGGACGCCGGTCAGGGAGAGACAGCCCTCCTCCGTGTCATAGGGCTCGGACTTTTTAACGATCTCCGGGTTGAACATGACCATGTAGCTGCCCTCGTTATCGAAAGCAATGATGCGCTTATTGATCCCAATCATATTGGCCGCCATACCCACGCAGCCGGCCTTGTGGTGCTCCAGTGTCTCCAGCAGGTCGGCAGCCACTTGAACATCGCCCAGCGTGGCAGGCACCGCCTTTTGGGCCAGGAACGTCTCATCTTTGCAGATATCTCGAATCATCGTAATTTCTCCTTTTGCTCCTGAATGACCGCCGCAATGGTTTCCGCCGCGATACGGGAACCCAGTTCACTGGGATGCACGCCATCGGCGGCACAGAGGTTCTGAGTATCGGACAACTCATAAAACTTCCGCCCTACATCAGCAAGGAGGGCGTGGTTCTCTCGGGCGGCTTTGTGGTAGGCTTCAGACATCTTATGGGCCATCTCACTATAATCCCAGCCCTTGGCTGTCAGCTTGGCCCCGCCTCTCTGGTAAGCCCAGGTGGCGTAGAGAATGGGGACTGCCCCATTCTCCCAAATTTTGTTGCAGAGCTGCTCCACGCTGGCAAAGAAGCTGCCGGGAGCGGTTATGGGCCCGTGGCTCATCTCCTGAAGGACCACATAGTCCCAATGTTCTTTGTCCAGCACCTCCTGCGTCTTTGCACCCAGCTTGGTCTTGGGGTTCAGGTGCTCCGACAGCCGCGCCCCGCCCCGGGTGTGATGGACCACTTCCGCCCCGGTCAGTTGAGCCAGCATCTGAGGCATATGGTTGGTAAAGGTAAAACTGTTGCCCAGCATTAAAATCCGCACGTTCATGCCCCTTCTTTTTCTGTTTGCTACAGTATAGCACAGCAATGCTAAAATTGTCATGAAGACCCCATATATTTTCGCTGAAAAGGGTGCTCACCGCTCAGCGGGGAGCACCCTTCAATCAGATCCGTAATCAATTCTGCTTCGCCGATCCGGCACTTTCCCGGGCCTGCTCTACTACCTTTTGGTACGGCCCAATAATGTATTGGTTCATCTGTCCCTTCATCTTCTTCTGTACAGAGGGAACCGCCAGCATGGCTCCTACCAGCTTCATTTGCAGAATGCGCTTTCTCTGCTTCTGGGGGAAGTCGTAGATGCTGTGTTCTTTATAAAACTTGTGGTCGGCTTTCATCATGCCTCTCATAACATAAATGAGGTCCCGGAAAATCTTCATGCCGCCCACCCCGTAGAAATTGGCCGGGCGGGACAGCTTCTTCTCCATAGCAAATACCACAGCATCGGCCAGATTTTGCACATCGGCAGCGGTATTGCCCTCATCGGTGGCTACGCCGCACAGATAGTTGCCCCCCACCTCGCTGCGACCCTCCACGATCATGCGCAGATTGCTCTCATACTGATAGTCGCCGCTGATCAGGTAGGCAATGGGCGTACCGTGGGTAACGGTACGGTGGCCGTTGCAGAACTGCCGGTCGTCAAAGCATTAGTCTAAACCTAAATGACCGCCCGTCCCGTATATCCGAAAGGTAGGAAATCGGTCAAAAAAACAGGCTATTTCCGTGCTCTCGGAATTATGGTAGAATAGACACAACGGAACGATAAATTGGAATTGGAGAGGCAAAAATGCAAGAATATACTTATGTTACTTTAAGACAAAAACCCGAATTAAAAGAAGAAGCAGCCACATGGTTTCATGATAAATGGGAAGTGCCACAAGAAGCTTATCTTGAATGTATGGAATCCTATCTTAATAATGAAACAGAATATGGCTGGTATCTTTGTTTAGACAGCGGACGCATTGTAGGTGGTCTTGGCGTGATTGAAAATGATTTTCATGACAGAAAGGACCTTACGCCAAATGTATGTGCGGTATATACGGACAAGGAATATCGTTGTCAAGGAATTGCAGGACAATTACTTGATATTGTTGTGAAAGATATGAAGTCCAAAGGAATTACTCCTATCTATTTGATTACAGACCATACAAGTTTTTACGAAAGATATGGATGGGAATTTTTGTGTATGGTTCAAGGAGATAATGAGCCTCATATGACAAGAATGTATATCCATAGATAAATTTTTATTTATTGAGCCGACAAGGAGGGAGAGCATGGAACTATCCATACAAGAACGATTGAAAGACCTGCGTGTGGAACGCGGTCTGACGCTGGAACAGCTTGCGGAGAAAACCCACCTCTCCAAGTCCGCTTTAGGGAGTTATGAGGGGGATAATCTCAAGGACATCAGCCATTACGCCCTTATTGAGTTGGCAAAGTTTTACGAAGTGACTGTTGATTATCTGCTGGGCCGTTCTCAAACAAGAAACCACCCAAACGCCGATCTTGCAGACCTGCATTTGAGTGATGACAAACGCTCCAAAATCAGAAAGAGAGCGGTAAATCTGAATTGCGAGGGAGAATGTAGATGAATCAAGGAAGAATTATTGT
>PPYE01585288.1_pt1 | contig 22360 bp, 20 predicted proteins | sample 1559881 | NCBI WGS metagenome assembly PPYE01 (sample SAMN08240022, study PRJNA423297) | Human gut metagenome, whole genome shotgun sequencing project.
CACTCAATCTCTATAATTCTGCCATCCGTTTTTTCTACCGGAATGTCCTGCACATCCTTTGGGATGATATCACGGTTCCGCGTATGATTCTGGAACACAGGCTTCCAACGGTACTGACTGCCCCTGAAATTGACCGTTTGTTAGAAGCGTTGGGATATATCCAGCGTCTGCTGGACCGTCATATTACAGAGAATACCAGCGATGCCCGAAGCGTGGAAAGAAACATCATTTCAGGGATTCTTAGCACAGGGCGGCTTCCGGGTTTCTGCGGCATATGAGAACGGCAGGACGAGCCGGATTGAGATTGAAAGTCTGGCAGGCGAGCCGTGTGTGGTGGAGACGGATATAAGAAGAGTGCGGATTCGGTATCAGGACGGACGGGAAGAGGAACCGCTTTTATGTGATGTTATCTTCTCGGAACAATCTCCAGCCAGTATCCGTCCGGGTCTTCGATAAAATAAATACCCATTGATGGATTCTCAAAGCAGACACAATCCATCTCTTTATGCTTTGCAAGAGCACTGTCGTAATCATCGACTGTAAATGCCAGATGGATTTCATTGTCACCCAGTTCGTAAGGCCGATCCATGTCCCGCAGCCATGTAAGCTCTAACAGGTGTGATGTTACACCATCCCCAAGATAAACGAGTTTGAAACTGCCATCGGATGAACTGTTACTATGTATCATAATTGGACAAATGGGATTATAATTAGCAGAGAAAAGAACGGATGGCGAATAATGATACATCTTGACTAATTCTCAGCACGCAGCAAACTGTTTTCTTCTGTATAGTAATTTTGTAAGAGAACCCTACAAAGCTGGGAGGAAGTACGGATGAGAAAAATAGAAGAATTATTAGAAGAAATGTCGTTAGAAGAGAAGGCACAGTTATGTTCGGGAAGGGATTTCTGGTGTACACAGGATAATGAAAGACTTGGAATTCCGAAAGTTATGATGTGTGACGGACCAAACGGACTGCGTAAACAGATTGGGGAGGGAGATGCCCTCGGTATTAATGAAAGCATTGAAACCGTGTGCTATCCGACTGCCTCAGCTATGGCAGCTTCTTTTGACAGAGATCTATTGTACAGACTTGGTGAACATCTGGGCAGGGAGTGCAGAAGTGAGAATGTCGGGATGCTTTTAGGTCCGGGACTGAACATGAAGCGTAGTCCGCTCTGTGGGAGAAATTTTGAATATTTCAGTGAAGACCCTTATGTGGCGGGAGAATTAGGAAGTAGTTATATCAGGGGACTGCAGAGTAAAAATGTTGCCGCATGTGTCAAACATTTTGCATGTAATAATCAGGAAACAGCACGGTTATCAGGAAGTTCCCAGATATCGGAACGAGTACTCCGTGAGATTTATCTGTCGGCATTTGAAAAAACGGTAAAAGAAGGAAAAGCACGTTCTGTTATGTGTGCCTATAATGCGATAAACGGCACATTCTGCTCAGAAAGTAAACGACTGCTGACAAACATCCTCAGAGACGAGTGGGGATTTGACGGCATGGTTGTGACAGACTGGGGAGCGGTAAAAGACCGTGTAAAAGGACTTTTGGCAGGTTTGGATCTGGAAATGCCGGGAAGTACGGAAGGTAAAACAGCAAAAATTGTGAAAGCTGTGGAAGAGGGAATTCTTTCAGAAGAGATTCTGGACAATGCAGTCAGAAATGTTCTCTCATTTGTAAATACAGCAATGCAGAATCAGGAAGAAAATTCGTTTAATCGGGAAGAGGCGCATGATTTTGCAGGCGATATTGCAGCGGAATGTGCGGTTTTGATGAAAAACGAAGGTGCTCTGCCAATAACAGAAAACGAAAAGATAGTATTTATCGGAGCTTATGCAAAAAACCCAAGATACCAGGGGGCAGGAAGCAGTCATATCAATGTAAAACATGTTGTTTCGTCAGTGGAATGCGCCGGCAATCTTGATGTTATATATGTCGATGGATGGAATGATGAAAACGAAGAGAAAAATAAAGCGCTTCTGAAAGAAGCTGTCGATATTGCAGGGAAGGTATCAAAAGCAGTTATTTTTGCAGGACTTCCGGAGTCATATGAAACAGAAGGAGCCGACCGGACAGATATGTCAATGCCAGAGATGCAGAATTGTCTGATTGAAGCAGTTGCCGCATCTTCGCCAAACACAATTGTAGTCCTTCACGGCGGCTCTCCGGTGGAAATGCCATGGAAAGATAAGGTAAACAGTATATTGTGCATGTATCTTGGAGGAGATCAGGTCGGAAAGGCAGCAGTAAAACTTCTGACAGGCGAGGTGAATCCGTCTGGAAAACTGGCTGAAACCTGGCCGTTGAAGCTGGAGGATAATCCGTCTTATCTGAATTTCCCGGGGGAAGAAGGCATTGTAGAATACCAAGAGGGCATTTATATCGGATACCGCTATTATGATAAGAAAAAAATGCAGGTCAGCTATCCGTTTGGTCACGGACTTTCCTATACACAGTTTACATATAGCGATATGGTAATTGAAAAAGAATCTATTACGGAAAATGATACGCTCCAAGTCAGCTGCACTGTTAAGAATATCGGAAATGTGCCGGGAAAAGAGGTTGTGCAGTTGTATGTCGGAGTTTTGGGAAGCAAGGTAAGAAGAGCAGTTCAAGAACTGAAGGGCTTTGAAAAAATCAGTCTGGAACCCAGAGAAAGCAGAAAAGTAACATTTGTCCTGTCATCAAGGGATTTTGCTTATTATGAAGAAAAAATTTCCGACTGGTTCGTAGAAAACGGAAGCGCACTCTTATCCATCGGTTCCTCCAGCAGAGATATCCGTCTCCGGGCGGAAGTACAGATCAGATCAACAATGGAAGTGCCGATTGTATTTGACCGATATACCCCCATTGGTCAGATCATGAAAGTTCCTGGCGCTATGGAAAATGTTATGGAAATGATTTTCGGAAAGACCGAAACTAAAACGGAGACGGAAGAAAAAAGTGTATTGGGAGAGGGTGCTGAAGCTACGCACCACCAGATGATGATGGAAATGCCGTTAAATAATCTGGTCAGTTACGGAGTGATGACTGATCCGCAGCTGGAAGAGTTGATCCAAAGCCTGAATGACCGGAAATTTAAAAAATGGCGATAGTGTATCATAATTTGACATAGGGAGATGCATTATCCAATTATGATACAGGATAGCGAAAAATTAGTTCTGGAGTTATACGAAAAAAGGATATAATCACATCAACAAAAGCAAAGTACTTTGAAAAAGAATGAGAAAGGTGAAGGAAATGGAGAAGGAAAAAAAGAACAGAGAAGACAAAGTAGGATTGGGGAAACTGTTGTTATGGCAGTCGAGAGAAGTGGCGAAAACACCGGCATTTCTGATGTTAACGTTTTTGATGGTTTATTGTACAGATACTTTGAAAATTCCGGCAGCTACGGTCAGTATTATACTGATTGTAAGCAAACTGGTAGATGGCGTGACAGACATGGCGGCAGGATTTATTGTTGACAGGACACAGACAAAATGGGGAAAAGGCCGTCCGTATGAGGTGTTTATTGTAGGCCTGTGGCTCTGTACATGGCTGCTATACTCTTGTCCGGAAAGTATAAGTACGGTTATGAAATGCGTCTGGATATTTGTCATGTATGCAATGGTAAATTCTATCTGTCTGACATTTTTGAATGCTAACTCAACTCCGTATCTGGTACGTGCATTTAAGGATAAACAGATTGTAAAGCTGACATCATACGGAAGCGTCGTAACAATGCTGGTTGCAGTTGTTTTTAATATCTTTTTCCCGATTTTAATGGGAACGATTGCGACTTCCGGGGCTGGCTGGAGTAAGCTTGTTTTAATGTTTGCGATTCCCTTTGCGGCAATTGGTTTATTGAGGATGATTTTTATCCCGGAAAAATATGATGTGGACGGAGCCGCAAATACCGAAAACAAAGAAGAAAAATTAAAAGTATCCGATATTGCAGTGCTAGTGAAAACAAATAAATTTATTTTGATCATTGCACTTATGACATTTGTATTCAATTTTGTCACCAACATGGGCGTACAGGTTTATTACTTTAAGTATATTGTAGGGGATGTCAGCAAAATGGCGATGACTGCGGTGATTACGTTTATTTCCATTCCACTGGCGTTTGTATTTCCACAGCTCCTGAAAAAGATGACAGTAGTGAAATTGATGACATTCGGTTTTCTTTTATCCGCATTTGGGTATTTCCTGAATGGAATTGCAGGAGCGAATATGCCGCTTCTAATGCTGGGGGCTTTCTGCTGGGGAACCGGTACAGTGCCTGCATCCATGCTGATCGCACTGCCAATCATCCAGTGTGCAGATTATAATGAGTGGATCAAACGTCCTCGTATGGAAGGTACAATGAGCGCTTTAAATGGTCTTGCAAGTAAGATTGGGGCGGCAGTTGGTACAGGAGCTCTTGGAATTCTTCTTTCAGCGGTTGGTTATACCGGTGATGCGGCTACAACTTCTGCTTCTCTGTTGATGATCCGGCTTCTGTATGGATTTATTCCAATGGCGCTTTACATATTGGTAGCGTTGTCTCTGAAATTCTACAAGCTGGATAAAATGATGCCGCAGATTAAGGCAGAAATCGAGGAAAGACGCGGCAACGTGGAGCAGGCAGAAAATTAAAGATATCGGGCAGGAGAGAAGAAATGAATATTTATGATGCAAAAAAAGATCCTGAATTTCAGGATGGTTACATAGATGTGGATGAAATGCGTACACGGAAACTGGATGACGGGACAGAGATACCGTTCCGGTATATGCATGGCGGTTTTCAAGGGACAAAGGTAAAGTTCTCCTTCTGTTTTCCGGAAAAAGACCGTTATGAAGGCAGGTTTTATCAGTATCTGTCTCCATTTCCGGGACCGGATGAGGAGCTGGCGTCTCTGCCGGTAACGGGGATTGACGATAAGATTGCATTCTGCCTGACACACGGAGCCTATTATGTGGAGTCAAACATGGGATCTTGCGCAGTTTTTTCAAATAGCGAGGATAACGCGATAACGCATCGTTCCAGCGCGGCAAGCGCAGAATTTTCCAGGGTGAAGGCGCAGGAGGTATACGGTTATGAACATCGTCCTTACGGTTATGTATATGGCGGAAGCGGCGGCGGATACCGTACCATTGCCTGTGTTGAAAATACAAATACATATGACGGGGCATGCCCTTATGTAATCGGCTCGCCATATGCCATTCCAAACTGTCAGTCCACAAGAGCACATGCAGAGCGAATCTTACGGAATAAGATCCCGCAGATTATTGATGCAGTCGATGCCGGAGGAAGCGGAAATCCGTATGATGGGTTGAATGAAGAAGAAACGGAAGCGCTCCGGGAACTGACGCTATTTGGCTTTCCTTTGAAAGCATGGTTTACGAATGCAGATATGAACGATGGCTCTCTGCCTGTGATCGCACCTGGCGTCAAGCGGATGGATCCGGCATATTTTGAAGATTTCTGGAAGGTTCAGGGCTATTTGGGGGCAGACCCGAAAGGAACTGCCGTCAGAGACAGGATTTGTCTGACAACAAAAGTGAAACTGGGATTTGTCCATGGTGAGAAAATGGAAGCATTTCTTCAAAAAGAAGACCAGAGCGGGATTGATACGAGGAACGGAGTCAATGATGCATGGAAAAAGATGATTAGCAGCGCAGGAGAAAATCTGGAACCATGGATTGAACCGGAAGAACTTCCAGAAGCGTCCGACGGCATCGGCTATTATGTACAGGGGCTGGTGGCTACATTTCTCACCGGAGATGCGGCGGGAAAGAATCTGAAAGTGAAGAAAATAGAAGACGGAAGGATTTACTTTACAAACGGCTTTGGAACAGACAATATGGATGAAACTCTGGAGCTGATACGGCCGGGAGATGAGATAAGGCTCGACAACTCGGACTATATTGCAGTCCAGACCTATCACAGACATCAGGTGCCGGATAAAGATTATCTTGCATGGGATCAGTTCAGGGACAGTGAGGGGAATCCGCTTTATCCGCAGCGGCCGTTTCTGGTCGGACCGTATTTTGCCAATGAAGGTCCGGGATGTAAAGAGAACGGACAGATTCATTGTAAAATCATCATCTGTGCGGCGCTGATGGATGAACAGGCATACCCATGGCAGGCGGACTGGTATCGCAGAAAAGTAGCATCGGTGTATCCGGGGGATGAGAAAGATATCTGCAGATTATGGTATTTTGACAATGTACTTCATGATGATATTACCGCTTCTGCTAATGAACTGTATGCAACCACTTATATCGCCGGATTGAAACAGGCGCTGATCGATCTGGCTCAGTGGGTGGAAAAAGGGAAAGAACCTTTGCCGTCCAGTAACTATAAGGTGGATATCGGTCATGTAATCGTGCCGGATAAGGCCGATGAACGCGGCGGGATTCAGGCAATTCCGGTATTGACTGCAAACGGAAGCAAATGCGCCCATGTAAAAGCAGGCGATACTGTTCAGTTTGAAGTGAATGCAGAAGTGCCGAAAGGCGCAGGAGGGCTGACTTTTGTGGAGTGGTCTTTTGAAGGAGAGATGGATTTCCCCGAAAAGGGCGAATGGGAACTGACAGAAGACGGAAGCAAAGGCACTGCAAAAGCGGCGCATGTCTATGGACAGCCGGGCACATATTTTGCAGTAGTCCGGGTAAAATCAGAGCGCAACGGAGATAAAAACCAGCCGTTCACCCAAGTGAGGAATATCGACCGGGTACGAATCATAGTAGAATAGTAACCACAATAGATACAAAAACCTGCTTGCTTGTATGCTGTTTCATGGCATGACGCAGGTTTTTGTGTTATGCTGAGAAAAATATGATTTGGAGGGATAGGTCAGATGGATATGATTCCGGTTGAGGTGAAATTGAGGATTCTTGCAGGTCAGGTCGATGCTGCCGCAAATATCTCGATGTGGTGTTTTGATACCAAGGGGGAGTTGATTTATTCCACATGTCCCTGTGAAAAAGATTTTCTGGGATTTATGGAGTTAAGCGAATGCAAAGAACGCTTGTTTTCAAGGAAGGGAGGCTGGGACAAACCGGTCATATTAAGCGATTCGCTTGGTTTAAACTGGATAGGAGAACACAGATACCGGGATGGGAATCCGGAGATGGTAATTGTAACGGGACCTATGTTTTTAAACAGTACTTCCGTTCAGGCAATTGACGAGCGATTGAAAGAACGTGAGTCTTCACTTTTTGTCAGGCGAAAGCTGATGAATATATTACAGATGGTTCCCGTAGTGACATTGCCTATGATATCTCAGTATGGAATGATGCTGCACTATTCCATGACGGATGAAAAAATCAAAGACAGCGATTTTTATTATCCAGTAAAAGAGGGGCAGGAAGAAGCTGTTTTGGAATATTCTTTTGAAAAAAGCGCTTGGAGGGAGGAAGACAGTGCAGAACGTCAGAACAGCACGGAGCAATTAATACTTCAGGCGATACAGGAAGGCAGAAGGGAGCTGATTCATAATATTGATAAGGAAATCGGGGAATCAGTGGTTCTTGCCTCAGATACCGGGGATGTCATCCGGGACGGAAAAAATACATTGATCGTATTAAATGCATTGTGCAGCCGTGCAGCCATAGCCGGCGGGCTCCATGTAAAGGCAGCAAAGAGGCTTGAGCGTAGATTTATCGGAGAAATAGAGGGATGTAAGACGTTTACGGAACTGGTAAATTTAAATCAGGAGATGTTGGATGAATATATCATCAAAGTACAGGAAAGAAACATGAATCCTCATATTTCAAGAGAAATCCGAGAAGCGTGTGAGTATATAAAAGCGAATATCCGAAATGAATTTACTATAGAGGACTTGGCAAAGGAAGTCGGCTATGCACCGTATTATCTGACGAAGAAATTTAGCAAAGAGATGAATATGAAGGTATCGGATTATATCCGGAATGCCAGAATCGAATATGCAAAAATCATGCTGATCTCGACAAGAAAAGGAATTCAGGAGATCAGCGATGAGCTTCATTTCGGAACAAGGAACTATTTCAGCAAGGTGTTCCGGGAGATAGAAGGTGTTTCGCCGAATGAGTACAGAGAACAGATTGAGAGAGGAGAGAAGAAATGAGACTGAAACAGAGCGCAGATGTCGTACAGTTTTTAAAAGCGGTACAGCAGTGCGGAGGAGATGTGTTTTTTAAAACTTTTGACGGAGATACTTTAAACCTGAAATCTGTTTTGTGCCAGTATGTGCTGGTCGTTGTCCAGAAAGAAAAAGAGGTGTTGGACAATAGCTATGTGATCTGTGAGGAAGCAGATCAGGAGCGTTTGGCAGATTTTCTGGAATCTTAGGTTATCAGAAAATGCAGATGATAGATGAGAAGCTTGCTATTTAGGGGAAAAGCCATGATGGGAGAAACCGAAGAATTGGATGGAATATTAACATATCCGGATATGACGAATAATGGTACATGATAGTAAAAAAAACAGTTCCTATCCATTTCCTATCAGCTATATAATTGTGCAGAAAATGATATCAGATGTGGGATGGCTCTCGCACCAAGCCCTGTGCCAGCGAGACTTGAAAGAAAGGCAGTTGCTTTCGGAAGTATTTGAAGAAACAAGTAGTAGGAGGACATAATGATGAGGCAATACGAAACATTTGAGTTGGTTTTCAAAGGAAAAGCCCCGGATTTAAATGAATCACAGGCGGATATTTCTGCGGTCTTTACAGTGAATGGAAATGAGAAAAAAGTGAAGGGGTTCTATGACGGCGACGGAATTTATAAAGTGCGTTTCCTGCCGTCGGAAACCGGAATCTGTGAGTGGAAGGCAGAATCTTCCATCGGGCTGGAGGGAGTGCCGGAGGGAAGAGAAGAAATCCTTCCAGCGGCAGAAGGCAGGCATGGAATGGTAAAACCGGATGGGATCCATCTTGTATATGAAGACGGAACCAGATGCATTCCATTCGGCACCACGGTATATGCATTGACACATCAGCCAAAGGAAATGATAGAGCAGACATTTGAAACACTGGAGCATTCACCATTCAATAAAGTGCGGATGTGTGTGTTCCCGAAACATTATGATTTTAATCTGAACGAGCCGGAGCGGTTTGCATTCGTAATGGAGAATGGAAAGCCGGATGTTCAGAAACCGGATTATACGTTCTGGAAAGAGTTTGAAACATATCTCAGGAGGCTTGATCAGGATGGTATTGAAGTGGATTTGATTTTGTTCCATCCATACGATCATTGGGGATTCGCGGAATTGTCTTATGAAGATGCCTGTATCTATCTGGACTATGTGGTGCGCAGGCTTGCGGCATTCCCGAATGTGTGGTGGTCTCTGGCAAATGAATATGATCTGATGGAACATTTTGAAAGAGTATGGTGGGACGGATTTGCGAAGCAAGTTTCTGAACAGGATGTGTTCGGGCATATGCTGAGCAATCATCAGTGCGTGACTATGTGGGACTTTAACAATCCATATACGACACATTGTAGTATCCAGATGGGAATGACACAGCGGGCAGCAGGCTTCCAGAAGGAATTCGGAAAGCCGGTGCTGTTTGATGAAGTCGGTTATGAAGGGAATCTGCCATATTCCTGGGGAAATCTTTCCGCATTTGAGATGGTAAACCGAATCTGGACAGGTACTGTCATGGGTGCGTATGTGACGCACGGAGAGGTACTATATCAGGATGAGGGATACAATGACGATGCTGTCCTCTGGTGGGCGAAAGGCGGAAAACTGTATGGCGGGAGCATGCCGCGGATTGCATTTTTAAGAGGAATCATGGAGGAACTGCCGGGACCGCTGACGGCAGTGACCAGCAGCTGGGACCGTGATGCAATCCGGAAGAAGATGGAAGACCCGGAAACGGCAAAAACCATCCCAACCGTTGTAAAATGTATCGCAAATATGCCGGATGCACAATTCCAGGGCTTCATGGATGATTTTCAGGAAACGGCAGGTACATTTGAAGATCAGGTCATCTTACAGTATCTGGGGCATCACTGTAACCGCTGGCTGGATTTGCAGCTTCCGGAAAATGGAACGTATACGATTGAAGTCATTGACGCATGGGAGATGACTAGAGAAGTGGCGGAAGACAGTGCGTCAGGATTGACGAAGGTATGGCTGCCGGGAAAACCAGGAATGGCGGTACTGGCAAAAAAGAATTGAGGAAAATGAAAGCTTTTATAGCTAAGGGAAGGGTAAAGAGATGAATCAAAGCAAATTCTATCCGGGGCAGGTGTGGCTTGACACGAAAGGAGAACGCATCCATGCTCACGGCGGATCGGTTTTTTATGAAAACGGTACTTATTACTGGTATGGAGAAAATAAAGAAAAAACAGACGGCATAAACGGTATCTGGCATTGGGGCGTCAGATGTTATACGTCAAAAGATTTGTACAACTGGGAAGATAAAGGTCTGATTATCGAGCCGGAGCTTGCAGATGAAAACTCTTCGCTGCATCCGACGGCTTTCCTGGACAGACCGCATATCATTTATAATAAGCAGACGAAAAAGTATGTCTGCTGGCTGAAGATCATGAACAAAGATGGGACACAGTCAGAAACGGTACTTACTGCGGACCATATCCTAGGACCTTATACTATCGTCCGTGAGGGCTTGCGCCCGTTGAATATGAGCGCCGGAGATTTTGATCTGGCGGTGGCAGAGGACGGAAAAGCTTACTATTATTTTGAGCGTGTACACAGTGAGACAATCTGTGCAGATCTGACGGCGGATTATACAGATGTGACTGGTTATTATAGCACGCATTTCCCGAGAAAATGCCCTCCTTATGTGAGAGAGGCGACCTCTCACTTTATGAGAAACCAGAAACATTATCTGGTGACATCCGGTACGACCGGATATTTCCCGAATCCATCGGAGGTGGCGGCGGCAGATACATGGCATGGTCCGTATCGGGTTCTGGGGAATCCCCATCCCGATGACGAGAGCCATACCTCTTATCATTCACAGATCAGCTGTATTTTTAAAGTAGAAGGAAAGAAGGATCTTTATATCGCAATGGCTGACCGCTGGCTTCCGGAACAATTGTTTCTGGATTATGAGGATTATGCGGACTGTTTTGAAGCAATGTTTGATTCAGATTCAGGAAAAAAGGCGGATTGGGAAAGTGTGATGAAAAAAGCAGAAAAAGAATCTGAGAAAACAGGAAAGCAGATTCGGATTACGCCGGACTGTAAAGATAATACGTCTATTTCAGATTATGTCTGGCTTCCGCTGCGCTTTGAAGAGCCGACAAAGGATCATCCTGACGGAATGGTGTTCATAGACTGGAAGGATGAATGGTCGCTGGATGAGTTTGAATAAATCAAATATGGGATACCGATCACGTTACTATTCACGGCCTAGGAGACCGCAAATAGTAACGCATCCAGCCCATTTAAAGTCGCCTGCGGCGAGGGGCCGGATGCCCAAAGGGGGGACTTTACTATAAATGACAGTGTTAAGTAATTGATGAAATATGAAGGAGAAATCAGAAATGAAGGATTATAAGGATACGGCTTTATCTCCAAAAGAAAGAGCGCAGGCTCTTCTTAAGGATATGAGTCTGGACGAAAAAATGGCACAGGTGAACTGTCTTTTTCCATGGTATGGAACTGAGGATAGGGAAAGAGAGTATTGTAAATATGGTATCGGTCAGGTTTCTACATTGATTGTCCGTGAAATCGGGTCGCTGGAAGAGGCGGCGAAATGGCAGAGAGACCGTCAGGAAATGATCATGAAGAACAGCCCCCACCAGATTCCGGCAGTGTTTCATATGGAAGGGCTTTGCGGAGCATTTATACAGGAGGCGGTCAGCTTCCCGTCCGGTATTGCCAGAGGTGCTTCCTTTGACCCGGAACTGGAGCAGAAGGTCGGCGAAGTGGTAAGCCGTCAGGAACTTGCCTGCGGAATCACGCAGGTATTAGCTCCGGTGCTGGATATCTCCCGGGATTCCCGTATGGGACGGCAGGGGGAGACTTACGGGGAGGATCCGGCGCTTGCCGCTGCGATGGGAACTGCCTATGTGAGAGGAATCCAGAATAACGAAACCGCAGGCAGACATGCAGAATCGGAGGCAAAGCATTTCCTCGGTTTCCATGCATCCATGGCGGGGATACATGGCGCTTCTGTGGAAATGGGCGAACGGCAGTTAAAAGAGGTGTATGGGAAGCCATTCCAGGCAGCGATTACAGAGGCAGGCTTGAGAGGGATTATGCCTTGCTATTGCAGTGTAAACGGAGAACCGATTTCCTCTTCCCCCAAATTCCTTACGACATGGCTGAGAGAGGACATGGGATTTGACGGAGTCGTTGCCGCAGATTATGGCGCTGTCAGCAACGTATATCATGCACAGGGTGTGACAGAGAATGAAGCAGAAGCGGGTCTGATGTGTATGGAAGCCGGTATGGACGTGGAACAGCAGATTAGAGTCTGTTACAATGATGATTTGAAAGAAATGTTTGCTACAGGGAAAGCGGATATCAAGATTCTCGACCGGGCAGTCCTCCGGGTGCTGGAAGCAAAATTCAGAATGGGGTTATTTGAGCATCCATATGCATTGCAGGGTGAAGAGCTAAGAGAAATTTTTAACTGTGGGAAAGATCAGGAAATCAGTCTCCAGTCTGCGTTAGAATCTATGGTGCTTTTGAAAAATAATGGTGTACTTCCATTAAAGCATGGATTGAAAAAGATTGCGGTCATCGGGGCTCAGGCAAAAAATGCAAGGATTTTCTTTGGAGGATATACGCATCTTAGTATGGAAGAGGCGGTTCATGCAGCGGCGAATTCAATTGCCGGTCTGGAGTCCGGGTCTGTAGAAGGAAAGGAAATACTTACTGTTCCGGGAACGCAGATCCAGAGTGATGAAACAGAAGAATTTGATGCGATCCTGCGCTTACAGAAGCCGGATTGCAGGAGCCTTCTGGAACAGCTTATAGAGGATCTGCCGGAAATAGAGATTACATATTCTTACGGTTACAGTATCGCAGGAAATGATCTTTCCCATATAGAGGAAGCATTAAAGGCTTGCGAAGGTGCAGACCTGATTCTGATGACGCTTGGCGGAAAACATGGTTCCTGCTCTGTGGCATCCATGGGAGAAGGGGTTGATGCAACAGATATTAACCTTCCAATCTGTCAGGAAGTTTTTATTGAACGGGCGGCAGAACTGGGAATTCCGATGGTGGGCATCCATTTTAACGGAAGACCGATTTCCTCTGACGTGGCAGACAAATATCTGGATGCGATCCTGGAAGCATGGAATCCGTCTGAGATGGGAGCTCCGGCAATATCGGCAGTTCTTCGGGGCGCATATAACCCTTCAGGGAAAATGCCGGTCACAACGGCGAGAAATGCCGGACAGATTCCGATTTTTTATAATCATAGTATGGGCTCCAGCTGGCATCAGGGCGAAAGCATCGGTTTTGCAGATTATGTAGATATGTCTCATAAGCCGAGATACTGCTTTGGACATGGATTATCCTATACCACATTTGAATACAGCAACCTGGTGATAAACCAGAAAGAATACAATCCGGGGGAAGAGATTCAGATCGGTGTGGACATTACGAATATAGGTTCTTGCGAAGGAACAGAGGTTGTCCAGCTTTATTTCCATGATCAGACGGCAAGCTGCAGCCGTCCGGTGAAAGAACTGGCCGGATTTGCAAGAGTGAACTTGAAGGCAGGGGAAACCAGAACGGTTAGATTTACGATGCAGCAGTCCCAGCTTGCGTTTCTGGACCGCGACATGAAGTGGAAGGTCGAGAAAGGACAATTTGAGATTCTGATTGGAAGCTCTTCGGAAGATATCCGTTTGACTGATACGTTTGCTGTGAAGGAAAACCAGTGGATTGAAGAGAAAACAAGAGGATTTTATGTAATAGGTCAGTTTGTCTGAACAGTTCAGCGCAGGACTTTGCACTTGCTGCAAAGTCCGTAAGAAAGTGTGATAGAGTCGAATCGCTGCAACTCAACAATCAGTTCAATTATGTATGGAGGAACAAGCAATGGTATTTGAAGCAAAATGGATTCAAGTCTCAACAAATATCGGAGATGTATGTCCGGTATTCCGAAAAGACTGGTCTGTTACGGATCCGGTGAAAAAAGCGGAATTGGTCATAACAGCGCTGGGTGTTTATGAGGCCGTCTTAAACGGGAGCAGAGTCAGTGAAGATGTGCTGATGCCTGGGTGGACGGCCTATGAGAAACGTCTGCAATACCAGACATACGACATTACAGAGTTATTGGAAACGGAAAACAGCCTGACGGTCACGGTCGGCAAAGGGTGGTTTTCTTCGCCCATGCCGGGATGGCTGGAATCTGAGGATAAAGAACGCAGGAAAAACAGACCTAGGGGAATCCTCGCAGAAATCCATCTTTATATGGAAGACGGCAGTGAAGAAATCATTTCAACAGATTCTTCATGGAAATGGGGAGAAAGCAATGTCAGGTTCAGTGAAATCTATGACGGTGAACATTTCGACGGCAGTTTTGTAACAGAACAGTGGGAACAGGCGGAGGAGTTCGACTGGGAACATGATATCTTGATTCCACAAGAAGGGGAGCCAATCCGGGAGATGGAACGCATTGCCGCAAAAGAAATTATCCATACGCCGTCGGGTGAACTGGTTGTTGATTTCGGTCAGGAAGTAACCGGATACGTGGAAATCTCTTTGGATGCAAAAACAGGGGATACAGTTCGGATACTGCATGGAGAGGTTCTCGATAAAGACGGAAATTTTTATAATGAGAATTACCGAGGCGCAAAGGCAGAACTGCTTTATATTTGCAAAGACGGAAAACAGACATGGCATCCGGCGCTTACATTCTTTGGGTTCCGCTACATTAAGCTGGCAGAATTCCCGGCAGAACCAAAATCAGAGCAGTTCACTGCAATCGTTGTATATTCTGATATCCGGAAAACAGGCAGTCTAAGATGTTCCAATCCGAAAATCAATCAACTGTTCTCCAATATTTTCTGGGGACAGAAAGGGAATTTTCTGGATGTTCCGACAGACTGTCCGCAGAGAGATGAGCGTCTGGGATGGACCGGGGATGCACAGGTATTTGTAAAAGCGGCAAGCTATAACTATGATGTAGAACGATTTTTCAGGAAATGGCTGCATGATGTGGCTGCCGATCAGAGGCCGGACGGAGCAGTCGGGCAGGTGATTCCGGATTATCTTCCGGATGGATTCCCGAGCGCTGCATGGGGAGATGCGGCAGTCATCTGTCCGTGGCAGATTTATCTGACATATGGAAATAAAGAAGTGCTGGAAGATCAGTTTGACAGTATGAAAAAATGGGTGGATTATATTACTGCGTCAACGACAACCCCGTATTTATGGACCGGAGGGGAGCACTTTGGGGATTGGCTTGGACTGGATGCACCATCTGGAAGCTATAAGGGATCTTCGGATGAAGAGTTTATTGCGACGGCATTTTATGCGTACTCCACGAGTATTGTAGTGAAAGCCGGAAAAGTTCTTGATAGAGACGCTGCAGAATATGAAGAACTGTATAAAAATATCGTGAAAGCGTTCCGCCTGGCATATCCAAAATATCGAACGCAGACGGAACATATTCTGGCAGTTCAGTTCCATCTGGCGGAGAATTTGCAGAAAACGGCGGATGGACTGGCGGAGCTGATTCGAAAAGACGGCTGTCAGATCCGGACCGGATTTGTCGGTACGCCATATATTCTGCATGTCCTGAGCGAATACGGCCACAATGACCTTGCGTATTCCCTGTTTTTGAGAGAGGAATATCCGTCATGGCTGTTCTCTGTCAATCAAGGGGCTACAACCATCTGGGAACACTGGGACGGAATTATGGAGAACGGCGATTTTTGGAGCACGGATATGAACTCGTTTAACCATTATGCGTATGGTTCTGTTGCGGACTGGGTATACGAAAAAGCGGCGGGAATCCGGCTATTAGAAGAAAATGCAGGATTTTCCAAGGTAAAGATCCAGCCTATGCCGGATGAGCGGCTGGAATGGCTGGAGGCCTCAATTGAAACAAGACACGGGAAAATCAGTTCCAAGTGGAAATATATTGACGGAGAAGTCCGTTATGAAATAGCAGTTCCTGTGGAAGCAGAGATTGTGATTGGGGATAAGAAGATGATAGTCCAGCCGGGGGAATATACAATCCTATCTTCTGGTGTGATTCATGTCTTGGCAAGAGCATAAAAATTTATTGCGTTTTGCCTTTGGATGTGCTATATTATACATACAAAAGGGAAAGCCATAGAAGCGGCTCTACCCACATTATGACAAATTATTACCTCATACGAGGTATGCCGTCACTACTGTGAATAGTGGCGGCTATTTCTTTTTTCCCTTGTAAATCTGATAAATCAAATTGGCAAGGGCAACAATGAGTATTCCAATCTGGATTAAGTATGAAACCAGATAAGGATAAAACTCAAAAATTGTGTTTAGGATAGCAGGCACAAGAATGTGGAGTGAATATTCTATCTGGAGGAAATAGAAAATGGCAAAATCATTATATGAACAGTCAGGTGGCACATACCACAAGGAAAGTGGGTATTTTATCCCAGATTTAAGGTTGCCAACCGAAGAAGAACAACCGATAGGCACATGGGGACGGAGACATTTGGACTATCTGAAGCAGTACCGAAAGATTACATACACCAATCTTCTCACAAGTGGCAAATTGAATGCTTACCTTGTTGACATTGACAGACAAGGGCAGGAACGCTTTGAAAAGCTCATTGGGGATATGAAACAGGCTCAGGGCAAACAGAACATTTAAAAGCTGAAAATGCCTTGGATTGGGTAGGAAAGCTTAATAATATAAGGACTAATGCTAGGGGAATTGTGAACAAGGAAATTATTTATAAATAAAGAATTAAAATCAGGGGGTAGGTATGAAATGTCTTACCCTCTTGTTTTTATAAAAATGGTATTGCAAACGACATGCAATTTTTGTAAAAGTCTGCATAAAACTATTGAAATAAACCGTCCTCTTTGTCAAGGACATTTTTAAAAGTTTATTACTCTTTTTTGGACAACCATTTTTTACGTATCCCAATCATTGGACAGATAGACATTTCTGTCCCGAAATGATGGACACGTAAAAGTTTGGACATCCATGATATTATGTTGTCTGTATGGAATTATGTTTTCCCGCCTGGCTGGCCGCAGCCATCAGCTTCTGCGATTTCTCTCCTGACCAGCCTTTTGATGCTGCCCTGCATAGATTTCTGCCCCCGGAGCCACTGTGATATCGTCATCCGTCCGGATATTGAGTTTCAGCGATACGCGGACCGTATTCTCCTTATCATATACTGCCTGCGCCCTGGCCTGTGATTCAGATGTTATCCCCCAGCCAGCCATAGCATCCCTCCTGTTCCTGGTGCGGGGATATAGGTACACACCTATATAGGTGTGTACCTATATTTCCCGGCTGTAGTATCTATCCTGTTTTATTCATGCCCGTCCCCGCAGGCACTGGCTTTGTTCCAGTCGATACTGTCCCATCTACTTTGGCTTGTTCAGCCTTAACGAAGCTTACGGTGATTCAGTTAATTAACCATGCTATCAGAAAGCCTGCACCGTGCGGCTGTTACCCAGGCATAATACCCGCTTCTGGACACACCGGCTATACTGCACATTTCGGACACTGACAGAGGGCTGTCTGGGCTCCCGGCCAGCTGTGATTATGACCTACTCTCTCGAAAGTACAATTGCTGAAAAGTTTGATGCTATACTGCAACGCTTTGAACTGACGGGCAGAATGAAAGATTTTTACGACATCTATTATCTTGCAAGGACTTTTAATTTCGATGGAGCAAAATTGCAGACGGCAATTTTTGAAACTTTGCAACGGCGTGGGACTCCATATGACCGAGAGTGGCAAAACAGTTGGGACACTGCAGTAACACTGGCGTGAGGGTCGGGATGGAGGGGGAGGGAAGTACAGAGGTTTCTGTCGGACATAGAAGCTTTCATTATAATAAGGAGAATATAAATGAAAGAATCCCATAGAGACAAAATTGTAGTGATAGGTGCAGGTAATGTAGGTGAGGCGATTGCCTATACTTTGATGGTAAGGGTACAGGCAAATGATATTGTGTTGGTGGATTTAAACGAGGACAGGGCAGAAGGGGCAGCGCTTGATATTGCCCATGGCACAAGCTTTTTACACAGGTATGGGTGAGAAAGGGCGGATATGAGGAGTGCGCCAATGCACAGATCATAATCATTACGGTGGGAATCCCCAGAAAACCGGGACAGACACGGCTGGATTTTGCAAAGACAAATGTTTTCATTGTAAAAAGTATCACCCAGAATATCATGAAGTTTGCTGAAAATCCACTGATCCTTGTGTATCCAATCCTGCTGATGTGACAACTGCGGCAGTGTATAAAGAGTCCGGGCTGCCGTCAGGACGCGTTATCGGCAGCGGAACATCTCTGGATACAGCGCGTTTTCGTCATATTTTGAGTGAGAAGCTGCATGTTAATGTTGAGGATATCAATACCTATATTTTGGGAGAGCACGGCGACAGCCAGGTACCTATCTTCAGCTCTGCCAATATCGGGGGATTCCCGCTCTATGATTATGCACAGCAGGTGGGAATCACGCTGGATGAGGAGGAGATTGCACACAGGACAAAGGACGGCGGTGCAGAGGTGATCAAGCTGAAGGGAGCTGCCTTCTATGGAATTGCCATGGCGGTTTCCAATATTGTAGAGACGATCATGAAAGATGATGATGCCATACTTCCGGTGGCACATGTGCTGGATGAGAGCTTTGAGGAGTGGGCAGAACAGGCACTGAAGCAGCATGAGAAAAGACGGGACAGCCGTTCTCGGTCTGGGTGATATCGGGCCGGAACTGTGTATCCGAAGTAAGGATGTGGATGAAATCGTAAATACAGTCACGCTTTTGGCAGGCAGCTTTGGCGGGATCAATTTGGAGATGAAAATCGCGGCTGCATATGCCATTGCAGGCCTGGTTGAGGAAAAGGATCTGAAGCCTGACTATATTATACCAAATCCTTTTGATGAAAGGGTTGCAAAGGCAGTCGCCGCGGCAGTGGCGGAGGCTGCAAGACAGTCAGGAGTAGCCGAACAGTAACAAATATCGGTAAGAACGGACAGCAGTATAGCGGCGCATCCTTCAAAAAAGAAGAGATGTGCCGCTGTTCCTGTTATTTTTACCGAAAAAGAACCATGTACAGGAAAAAATGCAAACTTTTTTTAAAAAAAGGAAAAAATACCTTGCATTCTGGAAAAACATCCTGTATACTAACTAGTGCTGTGACATTGATAGCTGTGAAGCGTGAGGTTGCTGCCCAAGTGGCAGGTTTTCCGTGGAGCGAATGTCAAGTTAGGAAACTGACGACAAGTCACTGTACAAAATCTTGAAGACTTACCACGGGAATGTGGGAGTGTGTGAAATGTTAGATGACACACACGGGAATGTGTACAGTCGCCGCTTGTCGTACTACTTATAAGTGCGAAAAGGAGGAGACTTTTTTTATGGCAAGTCAGGTAATGAGAATCACATTAAAAGCTTACGATCATCAGTTAGTAGATGCATCCGCAAGCAAGATCATCGAGACTGTAAAGAAGAATGGAGCAACTGTTAGCGGACCGGTGCCGCTTCCCACTAAGAAGGAAGTAGTAACTATCCTGCGTGCGGTACACAAATACAAAGACTCCAGAGAGCAGTTCGAGCAGAGAACTCATAAGAGACTGATCGATATCATCACACCAACTCAGAAAACAGTTGATGCCCTGTCTCGTTTAGAGATGCCGGCTGGTGTTTACATTGATATCAAAATGAAACAGAAATAAGTCATGCTTAACGGGGCAGCCCGGTAAGAGATGAGATTGTCCTTACAAGGTTGATATATAGTCTATATTGACTGTTTGTCTAGGATGATTGCACAACACAGTGTAATCCGCTGTAGATTCACAGGAGGTAAAGAAAAAATGAAGAAAGCGATTTTAGCTACCAAAGTCGGAATGACTCAAATCTTCAATGAAGACGGAGTTTTAACTCCCGTAACAGTGCTGCAGGCTGGTCCTTGTGTAGTAACACAGGTTAAGACACAGGATAACGACGGATACAGCGCAGTTCAGGTTGGTTTCGCAGACAAGAGAGAAAACCTTGTCAACAAACCGATGAAAGGTCACTTTGACAAAGCTGGTGTTTCCTGCAAGAGATTTGTAAGAGAATTCAAATTAGACGGTGCTGAGGAGATGGCACTGGGCCAGGAAATCAAATGCGATGTTTTTGAAGCTGGCGATAAGATCGACGCTACTGCAATCAGCAAAGGAAAAGGATTCCAGGGCGCTATCAAGAGACACGGACAGTCCAGAGGACCTATGGCTCACGGTTCTAAATATCATCGTCATGCAGGTTCCAACGGTGCAGCATCAGATCCGAGTAAAGTATTCAAGGGCAAAAAGATGCCGGGCCAGATGGGAAATGTAAAAGTTACAGTTCAGAACCTGGAAGTTGTGAAAGTAGATACTGAGAACAACCTGCTTTTAGTTAAAGGAAGCGTTCCGGGACCGAAGAAATCCTTAGTAACAATCAAAGAATCTGTTAAAACCGTGAAATAAAGTTTTTCTGGGAAAGGAGGACCACACAGATGGCAAACGTATCTGTTTATAATATGGAAGGCAAAGAAGTTGGAACAATGGAATTAAACGATGCAGTGTTTGGCGTTGAGATCAACGACCATTTAGTGCATTTAGCTGTTGTTCGTCAGCTTGCAAATAAACGTCAGGGAACTCAGAAGGCGAAAACACGTTCTGAAGTGAGCGGCGGCGGAAGAAAACCGTGGAGACAGAAAGGAACCGGTCATGCTAGACAGGGTTCAACAAGATCTCCGCAGTGGACAGGCGGCGGTGTTGTATTCGCTCCGGTTCCGAGAGATTATGAGATCAAAATGAACAAGAAAGAAAGAAGAGCAGCTCTTAAATCCGCTCTGACAAGCAGAGTACAGGAGAACAAGCTCATCGTTCTTGATGACCTGAAATTAGACGAAGTAAAGACCAAGGCAATGCAGGCAGTTTTAAATAACCTGAATGTTTCCAAAGCAATGGTAGTACTGGCTGATAATGATCAGAACGTAGTATTATCCGCAAGAAACATCCCGGATGTGATCACAGCATTACCGAACACCATTAACGTATATGATGTTCTGAAATACAATACGGTAATCCTGACAAAATCTGCTGTAGCTTCAATTGAGGAGGTATACGCATAATGGCAAACGTACAGTATTATGATGTAATCCTGAAACCGGTTATTACCGAGAAGAGCATGGCTGCTATGGGCGAGAAGAAATATACTTTCTTAGTTCATCCGGAAGCAAACAAGACCATGATCAAAGAAGCTGTTGAGAAAATGTTCGAAGGAGCAAAGGTAAAAACTGTCAACACCATGAACTTAGATGGCAAGACAAAAAGACGCGGAATGACCTTCGGCAAAACAGCAAAATCCAAAAAAGCTGTTGTTACTTTAACAGAGGACAGCAAGGATATCGAAATCTTCGAGGGACTTTAATCAGCCCTTAACCAATAGTAACTAAGCGCAGTCAAGAAAAATTAATCCGATATTTGACTGCCGGCATGAAAACGCCAGGATGTGTTGTGAATAACAATGCTTGCGGCGTGGAGAATGAAAGGAGAGACAGAAATGGGAATTAAATCCTATAGTCCATATACACCTTCCAGAAGACACATGACAGGTTCTGATTTCTCTGAAATCACAACAGCAACACCTGAGAAGTCTCTGGTAGTGTCCTTAAATAAAAACGCTGGACGAAATAATCAAGGTAAAATTACAGTTAGGCACCGCGGCGGCGGAAGCAGAAGAAAATACAGAATCATCGACTTCAAGAGAAGAAAAGATGATATTCCCGGAACAGTAAAAACAATCGAGTACGATCCGAACAGAACTGCAAACATTGCATTAGTTGCATATGCAGATGGTGAAAAAGCATACATCCTTGCTCCGGAAGGATTAAAGGTTGGCATGAAGATCCAGAACGGTGCAAATGCCGAGGTTCGTGTAGGTAACTGCCTGCCTCTGTCTGAGATTCCGGTTGGTACTATGATCCACAACATTGAGCTGTATCCTGGAAAAGGCGGTCAGTTAGTTCGTTCCGCCGGAAACGGTGCACAGTTAATGGCAAAAGAAGGCAAATACGCAACCCTTCGTCTGCCGTCAGGTGAAATGAGAATGGTTCCGATTAACTGCCGCGCTTCTATCGGCGTAGTAGGTAACGGCGAGCACAGCCTTATCAATATTGGTAAAGCAGGACGTAAACGTCACATGGGTATCAGACCTACAGTTCGTGGTTCTGTTATGAACCCGAATGACCATC
>PPYE01585290.1_pt1 | contig 22349 bp, 18 predicted proteins | sample 1559881 | NCBI WGS metagenome assembly PPYE01 (sample SAMN08240022, study PRJNA423297) | Human gut metagenome, whole genome shotgun sequencing project.
GAAGAAGAAGAAGAAGACACTCCCAACGAAGCGCCCACGCCTCCCATGCCTGCGTTTCCCCAACCCTTCAGGTGTTCGGGAGTACTGGAACCACCTTTCCCACAGCAGCCACAAGCACAGTCTTCCTTTCGCGTCTGCAAGGAGTCTCCATCCCCTCCCGCCGAGAAAGCCCCCTCATGAGACGCGGCCTCCCCCCGATTCTCTTCCTCTCCCCCCCGCATAACGCACCCCGTCTGTACGGGTTTCACAGCGGCGGCGGGCACCCCGGCGACCTTCAAGGCGCGCAGAAGCGCGGCGGTGACGGTGGTCTTCCCGGCATCGGTATCGGTCCCGGTGATGAAAAGCCCCTTCATGACCGTTCCTCCCGAAGCCCCAGCACCTCGTACATTTCGGCATCGTCACAGAAGGCGCAGCCCTTGGTGGTGAGGTAATTGCCGGTCATCACGCCGTTGGCTCCGGCGGCGAAAACCCACGACTGCCACTGGCCGAACGTCTTGGAGCGCCCGCCGCAGATGAGCACGTCCTGTTCCGGATGCAGAAGCCGCATGAGCGCGACCACCCGCAACGCCTCGGAAGGCGGCAGGAGGGGGGAATCCCCAAGCGGCGTGCCGGGAATGGGATTCAGAAAATTGAGCGGCAGGGAGTCCACGCCGAGATCGGTCAGGGTCTGGGAAAGCTCAATACGCTGCTCCCACGTCTCGCCAAGGCCGAAGATGCCGCAGCTGCACACCCGGAACCCGGCGGAGCGGGCCACGCGCACGGTTTCCAGATCCTGCTCGTAGGCGTGGGTGGTACAGATCGAAGGGAAATGGCTCGCGGAGGTTTCGAGATTGTGATGATAGGACGTAAAACCCGCCTCGCGCAGCCGGGCGGCCCGCTCGGGCGTCAGCAGGCCGAGCGAGGCGCACAAGCCGATCTTCACTTCCCGGCCGATGCGCAGAGCCGATTCGCACAGCGCGTCGAAATCGCGATCGCTCGGAGCCGTGCCGCTGGTCACGATGCCGAAGCGGTCGACATTGTTGGCGGCGAGCTCTTCGGCGCGGCGCAGCAGCGTATCCGTGTCATAGAGAGGATAGACGGGGGAATCCGTTTGATGATGCGCTGATTGGGCGCAGAAAGCGCAGTTTTCAGGGCAACGCCCGGACTTGGCGTTGATGATCCCGCAGGTAAACGCGGCGGCGGGCTTGCGGGCGGCGCGGGCCAGCCCCGCCACGGACAGGATGTCCAACGTCGCGGACTCGGGAAGACGGGCAAGCTCCAGCGCCTCGGAAGGTGACAGAAGCGGATCGGCGCCGGACGTGATGCGTTCGGCGATGCGGACAAGCAAAGCATCCATGGGAAAACGTCCTTACAAAAAGTGATGCGACCTTCGCTGTGAGAATAAAGACGCCCGGAAGGGAATCTGGGCAAGGCCGGCGGCTTCGGCCCGATCGGATGCCGAAAAAATTTTCCTGGGGAACCCCAAGGGCTCTCCCCAGCAATGCCGGACAGCAAATAACGGGAGCCTGACCGCTGAACGGATACGGCATTTCCCTGCTCTGTGCAACTCCGGTGAAACGGACGGGTTACGGCGGGAAGCAATGACAATGGGCACTGCCGGGAAGCCCCGCTGAGAGAAGCATCCGCTTCCATACCAGAGCCTTTCCTCTTAGAAATGTATATGATCGCCCCAGAAAAGCTGCGTGGGGGGATTCGATGGGCACAGGAGCCTTTGGAAAGGCATGGGCTCCCCGCCGGCAAGCTTGGGGAAGAGAGGAAAAACCTTTATCCAGAAAAGGTTCCCTCTCCCCAATGCCTCTATGCCCTTTCAAAGCCCTTCCTCCCACCTTCCCCGAAAATCGGTTGCGGCCTACAAGGCAAAAGGCTAAAATGATTTCACCATCAACGCTCTCGGCCCCGCCGTCCGCAAACGCACCCCGACCACATGCCAAAACGTCTTACGCTGTTCGCTCCCGTCCTGCTCGCCGTAGTCCTGTCCATCGGGATCATGGCGTGGTTCGGCTACCATAACGCCAAGGACATCCTCGAACAGGAGCTCGTCGCCCATCAAAAAATGATCGCCCAAAGCGCCGTCGATGCCATCCACACCTATTTTACCGGCATCACAGAGAACGTCGAGACGCTCGCCGCCTCCGGCCCCATCCGCCGGCTGCTCAAGAATCCCGATTCGGCGGAAGAGATGGATTCGGCGCGGCGGCTTACGCGCCTGTTCATCCGGCACCAGTCGGATATGCCCAACCTCAACCTTCTCAACAAGAACGGCCAGATAATCCTCAGCTCCACCACGGCCATGCCCGGCATCACCCGGAGTGTCCGCACCGATTTCTCCGATATTGATCGGCCTTCCTTCGGCAGCACCACCAACGGGGACGGGAAGGTCATGGCCTACGTCAGCGCCCCTGTCCGCAGCGACGGCGAACGCGGCGGCGAACGCATCGGTGAAGTTGTCGTCATCATTGATCTGGAAAATTTTCTGCAAAGCTGGAAACGCACAGCCTCCATCGCTCCGAGCGACGGCTATTTCCACATCATCAACGCACAAGGCAAAGTGCTGGCCTCATGGAACAGCGAGGCGCCTCCAGACAACATGCTGAGCCCCGGCAAGCAGAATATTTTCCATCAGCCGGAAGGACAGCTTATCCGTTTCGCCTCCAGGGATCGGCACACCAGCCTCGGCATCTGGTTCCCCATTCCGTCCACGGACTGGCGGATCCTCATGGCGGTGAACGAAAACAAAATCCTCGGCCCGGCCAACATACTCCGCGACGGGACGCTGACCATCAGCGGAGCCACGGGGCTGCTGCTTCTCCTCCTCGTCTGGGTGCTCCTGAGCTCGCTCACCCGGCAGATCCGCGAGAAAAATCTCCAACTTGACGCCATATCCTCCCACCTGCTCGGTGGCCTGCTCATTACAAGGCTGGATCGGTCCTTCACCATCCTCTACGCCAACGACGGCTACCTGAATATGGTAGGCTATACCCGAAGCCAGCTCCGCAAGGAAAAGCGCAACGCGGCCGTTAGCCTCTGCGCGTCCGAAGAGCGGAACGCGACGATGCAAGCGATTTTCAACCAGCTTTCCCAGAACGGCATGCTGTCGCTCGAACACCGCCTCCAGCGGAGGGACGGCACCCGCTTATGGGCCCTCATCCGGGGACGGCAGGTGAACGATCCCGAACTGGGGCAAATCGGCGTATGGGTCATCATCGACGTCACCGAACAGAAGGAAACGCAGCTTGCCTTTGAGCGCCAGTCCTGCGAGCTGGAAACGCTTGTCCAGCAGGTTTCCGCCAGCGAAAACAGGCTCAAGTTCCTTGTGGACAGTGCGAGCATCCCCTTGTGGTCCACGGATCTCGAAACAGGGCTCATTTCCTACAATGAGCACGTCTGCCGGATGCTGGGCTGGCCCGAAGGCGTGCTGCACATGACGCTCCCGGATTTTCTGCTCCGGTGCCATCCCGACGACGTGGAGCACGTGCGCAACGTGTTTGAAAGTTTTTCCGCCGAAGACGCCGGCGGCACGCTGGAGTACGAATACCGGGTGCGGGACGGCAACGGGAACTGGCGGTGGATACTGGTCAAAGGGCAAAAAGCGATCAACCCGCTGACCCACAAGGCCGAACGGGTGGGCATCGTCATCGACAACCACGCCCGCAAACAAGAGGCGCTCGATACCCTCCAGCGCGCCGCTGAACTTGAAGCGCAGGTGCAGACGCGCACGGCGGAACTCGCGGCCCGCAATGCCGAACTGCTCAAAAGCCAGCAGGAAGCCTTGGAAGCCACCCGTGCCAAGAGCGAGTTCCTCGCCACCATGAGCCACGAAATCCGTACGCCCATGAATGGGATCATCGGCCTGACATATCTTGCGCTCCAGCGCGAATGCCCCGCCGCCATTGCGGATTACCTCGCCAAAATCGATGTCACCGCCAAGACCCTTCTGCGGATCATCAATGATATCCTTGACTTTTCTAAAGTCGAATCCGGAAAAATGGACTTCGAGGAAATCCCGTTCAACCTCTCGGAGGTGCTTGATAACACTCTCCAGATGTTCACCCATGCCGTGCGGGAAAAGGGGCTCTCCCTGCGCTTTGACGTTGGGGAAGGAGTGCCCCAGTCGCTTGTGGGGGATCCCACGCGGCTCGGGCAGATCTTGCTCAACCTTGTGGGGAACGCTATGAAATTCACGCATGAAGGCAGCGTGACCCTTTTCGTCCGGTGCGTGGAGACGGACCCGCAGACCGTCACGCTGGGTTTCGCCGTGCGCGACACGGGCATCGGTATCCCCGCGGACAAGCTTCCCTCTCTGTTCCAGCCCTTCATCCAGGCGGATATGTCGGTTTCCCGGCGCTACGGCGGCACGGGCCTCGGCCTTGCCATAGCGCGGGTGCTGGTACAGCACATGGGCGGGACAATCCATGTGCGCAGCGTAGTAGGCAAAGGGTCCACATTCAGTTTCACGCTCCGCTTCCGCCGGCCTGCCGCAGTCCTCAAGGAGGCCGAAAGCACCGCGCCGGGCAACACGCCCGCACCGCTCGACGGGCTCCGGGTCCTGCTCGCCGAGGATAACGATATCAACCAGATAGTAGCTACAGAAATCCTGAAAATGAAGGGCATTGCGGTGGATGTGGCCTCCAACGGGCTCGAAGCCGTGGACATGGCTCGTTCCGGGGCCTACGACGTGATCCTCATGGACATCCAGATGCCGGAACTGGACGGCATCGAAGCGACGCGGCGTATCCGGGCCTTCCTGCCGGATATTCCCATTATTGCCATGACCGCCCACACCATGAAGGGCGACGCCGAAAAGTGCCTCGAAGCGGGAATGCAGGACCACATCGCCAAGCCCATCGATCCGGAGACGCTTTTCGCAGCGCTGCAACGGGCACGGGGGTAGACTTCCATTCCTGCCCGGCCCTCCGAATCCGCCCTTCCTAGGCCCTCCTTTGATACCCGAAAGCCGCCCCCCTTCACAGGCGGCGGCTTTCGGAGTAATGTGCTCTTATGTCACATTTCCTTTATATATCGGACGTATTTTGTCCTTGGTGTTATGGTTTTGCCCCGGTCATGCAGCGGATTTCCTCCGAGCACCCCGGCTATCCCGTACGCGTGCTGAGCGGCGATCTGGTAGAAAACCCAACCACCACCGGCGAAATGATGAGGAACCACCCGACCATGCGGGAATTTTTCGTCCGGCTCGCCAAAACCACGGGACAAGCCGTCGGGCAGGATTTCCTGCGCCGTCTTGAGCCGGGGCAGGGAGATCTCCGCATGTTTTCCCCGGATATGGCAGTGCCTCTGGCGGCGCTGAAAAAACTGGCCCCAGGACACGAGCTCGAACAGATGGAGGCCTTTCAATCGGCCTTTTACGGCGAAGGCCGCGACGTGCTCGCCCCCGAAGTCCAGATGCGGATAGCGAATGTGGACGGCGACGTCTTTATGCGAGCGTTAGAAGACCCCGGCGTACAGGCCGCCGCGGAGGCCGAACGAGAGGAAGCGCTCGATATACTGGGTGACTTTGTGGTTTATCCCACGCTCTTTCTTGAAACGGACGATGGCGAGCGCCATGTGCTGGCGCGCGGTTACGCCGATTATCCCGTTGTGGCCGCCAAGCTTGCCTCCGTGCTCGGCGGAGGAGCCGGCGGCTCGGAGACACGCCCCGCCAACGCGTGCGGCCTCGACGGGCATTGCGATATTTCAGCATGAAGGGGAAAGATCGGAGAGGGAGCTTTTTCAAAAAAGCTCCCTCCCCGAACCCCTCCCGCAAAAACTTCGATTCGTGGGGAGGCCGCGCAACAGGAGTTCGTTCCGGTCAAGGGAAAAACTTCCTATCCTATGTGCAAGCCTTTTCCCGCTGTTCCTCCAAATCAAAAACCCGCCCAGCATGTCCGAGCGGGTTTTATTTTTGTCTACCCGAAAGTCTGACAAGGAGGGATTCGATAACATCGAAAGCCTTGGGAGGAAGGATCCCGGGGAGGGACGCTGCTATCGATGCCCGTAAAGCCCGAAGACGCACCTAACCATCACAGCCCCTGTGGGGCCGCCATCCACTTCCCGGCCAATAAGTAATCTACCCGCCGATTATGACTGTAGGACAGCCCATGACGATCTGCCCGCCGTGGGCCGTCTGATCGCCCATGCGGGCGGCGGGGCGGCCCCCGATCAGCACGGAAGACGATCCTTTGATGATGACGTCCGGCGGCCCTACGCAAACGGCGGAATCGCCCATACACGCTGCGGGCATATTTCCGATAAGGACATGAGGGCAGCCGGGCGGAAGTATCGGCCCGCCCACATGCGGAATCGGTGGGAGCCCCGGCGTCTGCATGGGACACACATGCATATCTCCAACGCGCGCTGCTGGCGGCATGGCCCATCCTCCTTTACGCCGATTCGGCGTGTTGCGGATAACGCTTTCAGTCTCCACCATACCGGGCGGAGCCAGCCTTTAGTTGATTTTCACCAAACCGCCCTTGACCTCAAGCATTGCGCCCGCGCTGAGTGTCCCCTTGGCATTAGCCTTGATGTCGACCATCATAGCCTTCTGAGTCAGTTCCGCTTGCGCGGAAACGGAAAGGTTTGCCGACGAGGAAATTTCCATACCCTGCTTTGCCGAGAATTGCGCCTTGGCGGACTTGAGCGCCAGAGTCCCGCCCGCTTCGATAGTCAGATTGCCGGAAACCTTCAGCGTATAGTCACCCTTCACGTTGATGACCACGTTGCCGCCGTGCTTGCGCTCCTCATCGCCTCCCGTTTCAACGTGCCGCTTGCCCTTTACCTTGAGGCTGTCGTCGCCATCCTTGAGCTCGACAGTGCGCCCGCCTTTTTCCAGCACCAGCAGATCATTGCCCTCTTTGAGCGTCACGGCCCGATTGCCTTTCTCAAGGCTCAGCGCGTCGTCACCTTCCTTTAATGTGGCGCTGCGGCTGCCCTTTTCAATGGTGAAGGCATCGTCACCTTCCTTGAGTTCGACGGAGCGGTTCCCCTTTTCCAACGTAAGGGCATCGTTGCCTTCCTTGAGCGTCGTGATCCGGCTGCTCTTTTCCAACGTGAGCGCGTCGCCGCCCTCCCCGATGATCGTCACCGTGCGGGCGTCCTCCACATCACAGGAAAACGTCTTCTGGGCGTGCAGATACACCAGCTCCGCATCCTTCGTATCGTCGAAGCGCAGCTCATTGCCGGCCTGTCCGTCCGGAAAACTCCGGGTCAGCAGGCCGGAACAGGCCGCGTGCTCCGGCAGCGCCCACGGCGGCGGATTGCCCGAATTGTAGACCATGCCCGTCACAAGGGGCCGATCCGGATCTCCCCCGACAAAACCGATCACCACTTCCTGCCCGATGCGAGGCAGGAACAGCGCGCCGTAGCCGTTGCCGGTCCACGGCTGTGCCACCCGCACCCAGCACGACGAGGTTTCATCCGAGGCGCCCTGCCAATGGAACCGGACCTTGCACCGCCCGTGCTGGTCCGTCCAAACCTCTTCACCTTCCTTGCCCGTGACCACACCCGTAAGCGGGCCGCTCATGCGGGACCGCGCGAAAAACGGCAGGGGGCGATAACGGGCGGAAGCGGGCACAGCGGAAACATCCGCCAGGAAACGCCCGGTTTCGGCAGTGCCGTCACCGGGGAACGATGCCGTAAAACGGACTTCCGTAGCCACCCACCGGGCATTCACCTGCCCGTCGGGGTGCCCCTTCACTGCAAAGGCGCATCCTGCGGACAGCCCCGGACAGGAAGAGCGCCCGCGCAGCTTGAACCCTCCCGACTCGCACGCGTCCAAGCGGATAGCCGCGAGCCCTTCGCCGGACTGCTGATCGATATGCCCGGCCAACGGATAGCCGAGGCAAGGGAACCCTTCTCCCGCGGACGCGGCAAGGCTGGTTTCAGGGGTCAGCGGGTTATAGTCATCCACGGAGCAAGAAGCCGCAGCAACCTGCCGTGACAGCGAAAGCTCAAAAACATGCGCAGAGGGTTCCGTGGGCGGCCCACCCTCCTTGTCCTGCGCGTCGGGAAGCCATTCCAGCATCGCACCCTGCGGGCAATCCGCGAAAACGTCGGGCGAATCGGCCATGACCAGCGTGTGCGCGGACCCACTGTGCTCGAAAAAATACACAATCCCGGCCTCCGCCATGAGACGGCTCAAGAAGGCGAACGACGTTTCGCCATAACGGACGGTGTACTCCTTTGCCGGATAGGTTGAGGAAAGGGCATTGCGGATATGCCCGAATCCAGCGTCAGTGCAGACTTTGGTGACGATTTCCGGCACGCTCATATTTTGGAAGACAGCGCAGGTGCGTTCCTGATCAAGGCGCAGGAACCACGGGCGCAGCTCCAGCGTATACCGGGCGGAGCGCACAGTGGACGGCCCCTGTTCGGCACGGAACACGATGCCGTTGAGCGGACGCGTCGAGCCGTCGGGCATGGGCAGCCGTACGGTATACGGTTTGCCGATCAGCGCCGCCAGTTCCGGCTGCTCGTCAGGGTAATATTCCAGCACGTAACGAAACGGGCGGGAAAGGGCCTCGTAACCGGTAAGGGTAGCGGCGGGCATTCATTTTCTCCAGGCTCAGGTAATATAGATAGAGGCATAGTGTTCGACTTCATAGATTTGAAAGACGAATTCAAGCATTGTTACCAGTTCTGCCTGTCCGAGGGCCTTGAACATCCCTAAATTCGGGTCAAACAGGTACAAACCGGAAAGGGTTAATATTTTAGGGACGGAGAAATTCGCACAACAACAGGAGGTGGCAAACATGGCCCAGAAAACCAAGATTACAGCACTCTACGAGCGTTTGAGCCGTGACGATGAGTTACAAGGCCCCAGCAATTCCATACTGAACCAGCAGGCATTTTTGGAGGACTATGCCCAGCGGAACGGTTTCACCAACGTCCGGCACTTCACGGACGATGGAGTGAGCGGCACGACCTTTGACCGGGACGGCTTCAAGGACATGATTGCCGAGGTGGAGGCCGGGAACGTGTCCACCATCATCGTCAAGGACATGAGCCGCTTCGGGCGGGACTATCTCAAGGTCGGCTTCTACACCGATGTCATGTTCAGAGATAAGGGCATCCGGTTTATCGCCGTCAACAACGGTATCGACAGCGACAAGCAGGGAGATAACGACTTCACCCCATTTTTGAACATCATGAACGAATTTTACGCCCGTGACTCCAGCCGGAAGATACAGGCCATTTTCAAGTCACGCATGGAGAAGGGGCTTCGGTGTTCGGGGAGCGTCCCCTATGGCTATCGCCGCGACCCGGAGGACAAGCAGCACTTGATTGTGGACGAGGAGGCCGCCGCCGTTGTGCGCCGCATCTTCCAGATGGTGATTGAGGGGAAAGGTGTTCAGGCCATCGCCCGGACACTGACCGAGGACAAGATACTGATACCCGCCGCATACGCACAGCAGCACTACCCGGAGAACCACCACAGCCACGGCTACTATGACCCCTGCCTCTGGTCGAGTACGGCGGTTTCCTACATCCTGGAAAAGCAGGAGTACATGGGGCATACCGTGTTGGGCAAGACCATCTGCGAGAACTACAAGACCAAGAAGCGGCGCAAGGCCAAGCCGGAGGAATTGATGATTTTCCGGGACACCCATGAGGCCATCGTGGACGAGGAAACGTGGCAGCTTGCCCACCGTCTGAAGCGGACTATCCGCAAGCCCAGCTATCCAGACCGCCCTTCCAATCCGCTGACTGGATTGCTTTACTGTTCCGACTGCGGGTGCAAGATGACCCACCGCCAGCCGTCCCCCACCAAGAAGAAAGTCTTTGACGCTGACAACGCTTATATCTGCGGCGGCTACCGTCATTTGACCCGTGACTGCACCATGCACTTTATCAAAACTTCCACCGTGGAGAAGTTGGTGCTGACGGCGATCCGCGAGGTGAGCGCCTATGTCCGGGAGGACGAGAAAGAGTTTATCCGCATCGTGCGGGACGCCGCCAGCGCGGGGCAGGAGCAGACCGCCAGGGAGCAGAAGAAGCGGCTTCGCCAGGTGGAGAAGCGGATTGCCGAACTGGACGAGTTAATCAAGAAACTGTACGAGGGAAACGCCACCGGGAAGATACCCGACAAGCATTTCAACCGCCTGTTGGCGGAGTACGACACCGAGCAGAGCGCATTGGAGCAGGAGGCGGCGGAACTGAAAGAGGGCATCACCGCCCAGGCCGAGGACGGCATGAGGGCGCAGCGGTTTGTCTCCCTTGTTCGGCGGTACACCAGCTTTGACGAACTGACCACGCCCATGCTCAACGAGTTTATCGAGAAAGTCGTTGTCCATGAAGCGGACAAATCCACCGGGGACAGGCGGCAGAAGGTTGATATATATTTCAACTTCATCGGCTGTTTCGTTCCGCCCAAGCCGGAGGTTATTCTGACCGCCGAGGAAGAAGCGAAAGCGCAAAAGGCGTTGGCGGCGAGGAACCGGGAACGGGAGCAAAACCGTCTGCGTATGCGCCGGGTGAGGGAGGCACAGCGGGCGGCAAAGGAGGCCGGGGAAGTTTTCTCTCCGGCTGGTTGATTTGGTTGCGCTAATATGCTATACTTTCTTAGAAAACAATCCAACAAATTAGTGAAAGAGTGAAGTATATGGCATTTACTTTAATTGATATGGAAAGCTGGAAGCGAAAAGAACACTATTTACACTTCATCAACGAGGTCAGATGCACCTATTCAACGAGCGTCAATATAGATATTTCAAATCTAAATGGGTATCGGCTTTATCCAACCATGATTTGGTTGTTGACACAAACGGTAAACTCAATTCCAGAATTTCGGACCGCTCTCACATCAGATGGGCTTGGAATTTACGAACAAATGCACCCAGCTTATACAATTTTTAATCAGGAACAAAAGACATTTTCTGGGATATGGACAGAGTTCCATTCTGATTATCTGGATTTTCTAAAAGCCTACGAATCAGATATTGCGATGTATTCATCCTCTATGAAATTTGCTCCAAAACCCGACCGACCAAATAATTCATTCGACATTTCAATGGTGCCATGGTTTTCATTCACGGCCTTTGATATTAATGTCTTTGATGATGGAAAATATCTTCTTCCTATATTTACAATGGGGCGATTCTTTGATATAGATGGCAGGAAGATGTTACCACTTGCAATTCAAGTACACCATGCGGTTTGTGACGGGTATCATGTCGGAAAATTTGTTGAGTTGCTTCAAGAGAAAATAAATTCACTTGATACATTACTATAAGAAATGCGTCTATTATTGCTGAGGCGTTGGAAATCCCTTTGGAACAAAGGGCGCACTTCTATACATGGTCTACGACCATGTATGAATTGCGCTCTGCGAGGCCCGGCCCGGACTTCCGAAAGTCCGGGCCGTTTGCGTCGCTTCGCTCCGTACAAGGGGCTGCACCCCTTGCGCCGCTTCGCGGCTATCCCTGCGCCCTCGCGGGAAAGGTACACCCGCTTCGCGTCTGCACCTTTCCCGCGAGGCTAAAACCGAATACTGTCACCCTTGACCGTTTACCCGACACAGCAGGTAGACGGTCTTTTATTTTGCCAAGAAGGAGGTCAAACACCATGAAGAAAACACGCGAGGAATTGGAGAAACAGTGCGCCGAGGCTAAAGTCAAAGTGGAGCAGTACCAGCACCGGGGCCAGCGGTACGAAAACCGCATCCGCTACTACACCCAGGGCGAGAGGAAGAAGCGAAACCACCGCCTTATCACCCGTGGCGGAGCGGTGGAGAGCATCGTCCCGGAGGTGCGCGGCATGAGCGAGAGGGCCTTTTTTCTTTTGATGGAAAAGGTCTTTTCCCTGCCGGAAGTTGCCGCCCTGGTGAGCCAATCCACCGACCAGCAGGAGGGCGGATAATTGGCCCTGTTCCATCTCCACGTCACCCAGGTCAAGCGGAGCGCGGGACAGTCCATTGTCACGTCCGCCGCCTACCGCGCCGGGGAGAAATTGTATAGCGAGTATTACGGCGAGGTCAGCGACTACACCCACAAGGGCGGTGTGGTCTGCACAGACATTCTCCTGCCGCCCCAGGCTCCCGCCGAGTACCAAGACCGCGCTACCCTCTGGAACGCCGTAGAGAAGGCCGAGCGCGGCAAAAAAGCCCAGCTTGCATATAGCTTTGACATTGCCTTGCAGAACGAATTTTCTTTGGAGGAAAACATCGCTCTTGCAAGGCAATTTGTTTCGGAGCAGCTTGTGGGTCGGGGCATGATTGCCGACTTTGCCATCCACCAGCCGGACAAGGAGGACGGCGGTATTCCGAACCCCCATTTTCATGTTCTCTGCCCTATCCGGCCTATCGAGGAAAGCGGCAAATGGGGCTTTAAGCAACGGCGCGTCTACCGTCTGGACGAGGACGGGAACCGCATCATGGGAGAGGACGGCAAGCCCCTCTTTGACGCTGTTCCCACTACCGACTGGGGAAACCCGGAAACGCTGGAACATTGGCGGGAGGCGTGGGCCGCTATGGTAAACGCCAAGTTTGAGGAAAAGGGGCTGACCTGCCGCATCGACCACCGCTCCTATGAGCGTCAGGGGCTTGACCTGCTGCCCACTGTCCATGAAGGCGTGGCCGTCCGCCAGATGGAGGCCAAGGGCATCACCACCGACAAGGGCGATTTGAACCGCTGGATAAGAAAGGCCAACAACATCCTGCGGGATATTCGGAAGAAAATCGCCAGCCTGATGGACTGGATAAAGGCCATAAAAGAAGAATTGAGCCAGCCCCAGGCCCCGACCCTTGCCGCCCTGCTGACCGACTATTATGAGGGCCGAAACGCCGGGGCATGGAGCCGCAACGCCAGGATTGGGAACCTCAAAGATTTTGCCGAGGCCGTCAATTTTCTGACCGAGAAAGGCATCTTCACTCTGGAAGATTTGGAGGCCCATATTGCCGCCCAGGGTGAGCGGGCGGAGGCCATCAACACGTCCATGAAGGCGAAGCATGAACGTCTGAACGAGTTGAAGGAACTGCTTCGCCTTGTTGACCTCTACCGGGACACCAAGCCCATCTATGACGAGTTGCAGGGTATCAAGTGGAAGGGCAAGCGGGAAAAATTCGAGAGGGAGCATGAGGGCGAGTTGCGGACGTTCCACATGGCCCGCCGCAAGCTGGACAAGCACCGTTCCCCTGCTGGTAAAATTCCCGTCCATGCGTGGGAGCAGGAACAGGCGAGGCTTCACCAGGAGTACACAGCCGAGTATGAGCAGTACAAGCCCATCCGGGACGATTTGCGGAAACTCCAACAGGTGAAGCGCAATGCCGACGCCGCCATACACCAGCAGGAGCAGACCCGGCAGAAGCGCCGGGAGGCGGAGCGGTGAAGCGTGGACATTTAGGACTTTGTATGCCTTGCGCTCCAAGGGCTTTTAGACGGCCCTCAGAGGGGGGCTGATACTTTCCCTTCCCCCGCTCCAACGTGAGCGACAGAACGGCGCTGACGTGGCGGCAGAGCGCACCGCCGCGCCGCCGCCGGATTAACTTTGATGAACGATGAAAGGAGAGCCTATGACCAATGACCCCAGCATGACGATCACCAGCACCATCCCCGCCCCGGAGGGGAGCGACAGCACCAGCAGGGAGGGCAAGACCATCCCCCTGCCCGTAACGGCGGGCAGCAACGCTCCACCCGCCCAAGACGCGCCGCCGCCCGCCCTGGTGCAGAAAATCGGCAACACCACTTACGAGGTGTCGTTCCATTTCAGCACCACCAGCAGGGAAACCATGAGCGACAAAATCAACCGCCTTATCCGCCGGGAACTGGACGCATCCTGATTTTTTCAAAATTTCCGCACTCTGTCCTTGACAAACCGAGCGAAAGGGGTCTGTGCCAACGCGATCGCATGTCCGGCCCCCACCGGATATTTTATGAACAAGATCTTCTCCCGCACAGTAAAACGCATCCGAAGGAGTATGAAAGCACTGGGAGGCGTCCCCGCGCCGGAGACAAGCTTGCCGACGATTGAGGCGGGAGCCCCCACATGATTGGAGAGCTTCATCACCGGTTCAACCGTAAAGCCGGGACAAGAAAACCAGCCTGTCCTGCCCATGAGTTCATGGAACGTGTGCTCCACATTGATCTTGTCCCTTTCCTCCTCGGAAATGCCCTCCCGATCCTCGTTGAAGTCCGAATACGCTTTCTGTATGGCGACAAGCGTATCCAGTTTATTGTAATCAGATATGATTTTAAAACTGTCCTCTGGAATTTTTCCGCTCAGGCAGCCGAGGATAAAACATGACGACAGGGCATAGCAGATGCCTTTGCTGCCCGCGTGCGCCGCATCGAGTTTCAAAAGAAAACCTTGATCAAAAGAGCAAATACTTTGAGAATATTGTGCAAACTTCATGACGATCTGCTCAACACCCATACGTTCTCCCTGTGCCCCCTTGCCTTTCCAGCACGATTTCACACCCCACGTCCCCCAGATACCAGCGGACCAGTGCAAGCAGGTCGGCGCGGCACGTTCCGGCGGGAGGGGGTAGAAACATCCGGCGCTGTGCCTCCGTAAGCGGGCCGAGGCGCAGGGTGATCCCCGCCGAAGCGTCAAAAACCCGGCTTCCGAGCAGGGCCGTGCTTCCGAGCCGCGCATTGCCCGCATCCCTTCCGCCAAGGCGGGTGAGATCCTCCTCGGGCAGATCGACCCATGCGCCGTGGAACGGTTCCACGCGGGCTTCAACCCCAAAGGCCGCCTTCACCAGCTTTTCCAACCCCGCCGCGGATCGCGGCTGCCGGGCCCATACGGCCGCGCAGGACCGGAACAGCGCGGCGGGCACGTCTCCCCTCCCAGCCACCGGGCCGGGCATGGGCACATCCCGCGCCCGCTCTCCCGTATTGGGAAGGCCGGAAACCGCCTCCAGGAACGCGGCGAAGGGGTGAGCCTCCGGCAGGCCGTCAGCCCGCAGTTCCGGGCACAACGACGACGCCATATCCCGCCACAGATGCAGGATCCTGTTGTGGAACAGATCCAGAAACTCCTGAAATGCCGGGTCCCCGGCCCGCATCCGCTCCCGCACCAGCAAGGCCACATGCGGCGGCAACGGCCCATCCATGCCCGCCAGCCCAAGCAGATTCACATCAAGGCGCGGAGCCCCGCCCTCCGGGAAGGCCACGCCGCGGACCACCCCAGCAGGGATGCTGTCCGAAGCCGGGACGCCCCAGTCCATGCGGCCTTTCCATGCCTCAAGAATCGCACCCGCCTGCCAGACGTCGAAACGCCACGGCGCGGACCGGAAGCGCGACAGGGCATCGCCGTCTAGATCAGCGAAAGCGCGCCGGATCGCAGAGGCCATCTGTGCCACGTCCCTTTACGGTTACAGGTTTTCAGCACAAGCTGCGTAAACGTGTTGATTCCGGCGTACAGCCCGAAGAACACGTCGAGAACCTCCGCGAACAGAAACGCGCTGCCTCCGGTGAAGGCGTCCTCGTCGAGCGTGAGCGTCAGCCGGGTTCCCCTCGCCGCACAGCCCGGAGCGGAGCGCAAGGGGCGAATGAGCGGCTTGGCACACAACCCGTTCACGCCGGCGATCTGGCGCTGCGCAAAAGCGTCGCGCGGAGGCGCGTACAGGCGGAGCAGTTCACGCAGCACATTGTCGGCATCCGGCCCGCTCAAAGAAAGTTGATGGAGGCTGAGATGGGAAACGAGCTTCCACAGTTCGCCGCCGAACATGGGCGGATCGTGCTGTTGCGAAGGAGGGCCGCAGAAGCGGATAGCCGCCGTGGGCATGTCCGTATCCCGCGTCAGTTCGCCCTGACGCCAGCGCTCGGCGGCACGGTGGCGGTTCGTGCACAATACCCGCGCGGAAGCCACCCAAGGCCGAGCCGTCTCCGGGCGGAACGCCGCTTCCTTGAAATGCAGAAACACGTCCGTCCCTATGCCGTCCAAAGATGGTTTCCTGCGCAGGAACCACATCAGGGACGGCGGCGCATCCCCTTCTCCTGAAAGAGAGAAATACGGCATAACCGAAGAACGTTCCCCTCCCTCCAAAGCGTCCACAGCGATCACGGAATGGACTTCCGTACTGTCCCGGTGCCGCAGATCCGGCACGAGCAGGTGTCCCGAGCGCTCGTGATCCACCCGGATGGGTTCCGCCATGCGCTCGAACAAGTTGACCACAGGTACGGCGCAGGTGCGGAACAATCTTGAGGAAACCGTTTTCGGCGGCGGCGCGTCCACGGGGAACAGGAGATCGAAGCCTGGCAAATCCCCGAGTTCCCGCCGACGCTCCAGCCCTCCCACCTCCCAGAACAGCAGGTGTTCGGGATAGGCAAAATACTCCTGCAGCAACTGGTATCCGGGCAGAGCGTAGGCGGATTCGGGGAACAGACGCCCGCCCGGCTCCAAGCCCGCATGACACAGGGCCTCCCGGCCGAGGGAGAGTGCCCTGGGCTTTGCGGCCCCGGCGTCGTCCGCGAGAAAGACATCCTTACACGCGCCGTGCACCCATTCGTGCATGGGAAAAGTCGCAAACCGATCACCGCCAAGGTGGAGAGATAACGAGGGCAATCCGAACTTTGCCAGCGAAAGCCCCGCGATACCCTCGATCCGCAGGCACAGGACACCGGGCACGCCCTGCGCCGCAGCGGGCATCCAAGACGCCGGAGGGATGATGGAAGCCCGTACAACCTTCGCGGGATGCAACGTCAGAGGCCGGGCCGTCCGCCAGCGCAGCACGCCGCCGCGCTCGTCACGGTTGTGGATCGGGGTGTGCGCCGGAATGCCGAATCCGTCCGGCAGCCCGGCCACGCCCGCCGGATTGGGGATGAATTCCGCCACGCCCACGGACGGAATCGGGCAGACGAACTGCGGATAGAGCAGCCCGAGCAGGCTGTGCGAGACCAGCGGCAGCCGGGATTCCGCGTCCGCCCTCACCCGGGCGGCAAGCCATGCGAACGACTCCAGCAGCAGATTAACCAAAGGATCGGGCTGCGTATCGGACGCCAGCCCGAGCTGGCGCGCCATGCCGGGATTCCGCACGGCGAAGCGCACCGCGTCCTCACGCAAGGAACGCAATTCCTCCCGGTACAGCCCGGCGATGTCCTCAAAGGCGTGCATCAGCCCTCCGCGCCCGCTCCAGCGGAGAACACGCCTCCGTCGCATTGGAGCAAAAACGTCACCGGTTCCTCTTCGGACGCCGCATCCACCCGCAAATGCAGCCGACCGTCCTCAAATCCAAGCGAGCTCACCCTTATCTTTTTCAGGCGCGGCTCGAAACGCTCCAGCGCAGCCGAAACGGCACGGGCCACCTCTCGCCCGTCCAGCGGGGCCGAACTCCAGTCCGCCAGGCCGTACCCCATCACCAGATCCGCCGCATCCCCATTCCCACAGGGGGCACGGGTGTTGAGCAGTTCCTCGACGTCTTCCGCCACGGCCGACAGGTATTCGCTCCGGGACAATCCGCGCCCCGAAGCTTTCCCCGCAAGGCGGGACAACAGCGGAATGCGCCTTTCCTCCTTCATTACGAAACCTTATTCGTCTTGAGATCGTGGCTGGCGGCAATGTTGCCGTCGGATCCGCCCTCTTCCTTCTGGCGGATATAGGTGTACTTGATGGTCGCGTAATTCAGCGCGATCTCCTCATACGGCAGATCCCCGCCGCCACGCAGGTTGTAAGAGGCCACCACCACGTTCTCCATCGTGATTTCAAGGAACTTGATCGCGGCGTCGTTGTCCATACGGCAGCAGGTGAGCACCACGGAATCCAGGACATTGGCGCTCCACAGGGCCTTGCAGATATTGGGCGAGGAACTGTCGAGATATTTGGTCACGTTCATCATCGAATGGACGGCCTGCCCCGTGGTGGGGCCGGTACTGCTGCGGATCGGCGAGGTCGGCTGATGAAACCCGTTGGTGAAATTGATGAGTTCCATCTGCTTCTCAAAGCCGCTGATGGTCGATTCGCCCTCAATATCACCGAGCTTGAGAAAGGTATTCGTGGACATGGATTCTGCTCCTCAAGAGTTGTATGCTCCGGCGGCAAGGGCTGCCGCCCTCTTGCCCCCATCCGGAGAAATGGCTCGTGCCCGTGGAACTTCCGGTTTCCCTCCTGCCCGGCGCACAGGGCGGATGGGATTCACAGACATTGGGCAGTTGCGTTTTATGACGCGGCGACGTCGCAGTGGAAGGCATCAAAGACGGAAACCATATCCCCCTCCTTGGAATATCGCTCCAGCTCCGGCATCCCCATTCATGCGGAAGTCCGAGGCCGGTCCAAAGGGCGGTTTCAAAAAGGCCGGGCACCGGGCGAGCCTTCGAGCCGTACGGGTCGAGGGCACCACAGATCTCCTCCGGCGGGCAAAGGGATTCGCGGCCCCTCGCCGCCGGAGGCGCATCGTTTTTTACACCGCGGGCGGCGGCAATTCCGCCACAAGCCGGATACTTGCGGTCAGTTCCTCAAGCTGGAAATGCGGCCTCAGGAAGATCACACACTTGTACGCGCCAGGATTCCCGGGATCCTCGCTCACGTCCACGCGGGCCTCACGCAGCGGATAGCGCGCCTTGATGTCGTCCCCGGCGTCGTCGGAGAGCAGGACATACTGGCTGATCCAGTTATTCAGATACTTTGACACGTTATCCGCCGTCATGAACGACCCTACCTTGTCCCGCATGTTCGCCTTGACATAATGCGCGAACCGCGATGCGTTCAGCAGATAGGGCAGCCGCGCCGAGATCCGGGCGTTGGCGTTGGCCGTGTCGGAAGTGTAAACCGGCGGCTTGTGGACCGTCTGGCCGCTGAAGAAAGCCGCCTTGTCCGAATTCTTGCGGTAAATCAGGGCGATGAATCCGAGATCCGAAAGCTCCTTTTCGCGGCGGTCGGTGATGCTCACCTCGGTGGGGCACAGCGCCACCGTCTCGCCATTGGTCTGGCGGTACTTGTAGACGTTGAGGTTTTCCACGGCCCCGCCGCCCTCATAGCCCCGGATCGCCGCCGTCCAGCTGTATTTGGCAAAGGCCGCCGTGATGCACGCGGCAAGGGCGAAAGCCGCGTTGCCCCAAAGGTAACGGTCTGGGGACGGCCCGGCGACATCCTCCTCATAAACGAAGGTTTCCACGGGATCGGTGTCGTTGCCATAGGGCAGACGCATCAGCAGATGCGGGAGGCAAAGGGTCACATAGCGGGAATCGTCCTTCTCGCGGAACGACCGCCATTCGATATAGTCCGCGCTCTGGAAAATCTTGTGCAGATCGCGTGGCAAGGGCAGATCGGTGAAGCTCCCCAGCCCGAAAAGCTGCGGCGACGCGGCACTGAGCAGGGGGGTGTGCGCTGCGGCGGCTACTTCCGCCATCTTCTGGAGGACGCCGAGGTCCACCGCCGACAGGCCGTATTCGTGGACATGGAGCAGGCAACTGTAGGGCTCTCCGCCGAACGTGCCGTACTCCTCCTCATAGACCCGCTTGAACAGCAGGCTCTGGTCGAACTCCACGGCCCGTTCCAGATCCGTACGCAGTTCCTTGAAGGAGGCGTTGAACAGCCGCAGCTTGAGCCGATCGCTCGTCTCCGTGTTGAACACCAGATAATGAAGGCCACGCCAGACGGCTTCAAGCTCCTGGAATGCCTCGGCATGTAGAATGGCGTCGAGCTGGCACGCAAGGAGCTTGTCCTTGCAGGCCACCCGTTCCGTCAGCATCCCCAGCATACTCCCGCTTGCGGGCAGCGTGAACGGATTGTCTTCATGTTCGGCAAGGCACGCCGCCAAACGCGCATCAGCGACTTCCCGCTGGCGCTTATCCTCATCGGGGTCTCCGGAATTGCGGACCATCGCGGCGGCGAAGGACTCGGTTTTCGCCTTCCGCTTCTCGTCCAGCTTCTTCTTGGCCTCTGACGCCGCCGTTTCGGCTTGCTGAACGCCTTCTTCAGCGGCCTTTTGCTTTTCTTGGTCCTCTCCGGCCTTGCTCACGGCATCACGGGCGGCGTCCACAGAAGCCAACGCCTCCTTGTACGCCTTCCGCAACGCGTCCAATTCCGAGACAGAGTCACCGGTAGGGAACAGCATCTTCTGCAGGCTGGCCTGTAAAGCGTCGTTGCCGTCCAACTTGGCGGCAAGATCCTGCAACAGATTGCGGCGCTCGAAAAACGCTGCCAGCGTCTCGACGTTTTTCACCAAACACTCGGGCCTGAAATCGTCCAGCTTCTCAAACCGCAGCGCACAGGAGAACGCCGCCTTCTCAGGCTCAACGCCTCCTTCCCGCCACGCAGCACTCGCGTCTTCGGTAATGAAGCGGTCCAGCCCGGAAAGCTTGAGCGCGGGGGCAACGGTTTTCATGATGTCGTCAAAATTGTCCCGGTCGACGGCGGCAAAAGTACGCAGCTTGTACTCGGCCAGCGGCGGAAGCCCCAGATCTTCCCGGACGGTCCTGTCACCCGCGAGATCCGCCATAATGCCCATGACAAAGGGAAGTTCCTTCTTGACGATGGCATCGCCCACTTCCACGTCATAGGTAATCTGTACGCGCGGCGGGCGTACCCTGCCGAGCCGCTTCTGGATCGATTCTCCCATAGATACGCTCCTTGACGCTTTTTCGCGGCGTGGGCCGAAAAAAGGCTATTCTTTGGTCATTCCGAGCAATTTTTTGATGGAGGCGAGGTTCTCCCCCTGCCCCAGCAACTCGTCGAGCAGTTCCGCCAGCGTCATGCCGCCCCACGAGACGGCCCGTTTCACCAGCCAAGGGGCGGGGCTGTGCGGCTCTGTGCGCATGAGGTAATCGGCGATGGCGGAAAGGGAGGCATACGCCTGTTCCCGCGAGGAGAACGATGGCGGTGGCGGCGGCGAAGACAAAGAGGCGGGAGAGGAAGGTGGGGATACGAGGGGATCCGTCCCGGCGGAGGGATGCCACGCGAGCACCCGCGCGTCGATGTGCTCCAGCCTGTCCCGCAAGGCATGAAAGCTTGGCGCCTGCCCGCCGCAAAGCGCGTCGGCGGCGCGGGCGAGTTCGTCCAGCGCCAGCAGCGCTTCACGCAACTGCCCGTGCAGGGAGGCGTGGAAGGCCGGGGAAGTCTGTGTCCCGGCAAGGTTCAGCATACGCCGGGCATCGCCAGCCACGCCGTTCTTGCCGTTGCCGTTCTGGATGCGCTCGCGGTGCTCCATCGCCATCCAGTCCGCATAGGTGGCGGCAGGGACGTCCGGAGAGGCTTCCGTGATGGGCAGAGAGGCGGCCCGCTCGGCAAGGGTGGAGTCAAGCCATGCCAGCCGCGCCAGCCGTGCCTCCTGATCGCTTCCTTCCGGCTGCGGGTGCAGCCCGTCCCCAAAGCCGGAACACAATCCGGCGATCATCCTGAGCCCGCCCGGCAGGGAGGCAAAGCCATACCGCATGAGCGCGGCCTCGCAGGCCCATCCGGCAACCTGCATATCCTTGGAGCGCTCCCGGAGCACCCCGAGGGACAACGACAAGGCCTTATCCCAGTCTGCCCGCTTGAGTTCCCGTTCCCAGACCCCCTGCGGAAGGCCGGGGTCATCCTCCCGGCGCGCCTCTCTGATGGCGGCGCAAACGGGATCATGCGGCAATGCCGGACCGTACGGATCTTCGCCAAACGGATGCAGACATGACGCCCAGTCGACAAAATCTGACTTTGCTCTGGACATAATAAACCCTTCGTTATAAATTAGCTTCTAATATAAAGAAAAACATAGAGTCAACACTTTATTCCATTTTTGTCTTTCTCATGGCTATAACAGTATGATTCGATTCTTAAAATTCCATATTGCCGTCTTATTGGGCGTCATTGCGCTGTGCAGCGGCTGTTCCGCGCCGGAGCCCCCTCCTCCGACGCCGCCCGAAAATGATGTGCCGTGGGTCTACGAACCCGACGCTGTGGTATTGCGCATCTCCGCCGACGAACGGCTCAACGAGCATGAGGGCGAACCGTCCAGCCTGATGCTGTGCGTCTACGAACTGGCGACCCGAGAGGGAGTGGACAAAAGGCTCGCCAGCCCGGAGGGATTCGCCGAGCTGTTGGCCTGCGGGCGTTTCGACGATTCCGTGGTGACGAGCCGGAGGCTCTTTTCGGATCCCGGTCAGGCACAAAACCTTTCTCTGGACCGGGAAGAGGGCGTCCGCTGGATCGCGGTGATCGCCGGGTACTTCCACGGGACCCCCGCCCACAGCGCCCGGGTTGTCGCCGTGCCCGTGCGGAAAATCGTCGAAGGCTGGGTGCCGTTCTTCAAAGACACCCGCCACGAACCAGCACAGACGATCATCCCCATACGCCTCGGCCCGGCGGAACTGATGGGAGGAGAACCCCCGCAGACCCAAGCGGGACGGCAGTCCTCTTGAGCGCTGGCTGAACGTATGCCATTAAGAGGACTCCGCCGAAGGACGGCCAGAAACCTGTGGGCCAAAGTTAGAGAGAGAGAGAGAGAG
>PPYE01643810.1_pt1 | contig 22340 bp, 21 predicted proteins | sample 1559881 | NCBI WGS metagenome assembly PPYE01 (sample SAMN08240022, study PRJNA423297) | Human gut metagenome, whole genome shotgun sequencing project.
AGCGCGTTATGAAGACGAAGACAAGCGCGTTCATGAAAGCATGAGCTAGCATGTAGGTGCACTGCCTTTGTCGAACATCATTAGTCTAGCATACAAGTCTAATTTAATTCAGGAAATCCCAGACTGGTACGTTAATTGGTGTTGCTTTAAGTGCTGCTTGATCAGCTGGATCGAGCAGATCTTTGCGAACGACCACTTCATAAACATATTGGTCGAACCAAGATGCATCAGCAACAAAATAGCCATCGTGACCGTTGTCTTTGCCCCAAGAATTTTCGACTTTCCATTTGGTGACCTCGCCGTCAACAACATCAGCGCCGGTCAGCGTCATAGCATGCGACATTTCTGCTTCGGTGGTCACAATTCGATCAGTTTTGTCGAAATGAAGATCCAGATCGAATAAGTCACTGTAGTTATACAGCCCACCTTTAAGCGTGCCAGATTTGCGATCCATATCAGCGAGCACATCATTGCCGAACCAAACGGCTTCACCGGCCTGTAGCTGGGTTAAAGCCAGTTTTTTCAACTGGTCAGGTGGTAGATTCAGAATGGTCAGGGGATGACCGCCGACAACGGTGTTCGCAGAAGCGATGGTATACAGCTGATGATATTTTTTGTTCGGCTCCGGATCACTCGCAACCACAACGTAATCGTCAAAATGCCACTTCACATATTTTTTGAAGAAAGACTGCGGGGTCAGGTTGGTGTCGCGGTGGTACTGCTTCTTATCATCGCGATATTCAAAGTCAAATTGGGTTGGCGGGTTGCCAAAAGTGTATGCGAGAATGCGGTAAACAACGCTGAGAAATTCGCGTTTTTTAGCGGCAATGGCGTCATCGCCAGCGTTGGCCTGTTTCAACTCACGCAAGACTTTGGCATCTTTGCGCAGCTTCTCATTCAAAACGCTGTTGAGTTCAACCGTTTTTTCGCTGTTGTAGGTTTCTGGCATGATTGACTTAGGGACTAGACCGTATTTTTCGATCAGTGCTTCAGCCTGATCATAGTGACCGCCATCCTGATCCGGGCCACTCAGATAATCGGCAACTTCGCGGTCATCAAGCGGTTTATCGGCCGTTGCTAAAATGTTTTCATAAAATAAATTAGCTTTTTCCAAACGATCAAAGAAGGCGTTGTAGTTTTGTGAAAACTCGAAGTCCTTAATGCCGAATTCATCAGCAATGCCGTGGCGAACGGTGTTGAGGGTGGCAAAGAGCCAACAGCGGCCACTTTTCTTTTGGTTAGCAACGGTACCGGTATCAAGATCAAGAGAAAAGACCGGTTTCATATCTTCGCCGTCAATGGGTTCGCGACTTGCAGCTTGTGGGCCAACGTTTTGCACCGCACGAGCTGTGGCGCCGGCAGCCGGCTGTTTGGCTAGTTGGGCTTGAAAGTCTTTAATTTGATCAAATGTAATTTCTGACATAGGCGATCTCCTTTTTATTGCATTAAAGAAACCTTACCTCATTTTAATTTGAATTTAAAGATGGAAAATCAATGGATCATTGAGTGGCACAAGCTCGTTAATCTATTCAACAAAATGCTGCAGATTCTCAGAATAAGAAGTTTCGGGGTATTTTACTTTTAATAAGCACTTACTAAAAGTATAATTTAGACTATGTCCAGTATTATTTGGACATACAATTATCTAGTTAGGTGGGTTTAAGCTTATGGTTAAGGCATATCAGAACTATTTTAAGCATTTAGGCAACTTTTCTGGCACGGCGTCGCGGCGTGAATTTTGGTGGCCGTGGTTGCTTAATGTTATCGTTGGCTATGTCATCATGACGATTTTATTTAATATTTTTGGCATGAACGTCACGCGTGTTTTGAATTTTCAGCCTGGAAAAGAAACCTTTCTTGCATCACTGATTAATTTCATTATTTTTATTGCCAATTGGTCGCTGTCAGTTCGGCGTTTGCATGACACGGATCGCCGTGGTTGGTGGGTTTTGCTTTGGTATGTGCCAATCATCGGCCAAATCTGGTTATTGATTTACTTCCTGTTGCCAACTAAGAAGAATCGCTGGAATGATCGGCTAGCATAGACGATTGTCGCCTATTACCCGGTTGCAGGTTTCTAAGGGAGTCTGCTTGCGCTCACAAAAAAGCCGCTCATAGCGGCTTTTTTGTTGCTGTGATGATGTCGGTACGGCGGACGATTAAGCTTCTTTTGTTGGCCGCAAGACATCGGCATATTCGGGGTGATTGTGGAAAGCATGGACGGCGTATGAACAAAGCGGTTCAATCGTTTTGTCTTCCTTGCGGGCTGCAGCCACGACTGTTTCAATCAGCTGGCCGGCAATCCCTTGACCGCGCAAGCTTTCGTCAACAAACGTATGGTCAACCGCCCACGCGTGACCGTCATCAATGTCTTGAAAAGTGACTTCGGCCATTAAGCGGCCGTCCCAGTCCGTGTTAAAAAAACGACCTGGTTCTCGTTGGAATTCCATGGGGCACCCCCTTTCACCATGGCCGTGCCATGTGCCCGCATGGTATGATACTTTGGACACTATTTAAATGGAGGCAGCTATGAAGACCCGAGGTTTTGAGATTGTTTCAAAGTATCAAGATGAAGATTTAACTTTGCCGACCCGGCAGACGAAGCAGGCCGCTGGTTACGACTTTTATGCACGTGAGGACTTCGTCTTAAGAAGTATTTGGCGGTACGACTTTATCCGGCTTTTCCGCTTGATTAAAAATGAGCACCCACTGACCAATAAAGACTTTGAGCGCGCTAAGAAGGTGTTGAAACCTTACTTGGTGCCGACTGGGATCAAAGCCTATATGCAGCCCAATGAAGTTTTAGTGCTAGCGAATCGTTCGAGCAGTCCATTGAAGCATGGCTTGGTGTTGCCGAACGGGATTGGCGTGATTGATGCGGATTACTATAACAATCCAGCCAATGAAGGCGAAATCTTTATTCAGCTACTTAATTTTTTCCCGCGCGATGTCGTGATTAAAAAAGGCGATCGCATCGGTCAAGGTATTTTCATGCCATTTTTATTGGCAGACGGCGATGAAGGCGGCCTAGCCAAGCGACAAAGCGGGTTCGGTTCAACCGATAAAGCGTAACTATTGAAGGGATAATATGGCGAAAGCAAAAACACAATATGTTTGCCAAAACTGTGGCTATATTTCAGCCACTTATCTAGGCCGGTGTCCAAATTGCGGCGGCTGGAACACCTTAGTGGAAGAAACCGTCAGTTCAAGCAAGTCTGTGCCGCGACAAACCGCAGCCGGAAGCAAGATAAAGCCGACGCGGATGAACGATGTGACGATCACCAAAGAAACGCGCGTCAAGACTGGCTTAGATGAACTGAACCGGGTGCTTGGCGGCGGAGTGGTGCCAGGGTCACTGGTGCTGATCGGCGGGGATCCGGGGATTGGTAAATCAACCTTGCTATTACAAGTATCAGGGCAGTTGGCTAATACCGGCGGAACGGTTTTGTATGTCTCTGGCGAAGAAAGTGCCAGTCAGATCAAAATGCGGGCTGGCCGGCTTGGCGTGGCAAATTCGGGGATGTACTTGTATCCCGAAACCGACATGCCGAGTATTGAAGACGTCATCAACCAAATGCAGCCGGATTATGTTGTGATCGACTCCGTTCAAACTATGAATGTGCCAGAAATGAATTCAGCGGTCGGTTCTGTGGCACAGATTCGCGAAGTGACGGCAGAACTGATGCGCATTGCCAAGTCCAAAGGCGTGACCATTTTCATCGTTGGCCATGTCACTAAGGAAGGGGCGATTGCCGGGCCGAAGATTCTTGAGCATATGGTCGACACGGTGCTCTATTTTGAAGGCGACATGCACCACACGTATCGAATCTTAAGATCCGTCAAAAATCGATTTGGATCGACCAATGAAATCGGCATTTTTGAAATGCATCAAGACGGGTTACAGGAAGTCGCCAATCCCTCGGAAATCTTCTTGGAAGAACGCTTGGCGGGGGCAACCGGTTCTGCGGTGGTTGTTTCGATGGAAGGCACCCGACCAATCTTAGTCGAGATTCAAGCCTTGATCAGTCCAACGATGTATGGCAATGCTAAACGGACGAGCAGTGGGTTGGATCACAATCGAGTGAGCTTGATCATGGCCGTTCTTGAGAAGCGGGCTAACTTGATGTTGCAAAATCAGGACGCCTATCTCAAGGCAACAGGCGGTGTGAAACTCGATGAGCCGGCGATTGACCTCGCCATGGCTGTGGCAATTGCGTCATCTTATCGAGATAAGGAGATTTCACCGACAGATTGTTTTGTCGGTGAAATCGGATTGACGGGGGAAGTGCGCCGCGTCAATCGGATCGAAGAACGTGTCAAAGAGGCGGCCAAACTGGGTTTCAAACGGATTTTTGTACCCCGTAACAACTTGCAAGGCTGGCATGCGCCAAAAGATATTCAAGTCATTGGTGTTACAAGCATTGCCGAAGCGCTGCATAAGGTCTTTAATTAAACTAAGAAAGGGGGTCATTTTATGAAGAAACGAATTATCTATATCATCTTCGGCCTGATTGGCATTGGGGTCGGGATGGGCACCTTGCCGCCGCTTTGGGATTTGATCGGCTGGGCAGACAACCATTTTCTGAACAATCTGTTAATTGACGGCTTGATTGGCGGCGTTGTTTTCCTGCTGTTGGCAAGCCTCAGCGTTGGTTGGATTCTAGGTCGGTTGAAAGTGTTGGAGAAGACACTGAACACAAAGTCGCCAAGCTACTTGTTGTTCGGCAGCTTATCCACGATAATCGGCTTGATCTTGGCGGCAATTATTTCAATTCCGTTCTATGGCTTCGTTGCACCGCTGAATATCTTCCTACCACTCATCATCATGCTATTATTCGGTTACTTGGGTTTTCGGGTGGGTACGACACGCAGCGCATGCTCGTGCCCAATTTTGTTTTGCATGAGCTTCAGCTAATCTCCGACTCCGCAGATTCCATGAAAAGAATGCGTGGTCGCCGAGGATTGGATATTCTCAATGCCATGCAAAAGGATAAAGACATTCATATTGAGATGTATGAAGGCGATTTTGAAGATATGACCGAAGTCGACAGCAAGCTGCTTAAGCTCGCTAAATTGCTGGATGGCATCGTTATGACGAATGACTTTAACCTTAACAAAGTAGCCCAGTTCCAAAATGTGCCAGTACTCAACATCAACGCTTTAGCCAATGCGCTGAAACCAGATGTCATTCCCGGTGAAGGCATGACGGTCACCGTCATCAAATCCGGCTCTGAGCGCCAGCAAGGGGTCGCGTATCTGGAAGACGGCACCATGGTCGTTGTTGAAGACGGCAAGTTCTACATGAACAAACCGTTAGAAGTGATTGTCACCAGTGCCTTACAAACGGCTGCAGGGCGCATGATCTTCGCAAAGCCAGCGCATCAGCAAAAGGCAATTCGGGATAAAGAAAGATAATCTAAATGTTCAAAATTAAAAAAGGCAGTTTCAGCATTCCTTTAAAGGAAATGCTGGAACTGCCTTTTTAGCTGATATTCTATTTTATCGAATTTTCCTAGCTTTAGGCATTATCCCCAATAGGTTCATGAAAATGAAACTCAGCTTTCCAACGTCGACCAAATACAGGGCTGACTTTGGAGATTACTTTAACGAGAGATGCTAATTCTTCAGCCGTTTCAGGACTCTTTGTGAGTTTGTAGAGGCAGAGTGCCCTAAGAAGGCGGAGCTGTAAACGAATGAAGAAAAGAGTATCAGGTAACTGTTGGTCTTGAAGATGGTCCAATGTTTGTACAGCTTTAGCATATTCTTGCCTGTAATACAGCGCAACGGCCGTGTTGTAGAACGATTGAAAGAAGAGGTTAATGTAATTTCGGCGTTGTCGGAAAGAAAAATGAATGGTTAGAAATTTTGCATAAAGGCGATCAAAGTCAGGCGATTGCAAAAAAGAAACGCAATCACCATATAAACTATATTCAAGTTCATACCAAACATCTCTTGCCATTAAATAGTCATTTATAAACGTTGAATCTGTTTTGGAGAGTACAGCGTGTGTATTTTGAGTATCAATGATGATAGCAGAAACTATTATTTCGCGCAACTTGTAAAGCTTCGCATGTGTTTTCTGATATTGATCAGTAAATTGTTTACGAAAATGAATGAGACCTTCTATATCCTGTTCGAGTGCAAGTTGCATCAAATATTTGTCAAATGATCTCTGGGAAAAGTTATTCAGAGATTCTAAACCATTTTGTTTTATGCTGAGAATTTTAAAAAATTCTGTTGCGTCCATCCCTAATCTATTGAGCAACAGAATTAATTTTTCTGCAGATATTTCCGAATGACCATTTTCAAATTTGGAAACGGTACTAGCACTCATATTCCCTGCAACATCTGTTATTGTGAGACCACGCTCAAGGCGGATTTCTTTGAACAAGTAACCAATTTCGACTTTTGTCATTTTGAGGTCTTCCGTTTTCTTATTTTCACTAACTAGCCAATTATAGGCTGTTTTTTTGTTTTTTGTCAAAAATCGTAGTTATTCATTCGGTCCGTGTTAAGTTTATTTCAGCGAAAGGATGGTCATAATTGAAAAGAAAGTTTCTTATTGGTCTTGCATCGGTATTTGGAGTTGTTATTGTTGTTGGAGCCTCAATGACATTGGCAACCAGTGCAATTAGTGCCGCTAGTGAACATGCTCAGAACTTCAATAAAGGTTGACAGAAAGATTGTGAATAAGGATGCTAAAAGTCGATCATTTAGAAAAAAGTTTTGGAACAAAACAGGTTTTACATCAGATTTCCTTTGAAATTAAACGCGGACATATTGTTGGTCTCATTGGGGCAAATGGAGCTGGGAAAACTACCATTATGAAATCCATTCTTGGAATAACTTCATTCACTGGCAAGATTGTTTTTAATGGATTGAAGATAACTGCCGATGATCATAGAGCATTAGAAAGAGTGGGAGCACTGATTGAGTACCCGGGACTGTACCCGTATTTAACGGGTCGTGAACAGCTAACACTTTTTTCGAGAGGAGATCAACCTCGTAACAAAGTGAACAGAATAATTGAAGATTTAGGAATCTCTTCCTATGCTGACATTAAGACTAGCAAGTACTCTCTTGGAATGCGTCAAAAGCTTGGTATTGCACTGGCTTTTGTAAATAATCCTGAGCTAGTAATCTTAGACGAACCCATGAATGGTTTAGATCCTAAAGCAACAATGGAATTGCGGGATTTAATTCTCAAGAAAAAAGAGCAAGGGGTAACGTTTTTAATTTCAAGTCATATTTTGAGCGAGTTGCAGAAAATTGCCGATGAAGTAACCATTATAGATCATGGTCGATTGGTGTTGAATTCAACTATGCAAGACATCTTATCAAAAAGTTCCAAATATCTCTTGCTTGATACAAATCAAAATCCGGTTGCTGAAAAAGTGCTACTACAAAATGGTTATGAAGTCTTTACTGACAAACACTTGCTGAAAATAAAAAGACCTCAAAATTCTAGCATTAATGAAATGTTAAAGGTGCTTTGGACACAAAACATATTAATCAAGAACATTTCAGAAACACAGGGGGATTTGGAAGATTCTCTTTTGGATGTTTTAAAAAAATCCCCTCAAGAAAGCTTGGAGGTCTGAAACTTGTTAACACTAATTAGGCAAGAAATTTATAAGTTAATCAAGAAACCCTCCTTCTTAGTTTTTTGGATTGGATTAACAACTTGTCAGGTTGTGGTGGCGTCTTGTGCTCTCAGATACCCTAAGGTTTTACGTCCACAGTCTGCTTTCTTGAATAGCTTCTATGCTCCTATAGTGATTATGTTTTATATGATAGCAGTGGGTAGCACCCAATTATCATCTGAGATTCAATTTGGTACTTTAAAAAGTTTATTGTATCGGCGGTATTCAAGCACAAAAATTTTGATAAGTAAATGGCTAACTCTTCTACTATGTGCTGTCACCGCATATGTAGGTAGCTTAATTGTGAGTCTAATCCTCAAAGCGTTATTGTTGAATAATCGCTTTAGTCTAAATGAAAGTATCACTCAGCATGGGAAGATTTGGCAGGCTTGGTTGCTTACCAATATCTCGAGTTTTCTAACGATGTTGTTTCTTATGAGCTTTGTTTTCTTATTAGCTACACTCTTTGTGAATTCGACTCCTGCAATAATTACAGGAGTGAGTACATATTTTGTTGCTTCGATCTTCAATCAGCTGATGTTTATGATGATTGATAAAAGTCCATGGTTAAAGTGGAATCCGATTAATATGATGAATTTGGGCGAACAACTTAGTGATTCTAAGATGTCTAATTTAACCCACTTAAGCTTTAACCAGCTTACTATTGGATACCTTGTATATATAGTTGGTTTCTTATCGATTGGTATTTTGATCTTTAAAAGAAAAAGTATTAGCTAAGATGTTGATGAAGTGAACACTGAAAGGGGGTGATTACGTGAAAATGCACGCTGAGGACCATGTATTAACCGACAAAGAACTTTCTGCCATCATCGGTGGGGGCTTCTGGGAAGGTATTGGTCGATGGATTGATCAACACTGGCACTAGAGAAGAGACGGTCAGGTTTACAATATGAGGGAAGTGAAATCAGTTGAAATTATTTAAAACAGATCGAGTTTTAAATGACAATGACTTGTCCAAGATCATTGGCGGAGCATTCTGGCAAGGTATTGGTCGATGGCTTGACCAACACTTTGGCTGGTAATTACTTATAGCCAAAATCTGTGCTACATAAAGCAGCAACGACCGTTGACCTTATAACGATTGTTGCTGTTTTTTTAAGGAAAAATCTAGAGGACTTTATCATGCGACGGGAAAATTTTAAAGATTTTTACACACCTCAAGTTGATGAGCGAGACTGTGGTGTAGCAGCGTTAAACATGGTTCTAAAAAAGTACGGATCTGATTACTCATTATCTCATCTTCGACAGATTGCAAAGACATCAAAAGAAGGAACAACTGCCTTGGGAATTGTGAAGACAGCTAATCAATTAGGACTGGACACGCAGGCTGTTAAGACCGATATGTCAATCTTTCAGAGAGAGTCATTACAAGCACCCTTTATCGTACATATTGTTCGCAACAAAAAATTGTTGCATTATTGTACAGTCTTTTGTGTTTCAGAACAAAGAATCATTGTTGGCGACCCCGATCCCAAGATTGGTGTCACAGAGCTAACTTATGAACAATTTAAAGCTGAATGGTCTGGAGTAGCTTTATTTTTTACTCCAAATGAGCATTACCAGCCAAAGAAAGAAGATAAGAAGACTTTAACACAATTTATACCGATGATCTTGACTCAAAGACGGTTGCTCATGGCAACATTGCTCGCTGCGATTATAGTTGCTGCAATTAGCATCATTGGTTCATATTTTGTACAAGAAATGGTTGATGAATATATACCTCACGAAGAGATTTCGCTAATGGTTATTGTTTCTGTCGGACTTGTTTGTGCGTATATATTCCAAGCAATCTTGCATTGCGTTCAATCCTTCTTTAGTGCGGTCTTTGGTCAAAGACTGAAAGAAATGGTTTCATTGAACTATCTCAAGCATGTATTTGATTTACCCCTTCCTTTTTTCTATACAAGGAAAATCGGTGAGATAACTTCTAGATTCGCGGACGCAAATAACATCATTGAGGCATTAGCAAACACCATAATAACAATTTTCTTAAACATTTGGATAGCTTTGTTGGTCGGACTATTTCTTTTCTTGCAAAATGCCGCATTATTTATAATTTCATTAACCATTATTCCAATATATGCGTTAATAGTTATTGGCATGAAGGATCTGTTTGTTGTTATAAATCAGGAAGTCATGGAAAGTGATGCTGTCCTAGGCTCCACAATCATAGAAAGCTTAAGCGGAATTGAGACCATCAAATCCCTAAGAAGTGAGGAAAGACTTTATGAAAAAGCAAAAAAGGAGTTCCATTCCTTTTTGTTGAAAAAAATTAATTACGATAAGCTTGATTACATTCAACAGTCGTTGAAAGCTGTGGTCAAACAAGTACTTAATCTAATTGTTCTCTCAGTAGGCGCTTTTTTAGTAATAAACAAAAGCATAACAGTAGGTGAACTGTTTACTTTTACAATGCTACTAACTTATTTTATGGGACCGCTTGAGAGTATTGTGAGTTTGCAACCAAAACTTCAGCAAGCAAAAGTAGCGAATAATAGATTGGATGAAGTTAATACGATTCAATCAGAATTTGCTAAGTCTAGACGTGTGAAAAAAACAGATAGATTAGATGGTGATATTGTTGTCAATAATTTGAACTTCAACTATGGATATGGTGCTAGAACACTGAAAAATGTAAACTTTAGAATAGATAAAGGTTCCAAAGTGGCCATAATTGGCATGAGCGGTTCTGGAAAGACAACTTTAGCAAAACTTTTAGTAGGCTTTTTGGAATCGGATGATAAAGATTCTATTCTGATCAATGGATACGACATCAATAGCATTGAACGTAATGCGCTGCGACATCACATATGTTACGTTTCGCAGGATGATTTTGTCCTATCTGAAACAATCTGTGAAAATTTAGTTTTGGGATCTGGCAAAGAAATTACTTTGAAGGAACTGAGATCGGCATGTAAGATTGCAGATTTAGATAGTTATATTATGACGCTACCAATGCAATATGACACATTGTTATCTGAAAATGGAGGGTTGTTGTCTGGTGGACAGAGGCAACGATTAGCAATCGCTAGAGCTATTCTCTCGCCAGCAAAAGTTTTAGTCTTTGATGAATCGACAAGCAACTTAGATGTTCTAACCGAGCAGAAGGTTCTTGACAGGCTTTTGAAACTAGAGACTAAAACCATAATTTTCATTGCTCATCGACTTAATATAACTAAAAAGATGGATAGAGTCATTGCTTTAGAGCATGGATCAGTAGCTGAAGATGGAAGCCCTAGTGAACTTTTAGCCCACAAGGGTCTCTATTCGAGTTTTTTAGGAATATAGAAAATTTAGACTGACGAAATGCATCAGGAAAAGTTATAAATGTAGCACAGCACGAAATACATAGAAAAATGTCAAGTGTTATACTTGTCACCAATATGTAATATTTACTTTGTTGTTTTCGGTTGAGCGCGTCTCGGCTTGGGTCATGAGAAGGGGGCAAAATCATTGCAGGCATTTAGTAAAGAAAAGTCTCAGCATAAGATGTATAAAGCGGGTACGCTATGGGTGGCAGCGTTGATTGGCGTGGGGATTTGTGTGGGTGGTAGTCAAATCCAGTCAGTTGCAGCATCGACATCGCATATTCATTCAGTGGTCACCAACGCGACTGGAACATCGCCGACTAATCAAGCAACGGTATTGAAACAGCAAGAAACTGGCATGAATGACCAGATCATTGCCGGTCATCAAACCGGTCAATATTCGACTAAGGGTGTCACAGACGCTGGCGATGACACAACGAGCGCTGTGCCAGACACCGATGTTTATCAGAATCGTAGTTTACCCATAACTGGCAATGCCGTCGTCGTTAGGTGTGTTGATATAGAGGGTAATATGTTGGCACCTGATAAGGTGATCACTGGCAAAGTCGGTGATCCTTATACGATGACAGCACCTGCCTTTGACTATTATGAAAATCCCCAATTAGCCACAGACAGCGCACCAGCAAACGGGACTTTCTCCAATGACGTACAGACGGTCACCTTTGTTTATACGAAGACACCAATTCCGCGTGGCAGTGTCAACGTGAAGTTTGTTGACGTAGACGGCAAACGGTTGGCATCTGATAAAATACTCACTGGTCAAGCCGGTGATCCTTACGAAGCAAGACCAATTGATATGACGAATTACCAATTTGCTCGTTTGGCGACAGGCAGTGCGCCGGAAGATGGTTCATTTACGGACGGTACGCAAACCGTCACCTTCATCTACACTAAGAATCCAGTTGCTCAAGGAACTGTTGACGTGAAATATGTCGATGACAATGGCAAGCAGATTGCGCCTGATAAGATTCTGACCGGTCATGTCGGCGATCCGTATGCTGTTACACCAACGATGATCGCGAATTATCACTACTTACGATTAGCATCTGGCAGCATCGCGGAAAATGGTGCTTTTGCAACAGGCAGTCTAACCGTGACGTTCGTTTACGCAAAGCAAGCGACACCTGTGACGCCATCAACGCCAGTCACGCCATCAACACCAACAACACCGCCAACCCAAGTTTTGCCAAGTATGTCGGATACGCCGACAGAATCGGCACCGCTATCCGATAATGACACCGCGCCAATCGAAGTTATTATCCCAACCAAGCAAATAAGCCGTTACTTGCCGAATACCGGTGATAACCAGCGGACCAGCTTAATTGCGATCGGGGTGGCTTTGCTGCTTGCCTTGATCAGTTTTGGGTCATTTGGACTGCGTCGTCGGGAAAAGTAGTTATTGATCTGTAAAAAAGAGTTTGTAAAGAGTCTCACGATGACATTTCTTGCGTGGGACTTTTTTTGTGCTCTTATCGCCTTTTGAGTTGTGAATTGTTGACTAAGTGAGCGTTAAGTGTTATATACTAACTATAACAACTAGAACAGTTAGAAGGTGAAGACGTGCAACTGACAATCGATTTCGATTCTAAGATTCCGCTGTATACGCAGATTCGCGATGCTATCGTGAGTGGCATTGCCACCGGGGACTTGACGAATGGCACTATTTTGCCGTCTATCCGCGCGCTGGGCAATGAACTTGGGGTTAATCTGCATACGGTGAATAAAGCCTATAAGGAACTACAAAGGGAAGGCTTTGTTGAGATCCAGCGAGGCCGTGGCGTCGTTGTTCACGCGCATGGCTCCCCGAATCAAGCAGTGGCAGAGGTGCTGCGACCTGCCTTAGAAAAGGTTGTCGCGGAGGCAGTGGCCCGGCATTTAGATCGGGATGCACTGCACACCATGATTGATGAACTTTATGATGATCTGAAGGAGTGATTAAAGATGCAAGCAGAAATGGTGATTTTAGTTGTTACGTGGTTGATATTGGTTGCGATTCAGGCTGTCACACCATGGCTGTCACGGCGAAATGTTTTATTCGGCGTTGTATATGCCCGTAACAGCATTTGGACAACGCCAGCAGCTAAAAAATTACGCCGTCGTTATCTCGCCTTTTCATTAACAGGGGCGGCAATCCTTTCAGTGATTGGCATTGGGATTGCGGCCACCATGCACTTTGCGGCGACTGCGCTTGCTTGGATTCAAATTGCTGCCTTTTTGCTTTCGATCTGTCTGAATTATGCCTTGATTGTGGCGGCACATCGGAAAAGTTTGCAACTCCTTAAAGAGATGGGGAATCAGCAGGAGCTTACCCAAAGCAAGGTGACTGTTGACCTGAATAAACTCAAGCCCCAAACGCTGGTTCCGGCAGCCTATGGGCTCGTCTTGGTGCCGCAGTTCTTTTTAGCCCTTGTACTTGGTTTTCAGCAAACATCAGCAGATTCATGGGTCATGATTTTGGCGCTGGCGGTTGAAACGCTAACTGTGCTGGGTGCTTTTTATCTTTCCCGCAGAGCACGCGGGGCAGTTCGCGGCAATCCGGATGCTGAACCGCGAGCTGGTAAGGTGCGCAATTCCGTTTTGTATTATCTGCTGTTCACGGGTTTTCTGAGTCAAAGCTTATTGGTTCTCCAACTCATGCTGCCGAATATGTCAGCTGAAGGTCAATGGTGGTTTGTGATCATCACACTAACCCTGACACTGCTCTCCGTCAGCTTTTTGCCGTTGGTGTATATTCTGGGAACGCGGCGACTTACGGCCAAAGGATCTGTGTTGAATGATAATCAGCATTGGGTCTGGGGGATGTTTTACTATAATCCAACTGATCCGGCGCTCTTTGTTGAAAAACGGTTGGGGATTGGGTTCACGCTCAATATGGCCAAAACGATGAGTTGGGTGATCCTTGTCGGTTTTCTATTGATCGTCGCGGGTATTGTCATCATTTCTTTTATACTTGATTGAGGGGTGTTCAGAATGGATAAAGTTGTGAATAACAGCCCTGTCAGCCAATTCACGGTTAACATGATGGGCGTTGAGATGCTACTTTGTTTTGCCTTGCCGATTATTTTGTTAATCTGGGTGATTCTGCGTTACAGAAAGCCCAAAAAAGGTGCTGTTAAGGTTTTCTTTATTGGCATGGGCGTTTTTTTCCTATTCGCTGGTGTATTGGAAGGACCCTTCCGCGGCATCGCTAAAGATTTCCAACATGTGCCGTTTCTATATGCGTTGTATGGCGCGCTGTTAGCTGGTGTTTTTGAAGAGGTTGGCCGTTATCTAGGACTTAAGTTTATTAATAAACGCATACCAACCAAGGCGGCGACACCCGAAACACCATTCCTATACGGATTAGGTCATGGCGGGCTTGAAATGATTCTGATTGGCAGCCTGACCATGTTCAGCAACTTTATGTTTGCAATGCTGATTAATGGCGGCAAAGTAAACGAAATGCTTGAAAAGGTACCCGCTAGCTCGCGTTCGGTGCTCAATACGCAAGTGAAACAATTGATGGCAACGACGGGCTGGACGATTTCGTTATCCTTGATGGAACGACTACTCGCCTTGGCGGTTCAGATCGCATTATCCGTGGTTGTGTGGATCATCATTATGAAACGCATGCGCTGGTTCTGGCTATTGTTGCCAATCGGCTTACATGCCTTTATCGACTTTCCGGCGGCACTGACGCAGGTTGGTGCGCTGAACGGTGCGGTTGAAGAAGTCCTACTAGTTGTGCAGACAATTTTAGTCTTGGCCTTTACGTATTGGTTCTGGCGTCAAAATCGTCAGGTGATGACGAGAACGGCGAAGACGGCATAGTTGCTGACTTTTTCTAGTTAAGGTTGAAACATAATTGATACTTGCAAATAAAGAGGGATGATTTTTCTGTGTTACGGAAAAATCATCCCTCTTTTTTAGAAGAAATGGCATTTTTAAATGATAAGAGTCGGTCTAAGACGAACACTTAAATCTTAGTCTCCGCAATCAATGCTTCATGAGCCTTAATATGTGCCATGAAAGTTTTATCCTCAGCTAGAAGTAACAAGAATAAGGCTTCCACCGCCGTCATGGCGGCTACGCGTGAGAAGAAATATTCAGACTCGAAAATTTGCTGCCGAACCGCGGTCAAAAGCTGATAATCGGCGGCCAAGCCAATCGGTGAATCCTTGCGATTGGTAATCGCGACCACAGCAATACCACGTTGTTGAGCGGCTTTGATTTGGGTGATGAGATTCCGCGTTTCGCCAGAATTTGAGATAACCAGCAACAAAGCATCTGCAGGTGCATTCATGGTTTGGGCGAGCGCCGTTTCCCAAGAACTGTCTGTGATGGCTAGTAGACCGAGTTGATTGAATTTATAGACGGCGTCATCGGCAACCGGCTGCGTGTCGCCAGCAGCGGCGACTAAAATTACACTAGCTTGTTTTAACAAATCCAAAATTTTTCGAATGTCATGTGAGCTGGCGTTTTTTAGTGTGCCTTCGATTTCGGCGACTTTGTTGGCACTGATATTGCTTAAGGCTTGCTGAAGATTGTCGGCGTTAATTTCCTGATAATACGCACTACGGTTTTCAGCAACCTTAGCAAGCTCAATCTTGAGTTGATGAAAGCCTTCAACACCAATTGTCCGGCAAAAACGAGAAATTGAGGCTTCGCTAACGTTACTTTCTTTTGCGAGGGCGGCGATGGTGGTATTCACGACAGCACCGGGATTCGTCAGAACAACCTGCGCAATCTTACGGTCAGTCGCGGTCAGTGTTGGCAGCATGCTATAAAGACGGTCAATAATACTCATAACACAGCTCCTTTTCAATTAAATTTCTGAATAATCTGTTTTATGAAACTCTCCGGCCTTTATTCTACGCGATTAATTTTAAAAGACAATCCGCACAACTAGCTGTTGACAAAACTGAATTTCAGTCTTACATTATACGTGAAATATAATTTCACCAAAAATAAAAGAGAGGAAGCGACTTTCATGACAGAACAAATCGCCGCTGCTCTAGCACTTATTCAGCCGCATCAGGTAGTGAGTCTTGGCGGTGGTCGGCACATGCAGGCGCTTGCTGATGGCATTGTCGCGCGGGCATTGCCGGGTATTCAGATTTGCAGTCCCTCTGAAGTAACGCTGGCTTATTGTCAGACACTGGGGTTACCAACAACAACACAGATAGCTAGTGATATTGCCTTTGATGGCTGTGACAGTGCCGATAAGGACTTAAATTTACTTAAAAGTAATGGCGGTATTCATTTTTATGAAAAGTTGCACGCGCAGGCGAGCCATGCTTATGTGATTCTCACTGCTCAGAAAAATGTCAACGCTCAACTGAATGCCGCGGTACCGCTGACATTGGAAGTTGTTAGCGCGGCAAGTGAACAGGTGATGGCATCTGCCAAGCTGCTAGGCTTGCAGGCAAAACGACGAATGGCTACCACTTACATGGGCTACACGCGAACGCGCGACGGCAATGAATTAATTGATTGTACGATGGCGGAATGGACGGATATCGCAAAAGTTGATCATTTGCTAGCCTCATTACCGGGAGTTGTTGCGACGTCATACTTTGCTCACTTAGCGACATCACTCTTAATAGAAACACCAGATGGTCAGGTACATGAAATTAAGCAGAGCGTGAACCAGCCCGGTTAGAAACCGGAGTGTAAGTGGCCTTATGCGTGATGGTCGGACTCTGACTATTGCGACCAAGGTTCTTACACGTAGGTTTCTGGGCTGGAGAATGCGTTTAAAAGAAAGGATGAGTCATATGACAAACTATAACTGGGGTATGATCGGAACTGGTTGGATCGCACATGAAATGGCCGACGCTTTAAACCGGGAAAACGGTAGCATCTACGCCGTCGCTGATGTCAATGCCGACATGCTTAAGAAGTTCGCTCTTGAAAAACATATTGCCAAAACATATACAGATCCAGATGCCTTGATTGCCGACCCAAACGTTGATGTGATTTATATTGCAACGCCGCATACCTATCATTACCCATACATCAAAAAAGCTTTGAATGCCGGCAAACACGTTCTTGCCGAAAAAGCGATTACGGTCAATGCTAAGCAATTTGATGATGTCCAGCAGTTGGCCATGCACAAGGGCCTGATTTTATCTGAAGGGTTAACCTTGTACCATATGCCGGTTTATCAACAAGTCAAGCAGCTGATTGCAAGTGGCAAGTTAGGTGACATTCATCTTGTTCAAGTTAACTTCGGTAGCTTGAAAGACTTTGATCCAAAGAATCGTTTCTTCAATAAGGATCTGGCTGGTGGCGCGTTGCTTGATATCGGCGGATACGCAACTGCCTTTGCTCGTACGTTCTTAGATGCTCAGCCGAATGTAACGCTCACCACCGTCAAGTACTTTGAAACCGGTGTTGATGAACAATCAGGGATCATTTTAAAAAATGCTGATCAGCAGTTGGCCGTCATGGCACTGTCATTACGCGCTAAGCAGCCAAAACGCGGCGTGATCTCAGGCACAAAAGGCTACGTTGAAATTGATGACTATCCGCGTGCCACAACCGCCAAAGTAACCTACACCCCTGATGCCCATACCACGACCAGCGAGGTATTAAGCGCAGGCGATCAGGCCGATGCCTTAGTTTATGAAGTCCGTGATTTTCAGCGTTACATTGATGAAGGTCACGATGACGGTCAGTTGCTACTATCTCACGATGTCAGCCATATCATGGACAGTGTGCGAAATGCATGGGGCATGAGATTCCCGTTTGATTAAGGCAATGATAGATTGCAAAGGTTGCGTCGTTTAGTAGAACGATCAGAAGCCAACCGACATAGATTCAATCTCCCACATCAGCCCAATGAACGTCCCTTCTGTGGTACACTATCAGTGCATGTTTACAGAAAAATGGAGGCTAAGACATTGGCAGATCGACCAATTCGGGTGCGTTATGCACCAAGTCCGACCGGGCATTTGCATATCGGCAATGCGCGGACGGCGTTGTTCAATTATTTGTTCGCACGGCACAACAACGGAACGTTGGTGCTGCGGATCGAAGACACCGATACAAAGCGGAATGTTGCAGACGGCGAAAAGAGTCAGATGGAGAACCTTCACTGGCTCGGGATTGACTGGGATGAAGGCCCCGACAAAGGCGGCGACTTTGGCCCATACCGGCAGTCTGAACGTAAGGACATCTATGACAAGCTGATCAAGCAACTTGTTGATAAAGGCTTTGCCTACGAGTCTTATCGGACCGAAGAGGAACTGAAAGCCGATCGTGAAGCCCAAAAGGCTCGTCACGAGATGCCGCATTACGAATATGAATATGAGGGCATGACGGACGCTGAAAAAGCTGACGCGATTGCCGCAGCCAAAGCGAAGGGCTTGGAGCCTGTGATTCGGTTCCACATTCCAATGGACAAGACCTACGAGTGGGACGACATCGTTAAGGGGAAAATCTCGATTGATGCCAACACACTGGGCGGCGATTTTGTCATTCAGAAGCGTGATGGCATGCCAACGTACAATTTTGCGGTGGTAGTAGACGATCATATGATGCAAATCAGCCACGTGCTGCGTGGGGACGATCATATTGCCAACACACCAAAGCAATTGGCCATTTACGATGCATTTGGCTGGGAACCACCAATTTTTGGCCATATGACCTTGATCATTAACGGCGCCACCGGTAAGAAGTTGTCGAAGCGTGATGAAACCGTGTTACAGTTCATTGAACAATATCGTGAACTTGGCTATTTGCCAGACGCGATGTTCAACTTCATTACGCTCCTTGGCTGGTCCCCAGTTGGTGAAGATGAAATTTTCACCAAAAAGGAATTCATCAAGCAATTCGATCCAAAGCGGCTATCTAAGAGCCCAGCCCGTTTTGACCAGAAGAAATTGGAATGGGTGAACAACCAATACATCAAGGCCAAGCAAAAGACGAACCCGAATGAATTGATGAGTTTGTCCTTAGCTAACTTGATTGAAGATGGCAAAATTCATAGTGATCCAGATCCGAAGACCATCGAGTGGGCGCGCCAGCTTATTAGTCTTTACACCGATCAAATGAGTTATACCGCTCAGATCAGCAAGCTTGCCGATATTTTCTTCGACAAAGCCACTGACCTAACCGATGACGAACGCAAAGAACTGGCAGATGACAATGCTAAGCCAGTCATCGAAGCCTTCGCCAAAAAGATTCGGGCACTCGACACGTTTGACGCTTATTCCATTGGCGGTATTGTCAATGAAGTCAAGCAGGAAACCAAGGTCAAGGGTCGCAAGCTTTACATGCCAATTCGAATCGCTGCAACATTGCGGATGCATGGTCCGCAACTTGCTGAAACCATTGAACTGATGGGTCGCGATCAAGTCCTTAAAAACGTTGATCTTGTCACCGGCCAACTTTAATTGATGCAGGAAGCCCGCGCAGATGTGCGGGTTTTTGCATGCAAACAATAGGTTTTGGTGGAACGCGAAGGGCAACGTTTGTTGTTAATAATTGAGTGAGTGTGCCTAAAGGACGACGTTAATCGGTGATTTCCTAACGTTTATATTTATTTTCCCCAGAACTTGTCGACATCGGTTACCCTAAATGACAGGGAGAATAGCTCCTTGCAACGTAGGAAGGGTAGGAATGAAAAATGAAAGGTAAGCGGCAGCACTTACTTTTATATTTTGTTCTGGGTATGATGACAGGACTGGTGACGGCAGCGATTTTTCATATCATTTATGCCTGGCTTTTTCATTGACCTGATAAGCCAATCCCCGGCATGATTAATGGAGAGCGCATGTTTTTCTGGTTTTCGTCGTTGTCTTCCTAATGTTGAGTTCATGTTGTGATTTTTCACAACTGCAGGTGTTTGTTCAGGACCGACGATGGTCAGTGAACAAACACCTGTTTTTTGATAACCGCAACACAGTCGCGCTTTTTCAGGCTTACTTGGAGAATCTGGCCCAATGGCTCGTATTGAATCGTCAGCAAAAATTCGGTAAATCTTATAACGTGCGTTTTTATGGATCAAGCGAGTATCATTTTAATTATATCAAGCATAATTTTGACAGGAGTGACCACTGATGCGTGACAATCGCAATAACGACAAGGAACCGTTAGACACATTGACCACAAAACCAACTTTTGCCTTGCAATATTTGCCGGGATCAGCTGCAGCCGGCTGTTTTGGCGGGAAAGTCGGCCTGCATTTACTAAGCAAGGAACCTGTGGCCCTGGCGTCACCGATCTTCTATTACATATTGCCGCGTTTCGCCAGCTTTGACGGTTTTGATCCGCGAACTCAAGTACTTGGTCGTCCAGAGGTGGCCGTTTTATCTGGTTTTGACACACATGGCCGGCATGTCGTTCGACTCGATTATCGCGGCAACTGCGAACCACTGGTGGTACCACAAGAACAGACCATTAATTTGGTCCGCTTTCGCCATCTAGCAGACGCTGGTGTGGACACAGATGTCTTGACGATTTGTGTTGCCACACCAACGCCAATAACAGGCAGCGGCCAACCACGTCAACCTTATCGCTTGGCAGCCATGGCACCAGAAACGACTTGGCTAGGAGAGGCTGTTATTACCGTTCATCCCAAGGAAACCATTGCTGGTGAGACAAAGGCAAGACAGTCAATCTCATCGCAGGGTCAATCGGCGTCTTAATAGGCACACCACCGAGCGTCTTACTAAGCCATCTTTACCAAAATAGTCCATAATAAAGTCGACGCTTCAGAGGCGAATGGCCAACGCTGCCACCTGCTTTTAGAGGTGTTGAGGAGGTTTTTGTGATGGCAATTTTTACAGCTTATGATAACTCGGAAATTCTGGCAGCCTTGCAAGACGCGGCCCCGCATGCCGAAATCCACATTGATGATAAAATCGCGCGCGAACATAGTGCCAATGGCAATGCCCAGCGTGAGATTGCCGGGAAAATTCTGGCATATGTTGCAGTCAGCGATGTTGCAGATATTCAAGGTGTGTTAAAAATCGCGCGTCAATATCATATGCCAGTAGTTCCTCAAAGCGCAGATACGAGCACCGTGATCGGTTCTGACGGCATAAACGGCAGTCTTATTTTGTCGACAGCGCGAATGAATCGGATTAAAGAGATTAGCAAAGGCGATTTGTTGGCAGTGGTTGAGCCTGGTGTGATCAACGGGGATCTGGATAAGGCAGCGCGTGCGCAAGGTCTTTTTTACGCACCTGATCCTGGATCTAAGCCAATTTCAAGCATTGGTGGCAATGCGGCAACCAATGCTGGTGGGATGAGTACCGTGAAGTATGGGGCGACAACCGACAATGTACTTGGCCTTAAAGTTGTTTTGGCAGACGGCCGTGAAATCAAGCTTGGCGGCCGAACTTACAAGCATGCGTTTAGTTACGATTTAACGCACTTATTCGTCGGCTCGGAAGGCACGTTGGGCATCATCACTGAAGTCACTGTCAAACTGAACCCGATTCCAATTGGCACGCCGGTTGTTGGAATTGCCTATTTTGACAACATGACAGCATTGGCTAAAGGGGTGGAGGATTTGCGACTTTCCGGTATCTATCCGGTCATGCTTGAAGCACTTGATGGCCTGACAGTTGCTGCGTTGGATCGTTATGAAGGCACTCACTATGCTGAAGGCGCCGAGGCAATGCTCCTGTTCCGGTTAGATGCTGGTGGTGAAGCTAGTCTGAAAATGGCGGAGCAGATTTTAAATGACGATCATGCCAAAAACATCAAGGTCACCAGTGACCCCAAAGAAGCAGCGGCGATTATCAAGTTGCGTCAGGACATGTTGCCGGCGGTTTTCGCAAACGGCCAACATATTATGGAAGACATGGCGGTGCCGTTGTCTAAACTGCCCGAAATGATGGACTATATTGCGTCAGTCGCACAGGACTTAAATGTCGAAATTTACACGGCAGGTCATGCGGGCGATGGTAATGTGCATCCAACCGTCATCTGGCCGGCTGATGAGGAAGAACCGCCCAAAGAAGCGCTCCAAGCCATTCGTCTGATGTTCCGCAAAGCATTGGCACTCGGCGGCACCATTTCCGGTGAACATGCGGTGGGGATGAGCAAGAACCAATGGAACAATGAAGAATTAGGCTTTGATGTTGATGAGATTCAGCATCAAATTAAAGGATTGTTTGATCCGTTGGGGATTCTGAATCCGAAGCGGAAAATTGATTAAGGTTTTGAGAGCTGGGGCATCACGCTTAGATAACAGCCAAAAAGACAAGAACGGTTGCTTTATTAAAAATCATTCTTGTCTTTTTCTAATAGATAGTCGGGAAGAATTCAAAGAGTGTAGTGCCAAGGCGGAGCAATCGTAGGCCAGATGGGGCTCAGCCGTGCAAACAACACAGCGACCGGGCTTTGTCGCTGA
>PPYE01662030.1_pt1 | contig 22338 bp, 20 predicted proteins | sample 1559881 | NCBI WGS metagenome assembly PPYE01 (sample SAMN08240022, study PRJNA423297) | Human gut metagenome, whole genome shotgun sequencing project.
CTGGGGGGCACGGAAATCGAAGGGAGTCCAGTCCGTGCAGGGGGAGGGGAGGGTCAGCTCCGCCCCGTCCTCGGTCTGGCCGTGGCAGAAGGCTTCCTTTTCACCGGCGGACAGATGGAGGTCACCTATCCCCAGCTCAACCTGGACCCTGCCGGTTTCATCGGCGGTAAGGGCGGCAATGGGGCAGAAGCGAGACTCGTTGAGGACTTCCAGCGTAATGGTCTCCCACGGCCCGGCCTGGAAGGTGTAGGTCTTGGTGTGGGCGTAGCAGGCTGTCTGGTTGTGGTACAGGGCCTGTCCCTGCCTGTCCAGAGGGGCGCCATGGAGGGTCAGGTCGGCCACCGGGCCGAAGGTGCGGCTGTGGACCAGCATGGCCCGGGAGGCGGCGGTGTTGAACCAGCCCCGGTCCAGCACCGGCTCCGGCTCACAGGCCCCCAGGAAGCGCCACCTGCCCTCACACAGCACCTCCACCCAGGCGTGGTTGTCGTCGCAGTGGGACCAGCGGGGGGCGTACACCTGCCGGGCGGCCAGACCCACAGCGCGCAGGGCGGACACCAGGAAGGCGGACTCCTCCCCGCACCGGCCGCTGCCGCAGCGGTATACCGTCAGGGGGGAGGCGGTGCGGTCGTCCTGGGCCTGATAGCTGGCCTGCTCATGGCACCAGCGGTTGACCTCCAGGGCGGCCTCCTCCTGGGACAGGTCCTTCACCCGGTTCCACAGATGGCTGTAAAACAATGCCCGGTGGTCGGACAGATCCTCGTCGTTGACCCGGGGGCAGAGGACGTACTGCTCGTAGGCCTCCCGGCTGAGAGAAGCGCACCAGGGGACGGTCTGGCGCAGCATATGGCTGTGGGCGGCGAAGGCCTCAAACAGGGACTGGGGGTAGCTGTCCCAGTCCTCCGGCAGGGCCTGCCGGATAAAAGTCAGTTCCTGATCCATATGATCCACTCCTTTGGAATGGGGCTATGATATCACATTTCTTTGTGGTATCATAGCCCCAGATAAGAAAAGAAGGTGTTGCCATGATTCTGGAAGTGTGCTGCGGCTCGGCGGAGGATGTGCTGATTGCCGCACAGGCCGGCGCCGACCGGGTGGAGCTGAATTCCGCTCTGTTTTTGGGGGGACTGACTCCCTCCATGGGGGCCATGGAGGTTGCCCGGCAGGTGTCCATCCCCATTATGGCCATGGTGCGGCCCCGGGAGGGGGGCTTCTGCTACAGTGAGGCGGAGTTTGCCGCCATGCTGGCTGACGCCCGCGCCCTGCTGGCAGCAGGGGCGGACGGCATCGTGTTCGGCTGTCTCCACCCCGACGGCAGGGTGGACAAGGCCCGGTGCGCCGCCATGCTGGAGGTCATTGGGGAGAAGGAGAGCGTGTTCAGCCGGGCCATCGACGTGGTGCCCGACTGGCGGGAGGCTCTGGACGTGCTGATAGAGCTGGGGGTGACCCGGGTCCTCACCAGCGGTCAGGCCAGTTCCGCCCCGGCGGGGGTGGACACCATCCGGGCCATGGAGGAGTATGCCGCCGGACGCATCCAGATTCTGCCCGGCTGCGGAGTGAAACCGGACAACGCCGCCGCCCTGCTGGCGGCCACCGGCTGTAATCAGCTTCACGGCTCCTTCAAGACCAGCCGGACCGACGTTTCCGCCACCCACAACCCGGCGGTGTCCTTCTCCGGCGGGGTATGTCCCCCGGAGGAGCAGGTGCCGGTCACCGACGCCGCTGCCGTCCGGGCGGCAGTGAGTGCCATGGGCAAATAAAAAAGAGGTGTGCCCCATGTCTGTGGGGCACACCTCTTAGCTCATACGGGAAAAATGCTCGATGGCCTTGGCGAATTCAGCAATGGTGCGGTCGGCGTCGCCGTGCTCGATGCCGTCCCGGACACAGTGGTTGAGATGACCCTCCAGCACCACCTGGCCCACCTTGTGCAGGGCACTTTTGGCGGCATTGATCTGCATCAACATCTCCTCACAGGGCACGTCCTCGTCTACCATCCGGTCAATGGCGTTGAGCTGGCCGATGATTTTCTTTAAGCGGCGGTGCAGATTGTCGGCGTCCATACACTGTCTCATGGGCGCTCCCCCTTTCTGTGATGAAAAGGGCTGCTGCGTCCGGCAGCAGCCCTTGACTGGATTCAGCTACGTTCCTCAAAACTGGCGCCGCAGTTGCGGCAGTTGACGGTGATCTTTCCTTTGCCCCGGGGCACCCGCAGATACTGCCCGCAGTTGGGGCATTTGAAATAGCGGTGATCTTTGTCCCGGTGGATGGTGCGCCGCATTTTGAACCAGCGGATGAACGGCCCGAACAGGGCCAGAAACCGGGCGTTTTCCGCCCGACGGCGGTCAATGCGGCGGGAGAACATCCGAAACAGGTTCCACAGCAGCACTGCCAGCGCCAGCCAGGAGACCCATGCCATATGGGGCAGCGCCGATATAAAAATCAGCACCACATACAGGAAAAGCAGGAAAAAGGAGAGGTGATCGCTGCCATACCGTCCGTACATCAATTTTCGCAAAAAATTCATGAGCATGAAATACGGTCGTCTCCTTTGACGTAAGAATTGGGTGCACTTTTGATGTCTATATGATAGCGCCTGCGGCTTTTTTCGTCAAGGATACAACCGTAAACATTTCATGAACGATGGACCGACGGAGAAGGCAGTACTTGCGGTTTGGAGAAAAAACCGCTATACTGACGGTATCAAATGAGAAGTGACACAAAGGAGGGTCCCCATGGGCCGCATCGACAAGGAAAATTACTATCTGGACATCGCCCAGACTGTGGCCGAGCGGGCCACCTGCCTGCGCCGCTGCTACGGCGCGATCCTGGTAAAGAGCGACGAGATCATTGCCACCGGCTACAACGGGGCTCCCCGGGGCCGGAAAAACTGCGTGGATCTGAACTACTGTACCCGAGAGGCCCTGAATATCCCCTCTGGGGAGCGGTATGAGCTGTGCCGCTCGGTCCACGCCGAGGCCAACGCCATCATCTCCGCCGCCCGGAGCGAGACCATCGGGGCCACCCTGTACATGGCCTGTGTGGACCCCGCCACCGGGGAGCTGATCCCCAACTCCACCTCCTGCTCCATGTGCCGGCGGCTCATTATCAATGCCGGTATCCAGCGGGTGGTCATCCGCAACACCAAGACCGACTATTCCGTGGTCCATGTGGAGGACTGGGTCCGGGAGGACGACTCCCTGCCCCAGACCTGAGACGGAAAGGGGAATATGGACAGGCAAAGGGCCTGCTGCAATGGTGCAGCAGGCCCTTTTAACGGAACAGACGGTCAGCCCTCTTCTTCCGGCGGCTCCACAGTCATGTAAATGTAGGAGGAGCTGTAGTCGTTGTAGTCCTCCTGGCTCTCCGTATAGTAGCCGATGAACAGGCCCTCTTCATCATAATAGGACCGGCAGTTCTCGTAGTAGGAGTTCTGCTGGAAGAGGGCGATAAAGTCCTCCCTGAGGGTGTGCTCTTCCCCCAGGTTGGGGGACAGGAAGGGAACATCCGCCGAACGGAGGGCCCGGTTCAGGCGGGCCAGATCTGCCTTTGCCTGAGCGATGTTGTCCTCCTTGGAGGCATTGACGTCGATGTCCAGGGAGTAGGTAATTTCCTCCACCACGCCGTCGTTGTTCACCGTGGCGGACAGGTAGGACTCGGTGTCGTTGTCCTCGTGTTCCAGGTAACCCGTTACGCGGTACCCGTAATCCTTGTAATACTCCATAGGGTCGTCGGCATATGCGCGGTCACAGGAGGCTTCGAAAACCTGCTCCAGCTTCTCCAGTACCACCGCCGCCCGGGCCGCCCCCTCCCGGCTCTCCCGGACTGCCTGCACATAGTACGGCGTCGCCACGGCCAGCTGCAGGACCAGCGGAACCAGGATGATGACCGCCACCCGCAGCTTGACGGAGGGCAGCTTCATGCCCAGGGCGTCTGCAATGCGCTTGGCGCTTTTCCGGATCTCAAACAGGATGCTCACAATGGCGTGCAGTCCGATGAGTCCGCCCACGGCAGTGCTGATGTCGCCCGCAGTCTTCACTCTGTCGTCGCCGGAGCGGGACATGAGCCGCCCGGCGGCGATGGCGGTGTTGGCGGCCAGTACCTCCGCCGAGCGGTCGGTGTAGGATAGATAGGTGTGGGCCTTTTCCTGAATGACCTCCCACTTTTTTCTTCTGACTCCCCATATGACGCTGACACCCTGAAATAAAAACAGGACCATATAGATCAGAAGAATGGCAATTGCCACATAGGCTACCTCCATGCAGGAACCGGACAGGTGAAACACCACGCTTCGGATCATGTCCAGAAAGATCCAGATAAACATGGACAGCAGGCCTGTACACAGATAGGCCGCCGCCGTCACAGGACGGGTATAGTACTTCTTGATGGTGCGGATTTCTTTTTCCGTCATAAGTTTACATCCTCGTTTCGGCGGGGGAGGCGTGCTTGACGGAACGGACGGTGAGGGTCTCTCCGTCTACCGAGAAGCCCACCTCCACCCCGCCGAAGGCCATGCCGTACACCCGGTCGGGGTCGTGCTGGTAGGAGGGCCGGGGGTCCCGGGACAGCACCCCGATGAGCGCCTCCCGCTTGTCCTCCGGTACCTGGGAGAGCAATTCCGGGGGGAACTCCACCTCCAGCACCTTGCCCCCCACGTTGCCGGTAAAGCCCCCCAGCGCCTCCGGGTGGGAATCGGCGTAGGGCAGATAGGGCTTGATGTCCAGGATGGGGGTGCCGTCCATCAGGTCGGCCCCTGATACCACCAGCACGGTACCCAGTTTGGGGTCCTTCTGGATGGACTCCAGTTTGACGCAGGACAGGCCGATGGCGTTGGGCCGGAAGGGGGAGCGGGTGGCAAATACCCCCATACGGGTGTTGCCCCCCAACCGGGGAGGCCGCACCGTGGGGGACCACTTGTCCCGCACTGCCTCAGAAAACTGCCAGATGAGCCAGATGTGGGAGAATTCCTCCAGTCCCCGCAGGGCGTCCGGGTTGCGGTACTCGGGCTCAAAGACGATGGTGGCCTTCAACTCCCCCACCAGCCCGCTCTGCCGGGGGATGCCGAACTTGGTGGGGAAGTCGCTGCGGATATGGGCAATGATGTGCATGGGGATCATTTGCTTCCCTCCTGTGCCTTCTTCAGGGCGGCGGCCACCGGCCGGGACGGGGTGGTCCTATTGTTGCGGGCCAGAATGGCGGCAATCTGGCCGCCTACCTGCTCCACCTCCGCCTTGAAGGTGGTGGCGGACAGCCGGAGGGCTCCGTGGCCCAGGATGATGAGCTGCTCCGCCCCGTCGGAGGTGGCTACCCGCACCTGGTGGTGCTTGCCGATCTCATAGGTGGCCCGCTCGATATAGGTATCCGCCGTCTCCGCCTCTTTGGTATACACAACGTAAATGTTGTGGTATTTGAATACATCCTGTACATTGCGGGGCACCTTGTAGGCGTCAAATACCAGGATGACCACGCATTTTTTGAAGCCCTGATAGTTGCTCAGCAGGTCTATCAGCAGCTGCCGGGCGGCGTCCAGATTGGTCTGGGCCACCGATTTCAGCTCCTCCCAGGCGAAAATGATGTTGTAGCCGTCCACCAGCAGGTACTCCGGGCCTTTGTTTTGGGTCTGGACATTGTACTTCCGCTGGTCCAGGCTGGTACGGGCGGGTTTGGGCTGAGGGCGGAAGGAATTGCGCTCCACCTTGCCATAGGTGCGTTCGTAGATGGCCAATAATTCCTTGTCCTGCTCCAGGGACAGGCCGGGGGCGGAACTGCTCCGCCGGGTGGGGGGAACGGGGAGTTCAGGCTCCGAGGGCTTGTCCAGGGACAGGCCGCTGTCCACATGGGCCATCTCCTTCACCTGGTCCCACTTCACGTTGTATCCTGCCCCGTGGGCGCAGAACACCGAGCCGGTGGGGTTATCCACATCCCGCTCCGGGTCGTAGCCCAGCTCCTCCACCACAGTTTGCTGGTCGTGGCAGGGGTAGTAGCCCTTCAAGGTGCAGCTCAGCCGCCCCATGCCTCTGGTGTAGGCGGCCACCTCGCTGCCGTAGTCCCGCAGCCCGGCCACCGGGGCGGAGCCGGTGAGGATGGTCAGCTCCCCCGCCGTCTCTGGGGGCTGGCAGTCGCCCCCCATCCGCTGGAGGTCGCTCATGGCCCGGCCCACCTGGGGGGCGGGCACCTCCAGCCGGAAGGAATACCAGGGCTCCAGCAGAACGCTCTCCGCCTCCATCAGGCCCTGACGCACCGCCCGGTAGGTGGCCTGCCGGAAGTCGCCCCCCTCGGTGTGCTTCAGGTGGGCGCGGCCAGCCAGCAGAGTAATCTTTACATCGGTGAGGGGGGAGCCGGTGAGGACGCCGGGGTGGGCCCGCTCGGCCAGATGGGTGAGAATGAGCCGCTGCCAGTTGCCGTCCAGCACGTCCTCCGGGCAGGCGGTGGCCAGGGTGACGCCGCTGCCTCGCGCTCCAGGCTCCAGCAGCAGATGGACCTCGGCATAGTGGCGCAGGGGCTCGTAGTGACCCACGCCGATAACAGGAGAAGCGATGGTCTCCCGGTACACGATGCCCCCCTGGCCGAAACTGACCTCCATATTGAATCGCTCGGCAATGAGCCGCTGTAAGATCTCCAGCTGGACCTGGCCCATAAGTTGGATGTGGATTTCCTTTAACCGTTCGCTCCATACCAGATGGAGCTGGGGGTCCTCCTCCTCCAGCTGGCGCAGCTTCTGCATGGCGGTGACCGGGTCCTGGCCCTCGGGCAGGATCACCTGATAGGTGAGTACCGGCTCCAGGGCGGGGGGCGCTCCCTCCGCCTCAAAGCCCAGGCCCTGACCGGCGGCGGCGGAGCCCAGACCGGTGACCGCCACCACGGACCCCGCCGGGGCCGTGTCCACCGGCTGGAATTTCAGGCCGGAGTATACCCGCAGCTGGTCGGCCTTGTCGCTCCAGCCGGGGCCGTCCAGCACCGTCTTTACCTTCAGGCTGCCGCCGGTGATCTTCATCCAGGCCAGCCGGTTGTTCTGAGTGTCCCGGGAGATCTTGAAGATGCGGGCGCCGAACTCCTCGCCGTACACTGGCCGGGGGGCATATTGCTCCAGGCCCCGGAGGAAGTCCTCCACCCCCTCCAGCTTCAGGGCGGAGCCGAACCAGCAGGGGAAGAGCTTCCGCTGGGCGATGAGGGCGGTGAGGGCAGCGTCGGCAATGCTCCCCGTCTCCAGATAGTCCTCCAGCAGGGACTCGTCGCACAGAGCGGCCTGCTCACAGAGAGCCTCTTTGTCCCCCATATCCACGCAGCCCTCATCCAGCTTGCCCTTCAGCTCCCCCAGCAGAGCGGCCCTGTCCGCCCCTGCCAGGTCCATCTTGTTGACAAAGAGGAAGGTGGGCACATGATAGCGCTCCAGCAGCTTCCACAGGGTATGGGTGTGACCCTGGACCCCGTCGGCTCCGCTGACCACCAAAATGGCGCAGTCCAGCACCGACAGGGTGCGCTCCATCTCGGCGGAGAAGTCCACGTGGCCCGGGGTGTCCAGCAGGGTGATCTCCAGATGCTCCAGAGGGAGCACCGCCTGCTTGGAGAAGATGGTGATGCCCCGCTCCTTCTCCATAGGGTCGGTGTCCAGAAAGGCGTCCCCGTGGTCCACCCGGCCCAGCTTTTTCAATTTTCCGCAGGTGTAGAGCAGTCCCTCGCTGAGGGTGGTCTTGCCTGCGTCCACATGGGCCAGAATGCCCACGACTAATTTTTCCATAGCTGCCGTCCTTTGCGGTATGATAGGATAGTATATCATGTCCGGGGGGACGGGGCAAATAAAAAGGGCCCCGAAGGGCCCTTTTGGGAAGTTGGAATCAGCCTTTGGCGCCGTCGCCCATATAGGAGCTGTACAGCGGAGTGGGCAGGCCGAAGCCGCCGGCCACGGGCAAAATCTCGCCGGTGATGAAGGCGGCCCGGTCGCTGGCCAGGAAGGCCACGGCGTCGGCAATGTCCTCGGGACGGCCGGGACGGTTGAGGGGGACGTTTTTCAGGAACAGGTCCAGGAAGGCCTGAGACATATTGTTCAGGGCCGCGTCGGTGGCGGTGAAGCCGGGAAGTACCGCATTGCACCGCACCCCCTGCCGGGCGTACTGCACGGCGATGTCCTTGGTGAGGAAGTGGATGGCGGCCTTGCTGACGCCGTAGGCGGTGCGGCTCAGGTCGGGATAGAGGCCGCCCACCGAACCGATGTTGATGATGGCACCGCCGCCATTCTTGGCCATGACGGGCACCGCCGCCTTGCTGGGCAGGTACACGCTCTTCAGGTTGGTGTTGACGATGCGGAAGAAGTCGTCGGTATCGCCGGTTACCACGTCCAGGTCAGTCTTGACGTCGGTGGCGCCGAAGTTGTTGACCAGAATGTCCAGCCGACCCTCTTTCTTGGCCACCTCGTCCACCATGCCGGAGTAACTCTCCTCGTTGGCGGCGTCAAAGTAGACCACCCCGGCCCGCCCACCGGCGGCGATGATCTCGTCGGCGATCTGCTGACCGGCGTCCATACGGCGCACGCCCAGATAGACGGTGGCGCCCTGGGCGGCCAGAGCCTTGGCGCAGGCCAGGCCGATGCCGCGGGTGGAGGAGGAGACCAGTGCGACCTTTTGTTCCAGTTCTTTCATGATGGTAATTCTCCTTTTTAAACCATATGGTATGATTAAGATACTATGATAATAGCACTATCCGCCGTTGGGCGCAAGCATTATTTTTTGGAGCGGATGCAACAAAAGTGCCCCCTCAGGGATGTTAGGGGCGAAAGGGGGGAGGGCAATGGCAGAGGAAACCGGCCTGCGGCAGGTGGTGGAGACCTACGGGAACATGGTGTACCGCCTGGCGCTGGCCCAGACCCACAGCGGCCATGACGCCGACGACGTCTTTCAGGAGGTCTTTCTCCGCTATCTCCGCTCCGCGCCGGACTTTCGGGAGGAGGAGCACCGGAAGGCCTGGCTGCTGCGGGTGACAGTGAACTGCTGCAAAAAATTCCACACCTCCTTCTGGAGGCGGCATACCACAGCCCTGTCCGAGACCATCCCCGCCCGGACGGAGGAGGAGGGGGAGCTGCTCCAGCTAATGGAGGGCCTGCCGGAGAAGTACCGGGCGGTGCTCCACCTCTACTACTACGAGGGCTACGCCACCGGGGAGATTGCGGCCATCCTGGGCCGCAGTCCCAACACCGTCCGCAGTCAGCTGGCCCGAGGCAGGGCCCTGCTGCACGACGCATGGAAAGGAGCGGAAGAGCTATGACGGAAGAGAACTATCGGGCGCTGTTTGACCGGGCGTCCCCCGGCCGGGATCTGGTGGAGGATACCCTGGCGGCGGCGGAGCGGCCCCGGCGGAAGAGCATCCCCGCCAAGCGGCTGGCGGCCGCCCTGGTGTGCCTGGCCCTGGTGCTGGGGGTGGGCAACTACCAGGCTCTGGCGGCGGGGGTCCAGAAGATCATCCGGTTCTTTGCCGGTACCGGGGCGTCGGAGACCCCCGTCATGGTGGTGGAGGAGGCCGACCAGTGGACTGAGGGGGATTGGCTGTGCCAGCTGGACGGGGTGAGCCAGGGGGAGTGGCTGCTGCTGGAACTCTACCTGGTGAGCCCGGAGTTGGAAGAGCATCAGCTGGCCACCCGGAAGCTCCAGGTCTACGCCGGGGACACCCCCCTGGAACAGGGGTGTCTGGTCTACTCCGAGTGGCTGCCCTACAACGGCTTTGCTCCCCAGGGCCAGGCGTGGGTGTCCCTCTCTGGCCTGGACTGTGGGCCGGAGGTGGCCTGGCGGGAGGATGGTTACCAGTCCCGGGTCCACATGGCCTTCCTCTATCGGCTGCCGGAGGAAACGCCCCGGGAGGTGACCTATGAGCTGCTGGATCTGGAGGCGGGCGGGTCCCGCACCGGATTGCTGGAACTCACCTCGGCGGAGACCCTGGCTGCCCACACGGACAGCCGGACCTTTGAGGAGGGCACGGTTACTGCCCTGGTCAGCCAGGATGGACGGCAGCTGTCGGTATACGCCCACCAGGAGGAGAACGACGACGGCCTGCTGCTGACGGGGGCTGCTCTCTTCCACCATCAGGTCACCTTTATCGGGGCCTCCGGGGAGCGTTACCCCGACGCGGGAGAGGGCTTCCGCAGTTTCACTTCCGGCCATGTGAACGTCCAGCTGGCCTCTGCCCCCGACTGGGTGGAGGAACCCATTGTGGCGGTGGAGATTGGGGCGATCAGGCTGGCCTATGAGCATGATATCTGGTGGGACGGTCCGGGAGGAGGCATCGTCCGAACCCAGGATGACGTGGTCTATGGGGACCTGAACTGGGTCATTGATTTAACATAAACCAAACGGGCCTGCTGCAAGCGCAGCAGGCCCGTTTTTGATTTTATCGGTTCCCCGGCCGGTAGGGGGTGAGCAGCCAGCCGGTCATGGGAGGCAGCGCCACCTGCCCGGCAGGCAGCTCCATGCCGGTCATCCAGTCTTTGGCGGCCCAGGGCAGAGTGATGAGCTCGGGAGCTTTGCCGATGTTGACGGCGGTGAGCACCGGTTGGCCCTCCCCCTCCCGCAGGAAGGAGAGCAGCTTGCCCTCCGCCTTCCACCAGCGGATGCTTCCCCGCCGCAGGGCGGGCAGTTCCCTCCGGGCTTTGCCCAGGCTGGCGTACCAGCGGCGGAGCACGTCGTCGGCCATCTCCCAGCGGTAGGTCCGGCGGTTGAAGGGGTCCTCAAAGCCCTCGATGCCCGCCTCGTCCCCGTAGTAGATCATGGGGGAGCCGGGGAAGGAGAAGAGCACCAGGGCCCCCAGCATCAGCTTGGACCGGCCCAGCAGATATTGCTCCGGGGTAAGGAAGTAGGAGGAGCGCCAGTCCTTGTCGTGGTCCTGGCCGTCCCCGCCGTAACCCAGCAGGGTGAGGATGCGGGGGGTGTCATGGGTGCCCAGAAAGTTCATGGCGGAGTGGAAGGCAAAGGGGGGATAGTTCTCCCGGATGGCCTCCATGGTGTTCTTGAAATGGACGGCGTCGCCCCCCATCAGATAGCCCAGCAGGCTGTTGCGGAAGGGGTAGTTCATCAGGCCGTCGCAGTGGCCCCCCAGGATGTGCTTGCGGCGGACGCCGTAGGCAATCTTGGTGGAGCCGTCCTCCCACACCTCGCCGATGACCACCGCCTCAGGGTTGGTTTCCCGGACGGCCTGGTGGATGCCGTGGACAAAGTCGTCGGGCAGCTCGTCAGCCACATCCAGACGCCATGCGTCCGCCCCCGCCCGCAGCCAGCGGCGGACGATGCTGTTTTCATCCCCGAAGATATAGTCCCGGTAGGAGGGCTCCCCCTCGTTGACGGCGGGCAGGGAGTAGATCCCCCACCAGGAGTCATATTTATCCGGCCAATGGGAGAAATTGTACCACTTGTAGTAGGGACTGTCCTGGGACTGGCAGGCTCCGTTTTCCGGATAGGAGCCGTCCCCATTGAAGTAGCGGCTCACATAACCCTGGTGGTTGAACACACCGTCCAGCATGATCTTCATGCCCAGCTTGTGGGCGGCGTCGCACAGGGCCTTGAAGTCCTCCTCGGTGCCCAGCATGGGGTCGATCTTCTCATAGTCGCCGGTGCCGTAGCGGTGGTTTTCCGGCGCTTCAAAGATGGGGCAGAAGTAGATGGTCTCCACCCCCAGGTCGTGGAGGTAGGGCAGCTTTTCCATAACGCCCTTCAGATCGCCTCCGAAGAAGTCCCGGTTGCGGACCTCGCCGTTCTGGTCGGGCCGGTACTCCGGCTCCTCCCGCCAGCTGGTGTGGACGGTGCGGCCCCCGGGCATCCCGGTGGGATCGGGCACTCTGGTGCGGCGGAACCGGTCGGGGAAGATCTGATAGGTGACCCCCTCCCCGAACCAGCCGGGCACCTGGTCGGTGCCGTCGTACACTGTCAGCTGATAGGGGCCCAGCTCCTCCTGGCGGCCGTCCAGCCCTTCCAGGCGGAAGGAGTACCAGATCAGCCCCACATGGTCCCCGGTGTCCAGGATGACCTTGAGCACGTCCCGGTCCCCATCAATGCCGTCCCAGGCCATGGGCAGCTCCAGCCGCCGCTCCTGAGAGGACTCAAAGTAGGCGATGAGCACCGCCTGGGAGAAGCCCTCCGTCCGGAGTGGGCGCAGGGTGAGGGATACCTGAGTGCCCGAGGGCACCGCGCCATAGGGCTGTTTATACCGGCTGTCCCGGCTGTCAAAGGTCATTGCATCCAGCAAAGAAAAGACTCCCTTCAGCGGATCAAGGTATTTTCTGTCCCAATGGATTCCATGGTATGCTCGCTGCCGAAGTAATAGTTCACGATCTCACCGGCGGCGCTGGCCAGGTTGGCACCGGAGGCGCCGCCCTCCACCACCATGGAGATGACGATCTCCGGATCGTCATAGGGGGCGAAGAGGACAAACACGGCGTTGGCGTTTTCATCGGCGGACACCTGGGCGGAACCGGTCTTGGCGCCCACTTCCACCGCCAGATTGCTCAGGTACTGGTCCACGGTGCTCTCCTCGTCGTTGGCCACCTCCCACATACCCTTCTTCACCGCCTCCACATAGGCGGGGTCCAGGTCCAGGGTTTCCACAGGCTGAGCCTCATACTCATACACCGTCTCGGAGAAGTCGCTGGATTTCACCGTCTTGAGCAGGTGGGTCTGGTAGCGGTTGCCGCCGTTGACCAGGGTGGCAATGTAGTTGGACAGCTGAAGCATGGTGATCTTGGTGTTGTCCTGACCGATGGCGGCGGACAGCAGGTTGCCGCCGTACCACTCCTGGCCCAGCATAGCGCTGGTTTCCGGGCCGGCTACATAGCCTTCCGCCTCGCTCAGTTCCAGGCCGGTTTTCTGGCCCAGGCCGAACATGGCGGCGTACTCGTCGATCTTATCAATGCCCAGCCGGTGGCCCAGGGTGTAGAAATAGATGTTGCAGGAGTCCCGCAGGGCGTCGGCCATATTTTCCCAGCCGTGGGTGCCCCGGTATTGACGGTAGATCCAGCACTGGGGATGGTAGTCGCCGTAGGGATAGTGCTCCTCCTCGGGCAGCTGGAGCGCACCGGTATCCTGGATTTCCTCGGTGGGGGTCACCAGCCCCTCCTCCAGGGCGGCAATGGCCACCAGAGGTTTGAAGGTGGAACCGGGATAGTAGATCTCGCTGGTGGCCCGGTTGACAAAGGGGTTGCGGGGATCGTCGGACACCGCTTTATAGGCCTCGGTGCTGCTGTATACGGTGGACAGGTCGTAGGTGGGGTAGGAGGCCATGGCCAGAATGCCGCCGTCGTTGACGCTCTGCACGATGATGGCGCCCTTCTCCTTGGTGTCGGCCAGACTCTCGATGGTGTTGGCCAGCACCTCCTCCACCTTCTCCTGGAGCCGCAGGTCCAGGGTGGTCATGACATGGTTGCCCGGCTCGGGTTCCATAGCCTCGCCGGTCTCATCGTCCACCATCCAGCTCTCGCTGACCACCTTGCCGCTGGTGTTCATCTCCTGGATCAGGGTGCCCGACTTGCCCCGGAGGTAGTCCTCAAAGGCGGCCTCCATGCCGTCGATACCCACTTTATCATTCATATTATAGCCCTTGGCCTTGTAGGTCTCCCAGTTTGCGCTCTGAATGGAGCCCACCCGGCCCAGAAGATGGGCGGCGCTGGTGGTGTTGTACTGCCGGACAGTGGTGGCGGAGATATTCACGCCGGTCAGATTCCGTTCCTTCACGGCGGAGATCACGTCGATATCCACATCCTGGGCGAAGATATACTCGGTCTGCTTCACATTCTGGCTGCGGAGATTGAGCTCGTACAGCACGCCGATGAGGGCACGGGCGTCGGCGTCGGAGAGAGACTCGTCAATGAGAAAGTACTGCCGCAGGCCGTCGATGACCTCTTCCGCCGTGGGGCCCTCTCCCAGGTCAGCCACGCTGGAGGCGGCGGCCAGGTCCTCGCTGCGCCAGCGGTTGGGAAGAATATCAGTGCCCAGGGGCAGGGCGTCCAGCAGGGCGCCCAGGTAGCTGAATTTGACCTTCCCCTCGCTGTTGGTGTACACCAGGGCGTTTTCGTCGGTGTAGGTGAAGGGGGCGTCCTTGGAGATGGGCAGGGTATCGGTCCATTCCAGATCATTTTCCCGGCAGATGGTGATCAGCTCCATCAAATTGGCGTTGCGCTCCGCCTCCGCCCCCATGAGGGAGGAGTTGAGGGTGATCTCATAGGTGGCACGGTTGCCCACCAGAGAGCGGCCGTACCGGTCCAGGAGTTCTCCCCGGGCGGCCTCCACGGTCACCGTGTTGGCGATCTTCACCGTGGAAGCGGACCGGTATTCGTCGCCCTTGACGATTTGCAGATGATAAAGAACCATGACAAAGCCAATCAACAGCAATGCCAGAAGGATGGAAATGATGAGGGTACGGATGTTGAATTGCTTGCCTTCCACGAGTTCAGGTCTCCTTCCGGGGTCAGGGGCTGATGCGAACGGTCGTTTTGTGGTAGAAGTTGGCTACCGCCCGGTTGACCCAGATGGCGGGGTCCTCCTTCAGGTCGCCGTTGAAGAGCAGATCATTCAGGTTAGCCGGCACGTCCAACGGCTTCAGTACCACATCGGTAACGGTGGGGTCCTCCAGCAGAGGCAGGCGGTCCACCTGCTGCTGCCAGTAGTATTCTGCCGAGCCGTCGGCCAGGGCGGCGGCGGTCCGGCCGGCGGTGCTCATGTCGTAGTAGTGGTAGTAAACAGTGGTGAAAGCCAGCAGGGCCAGCAGCACCGGCACGGCCACCCAGGCCCGGCGCAGCACCTTCTCCCCACCGGCCAGCCGGGGCAGCACTGCCCGGCGAATCCAGCCCAGCCAGTACCACAGGTTGACGGCAATCAGCCAGAAGAAGGAATAAAACACAATGCTCCGCAGCCGCTCCGGTCCTGCCTCACCCAGGGCATAGAAGTGGGGGGCGTTCTGGGCGGCGAAGAGGAGAAAGGTAAAGACCGAAAAGACCACAGGCAGGGGGAAGGTGAACTTCACCTTGCTTGTGAGGGCCCACAGCAGGGGGATCATCAGCAGGAACACCAGCAGAATGGGCCAGCTGAACCACTCCAGCACATCGGCCCATGCCTGTTCAATGGAGCGGCACACCGCGTCCACCGCCCCGATGGGGGGCGCCACGGTGGCCTGCCGGACCTGGTTGCCGGGGGCGACCACGCTGATCAGGAAGCCAGCCACCAGCACCGCCGTGGGGATCAGGGCGGGAAGGAACTTTTTCCGGTCCTTCCACAGAAACCACAGCAGGAACAGTCCGCACAGCAGGGTGCCCAGCAGCGCGGAGACATAGTTGCTTCCGCCCACCATCAGGGCGGCCAGTACGCCGGGAATCACCGCCCACAGGGTCTGCCGACGGGTGAAGGCCAGCTTGAGGGCCACCAGCCGCTCAATCAGCAGCAAAAAGATGCCGTAGGTAAAGGTGTAATATACCGCGCCGTTCCACCAGTAGAAGGTGTCCTTGGGGGACTCTACAAACTGGATGGACAGCAGCAGAATGGGAACGGCCAGGAAAATGACCTGCCGCCAGGTGCCCCCCAGCGCCCGGCATACCAGGGTGTGAGCCAGCTTAAAGGTGCCGATACACAGGGAGGCCAGCATAACCACCGGGGTGAGCCAGTAGAGGAAGGGAGAGAAGGTGAGGGGCGTGAGGGTCATCATGCCAACGGCAGAGAAGGTGCCCTGCCACCCCTTGTAGGAGTTTAAAATATACTTCCAGCTGCCCACCAGAGGAAATTCTCCCTTGAGCAAAGACTCATGAGACAAAAGGGCGTAGCTGTAGTCGTCGGCAGAGGGCCAGTCGTACCGGCCCAGCAGCAGAATGGGGATCAGGCTGATCACCAGCAGAGCCAGCAGCAGCCAGGGCCCGTATTTTTTCCAGGCCGAATGGATACCTTGCATCGTTATTCTCTCTTTTCCTATAGAACGGTTTTCTTGGGGACCCGGTGAAACACCCACAGGAAGAGAGCGTATACCGGAAATACAAATACCATGGACCAGGCGATCTCCCGCCCGGCCAGGGACAGCATGGTGGGCAGCGTGGCGGTGCCGGCCAGCAGCCGGGAGAGGATGCGCACAGCGTCGATACACACCAGAGCCAGCAGGGAGCACAGCAGACAGCCCAGCAGGTTCTGCCGCAGCACATACTGGGCCAGCGCTCCCGCCCCGAAGCCCAGCAGACACAGGCCCAGAGTCATGGCGCCGTCGGGGTTGAAATAGACCGCGTCGCACAGAATGCCCACGCCCAGGCCAAACCCGGCACCGGCTACGGTGCCCTCCAGTACCGCCACTGCGATGGCGGCCAGAGGCAGCAACATGGGGGCCATCCCAAACAGGGGAAAGCGGTTGAGGATATAGACCTCACAAAACCACACCGGCAGCAGGGCAAGGGCATATACGCCCCACTTGATGAAAAAATCCTGTCTGGTCACAGGGTACGTTCCTCCTTCAGGGTCTACTCCACAATGGTAAAGTCCTTGATGACAAAGACCTGCTGGAGGTTGCCCAAGTCAGTCTCGGGGACAATGACGGCATAGTCGGTCATACCGGAGGCGTCGGTGCGTACCTCCTCCACATGGCCGGCCACCAGCCCGGAAGGATAGACGCCGCCCCGGCCCGAGGTGGTCACCAGGTCGCCCGACATGAGCTGGCTGTTCTCCGGCAGGTAGGTCAGCTTCAGCTTGCCCTCGCCCATGAGGGCCAGGTCGCCCTCCAGAATGGCGGCGCCGCCGGTACGGACCAGTTGACCGCCCATCTCGGTGTTGGCGTCAATGAGGGTGCGGACGGTACACCAGTTCTCGCCCACCTCGGCCACGATACCCACCAGATTCCAGTATTCGTCCACCACGCAGTCATCCACTTCGATCCCCTGAGCAGAACCTTTACTCAGGGTGAGGGTGGACTCCCAGTTGGAGGTGGAGCGGGCGGTGACCATGGCGGCCTCCTTGGTGAATTCCTTGCCCTTGGGGGTGAGCTCCAGCAGGTTGTACAGCCGCTCGTTCTCCTGGATGGCGGCCTCCGCCTCCCGGATCTTGGCCTGCAGTTCGGCGTTCTCCTTCTTCAGATCCGCCAGCTCGGTCTTCATCTGCTCCAGCTCAAAGGCGTCGGAATAGCGCTCCTCCGCCCAGTTGGTGACGGCGCTGATGCCGTTGCGGACCGGGGTGGTGATGAAATTGACAAAGTTGGCCACCGGGTTGGCCTTGCCTCCCAGCAGCATGGAGACTACCGTCGTCACCAGTGCCAGCAGGATGGCGGCGATCAATATCAAAAGTCCGTTACGCCGGAAAAAGTCCTTCACGCCTGCATCCAGCCTTTCTTACCGTGCTGCGGCCAGGGCCATACAGTCCATGCCCAGCTGTCCCAGGATCTGACCCAGACGACACACCGGCAGACCCATCACATTATAATAGTCGCCGCTGATGCCCTCAATGAACAGGGCCCCGTAGCCCTGGATGCCGTAGGCCCCCGCCTTGTCCATGGGCTCGCCGGTGGCGATATAGGCCTCGATCTCCTCAGCGGTCAGGGAGCGGAAGGTGACGGCGGTTTCCTCCCACTGGCTGAACACCTGCTCTCCCCGCAGTACGGTGAGGCCGGTGTATACCTGGTGCCGGTTGCCCGACAGCAGGGAGAGCATCCGGAAGGCCTCCTCTTTGTCGGCAGGCTTGCCCAGCACTACCCCGTCCAGGGCCACTACCGTGTCGGCGGCAATGACCACCGTATTGGGGTCGGCCTGGGCGGCCACCGCCTGGGCCTTTTCCAGGGAGATCTGCCGTACCAGCTCCGCCGGAGGCAGGCCCCGGTCCATATGCTCGTCAATGTCGGGGGTGACGATGCGGAAATCCCGCACCCCCATCTGCTCCAGCAGCGCCCGTCTCCGGGGGCTTTTGGAGGCCAGAATGATATCCATGCGATTTTCGTTCCTTTCCATTATTGCCCGGTGGACCCAAAGCCGCCGGTCCCCCGGTCGGTCTCATCCAGCTCGGCCATCAGCTCCAGCTGGGGCAGTACCACCGGGGTCACCACCAGCTGGGCGATCCGGTCGCCGGGGTGGATGGTATAGAGCTTGTCGGACAGATTGGTGAGCCCCACCTGGATCTCTCCCCGGTAGTCGCTGTCAATGACACCCACCCCGTTGGACAGGGAGATGCCGTGCTTGATGCCCAGCCCCGAGCGGGCGTACACCAGGGCCACATACTCCGGCCCCGGCAGGGCGATGGCAATGCCGGTGGGGATCTTCACCAGCTGCCGGGGTGCGATGATGATATCTTCCTCGATGCAGGCAGACAGGTCCATACCGGCGGAGCCGGCGGTGGCCCGACTGGGCCAGGGCAGCTCCCGGCCGATCTTGGGGGATACCGCTTTGATTCTCAGCTTCATCTATGGTTACTCCACATCTCGATAATAAAGACCACGGGTATACTCGTTGGGGCTCCAGCTGCCCTGCTCCAGATAGCGCCGGGTCACCTGGACGCACTCGTCAGGGGTTTCGGTGGTAAACAGCAGCCGCTGGGCCCACAGGCCGATGCGGCGGTAGTCGGCGGCCTTGTCCGCCAGGAAGAGCTTCTGGGAGTTGAGCAGCTCGTTGCGGCAGCCGGGGGCCTTCACCACCGGGAACTTGGCGCCCTTCCGGTCGGTCAGAATGTTGGTGCCCTGGCAGCCCTGTTTGCAGCCGCCGGTGCGGTTTTGAATGATGCAGTTTTCCATGATCATCAGGGGCAGCCGGCCGTAGGTGATGAGCTCGGTGTCCAGACTTTTGGAAATATCCCGGATCTGGGGGAACTTCAGCTCAAAGGACAGGGTGAGGGAGGAGAAGCCCAGACGTTTATATTCTTTCACAGCCTGAGCGTTATAGACCTCCAGACCGAAATCTCCCCGCAGGGTGAAGCCCAGTTCCTTAGCCACCTGAATCATGCCCAGGTTGCCCACCAGGGCATCTTTTACCCCCAGGTCCTTCACCTTTTTCAGGTTCTCCACCATCTGGGGGAACTCCCGATCCCAGGCAATACGGGGCAGGATTACCCCGATAGAGGTGCCCGCCGGGGCGTTGGCTTTCTCCGGATGGGCGGCCAGTTCCTCCAGGGGGATATACACCATGGCGGGTCCCAGGTCCAGCAGCTCCTGGGTGACCTGATCCGCGGAGCGCACCGAAATGGTGAGAGCGGGGGCCTCCCGCCGGTTCTCATACCGGGCGCCGGGGTGGTATTCGCCGGTGCGGCGCTGGGGCAGCTGTTCCCGCTGCTTTGTGAGACCGTCCAGGGCATCCCGCCGCAGGGCATTGAGGGTGGACAGGGGGAGGGACAGACCGTCCTCCACCAGCACCCGCATCCGCTCCGCCCGATAGGGGGTGCCGCCGGTGCGGGCAAGCTGCTTCTCCACCGCGTCGGCCGTCAGGGGACGGGTGCGGGCTTCTTCGGGCACCGGACCCTCCACTGTGGATACCCGGCCCTCGGGGTCCTTCACGCCCACATGGGCAGGCTCGCCGGGGCGGAGCATGGCATAGAAGGTGACGGGCACCCGCTGGGCCTCGCCGCTCTGGTAGGTGTTGCGGGCGGCGGCGAAGAGCTCCTTGGGCTCGCGGGTCTCCTCCCGCACGCCAAACATATGGCTCCCCTGCTGGTCCAGGTAGTAGCCCTGGGTGAAGCCCTGACGGGAGAAGGCGGCCTGAAGCTGCTCCATCTCCTGGGGGGTGGGCTCCCGGTCCTCATGGATGGCCCGGGAGAAAATGCCGGTAACCACCGCCACATACTCGGGCCGCTTCATCCGGCCCTCCAGCTTGACGCACGTTACCCCCATTTTCCGCAGCTGGCGCAGGTAACCCGCCAGAGACAGATCCTTCAGGGACAGGGGGTAGGAGTCCGCCTTGCCCTCCCAGCCGTATTTCAGCCGGCAGGGCTGGGCGCACAGGCCCCGGTTGCCGGAGCGGCCCCCAATGACGGAGGAGAGGAAGCACTGGCCCGAGTAGCACATACACAGGGCTCCGTGGGCAAATACCTCGATCTCAATGGGAGAGTGCTGGCAGATATATTCGATCTGGTCCCGGGACAGCTCCCGGGAGAGCACTGCACGGGTCATGCCCAGATCGGCCACCATCTTCACGCCGTCCAGATTGTGGACGGTCATCTGGGTGGAGGCGTGGATGGGCAGATCGGGAGCCACCTGGCGCACCATCCGCAGTACGCCCATGTCCTGCACCAGCACCGCGTCGGCTCCCAGAGTGCTGGCCTCCACGGCAAAGTCGGCGGCCTGAGGCAGCTCACGGTCGGTGAGCAGGGTGTTCAGGGTCAGATAGACCTTGGTTCCCCGCACATGGCAATAAGAAACCGCCGCCGCAAATTCCTCCCGGGAGAAATTCTTCGCGTTGCGGCGGGCATTAAAATCTCCGTATCCCAAATAGACGGCGTCCGCGCCGTTCTGTACAGCCGCCGCCACGGCCTCCATGGTCCCGGCGGGGGCGAGCAGTTCCAACATACGATCCCTCCCGGAGCAGGGGGGCAGAACGCCCCCCGTTTCCTTACTTCTTATTCTGCAGCTTGAAGATCTCCCGTTTCGCCTCGGAGAGCTCCATCTTCAGCTTGGTGGCTTCCTCCAGATATTCCTTCAGCTGGCGGCGCAGGTTCTCCGCCGCCTCCACCTCTTTAAAATATTCGTCGGCAATGTTCACCGCCGCCAGGACAGCGCCATCCACCAGAGAGACGCGGGCGCCCTCCATGACCTCCCGCACCTTTTCGTCCACATGGGCCGCCACCTTCTCGGTATAGCCGGCGTCCTCGGTGCCCACCAGGGTGTACTCCTGCCCGGCGATGGTAACGGCGACGCGGTTTTTCATGCAAACCCCTCCTGACCATAGTGATTTACAGTATTATATCACATAAGCCCCTGGAAGAAAAACAAATTCTTCGTGAATTTTCGAGGGCGCGCAAAAGGCCCGTAGGCGGAATGATTCATTCCGCCTACGGGCCTTAGCCCTTTATCCTTTGAACTGCACCGCAGAGATCTGGATGTCCACTGTACCGCCCGCGCCGCTGGCGGGGGAGATGTCCACGCCGAAGCGGGGCTGGTTATCCCCGCCGCTCTCCAGCGCCTCGAAGGTGCGGGTGACGGTGGCTCCGGCGGGGATCTGAGTTTCCAGCATATCCCGCCCGTTTTCTTGCAGGTAACCGGCCTGGAACAGCAGGGGCTGGGTACCGTTGTTGGTGACGGTGACGCTGAGATAGCGGCCATTGGCGCCTATAAAGGAGATATCTCGTTCAAAATCGCTGCCCGAGCGGTATTCGGTATCCTCCAGCACATGGATGCCCATTTCCTGCTCCGCAGGCTCCACCTCGCCGAAGGGGCCTACCTGCTCCCCCGCCCGGTCCAGCGGCAGCTTGTCCCAATCCTGCTCCATTCCGCCCACCACGATGACCGAGCCGCTCTGTTTGCTCTTGCTGCTGTTCATCAGGCCGCTGGCCCAAATCCCCAGGGCCAGGATCCCCACGGCCACCAGCCCCAACACCACCGGCAGAAGGTGCCGCCGGCCTTTGTGGGCCTGTACCGGCTCCGGCTCTTCCGTCAATGCCGCCGGTTCCGGAATCTCTTCCGGGACCTCCGCTCCTCCCACACCGTATACCAGCTCATCCAGCGACACCTGGTACAGCTTGCCCATCTGGATCAGGTTATCCAGGGTGGGCATCCCCGTTCCGGTTTCCCACCGGGAGATAGCCTGCCGGGATACGTTCAGCCGCTCCGCCGCCTCGGCTTGGGAAAGCCCCCTGGCCTTCCGGGCCTGGGCCAGTCTTTCTGTCAAATCCATGTTTTTTCACCTCAACAGCGCAGCGTATGCAGGAGTTAGTACCTCTCATTCTACTGTTCTTTTCCCTATTCCGCAACCCGCCTGAATCTGGTAAGATTCGGGGCGTTACCCGTTGAACTGTACCGCGGAAATCTGAATATCCACCGTTCCGCCCCCGCCGCTGCCGGTGGAGATGTCCACGCCGAAGCGGGGCTGAATGGCTGCACTGCTCTCCAGCGCCTCAAAGGTGCGGGTGACGGTGGCCCCGGCGGGGATCTGGGTGGCGAGCATATCCCGCCCGGTGGCATACAGGTGCCCGGCCTGGAACAGCAGGGGCTGGGTGCCGTTGTTGGTTACGGTGATGCTGACATAGCGGCCATTGGCGCCCACAAAGGGGATGTCCCGGCTAAAATCGCTGCCCGAGCGGAACAGAGTCTCCTCCAGCAGCATGATGCCGCCTTTCCGGGCGTCGGGCTGGACCTCGGCAAAGGGCCCTGCGGTCTTTCCCGCCTGATGCAGCGGAAGGGAATCCCATGCAGACGCCCCGGTACCCGGTTCCACCGTAATGC
>PPYE01643686.1_pt1 | contig 22326 bp, 24 predicted proteins | sample 1559881 | NCBI WGS metagenome assembly PPYE01 (sample SAMN08240022, study PRJNA423297) | Human gut metagenome, whole genome shotgun sequencing project.
ACATGCAAGAAGGGCAAAACCGTAAAACATCGTCCCTGAGTATTCTCGCCATCGCTGGGGTGGAGCCGTACCAAGAGAAGCCAGGCGAAGAGTATATGAACGAAGCCCAGCTGGCGCACTTCAGACGTATTCTTGAAGCATGGCGTAATCAACTTAGGGATGAAGTCGATCGCACCGTTACACATATGCAGGACGAAGCTGCAAACTTCCCGGATCCGGTAGACCGTGCCGCACAGGAAGAAGAGTTCAGCCTCGAACTGCGTAACCGCGATCGTGAACGCAAGTTGATCAAAAAGATCGAGAAGACGTTGAAGAAAGTCGAAGATGAAGATTTCGGCTACTGCGAGTCCTGCGGTGTTGAAATTGGTATTCGTCGTCTGGAAGCGCGTCCAACGGCTGACCTGTGCATTGACTGCAAAACGCTGGCAGAAATCCGCGAAAAGCAGATGGCAGGTTAAGAGAACGCTCACACTCTATCTTCAAGGCGGGAATCTCTCCCGCCTTGTTGTTTTTTATTGCAATAAACATGTCAACACAACCTTATATAGGGCGCTTTGCCCCTTCCCCGTCCGGTGAGCTACATTTCGGCTCGTTGATTGCCGCGCTTGGCAGCTATCTCCAGGCCCGCGCTCAACGCGGTATCTGGCGAGTCCGCATTGAAGATATCGATCCCCCGCGTGAAGTTCCCGGTGCTGCAACCACCATTTTGCATCAGCTGGAACATTACGGCCTCCACTGGGACGGCGACGTGCTGTGGCAGTCGCAGCGCCACGATGCCTATCGTGAAGCGCTGGCTTGGCTGAAAAGCCAGGACCTGTGCTACTACTGCACCTGCACGCGCGCGCGCATTCAGAGCATCGGCGGCACCTATGACGGTCACTGTCGCGAGCTGAAGAACGGCCCGCAAAATGCCGCCCTGCGTCTGCGCCAGACGCATCCGGTGACCGAATTCACCGACCTGCTGCGCGGCACAATCAAGGCCGACGAACCTCTGGCCCGCGAAGATTTCATTATTCATCGTCGTGATGGATTATTTGCTTATAATCTCGCCGTGGTGGTCGATGACCATTTTCAGGGGGTGACGGAAATCGTCCGCGGGGCCGATTTGATCGAGCCGACCGTCCGCCAGATCTCGCTGTACCAGCAGTTTGGCTGGCCAGCGCCTGACTATATTCACCTGCCGCTGGCATTGAATGAAGAAGGTGCTAAACTTTCCAAGCAAAATCATGCACCTGCTTTGCCTGTTGGCGATCCACGTCCGACACTCATTCAGGCGCTGCGCTTTTTAGGCCAGCCGGTTCCGACGCAATGGCAGGATGTCAGCACGGCGGATTTATTGCACAATGCGGTCGCTCAGTGGTCGCTGACGACGGTGCCTGAGACGGCGAAGATCAATCCGCCATTCTCAAATGCGTTGTGCTGAGCTATGATTAGCCGCTATTTTTACTCGTCGTCTTTCGCGCTGCGGCTACGTTGACTGCGTTTGCTCACCCCAGTCACATAGTTATCTATGCTCCTGGGGATTCGCAAACTTGTCGCCTTGCTGCAACGCAAAATCCATAGAGTACATTTTGTCCCAAAGTCAGATACTACCGAGGTGCACCATTTTTACCCGAGTCGCTAATTTTTGCCGCAAGGTGCTGAGCCGTGAGGAGAGCGAGGCTGAAAACGCCGTCGCAAAACCTGCTATGACCGTCATTCCGCGCGAGCAGCACGCTATTTCCCGCAAAGATATCAGCGAAAACGCCCTCAAGGTTCTTTATCGTTTGAACAAAGCAGGCTACGAGGCTTACCTCGTCGGCGGCGGCGTTCGCGACCTGCTGCTTGGCAAAAAACCAAAAGATTTCGACGTGACCACCAGCGCCACCCCCGATCAGGTGCGTAAGCTGTTCCGCAACTGCCGCCTGGTTGGTCGTCGCTTCCGCCTGGCCCACGTCATGTTTGGCCCGGAAATTATTGAAGTCGCTACTTTCCGTGGTCACCACGAAGATGGTCAGTCCGATCGCACCACCTCCCAGCGTGGGCAAAACGGCATGCTGCTGCGCGACAACATCTTCGGTTCTATCGAAGAAGACGCTCAGCGCCGTGACTTCACCATCAACAGCCTTTATTACAGCGTGGCGGACTTCACCGTACGCGACTACGTTGGCGGCATGCAGGATCTGATTGACGGCGTCATCCGCCTGATCGGCGATCCGGAAACTCGCTACCGTGAAGATCCGGTGCGGATGCTGCGCGCCGTGCGCTTTGCCGCCAAACTGGATATGCGCATCAGCCCGGAAACCGCTGAGCCGATCCCGCGTCTGGCGACCTTAATGAACGACGTGCCGCCGGCGCGCCTGTTTGAAGAAGCGCTCAAACTGCTACAGGCAGGCTACGGGTTTGAAACCTACAAGCTGCTGCGCGAATACAACCTGTTCCAGCCGCTGTTCCCGACCATCACCCGCTACTTCACCGAAGATGGCGACAGCCCGATGGAGCGTATCATCGCCCAGGTGCTGAAGAACACCGACAACCGCATTCGTAACGATATGCGCGTTAACCCGGCGTTCCTGTTTGCCGCGATGTTCTGGTATCCGCTGCTGGAAATGGCGCAGAAAATCGCTCAGGAGAGCGGACTGGCCTATTACGACGCTTTCGCGCTGGCGATGAACGACGTGCTGGATGAAGCCTGCCGTTCGCTGGCGATTCCAAAACGTATTACCACGCTGGTACGCGATATCTGGCAGCTGCAGCTGCGAATGTCCCGCCGTCAGGGTAAGCGCGCATGGAAGCTGATGGAGCATCCGAAATTCCGCGCGGCCTACGACCTGCTGGCGCTGCGTGCCGAAGCGGAAAACAACCACGAATTACAACGCCTGACCCAGTGGTGGAGCGAATTCCAGGTGGTTGCGCCACCGGCGCAGAAAGAGATGCTCAACGATCTGGGCGACGAGCCGGACACCCGCCGTCGTCATCGCCGCCCGCGTAAACGCGCACCGCGCCGTGAAGGTAGCGCGTGACCGTCGTTTATATCGCCATCGGCAGCAACCTCGCCTCTCCGCTGGAGCAGGTGAATGCTGCCGTTGAGGCTATTGGCGCTATTCCGGAAAGCCGCATTATTCGCGTCTCTTCGTTTTATCGTACCCCGCCGCTCGGCCCACAGGATCAGCCCGATTACCTGAACGCCGCCGTTGCGCTGGAAACGACCCTCACGCCAGAAGCGCTGCTCAGCCATACTCAGCGCATCGAGCTACAGCAGGGACGTCAACGTAAAGCCGAACGCTGGGGGCCCCGCACCCTCGATTTAGACATCATGCTGTTTGGTCAGGAAATGATTCATACCGAAAAGCTGACCGTTCCGCATTACGACATGTACAACCGCGGCTTTATGCTGTGGCCGCTGTACGAAATTGCCCCGAATTTATGCTTCCCTGACGGCGTCAGCCTGCAGCAGCGTCTGGATACCCTGGGCGCGGAAAAACCCGCCAGCTGGTAACGCGGCCCCCTCATTTTTAGCGATCCCTGCTTTACGCGAAATCGCTTGCCTAAAATAATTGCCCCCCTGAAATCGGCTGCTAGAATGCCGGGTAATATGACCTTACCATCAGGAATAATTATGAAACCGACCACGATTGCCCTATTGCAGAAATGCAAGCAGGAAAAAAAGCGCTTCGCGACGATTACCGCCTACGACTACAGCTTTGCCAAACTGTTCGCTGACGTTGGCATCAACGTGATGCTGGTCGGTGATTCGCTGGGCATGACCGTCCAGGGGCACGACTCCACTCTGCCGGTGACGGTTGAAGACATCGCCTACCACACTCGCGCGGTACGTCGCGGTGCGCCGAACTGCCTGCTGCTTTCCGATCTGCCGTTTATGGCCTATGCCACACCGGAGCTGGCGTTTGAGCACTCTGCCACGGTCATGCGCGCGGGCGCCAACATGGTCAAAATCGAGGGCGGCGCATGGCTGGTTGATACCGTGAAAATGCTCACCGACCGTGCGGTACCGGTCTGCGGCCACCTGGGGCTGACGCCGCAGTCGGTCAATATTTTTGGCGGCTACAAGGTGCAGGGCCGCGGCGACGCAGGCCAGGTGCTGTTGGATGACGCGCTGGCGCTGGAAGCGGCAGGTGCGCAGCTGTTGGTGCTGGAGTGCGTGCCGGTTGAGCTGGCGAAACGCGTGACCGAAGCGCTGTCGATTCCGGTGATTGGTATCGGCGCGGGCAACGTCACCGATGGGCAGATCCTGGTCATGCACGATGCATTTGGCATCACCGGCGGCCATATTCCGAAATTCGCGAAAAATTTCCTTGCCGAAGCGGGCGACATGCGCGCGGCGGTGCGGCAGTATATTGCTGAAGTGGAGTCCGGCGTTTATCCGGGCGAAGAACACAGTTTCCATTAAGGAGTCAAGTTGTGTTGATTATTGAAACCCTGCCGCTGCTGCGCCAGCATATCCGTCGTCTGCGTCAGGAAGGCAAGCGTGTTGCATTGGTTCCCACCATGGGCAACCTGCACGATGGTCATATGACGCTGGTTGAAGAAGCGAAAACGCGCGCAGATGTGGTTGTTGTCAGTATCTTCGTCAACCCGATGCAGTTTGACCGCCCTGAAGATCTGGCGCGCTATCCCCGCACGTTGCAGGAAGACTGCGAGAAGCTCAACAAGCGTAAGGTTGATTTTGTCTTCGCCCCGTCGGAGAAAGAAATCTATCCGCAGGGACTGGAAGGCCAAACCTATGTTGACGTTCCCGGTCTTTCCACCATGTTGGAAGGTGCCAGCCGTCCAGGCCACTTCCGCGGCGTCTCGACCATCGTCAGCAAGCTGTTTAACCTTGTCCAGCCGGACATCGCCTGCTTTGGCGAGAAAGACTTCCAGCAGTTGGCGCTGATTCGCAAAATGGTCGCCGACCTGGGCTACGATATCGAGATCGTCGGCGTGCCGATTATCCGTGCTAAAGATGGCCTGGCGTTAAGTTCACGCAACGGCTACCTGACGGCAGAGCAGCGTAAAATCGCCCCGGGTCTGTACAAAGTGATGACCCGTGTGGCCGAGAAGCTGAAGGCCGGCGAACGCGACCAGGAAGAGATGATCGCTATCGCCGAGCAGGAGCTGAACGAGAAAGGCTTCCGCGCCGATGATATTCAGATTCGCGATGCCGATACCCTGCTTGACCTGACCGACAGCAGCAAACGTGCGGTGATCCTGATGGCGGCGTGGCTGGGCCAGGCGCGTCTGATTGATAACCAGAGCGTAGAACTGTAATTTTCGTGCCCTTCCCGGTGGCGCTTCGCTTGGCCGGGCTACAATCGGGCAACCCGGGCGAGGCGCATTAGCGCTGACTCCGGGGCGTCATTCTGCAATGACGATACCGTTTGCAGCAGGTTATGCGTGTCGATGCGCAATTAATCGTAAGCAAGGTTAATCGCATATAGACACCTGGTATAAATCGGGCAATACTGCCTGCGAAATTTCTCAAAGCAGTCGCGAACTGCTTTGTTTCCGTTAAGAATTAAAGGTAAACGCTATGATTCGCACAATGCTGCAGGGCAAACTCCACCGCGTGAAAGTCACGCATGCCGACCTGCACTATGAAGGTTCCTGCGCGATTGACCAGGACTTCCTCGACGCCGCCGGTATTCTGGAAAACGAAGCCATTGATATCTGGAATGTGAACAACGGCAAGCGTTTCTCCACCTACGCTATCGCGGCTGAACGCGGTTCGAAAATCATCTCCGTCAACGGTGCGGCAGCGCACAACGCTGACGTAGGCGACATCGTTATCATCGCCAGCTTCGTAACCATGAGTGATGAAGAAGCGCGTACCTGGCGCCCGAACGTTGCCTATTTCGAAGGCGACAACGAGATGAAGCGCACCGCTAAAGCCATTCCGGTTCAGGTTGCCTGATCTTCTCTGGCGCGCCGCTCATGCGGTGCGCCAGCTTATCCCTGCGGTTGGTTGCTGATTAACCGCGACATGGTCTCCAGCGAATCCGTCCGCAGAATATACAGCCGTTTCAGTAGCATCGGGTTATCGCCCGGCTTCACCTTCCCTTTCACCGTCGTCACCGCCAGATGAAAACCGGCATCATGCGCCGCCTTCACCGCCGTCGCGTTATAACCGCCAAACGGATAGGAAAGGAACAACACGTGCGGGTTAAACTGCGCCAGGGCCCGGCGCGAGCGTTCAAAATCGAACAGAATATTGTGATAGCTGCGGCTGAGCAGTATGGGCCGTCGATAACCGTCAACGCGATGCAGAAAATGGGTATGCGACTGGAAATCAAAGACGTCCTTAATCTCCTCCAGCTCGGAAACACTCATAAACTGTAGCGACTTCGGCGCCCATTTCTGCGGATGGCGCTTAATACGCGACGAGATGATAAACGCGGTGGCCTTAAAGCCGTACTGCTTCAGAATGGGATAGGCGTAGCGGCTGACTGACTTCAGGCCATCGTCAAAGGTGATGACCACTGCGCGCCCCGGCAGATTCGCGCGGTTATGCACGTAGTCATCCAGTTGATACATCGTGAGCGTGGTATAGCCCATATCACGCAGCCAGGTCATCTGGTTACTAAAGGCGCGTACCGACGTGGTGGTGGAGGTATGGCGAAAACGGGTGTTCTCTTCATCGCGCAGAATATGGTGATAGGTGATGACCGGAATACCGTTATCCCGCTGGGCATCAAGCGCGCTGATATAGGCCAGGCGTTCACCGATACGGATCTGGTACCACGTCTGATTCAGCCGATCTTTGAGCTTATTGACCACCGGATAGCGCAGATTCTCTGCCAGGGTACCGAACGGCGCGCTCCCCACATCCGGCGCGTTGTATACCGGAGTATCTTTCCAGGTGATCACATTCTGGTTACTGAGCGGCTTGTTCAGATCTCCTAGCCCATCCTCCACGCGCTGCCGCCCCTGCACGGGTTCAAGGTGACCTTTGTCGATAAATCCTTTCCCGAAGCCAAAGCTAAAGGTGTAATAATCTTCAGCGCCCGGCTCAATGGCAATAATCTGCCCGGCACGCAGGTTACCGACGGTCTGAGTTTTATTGCCAATACGCGCCCATACCGTCGCATCCTCAGTGGTTTGCATATAACGGGCGGGCAAAGCGGCGCTCACGCCACCAGCGAGGAAGAGCAGAAGAAAAACAACCGAGCGTATAGCCATGAGCAATAACCGAAGCGGGAACCGACTTCGCTATTGTAACAAAAGCGCGATCAATACCAATGTTTAAGGCTTATACAAATCATGGAGCAGTATAAATGGCGGATTTTTTTGCTGTTGGTGCCACAGACTCGTCACACCGGGCGTTCCCTGTTCAACAATACGGTTACGGAAGTCGCTACTGCTGAGCGTGTCCCTCAGGGGAACCATTTTTTCAATCAATGGATACTGAATCCCCGCAATCACCTCACAGCCGCTGTGCTTATGGCTCATTAACGAAGCAACGCGATAAGGCGCCGACCCGGCATTGTCGGTCAGAAAAATGACGCCGTCGCCGGAGTCGGTTTGATGCAGCGCGTCACACATCATCCGGCTCAGCATATTGGCGCTTAATCCACGCCAGTAGTTCACGGCCCGGCATTGCGGCAGCGGCCCGAACTTTTTTTCCAGACGATCCAGCAGTTCCTGTGCGCGATCGTCATGGCAGGAAATAACCCAACCTAACATAGCTTGCCTCCTTAGCAGGCAAGTAGTTTAGCGGAGTGATTGATAAAGAGGGGTGATGACTGTCAAAGAATACTTCCCGGCAGACGCCGTCTGCCGGGAAATTAGGCACAATCAGCTGCGCAGACCGCGTCCGCGCTGAATGAGATACCAGCACAGCAGGTAGAAGGCGATGATAAATACCACCAGCACACCGAAGGTGGTGACCAGCGGCACATCGTTAATACCGAGGAAGCCGTAACGGAAGCCGCTGATCATGTAGACGATCGGGTTCAGGTGCGACAGCCCCTGCCAGAACGGCGGCAGCAGCGTCAGCGAATAGAACACGCCGCCAAGGTAGGTCAGCGGTGTCAGCACAAAAGTAGGAATCAGGCTGATATCATCAAAGGTTTTCGCAAACACCGCGTTCAGCAAACCGGCCAGCGAGAACAGAATCGCCGTCAGGATCAGCGTCAGCGCCACAAAGACCCAGGAGTGCACCTGGAACGGGACGAAGAACAGCGAAACCGCCGTCACCAGAATGCCCACGCACAGGCCGCGAGCGACCCCACCGCCGACAAAACCGGCGATGATCACGTGCGTCGGTACCGGCGCGACCAGCAGCTCTTCGATATTGCGCTGGAACTTAGCGCTGAAGAACGACGACGCCACGTTGGCGTAAGCGTTGGTAATGACCGCCATCATAATCAAACCCGGCACGATAAACTGCATGTAGGTAAAGCCGTGCATTTCACCGATGCGCGAACCGATCAGGTTGCCGAAGATAATAAAGTACAGCGTCATGGTGATAACCGGCGGCACCAGCGTCTGTACCCAGATACGCATAAAGCGATGGATCTCTTTCGCCCAGATGCTTTTCAGCGCGACCCAGTAAAGCTGCATCATGCGCGATCTCCTTGTTTTTCATTAACCAGCGAAACAAACAGCTCTTCCAGACGGTTCGCTTTGTTACGCATACTCAGCACCTGAATGCCCTGGGCGCTCAGCTGGCTGAAGACGCTGTTAATCCCCTGCTCGCGCAGTACTTCCACTTCCAGCGTTGAGGTATCGACCAGGTTGTACTGATAACCTTCAAGCTTCGGCAGCGGGCTTTTTGGCGCCAGATCGAGAATAAAGGTTTCCGATTTCAGCTTGGAAAGTAGCGCCTTCATTGAGGTGTTTTCCACCAGCTCGCCGCGCTGGATAATGCCGATATTGCGGCACAGCATTTCGGCCTCTTCCAGATAGTGAGTGGTCAGAATAATGGTGGTGCCTTTGTCGTTGAGATCCTTGAGGAAACCCCACATCGAGCGGCGCAGTTCGATATCCACGCCCGCGGTCGGTTCATCGAGAATCAGCAGCTTCGGCTCATGCATCAGCGCGCGGGCGATCATCAGACGACGCTTCATCCCGCCGGAGAGCATTCTCGCGCGTTCGTTGCGTTTTTCCCACAGATCGAGCTGTTTCAGGTATTTTTCGCTGCGAATAACCGCTTCTTTACGCTCAACACCGTAGTAACCAGCCTGATTCACCACGATTTGCTGCACGGTTTCAAACGGGTTGAAGTTGAACTCCTGCGGCACCAGTCCGAGCTGACGCTTGGCGTTGACCACGTCTTTTTGCAGGTCATAGCCGAAGACGCTCACGCGCCCGGAGGTTTTATTCACCAGCGAGCTGATGATACCGATAGTGGTGGATTTACCCGCGCCGTTTGGCCCCAACAGCGCGTAAAAATCACCGGCTTCCACCTTCAGATCGATCCCGCGCAGCGCTTGCACACCGCCCGGATAGGTCTTCGTCAGTTGCTCTAATTCCAGTGCAATGGTCATAGATTTTCGCTTACCTTACATTCCGATACTTGATATTGGGTTTTAATAAATCAGGACTTGCCCTATATTAACCCAACGAAAATTACTGGGTTACCGCTTCCATGAACGACATAGATACACTCATCAGCAACAATGCACTATGGTCAAAGATGCTGATAGAAGAGGATCCCGGTTTTTTTGAGAAACTGTCGCAGGCGCAAAAACCACGCTTTTTGTGGATCGGATGTTCCGACAGCCGCGTTCCCGCCGAACGTCTCACCGGGCTTGAGCCTGGCGAACTGTTTGTTCACCGTAACGTGGCAAACCTGGTTATCCACACTGACCTCAACTGCCTTTCCGTGGTGCAGTATGCCGTTGATGTACTGGAAGTTGAACACATTATTATCTGCGGCCACTACGGTTGCGGCGGCGTACAGGCGGCGGTAGAAAACCCGGAGCTGGGCTTAATCGACAACTGGCTGCTGCATATCCGCGATATCTGGTTCAAACATAGTTCATTGCTGGGCGAGATGCCGCCAGAACGTCGTCTGGATACGTTATGTGAGCTGAACGTGATGGAACAGGTGTATAACCTGGGGCACTCCACCATCATGCAGTCTGCGTGGAAGCGCGGCCAGAAGGTGATGATTCACGGTTGGGCCTACGGTATTCATGACGGCCTGCTGCGCGATCTCGATGTGACCGCCACCAGCCGCGAAACCCTGGAGCAGCGTTACCGCCACGGGATTTCCAACCTCAAGTTAAAGCATATCAATCATAAGTAGTGCAGGGATTGCCGGGTGGCGGCTAACGCCTTACCCGGCCTACAAGCCTGCGCCGTAGGCCTGATAAGCGAAGCGCCATCAGGCACCCGCGTATTATTCGTCTAACAGCACCACTTTGCCGACGTACGGCAGATGGCGGTAACGTTGCGCGTAGTCGATACCGTAACCGACGACGAATTCATCCGGAATGGAGAAACCGACGAACTCAACCGGCACGTCCACTTCACGGCGAGACGGTTTGTCCAGCAACGTACAGATCGCCAGCGACTTCGGCTCACGCAGGCCGAGTATCTCGCGCACTTTCGACAGCGTATTGCCCGAGTCGATAATGTCTTCGACGATCAGCACGTCTTTACCGCGAATATCTTCATCCAGGTCTTTAAGGATTTTCACGTCGCGGGTGGTCGACATACCGCTGCCATAGCTGGATGCCGTCATAAAATCGACTTCGTGCGGTACCTGCACTTCACGGCACAGATCGGCCATGAACATGAATGAACCGCGCAGCAAACCCACCAACACCATTTCGCTGCCGCTATCTTTATAGCGCTCGTTAATCTGACGACCCAGTTCGGCGATACGCGCTTTGATCTCCGCTTCCGGGATCATCACTTCAACAATATGTTTCATAATCTATATATCTCACTGATTTTAATCAGTTAAAACCCATCTCAAACTACGCAAACCAGTGAAAGTTGATACACCGATTGATATACGGATTATCGCACAAATCCGAAATGATGCGATAGCATGAGCACAGTGGAAAGGCGGCGAGTATACAGCATCGTGAGAGAGAATAAAAAAAGCACCGACCGAGATCGATGCTTTGCTTAGCTAAAAATGCTCTACCTGCGCGGCTTATCTGGCCTTCGCCACTCGTAAGGCTGGGCGTTCATTCTTTGCCTGTACCTCGCTTTAGCTGCCTGCACTGAAGCTACTTTTGTACGTACTATTAACCGTTCCTGTGCGTTCAACGCATGTCCAGATAAGCGGGCCATTTCAGTTAGCACATTCTCGATCTCTTCGTTATTCATAACGATTACCCACGAGGACGGCCAATGGAAGTGTACCCCACATCGTAGCTTAACCACGGAGTTGCCGTCGCGGCAGGCGTGACCTTCATTCCTTGGGGCGCACCTTCAAAACTCACTTTCAGTTCTGCCGGTTGTCCTCGATTTAAAGATACAGACGGGGAGTATCGCCCCTGAGGGATGGAATCGCCGATCCCCAACAATTCACGCAGCCGAGGAATAAACCCCTTATAGCCCCGCTCATGCTCATTAGACTGCATTTTATCTACAAGGAACTGCCCTTTGCTTTTTCCTGCCTGCGTTGATTGCTTTTCCAGGTCTTCCAGCTGCTTGAACATGGATAACGCAATACCGATAGTGACAGTCATTGCACCCAATGAAGAGATACGCCCCAAAATACCTGACAGGGACTGTGCAGTACCCAGCGCAGAACGAAGAGAACCAACGGTCTTGACCATGAACATTCCGGCCATCACCGTTGAAATTGACGTGATTGTCGCCTCCCAGCCGCCCATAGACTGAGCCACTTTATCCAGCTCCCGCCAGACAGATTTCACAACCGGCCCTACTTTGTCCCAGTTACTGATAGCCAATGTGGCGCCCAAGGTGAGAAGAGATACGACTCTTCCGAGAGTTGACATCTTCATCACACCTTCCAGGATCTTAGCCGCACGTGAAGCTGTGCCGAACGCTGCGCCAACGCTGAGTAGCGCTACGCCAAGCTTAAAGGTGTTTTTCACTACATCAGGGTTATTTTTGACATATTGCCTGAATTGCTCCAGTACCGGCTGCACCTTCTTCGTGAGCTGAGTAATGTAGGGTAAAAACACCGAGCCAATGGTGACACTCGCTGCATCAAACTGGTTGCGTAGAAGCTGCACGGCGTTCTGGGTGGTTGCCGCTCTGGATGCGTATTCTTTTTGCATGGAGCCGGCGTATTGCTGCGCATCACTCACACGCCCAAAATTCGTTCTCAATAAATCAAGGTTTGTCAGCAAAGGAACTATTGCTTCTGCGGATTCAGAGCCAAAAAGTTTTAGTGTTGCAGCCTGCTGCCTGTCTTTAGATATCTTACTGATCGAGTCTAATACTTTGACAATGGTGCCCTTTGCATCCTTCTGCATATCCTTGGCAAGCTGGGTATTATTGAAGCCAAGCATTTGAAAACCGGCGATCTGGTCTTTCGTCATCGCCTTACCAGCGGTGAGTGCTTTGGTCAGGTTTTTAATACCAGTAGAGGCAACCTCGGACTGAACGCCAACGCCAGTGATAGTTGCACCTAAAGCGGCGACTTCACCACTGTTTAGGCCTGCGGTTTTACCGATACTGCCCACGCGGGTTACAACGTCAGAGATTTTCTTCGCATTAGCTGGGCCGGTGTTCCCCAGGAAGTTAATCTTATCCGCAAGTGTGACAACTTCACCCTGCGTCATTTTGAAAGCAGTGCGCCAGGTAGCCATCATCTGCCCTGACTCTTCTGCAGTCTGGTCGAAAGCAATTCCCATCTTCACTGCATCACTGGCAAATCCAATCAACTCTTTACGAGCAATACCAGCCTGCCCACCAGCTGCGATGATCTGTCCGATGCCTTCAGCAGCCATTGGTAGCTGTGTTGAGAGTTTAAGGACAGCTTCGCCCATTTCAGAAAACTGTTTGGCGTTATCGAAATCCACCACCTTTCGAATATCGGCCATCGTTGACTCAAAGGCCATCGCTTTATTGATCGGGAGAGCAAAGGCCGTCGTCAGTGCCGTGCCCATTGCCAGCGCCTTAACGGCTATTTCCCCGGTTTGTTCCCTGAACTTTTTGATGTTTTTCTGCATCTTTTTAAGTTCAGGGGTCAATTTATCTACCCCCGAGATAATGGCTTTTAGTTGAAAATTATCTGCCACGATTCATCTCCTCACCGATTCTGACCGCCTCCTGTTCCAGCTCCAGAAACTGGCTGAGGGGCTGATGTTTCAAATCCAGCGGGTTAACCCGCCAGAAATGTGCGACATTGTAGAGTCGCTCTCTTAGTCCTCTTGGTTCCCCGACCCCGTAAAAAAACCAATCACGGCCATACCCACACTAAATACATCACCCGGAGTCATCTGTTTTGCAGAGGAACGGGGAATACCGGCCAGAACCGGGATATATTTCAGCGCAGATGCCGTGTTTAAATTCATTTCGCCACTGGCGGTGTAACTAAACGGGATGCCCAGAGATTCGATCTCATCGTAAGTCGGCTCACGTAGTTCCAGTACACGAACTTCTTCGCCATGAGCGGTAATCGGTTTGCTGAGAATGATTTCTTTCATTAGATGGTTCCTTATTTTGCTAATTTTGAAGACGTGATCAGACACGCGGCGATCCGCGAATCAGGGCAGAGTTGGCGTACATTAACGCCTCCGCATAGCTCACTAATACGCGGTATAACGTTACGCATAGATGCCGGGATGTTGATGCCATTACCGAGCGTGGCCGCGTTGAAATACGGGGTGGAAATGCGTTTAGATACCATTGAAATTCTCCAACCAGGATTGATGTTCTTCACTTACGGAGTAAGCGAACTCTTCGTTTTCATTGAGACACGTACCGAGCGCCATCAGAAAAGCAACGGCAGGGTCGATCTTGTTTGCTGATTTCTTTTTATTCGGTTTGATGTTGGCTGCAGCGTCGGTTTCCATTACGACGTTACTGATTGCCCAGGCCAATATCGGATCACCGTTGTGCTGGATAACCTTGCGGTTAACGAATACCTCAGCAGCCTTGGCTACTGGACTAAATTTCTGGAAGGTCTGTGGGAAAGGTACAACATCAAAACCGGCCCCCATTAACTGGGTGCGTAAATGTGTGGCATTCCATGTATCGAATCCGACCTGCACGACATCGAACTCTTCAGCATCAGCGAGAATGTCATCCCGGATGCGATCGTAGTCTATGCAATCACCAGGTGTAGTACGGAGCCAGCCAGCCTTTTGCCAGCCACGGTAGAGTTGACGGTTTTTATTTGCTGGGTTCGCCAGTTGCAATTCAGGAAGATAGTGTCGGGTGACAATTTTAAGCTCTCTGCCCAGCGGGAATATGTAGCTGACGCTGGAAATGTCACTGGTTGAGGAAAGATCCAGGCCTATGTAACAGCGGGCGCCGGTCAGGTCAGCGTCCTGATAGTCCACCTGACAGGCATCCCACATCCCGCGACCAAGCCAGGGCGTTGCCCCCTGACACCAGATATTGAAGCGCTTGGTAAGCATCTCCACCCACTGGGAGGGAATGCCACGAGCTTTCTGGATGGTGTCACTCAGTGCATCACGGTTTACCGATACATCCAGATTGGGGTTAGCCTTCACCCATAGCTCTGGCTGGTCGATTTCTTTCTCATCATCCAGCTCGTAAATCAGTGCAAACAGTGAGTCATTGACCTCATCACCATCAAGGATCTGGCAGCAATAATCATAATGCTGCTTACATGCTGACACGATGCTGCTGCCTGCGGTCGTGATGGCAAACAGAAAAGGCTCGGGGCGAGCCCCCATCCCCAGTTCCAGCGCAGAGTAAACACTGTTATCCGGATGCAAGTGATATTCATCGACAATAGCCAGGCTGGGGTTTGTTCCCTCGATAGTGGCCGCTTTAGCCGCCAGGGGCTTAAGCAGGCTATTTGATTTCGGGTAAACCATTTTATGCTGCTGAATTGCCAGTCTTTTGCGTAGCGGTTTCGACAGCAGGCTCATTTGGCGGGCATCATCAAATACGATACGGGCCTGATCGCGACTCACAGCCGCAGTGTAAATATCCTGTTGTCCCTCTTCCATCACCAGGAACCAGTTAGCGAGTATGGCCGCTACCGTTGATTTGGCATTTTTGCGTGGAACCTGGATGTAGGCGCTACGGTATTTCCTCAACCCGTTAGCTCTGACCCGGAATCCCAATAAGCAGGCAAAAGCGAATTGTTGCCATGGCTCAAGCACAATAGGCTGGCCGCGTAGAGGCCCTTTCACATGTGGGCAGACGCGGGAGAACGCAATAAAACGCTCAACAACGGCGTTATCAAACACGTAACGAGGGTCTTCGAGGTCGGAAAAGTACCTGATTACCGCCTGTTTAATGCGCTTACAGGCAGCAATTTCCCCATCTTTTATGGCAACTGCGTACTCATGCCATGCGGTCAATTTCATCATCCTCATCAGTTTCTACCGGGTTACGGCGGCGGCTTACAGGGTCAAAGCCCAGCAGCGAGGACATCTTAATCATGATTTTTTCCGCATCGGCCTTTGCACTCAGTGCGGGATTTCGGCTCTCGCTGCCCTGGCTGTTTGTAATGCTGAAGCCACGGCTGGCCACGTCCTCAACCGCCTTCCGATAAATCGAATAATTGGCACAGTAAAGTTCAAGATTGATCCAATCTGCCGGGGTCAAATCACCACGTTCTGCCAATTGCTTCGCTTTTGCCTTCCATTGCTGGCTGGCTAGTTCATCCAGATAAGCTGGCGGTTTCGGAGGTCTTGCCATCGTTAGTCCTTATTTTCAGAAAAAATGCCGTGCGAAAAAATTTGAGGGGGCGAGCGGTCCCGGCTGCTTTGCCGTTTGTTTTGAAAACTCCCCCCACCCCATGCGCTCAGTCACCCTTCACCCCAGACTTGCCATGATGGAACTGCCACTCTCTCGCATATGCAGCTCTGCGTTCTTCGGCCCAGTAGTAGCCAGCCGCTCGATTAGATTTGGTTAACGGGTCATCCTGCACGGTCTTACGGTTATGGCAGGCATGGCATAGCGGCTGGTGATTCCACTCAGGCCAGAACAGCACATCAGCATCACCATTGATTGGAATGATGTGATCAACAATGACGGCAGGAGTGAACTGTCCTGATTTCTGGCAGGATTTACATAGAGGGTTAGCTTTCAGATACCGCTGCCGATATCGCTGCCAGCGGTTGGTATAGCCACGCTCAGTGCGCGTGCCACGTCGTGAGTCTTGCTCGGCTCTGGCCTGGCTGAGATGCTCGGCACAGCGTCCTGATTTAACACGCTCCTTACAGCCAGGAACGGTACAGTAACGAAGAGGGGCAAACGGCATTAATAAACCCCCGGATCACGATAGATACTCCAGAGGGCGCGGGTTACGAGAGGTACTTCGCTCTTCTCTACTTCTGACACCATTTCACGGTTCTCGTACAAAAACGCCATATACATCAGGCATCCCACCCTGATTGCTGGCGTGAAATCGAGAGAATCACCGAAGCGCCTACCGATATGAGCCTGACAAACCTCCAATGCAGCGGCAATAAGCCCTGTAAGCAGCTCATCTTCGTAATCAAAATCGTTATCCAGCCTCAGGTGTGCTTTCGCTTCTTCAAGGCTAATCTGAGCTGCTGCCATCATTCCCCCCCTTCACTTCTACCGTTTGCTTCCATGCCTGGCTGTATTCATCACCGCCTTCGCGTGGTGGCATACCTTCACGCTCGCGAGCTTCGTTAGGGCACATAACGCCAGATTTGATACCTTTCTCATAAGTGCCAAATCGTTCTGTTGGGTTTGCACGCAGCAGATCAGCAGAGTCAAATTCAACCTGATAGCGAACACCAGGGATTGCCGAACTGAAAAGGAGTGATGATTTGATTTGCTGTTCAAAGTTCGCCAGCCAGGGGCGCATCGTCATAGTGAGGAATGCTCGGCTCGCTTCGCTAAAGTTGCTGTATGAGCTATTGCTGTAATCCTGCAGGAAGATAGGCGAGACGTTGAACATGCGAGCGATGTCTTCAATGGAGAACCGACGCGATGCCAGCCATTCCGCATCCTTGTTGTTCATGCCTAGTTCTTTGTAATCCATGCCGCCTTCAATTATCGGCACTTTCCCTGCATTTCTGGCACCCTGGTAACGCTCCAGAACCTTTTTGACCTTTTCACCCTTCGGCCCATCAAGGTACTCACCCGTTGTCAGGACACCGCTAGCCAGCATCCCATCTTTCATGATGCTGGCACCATGACGTTGCTGGGCCAGCCCGAGACCCAATGTTTCGCGGCAAATGGTAACAGGCGAACGCCCCATGAAGCCGTCGTCAGTGGCATATCGCAGATGAAGAATTTCTTCCTGAAGGTAGGTTTTCACGGCTCCCGAGTATGGTTCAGTAATCGTGTACTTATAACGCTTGTCGCCTATTCGTTCAGGCACAACAGAGCCTGGGGCGTATGGGTGCAACGCTTTCGGCTGGCCGTCTTTACCCCAATCGATCACCGCATAGGCATTACCATTGAGCAGACAGTGGCGCATCATCGTGCGCTTAAACTGATAAGCCGTCTGGTAATCATTTGGGTGTTCATTGAGAAGCAAATCCACTGGGTGGGCGCTCAACCATTCCCGGGCCTCACGCCCTTTGTCATTCCTGACCAGGTAGAGAAAGCACGGCATGGTTGCTACGGCTTCACTAATAACAGCAACGGCATTCATGACCGCCGGCAGGGACTCCGCAGTACCCGTCGAGACATATTCTCCAGAACCGGTATTTGGAATCCCTGCCATCGCCAAAAACTCATCAATGGTCATGCTTCGTTGTTCAGACTTGCGGCTAAAAGGCCAAAGATTCCACATATCAAAGCCCCGCCAGTACAGCCCAACGACTGCGATTATCCACGCAGCCGCGCAGCTGAGGATGCTGTGAGAACAGAGAACGATGCGCAATTTCCACACCAGACTCAGGATATGCAGGCATAGAAGTAACTGTTATTTCGCGCAACTCAGCGGCGGTGACGGTACGAATATATGGCTCAGGCGTGATGTCCCATGCTTCTTTCAGGGCACGGAACCCAAAACTCATACCAGAAAGATCACCACGTTCCACCAGCGCCAGTACATCATTACCGAGCTGGGTATTCGGTGGGGTTAGCTCAAAACGCAGACCGATATCATCTTCTGCCAGCACGAGCGTCCCAGATTTTGTACGCCCCAGTAACTGGGTATAGTTATGCTCATACAGCGCACGCACATCAGTGCCGGATGCCAGACTGTCTTTAAACGCGCCCGGAGAGAATTGCTCCCGGAATTCGTCCCAGATCACTTCTGACAAGCTATTCCAGCGCACCGCATAGCCCACCAGCTTTCTGTTGCTGGCGCTCAGTTCAGAGGTTCGGATTTCAAAATCTACTGTTTTCATTACAGAACTCCACTGCGGGACAAAAGGGGCCAAAGCCCCTTAAACATCAATTCAGGAACCAGAACCGGAAAGCTCAAGCACCTTGATGGCATTGGAGTCCACCACTCCACCGCCCAGGTACTTGTCGGTATGTACCTTGTAGAAACCAGGTTCGGTGATGTTGTCAGGGCGGGTGCGTACACCAGTAGTGTGATCGACGATGAAGTAACCACGTTTGAAATCGCCTACAGCCAGGAATGCTTCGCCCGCATCCGCATCCGGCATGGTTTCCAGATACTGAACAGGACGGCCCAGCAGCGTATCAGGAGAACCGGCAACCAGACGATCGCGCCAGATATAATCCCCATTGCCGTTTTTCAGCTTTTGCAGCGTGGCTGCGGTATTGGAGTTCATCACCCATACGGCGTTTTTACGGTATTTGGATTTCAGCTTGTAAAGCAGATCAATCAGGCCATCAGAGGTAACAGCAGCAAGCTCCATTTTCTCCAGCGTGCCAAACGGGCGAGTTTTATCACCTGTGGCCGCACGAGGATAAGCCAGGAAACCTTTGGATTTTTTGTCACCGTCGCCATTCACCAAATCGTTCTCTTCGGTGGAGGTGAAAGTATCTGCCACTTCAGAGGCCAGCCAACCCAGAATATCTACTTCGGAGAAGTCGAGAATTTCCTGAGTAGTTTTCGGGTAGGCGTAGATCGGATTCAGCTTGATATCAACGCGCTCAAGTTTCGCCGTAGCGGTTTCGGTGCGCTCCTCACCTTCGGTACCACGTTTGACCGTTGCACCACCCACTGATACCAGTTTCTGATATTCGTTGGTTTTAGTGGTCTTCACCGTGGCGATGGAACGCATAACGCTTTCGTCCTGCAACTGGCGCATGATCTCTTTGTCCAGCTCAGGGATAACGGTATAACCGCCGTCAGCCTGCACCAGTGTGGACAGTGAGCGGATATCACCAGTGGTGATGTAGTGGCGCAGTTCGTCGTTGGAGATGGTCGCACCTTCAGGTTTTTTACCCGGCAGACTACGTTCATCGTCGGCTACGGCTTCAAGGCGGGCAATTTCTACATCAAGGCTTTCGGCCTGGGCGCGGAGTTCGTCGAACTGCTTGCCCTCTTCGTCGTTCAGGCTGCGCTTTTCAGTTTCGGCTTTATCCAGAAGCGAACGCATCTGGTTTTTGAAGGTGGTCTTTTGCTGGCGAAGTTCGAGTAATTTCTTCATGCTGGTTTCCATCATTGATTAATAATCGGACGGGAAACCAGATCGTTCGAGAAGGGTGGCAGCTTACTCCCGCGTAATAGAGTAAGCTGCCTGTGACGGCTCCCGCCGGAGTGTCACCTCTCAACATATACATGAAAAAAATGAAGTAAATATCTGTTTTTAAGGGCAAACGCCCACACAAACATCAGAACAAATAATTTACAAACAATAAGATTAACCATATTGTTGATGGGATTATCTCTTTCATCCAGGACTGGAGATTCACATGTCGTCTCAAAACATTATGCAGGCGCTGTTTAATCAGCAGCGTATCCAGATCATGCACATTGGCAAGCATCACGATGAATTCAGCGATTCTTATCTTTATGCATGGGAGTCAAGTGTTTACCCGGCTCTCAACGATACTGATGGTAGCGTTCCACAGAAACCTCATGAACCCTATGCTGAGTTTTTCACCACTTCAAAAGAAAAAACATGCTTCCTGATGAAAAGGCTCGACGATGCTTGGCTGAAAAAGGAGCCGCTAACTTTTTACGCCCTTGAAGATGAGCTTGAAGTCCAATACAAGCCAGGTTGGACGCGAGGAGACCTGTTGCGTATATGTCGGTATCTTTATCTCGATAACCGCTTCGACCATCAATTCTGGGAAAAACTAGTGACTAACGGTGAATGCCCGATTGAGGCACATGGCATCATGAGTATCTTTGATCGCACCGACGACATTTATTTCATGTAATTGTAGCGGCCTGGAGGCTGTCCAGGCCAGTTACTCACTTTTCGCTCAACCGCTTAGGCGGTTCAGGTAACAAACGTCGATATCCTTCTAGATGTTCAATCAGAGCATCTAATTGCTCAGTATTTGCAACTATTCGCTCCCCTGAAAATTTATGTATTACGAAGCCATGCGGGTCATCCCAAAAAAATGCTTCATTGGCTAAAAGCTGGCGATAATCTGATGTATGCATAGTGTCCAAATTACCAGAACCGTGCTCACGCTGGTGTTCTTCGAGTTCTTTCAAATTCATCATCATTTTCAAACTCCGTTAAAAAGAGTGTATACACTGCATTCTCTTGCAGCATAAGGCTTAGAAGCCGATTTTGTGCATTTTTGTATACAAAAACCTCACTTTATACACTGGGGGTGTATACCCCCCAAAGCCAGCAATGGCGCGACTTTGGGAGCAGCACTGTATAGTGCGTAAGGTGTGATACCATTTTTGCTTCTTTATTCATCAGATGTTAACCGGTGATAGTATTCAGAACTATTCATATAATGTTCGAATTTGAAATCCGAACATGTCTACAAGAAGAGGCGAACACTATGCCGGCGCATGGGAATTTTATGCATGCCATTTCAATCTCCCTAAACTGTACGGTTAACACCTCCGTCCTCAAGCCATTTCATTACAGCTTTTCGGCTGTAGCGCGACGGGTAAGTAAGAACTGGATTCGGAAAGCCATGGTCTTTTCGTAACCGCCATACAGCTGTTTTTTTCTTGCCCAGTAGCTCAAACAGCTCCGCTTCTTCCATAAAATCGTTAAAGGTCATAATTTACCCTCCACCAATTATGTTGCTTATCAGCTTTATAATTAAAAAATATGCCTTTAAGTGTTCACCCCTTCACCTTTGAAGTTTTATTAATTAAATTCAGTAGATTAGGTGGTGGACACCATTCTTTCAGGTATTCACTAGTGTTCACCCTACTCTTCACCCTATAGGGCAATAAACAATCAAAAGGTGAACAGGTGAATACTTGGTGAATACTTAATAAATAAGTGTTCACCCATTAACACTCTGTTATTAATCGAATTTTTAACAAGGTGAATACTGGTGAACACTTTATCTATAACTTTACTCTACCCCTCCATTCTCAGTAGTAGCAGCACAAGATGGCATCCAGTCGCCAGAGTCATCATGCAGGGTTACGTTGGAGCGTATGCCATGTTTGGTTTTCCGCTTCTGGTATTCCTTCCCGTACTCAGCCATTGCGCCCGGCATATCTGTACCGAACCGCATCAGTGATACAGGCTTATTCAGGCCATTAGCTCGCATATATGCCAGGTAAGCGTGATACAGGTACTTGCGCGGACTGAATGGCACTATCTCGGCATTGCCGATAAACATCCCATCGCACACTACGGACGCCATCAGGTAGCCGCAGAAGTCCACCAGCGAATCACCTTCACGCTTAATCGCCAGCGCTTCCTCTGACTTCTGCTGTTCGTGCAGTAAACGCCTGGCATCATCCTGATCCGCAAAACGTGTCAGCAGGTGGCGAATCACCACCGCCAGCTCACCCTCTATCTTCTCGGCCAGCAGTGTGTCACGTTCGTTTTCTGGCACCACTTCGGTGAAGTTGAATATCACCCGCCGACGCGAGATACCGCCGCTGCGGTCACTGAACGTCATGGCGTTGTTATTGACGGCCAGCACAACAGCCTGTATCCGGGTCGAATACGGCGCTTTATGTTTTGGGTCGATAGAAACCTTATCACCGCCGGTAATGGCCTTTATCCCGGCACCGTCGCCAGCGTAGCGGGTCATATCCGGCATAATGATCAGCGAGTAGCCGACCACCAGCGCCCTGTCCCTTGCATCCTCCAGCGCCTTCATGCTGGCTGACACTGTATTGGCCTTGCCCGCCAGCATGGTGCAGATTTCCGCCATCACGCTCTTACCGCTACCACCCGGCCCTGTAACCTCCAGGAATAA
>PPYE01643757.1_pt1 | contig 22315 bp, 16 predicted proteins | sample 1559881 | NCBI WGS metagenome assembly PPYE01 (sample SAMN08240022, study PRJNA423297) | Human gut metagenome, whole genome shotgun sequencing project.
AAATGCAGCATAGACAACCACTGCCCGGAGGTCGCAGGTTCAAATCCTGTCCCCGCTACCACCACAGACCCGGTCCCGTGAGGGGCCGGGTCTTTTGTTTCACGCCCATGTTTCATGGTGTGAACGTCTTGACGTATACAGCCCTCGGCGCGATAGTATTGGCTGTTCGCCATCAGGAACTGCACCTACGGGTGCGAGAGGAATACAGATGAGCACTATCGATCCGTCGCAGCTCACCGCTGCCGACTTGAGCAATCCGGCGCTTTCGGCCCAGGATCTCGCGGACATCACTGCCGCTCGCCCGGACCTGCGTCCCTACGTTGCAACGCACCCGTCGCTGTACCCTGCCCTCGGGCAGTGGCTGGCGGATCAGGGTGTCGTTCCCGCGCAGCCCCCGGTTGCCGATGAACCGGCTGTCTCCGAGTCCGAGGTCCCCGCTCAGGAAGCCGGCGAGCAGGCTGAGCCTTTCGCTGGTGTCCACGAGGAAGCACAGCCCGAGGCTGATGCCGCCCCGACCGAGGCCCCCGTCGAACAGCCCGCGGTCGAAGAGCCGCACGTTGAGGCTCCCGCAGAGCCTGAGATTTCCCACGTCGAGCCTGAGGCTCCCGTGGCCGAGGCCTCCGACGACAACCTTGAAAAGGCGATCCTTGAGGGCGCGGCGCAGTCCGAGGCCCCCGCGGCTGACGAGGCTGCTCCGGCCCCGTCGACCGAGGAGCAGGTCGCGCAGTCTCCCTTCAGCAACCCGCCGCAGGCAGATGCTCAGTCGCAGGGTCAGCCCCAGGTGGGTGCTCAGCCGCAGGGCCAGCAGGCCCCCTTCGGCCAGCCCCAGGTGGGTGCTCAGCCGCAGCAGGGTCAGCAGGCCCCCTTCGGCCAGCCCCAGTACGGCACAGCTCCTCAGCAGGGGCAGCCTCAGTTCGGTGCTCAGCCGCAGCGGGGTCAGCAGGCTCCCTTCGGTCAGCCCGGCCAGCAGGGCCAGCAGCAGTTTGGTGGCCAGCCGCAGCAGGGTCAGCAGGTTCCCTTCGGCCAGCCCGGCCAGCAGGGCCAGCAGCAGTTTGGTGGCCAGCCGCAGCGGGGTCAGCAGGCTCCCTTCGGTCAGCCCGGCCAGCCCCAGCCCGGCCAGCAGCAGTACGGTCAGCCGGGTTACGCTCCGGCGGGCCAGTCGGCGGGTCAGCAGTTCGGTGCTGCCGCTCAGCAGTTCGGTGCTGCCGCGAACTCGGCGTTCAACCAGTTCCAGACGGCCGTCGTGGCCGAAACGGGCAAGGTGAGCGGTCGTTCTGTTCGCGCGACCTACTCGCTCATTGGTATTGCCGCGTCGGCGGTGCTGATCCTCGTCTCGATGTTCCTGCCTTTCGTTTCTGCCTACGGCTACAGCGCGTCGATGTTCGAGGCGAAGGGCGGCTACTCGGCATTCCACCTCATCATGCTGATGGCTGTCGTCGGCCTGGGCGTCGCCTACTGGTTCACGAATCAGAAGTGGGCCTACCTGTCGGCGGGCATCGGCGCGCTTGTGGTGGCGTTGCTCGGTGTTATTCAGTTCATTGTCGCGATTAGTAATAAGTACGTCGATGCGAGCTTTGGCGCTTTCATGCTGCTGCTGTTCTCCCTCGCGCTCGGCGCTGCGGGCGGCCTCCTGCTCATGGAGCTGAAGACCGGCGCGGTTGCTCCGATCAACAACCCGAATGCCTTCGGTGGCGCGTTCGCCGGTGCACAGTTCGGCCAGCAGCAGGGTGGCTTCCAGGCTCCGCAGGGCGGTCAGCCTCAGTTTGGCCAGCAGCAGGGTGGCTTCCAGGCTCCGCAGGGCGGCCAGCCTCAGTTCGGCCAGCAGCAGGGCGGTTTCCAGGCTCCCCAGGCTGGTCAGCAGCAGTTCGGTCAGCAGGCTCCGTTTGGCCAGCAGCAGGGCCAGCAGCCCCAGCTGGGTGACAAGCCCTACAATCCTTTCGGCCCTCAGGCGTGATGCGCTGAGAGCCTGATGGCACGAACGAGGGGCCCGCGGTGATCCGCGGGCCCCTCGTTTACGCTGTGGACTTATTCGTCGTCGTCTTCGCTGATGTCGACGCCTGCGACGCCATCGAGGTCGGCGAGGGTGGTCACCAGCAGGGAGCGCGAGAGGTCTTGGCGCGTCGCCGCAGTGAATCGCGCGGTGGTCGCGCGGTCACTTGAATCCGTGTGGGTCGACACCGCCGACACCGTCCAGCCCAGGGAAGAGACCTGGCTCAGCAGCGTGGAGAGGACGCCGTGCCCGGGCGTGTAATGGACGGTGAGCGTGACCTTGTGGCCATGCGTGCGCATGAGGATGAACTGAACGAGGGGCGTCAGGAGGGCGATGACGATGAAGTGGAGGACCGTTCCGGCCAGGGCGAGCCACCACAGGCCTGCGCCACACGCCATGCCGATCGCCGCGGTCTCCCAGATGGTGGCGGCAGTCGTGAGGCCTCGAATCGCGCCGTGACGGGTGAGGATGATGCCCGCGCCCAGGAAGCCGATGCCTGAGACGATTTGCGAGGCGACGCGCGAAGGGTCGTAACGGGTGATGCCGTCGACGAGGATGTCGGAGAAGCCGTACTTGGAGATGAGCATCATGAGGCAGGCGGTGAGGCCGACGATGGCCTGCGTTCGAATGCCCGCGCTCTTGCCTCGGATCTGTCGCTCGAGGCCGATGGACGCCGAGAGGACGAGGGCGAGGAGCATCCAGCCGATGCTCATCAGGGATTGCGTCATAGGAACCTCCTGTGGTGGCGTGGGTGGGTTTAGTGTAACCGCCCAGCGTGTGTGCGGCTCGTTTGGTGGGGGGCGAGGCCGTTGTGGGCAATGGGGTGACACAAGCGGAAGGGGAGCCCCGGCCTCGTTAAAGAATGAGAAAAGAATCTACCAACGTCGACACAAGCGATTGTGGGACTAAGATGGGACTCGACGATCAACAGATGAGGAACCGACTCATGGCTACCCCCACTCCCGACGACATCGCCAGCGATGTGCGCGAGCGCTCCAACACTGCTCTCAAGCGCGGCCTGGCGTCGCGTCACATGCAGATGATCGCCATCGGCGGAGCGATCGGTACGGGCCTGTTCCTGGCCTCCGGTGCGACGGTCGCGAACGCCGGTCCGGGCGGTGCCCTTCTCGCGTACGCGGCGATTGGCCTGATGGTGCTGCTCCTCATGCAGTCCCTGGGCGAGATGAGCGCGCACCAGCCGGTCGCGGGCTCCTTCCAGACCTTCGCCACTGGTTGGCGGCCATCAAGGTCGTCATCGTCATCGTCTTCGTCCTGTCGGGCGTTTTCATGATCGCCGGCGTGATGGGCGAAAACTCTCCGGGCCTGTCGAATTGGACGACTGGGGACGCGCCCTTCCATAACGGTTTCGTGGGCGTCATCGCGGTCTTTATGATCGCGGGCTTTTCCTTCCAGGGCACGGAGCTGGTGGGCGTGGCAGCGGGCGAGTCCGAGAATCCTCGCAGGGACGTGCCGCGCTCGATCCGCACCGTGTTCTGGCGCATCATGTTCTTCTACATCGGCGCGATTGCCGTGATCGGCACGCTGCTGCCGTACACGGACCCGAGCCTGCTGAGCGCGGCCGATGACTCGGCGAACAACATCGCTCAGTCGCCCTTCACGCTCGTGTTTGCGCGCATGGGCATCGGCGCGGCGGCCGCCGTCATGAACGCGGTCATCCTGACGTCGATCCTGTCCGCTGGTAATTCGGGTCTGTACGCTGCCTCGCGCATGCTGCACTCGATGGCCCTCAAGCGCCAGGCACCCGCGATCTTTGCGCGCGTCACCAAGGGCGGCGTTCCCGCCTACGCGATGGCGGTGACGACGGTGACTGCGGCATGTGGCTTCCTCACTCAGCTGGTCTTCAACGACGCGTACATCTGGCTGGTGAACATCGTCGGTATTTCCGGCATCATCATGTGGCTGGGCATTGCGGTGAGCCACATTCGCTTCCGCCGCGCGTACCTGCTACAGGGGTATCGCCTCGAGGACTTGCCGTATCGATCGCCGTTCTTCCCGGCTGGTCCCATCATCGCTTTCGTCATGTGCTTGGTCGTCATGGCCGGACAGAACTATGAAGCGGTGCTTCACGGCCAGGTCTCGGAGGTTGCCTCCTCCTATATCGGCCTGCCGCTCTTCGGCGTGGTCTGGTGGGGCTACCACGTCGCGCGCAAGGATCGGGTGGTGCCGCTGGCTGAGATGGACGTGGCCCCCGTGGAGATCGAGCCTGTCGCTCGATAATGGGGACGAGGCCGGGGCCGGGTGCGCAGCGCGGGCCGGGTGCGCAGCGCGGGCTCGGTGCGCGGCTTGTCACCCCTGGGCGCTCCCCGGCGTGGCGGTGCGTGAGCGGCGTGGCACTTCATAGGATGGGGCCATGATCAACACGCGACGCATTCTTGCCGTGACCTCCCTGTCCGCCCTCGCGCTGGGCGTTGCCGCCTGCTCCCCGCAGGGCACGCAGTCCCAGTCGGGATCGACGGCCTCGTCCGCTTCCCCGAGCGCTTCCGCCTCTCAGGGCGACATGCCCGCCCAGAGCGGTGCTGGCCCCCAGAGCGGTGTGCCCGATGATGGCAACCAGGCCCCCGAGGTCAACGTCGCCGACAACGATCAGCGTTGCGACCTGACGAACCTGCAGCCTTCCATCGACTCCCAGCAGGAGGCGGGCGGCACCACCTACGTGGACATCGGCTTCACGAACGAGGGTCCCTCGTGCTGGATTGACGGCTTCCCGCAGATCATCTTCTCCGGCGGCGGCTCCGTCATCTCCACCGCCGTGCGCGACGGCGAGGACCCCGGCAACGTCTACACGATCGCTCAGGGAGGCCGCGTGGGCGTGACCCTGACGGCCGAGTCGACGGATGGCGTCGACGGCTGCAACCCCGCCGATTCGGAGCTGGTCGACATCATGCCCGAGGCGGGCAGCGGCGCGACGAGCCTGCAGCTGACCCTGCGCGTGTGCCAGGAGATGCCCTCGGTGTCGGTGAGCGCCTTCGAGCCGCTTTCCTGAACGTGCGGGCCTAGCTAATACGCGAGGCGGGCGGCGAGACGATTGAGTCGTCTCGCCGCCCGCCTGTGTCTGTTGGCCCGGCGTTTATTTTCTCAACGACGGTCATGGTCATGTGGGTGACGGAATATGAGATTTGGGCGTGTGCTGCTACGCTGAACCAGATGGAAGAAGTCGCGCATCCGCAGCGTCACACAGAGGCGACCGCGTCGGTGCGCGTGGCCCCTTCTTCGCTGGTGCGCGTGCGAACAGAGCGCGCGTATCCGAGATAACTGAGATCTTTAAGGAGACACTCCCATGGGTATGCGTTCCACGACGCAGGCATTCCAGTTCAACGTGCCGTTCGAGCAGCTGTTCCAGCTCGCTACCCCGGCCGCGCAGTCCGTTCCGAAGGCGACCGTGACGCTCGCCGACCCCAACCGCCAAGTTGTCACCTTCGACACCCCGTTCGGCATGATGTCCTGGGGCGAGAACATCGTCGTGGGCTTCATCCCCTCTGAGGCCGGCACCGTCGTTGAGGTCACCTGCACGACCAAGGGTCTGCCCAACCTCATGCAGGACAGCCGCAACCGCAAGCTGATCGCGCAGTTCGTGACTGCTCTGTCCAACCTCGCGCAGACGCCCGCCGTGGAGGTCGCTCGCTCCTGACGACGCGCACTCGCACGACTCGGCCCCAGCCTCGTTCATAGTGACGAGGCCGGGGCCGAGCCTTGTGCGCAGCGCGCGGGCGCTGCGTCCCTCCCCGGCTGTGCCCGTGCCGGGGAGAAGGGACGTTACTGTCCGGAGGTGTCCGTGAGCGTCCAGCGCTGTGACTTGGAGGTGTCGGAGCACTGCGAGATGACCGCCTGCGTGGCATCGCGCGTCGTGTCGCCCGGGATCGTCAGGCACAGGCCGGACGCGCGGTTTTCGAGCTGGCCGTTCTCGTTGAGATCCCACATCTGGGATTCCAGAGCCGGGTAGCAGGTCCACATGTGCGCGACCGTGCCCTCCTCGGTGTAACCGCCCACGACGTCGACGCAGCGGTCGCCGATGCGGATGTGCCCGTCGCCCTCGTAGATGACGGTCTGCGCGGCGCTGTTCCCGGAGCAGTTGCTGTTCCACACGGGGGTGCCGTCGGCGCCTGCCGGATCCTGGGAGGTCAGGCACTGGCCGAGGCCGTTGCGCAGCTGGCCGACCATCGTCGCGGGGACCAGGGCCGCATCTTCCGCGTCGGATGCGGCCCCGTTGTCGGACGTGTCCACTGCTGCGGGCGCGAGGGCCGCGCGATCAGCGTAGGTGGCGGGGGAGAAGACCACCATATCCCACGAGGACAGGCGACCCACGTTGAACGTGAGGGTTGTGCGGCCCTGCGCATCCGTGCCCGTCGTGAAGTCGAGGGGCGTCGGGCGGCCGCCGTCGTCGTCCGGGCTGACGGCGAAGATCGAACCGGGGACCTGCTCGCCGTCCTCCAGGTGGTAGGTGACGGTCGTGTTGTCGAAGGGCAGGATCTGCTTGGCGGCGTTACGCCAGTACTCGTCGTTGCCATCGTTGTCGTTGGTGCGCAGGTTGATCAGGTGTAGGGCCGTGCCCGCGTTGGACGTCATGGTGTTCGCCCAGATCGTGTTCGCGGCTCCGTCCGTCGAGGTCGGCAGGCCCACGCCGTTCGTCGAAACCTCGACCTGGCGCTCCTTGCGCGTCAGGTTATCGCCGAAGAGCAGGTTCTCGTAGGCGGTGGAGATGTTGTAGTAGTTCTTCATCCACGCCTGCAGGTCCGCGGACATGGAGCGGCCGGAGCTCACGAAGAACTCGTTGTCGAGCATGCGACCGTAGTCGCCGAGCTCCAGGTGGTGCGCGCCGTTCGCCGCGAACGCCGCGTCCGCGAGCTTGACGGAGTCCGTGTTGAACTCACGGAAGGTGATGCAGTCGATGTTGACGGGCGAGTAATTCTTGTCGGTGGGCACCCAGTAGGTGATCGTGTGGACACCGGGAGTGAGCTCGACGGTCTCCGTCATGTCCTTCCACGTGTAGTAGCTGCCCGTCTTATCGAAGTGAACGTACTTGATGAGCTTCTGCTGCCCGGTCTTACCCATGTCGAGGATCATCTGGTGGTAGGCGGGGTCGTCGTCCTGCCGGGCGTAGCGTGTCGTGAACGTGAACGTACCACCCTGGCCGGCGTCGATGGTGAAGGTGACGGCGGAGCCACCCGCAGAGAGATTGCCCGCGTAGGCGCCGCCAGACGCGGAATCGTCGCCGGAGAGGATCTGGGCGCCGCCGCTGACGCTTGCCTGGTCAGACTCGGCCTCGATACGCGTCCCCTCGTCCGGAGTGACGCCCGGATGGATCGTCTTCTTAGAATCCTTCGGATCGGGCACCGAGGTCGTGGGGTCGTAGTTGTTCGCGTAGGCGGCCACGATCTGCGGCTTATTGCCCGCCTTGTTGCGAGCGCTCTGCAGGTAGGAAGCGACCTGCGCGTTCGTCTCGTTGTGGTCCCACAGTTCGGTGTACATGTAGGCAGCGGAATCTTTGTTGATCTTCTCGCTTCCTGCACCGTCGGGCAGGTTGATGCCCACCTCGCCACCGACGGTCTTGTGCGTGTCGTCAACGAGGGCTGCCAGACCGTCGGTCAGGTCAACGGGATTGCCGGCGGCATCCTTCTTGGAGGTTTGCCCGAGTGTGTCGATGTGCGTGCCGTCGAATGCGAATGCGGTCTTCTGCTTCGTGTATTGCCCGGTGATGTAGGTGCGCCAGTCTTCGTTGTTGACGTTCATCATGAACTGGTGACTCTTGGGCTTGTCCACGCCCTTGGGGGTCGGCACCCACCACTGCTCGCCGAGGTCGCGAACCCAATACGAGCCGTTGTCCTCACGCAGGCGCCATTCGTCTTTGATGGTGCTCGTGTCGTAGTTGTCGTTGGCTGCGTACGCCATCGAGTAGGCGAGTGAGCCCATGTTGGCGTTCTTCGCGTCTTTAATGTAATCGGTGATCGTTTTCTTCGATGCGTAGTTGTCCCGGTACCACAGCGGCCACTCGTTCTCGAGGTCGCCTGTGGCGACGGGCTGCTCGTGGCGGTACTGCCAGTCGTAGTACTGCAGCGCGTTGATGTGGTAGTCCCGGCTGAGCTTGTCGATGTAGTCCTGCGGCTTCTGGAAGAGGAACGCCTCGTAGGTGGTGTGCCCGTCCGTGCCCTCGGGGGCGGTGGGCTTGAAGTGGGAGAGGAAACCCATGCGTGGGAAGCGCGTCCAGCTGGTGGAGGCGTCGATGGCGGTCTCCGCGTGCGTGCCGTCTCCGCCGGTCGCGGTGACGAGGTATCCCTGGTTGTTCTCGTTCGGAGTCGTGTAGGCCCAGGTGGCCTTGCCGTTCGTCACGGTGGCGTCGCCCGAGGCCACCTCGACACCGAGGTGGCTGACGGAGAAGTGGACGGTTCCCCCGGTCGAGGCCTCGGCCGTGATCGTCGCTTGCTTACCCGGCTCGTGCGTGGATTTGTCCGTGTAGGCGCGGGTGACGTGCGCCGTGCCCGTGGCGGTGGCCGGTGTGCTGCTCGGCAGGGGTAGAGCGGTGGCGACGACCGCGGTGCCCAGGACGATGGCGGCGGGGATGGTCAGGGGATGTCGTGTCTCCATGACGTGTGTGTCCTCGAAGTCGTTGACGGGACTGCCCGGTGGGGGAGTCATGCGCGTGAAAATGCGCCCATTCAACGGTAAAGCGATTTTTCAGTAAATTAACCGACAATATGGTCATGCTGAGCGAAAATGTCCCGCAGTGCGGACAAGTAAATTCGTGGATCGGTTGAATTTCTGAGTATTTGCCAGGTGTTGCGCGCTCGTGAGCTGCTGCTTTGGTCGCTGTGTGGGGACGGGGTCTGTCGTTATTTTTCTGAAAGTGTCTAACAGGGTCGCGGTAGGGGAGTATCCTGAAAAGTTGGGTTTTCTGAGTCCGTTTCACTCGCGCTGTTCTCATTGACGAGGCCGGGGCTGGGAAGTGGAGATAGCAGCCTCTCGGAGTGCGAGGGGCCGCAGATGTGGGGTCGTGCCGTAAGCTGATTTGTGCGGTCCGAACATCAGGTTGATAGTGGGCTTGCAGAGATGAAATAGACCAAGTAGGGGTGCAGCTCATGCGCTCTACGCCGGAAATGAGGACACCGTGGCGGCAGTGATCGAGCGAGCCGAGCTGCATAAGACAATCTGGCGCATCGCCAACGACCTGCGCGGCAGCGTGGACGGGTGGGACTTCAAGAGCTACGTCCTCGGATTTCTGTTCTACCGCTTCATCTCGGAGAACCTGACGGACTACGTGAACACCTCCGAGCGTGCGGCGATCCTCGCTGAAGGCGGAACCCCTGAAGAGGCCGCGGCCTTCGATTACGCGACCCTCAGCAACGAGGATGCGGAAGCGGCGCGTGAAGGCATCGTCAAGGAAAAGGGCTTCTTTATTCGTCCCTCTGACCTGTTTGGAAACGTGCGCGCTCAGGCTGCCGGCGACGAGAACCTGAACGAGACCCTCTCCTACGCCTTCCGCTTCATTGAAAACTCGGCGCGGGGCAGCGGCTCCGAGTCGGATCTGCGTGGCCTCTTTGATGACGTGGACGTGAACTCCACGAAGCTCGGGAACACGGTCGCCCAGCGCAACGCGAAGCTCGTGAAGATCATGGACGCCGTCGGCGATCTACCTCTGGAACACGGTGCTGCGCAGATCGACGCCTTCGGTGATGCCTACGAGTACCTGATGACCATGTATGCCTCGAGCGCGGGCAAGTCGGGCGGCGAGTTCTACACGCCCCAGGAGGTCGCCGAGGTCCTCGCGACCCTCGCCCTGGACGGGCGCTCCGATGTCACGCGCGTGTACGACCCTTGCGCGGGTTCGGGGTCCCTGCTCCTGAAGTTCGCGAAGCTTCTCGGGCCGTCGAGTAGCCGCCAGTATTTCGGCCAGGAGATCAACCTGACGACGTACAACCTGTGCCGCATCAACATGTTCCTGCACGACGTCAACTTCTCGAACTTCGACATCGCGCTGGGGGATACCCTTACGGAGCCAGCCCATTGGGATTATCAGCCTTTCGACGCGATCGTCTCGAACCCTCCCTATTCGACGAAGTGGGTTGGCAAGGACGACATCGCTCTCATTAACGATCCGCGCTTTGCGCCGGCGGGCGTGCTGGCCCCCAAGTCCAAGGCGGACCTGGCCTTCACCATGCACATGCTGCACTGGCTGGCCGAGGATGGAACGGCCGCGATCGTCGAGTTCCCGGGCGTCCTGTACCGCGGCGGCGCCGAGGGGAAGATCCGCAAATACCTCGTCGAAAACAACTTCGTGCACGCGGTCATCCAGCTGCCCCCGGACCTGTTCTTTGGGACGACGATCGCGACCTGCATCATCGTGCTGAAGAAGGCGCGTCCCGATCACAGCGTTCTCTTCGTGGACGCGTCCGCCGAGTGCGTGCGTGAGGGAAACAAGAACCGCCTGACGGCGGAGAATCAGCAGCGGATCCTCTCCCTGGTGTCGCAGCGTCAGGCGGTGGATCACGTGGCCGCCCTGGTGTCGATCGACGACATTAAGAGCAATGATTGGAACCTGTCAGTGTCCTCCTACGTCGAGCCCGAGGACACTCGTGAGCAGGTGGACATCGTCGAGCTGAACACTCGGATCGCTGGCATTGTGGAGCGTCAGCGTGAGCTGCGCGCCTCTATCGACGCGATCGTCGCAGAACTGGAGGCTGACCAATGAGCCGCCTCGCCGAGCTGATCGAGGAGCTGTGCCCGGACGGGGTGGAGTATCGAGCCCTTGGTGATGTCGGAGTCTTCGTTCGTGGAGGAGGCCTTCAGAAGGCTAACTTCGTTGAAACAGGCATGCCCTGCGTTCATTACGGGCAAATTCATACACGTTTCGGTATTTCGGTGAGTGAGGCTGTTACTTTCGTATCTGAAGCTCAATTCGCTCGACTGAAGCACGCTGATTATGGCGATCTCTTGATCGCTACGACGAGTGAGGATGACGAAGCTGTTGGGAAAGCTACGGCTTGGCTCGGTGATGGGGAAGTAGCTATTAGTGGCGACATGTTTTATTATCGCCACAATCTCGAGCCAAAATATGTTTCGTATTTCTTTGCGTCGAGTTCGTTTCAAGATCAAAAACGCCCATACCTAACGGGAGCAAAGGTTCGTCGCATCGCCGATAAGGGGCTTTCGCGTATTCAAATTCCTGTTCCTCCGCTGGAAGTGCAGCGAGAGATCGTGAGAATATTGGATCAGTTCACGACGCTGGAAGCGGAGCTGGAAGCGGAGCTGGAAGCCAGGCGGACCCAGTACGAGCACTACCGCAACCACCTGCTCTCGTATGAATCCCTGGCAGCTCGCGGCCAGGTTGAAATGGTGAAGCTTGGGGACATTGCAACAAGAGTAGTAACAGGTGTTACGCCACAGGCGTCAAATTCTCGTTACTATCAGGATGGGTCTAATCCGTGGATACGTACACAAGACGTGAACTTCAATCGAATTAGTGCAGCAAGTGAGTTTGTGACTGATAACGCCATTGATGATCTTCCGCTGAAATGGGTTAAAGCAAATAGTGTTATCGTGGCAATATCTGGGGCATCTGCTGGCCGTTCTGCGATTCTCGGTATTGATGCCGTGACTAATCAGCACTGCTGTAATCTCGAGATTGACTCAAATCGCGCTGATTATCGCTACGTTTATTATTCCCTTGCTGCTCGCTATACCGAGCTTAGGGGCCTTGGTCGAGGCGCGAGAGGGGATCTGAATGTGTCTATCATCAAGTCGTTCGAGATCCCGGTTCCCTCGATGGAGGAACAACGGCGTATCGCCGATTTGCTCGACCACTTCGATGCTCTTGTCAACGACATCTCCTCGGGCCTGCCCGCCGAGATAGCGGCCCGCCGCGCTCAGTACGAGCATTACAGGGATCGCCTGCTGTCCTTCCCCGAGAAAGCTGCCTCCGGGGACGATGCGCCGTAGAAACGTGTTCCCCTCGCGCGTGACTTCAGCTTGCCGTCCACGAGTGGACTATTACGAGGCCCTGTTTTGTCGGGTTTCGCGGTCGTCGTCTGCAGGTGAACTGCTTCGTACCCGTTTCAGCCCTTGCCCTGCGATTATCCTAGTGGCCATAGCGGTGCCAGAGCAATGGGGCAGCATTAGGCAATCAAGCGAGGACAGGATGTTCCTGGTAGTAGCTGCGCATTGCTTCCTGCGTGATAACTGCATTCGAGGGATCGGATGGCTCCAGTCCCTCGCGTGCATTCAGCCAGGGCGATTCAAGGTGCGTCCGTTCACTCAGCTTGGCACCTGTCATGTCGCCCAGTGCAGAACACACGCTATCGATGAGAGCGCGTTCAGCATCGGTGAGAGCAGACGAGTCGCCGGACATCAGTTCGCCCGGACGAATCAGGAACATGCCGCGATGCAGTGCGTAGAGCTCGGGGGCAACGGGTCCACCGCGCCATGCCTCGAAGTCCTCGGGAAAGAGGGAGGACCCGTACTGAGCGAGGTGCTGAGCTTGAGAATAGAAGGCAAGCTTCTGGAGCTTCATTGTTGTCACCGTGCCGGTACGCTCCAGGATGTAAGTCGCGACATCAACGATTGACTGTGCCATGTTCGCTCCCTCCCCTTGATCGCCTCTGGGTCACTATACTCCGAATATGGCTGAAAAACAGCAGGACCGTGTCAGTCGCAAGGCAGCAACCAAAGCTGGTGTGCTCCTGAGTGCTAGCGACGAACTTGACGCTGTATCACTGGCCACCGCTCAGGCTTGGCGAGTGCAACACCTGGAACCGACTGCACGTTGTTTTGAAGCGCTGACACAGTGTGCCAAACACTTTGACGGTGCTGTGGTCTCGTACCGGCTGAAACGCATGACGTCGATCCTCCGTAAACTACAGCGGAGGAACAGTAACTTCGAGCTGGGTGCGCTCGACGATATCGGCGGGTGCCGTCTCATCGTGGGAAGTGTTCGAGAGGTATATGAGGCCGCTCAAATCCTTGACGATCTTCTTGAACATTGGAAAACAAAAGACTACATAGCGGTACCGCAACGTAGCGGTTACCGGAGCTACCATGCGATCTACAAGGTACCCTATGGCGGAATTACGTACCGCATTGAGGTGCAGATCCGTACGCGCCTCCAACATCTATGGGCAACAGGCGTGGAAGCAGTTGGAGAAGTGTACGGACTTGAATACAAGAGTCCGGACGTGCGCGCTTCGCTGGAAGGAGAAGCACAAAAGCGAGACCGATTCCTCATGCTCAGTTCCCATCTATTTGCGCATGAAGAGGAGAGGCCTGGTGTGCCCGATGTGACAGACGACCTGGCTGTAGTGAGACGTGAAGTGGGCGCGATCTGTAACTCAACCCATCTGCTCGACGATCTTCGCGCAGCCCGCAGCGGTATTCTCGTACAGACAGATTCAGATGAAAAAGACGAGTATTTTCTCCTCTGCCTCAGCCGTGAAATCCAGTTCTTTGACGTCGTCGGGTTCCCAGAATTTGAAGCTGCAAATGACGAGTATCAACGCCTCGAGAAGGAAGCGCTTCGGACAGACACTGGAAATGACGTCACCATTGCTGAACCAGAGTTCGACAATGTTGTCCTGGTGAAGGCGGAGAGTGCAGATTCCATCAAGAGCTCGTATCTGAACTACAGCCTCGGTGTCGATGGCTTCATCAGGCAGGTTGAACAGGCTGCTGGTTTGTCGCTTAGCTGACACCGCCGGTTTAGCCTGGACGCAGATGACGGTGGGTGACGTTAGCATCGGATCAACGTCACTGAGATGGGAGGGAAGCCTCCCGGATGCCAGCCCCGGCCTCGTGAATGAGACCCGTAGAGAAAGGAACGCGAGTGTCCACCGACGCACCTCGCCCCCGCATCGAACCCGTCGTCGTCTCCGACGAATTCACGGTTGTCGGCCTCTACCACCCGACCCGCGACCAGGAGCAGGACTACCAGAGCGAGGCCGCCCTTGAGGACGACCTCATCAAACAGCTGTGCGCCCAAGCCTACGAATACGCGGACATCCACGACCGCGACGGCCTCGAAGCGAACCTACGCGTCCAGCTCGAGGCCCTCAACGACTACCGCTTCAGTGACCGGGAATGGAAGGACTTCTACCGTCACTCGATCGTCGATGTTCCTTCCGCCGCTGGGAATCCCGTCGTCGCCAAAGCTCGCCGCATCCAGGAGGACCACGTGCAGGTCCTCACCCGCGACGACGGCACCACCAAAAACATCAGCCTCATCGACAAGACCAACATTCACCGCAACAAGGTGCAGGTGATCCGCCAATACGCCATCGACACGGGCGCGCGCTCCAACCGCTACGACGTCACCATCCTCGTCAACGGCCTGCCCCTGGTCCACATCGAACTCAAGCGGCGCGGTGAAGAACTGCGCCAAGCCTTCAACCAGATCGACCGCTACCAGCGCGACTCCTTCCACGCCGGCGCCGGCGACGGACTCTTCGGATACGTGCAGATCTTCGTCATCTCCAACGGCGCACACACCAAGTACTACTCCAACACCGTGCGCCTCCAGCACATCACCGACAACCAGGGCACGCGCCCGCAGGTGGCCGCCGCCAACGCGCGATCCTACGAATTCACCATGTGGTGGACTGACGCCGCCAACAACCAGATCCCCGACCTCACCGACTTCGCCGCCACATTCCTGGCCAAACGCACAATCCTCTCCATCCTCACGCGCTACTGCGTGCTCAACACCCGCGATGAACTCCTCGTGATGCGCCCCTACCAGATCGCCGCAACCGAAGCGATCCTCCAGCGCATCAAGACCTCCAGCATGAACAACCAGACGGGCACGGTCGCCGCCGGCGGATACATCTGGCACACCACCGGCTCCGGAAAGACCCTCACGTCCTTCAAGACCGCCAAGCTCGCCGCAGGCATGGAGGGGGTCGACAAGGTCCTCTTCGTCGTCGACCGCAAGGACCTCGACCACCAGACCATCCAGGAATACAACAAGTACGCCGAGGGAACCGTCTCCGCCAACCAATCCACACGCCAGCTCGCCAACCAGATCAACGACCCGTCCACGCCGATCATCGTCACCACCATCCAAAAGCTCGCGACCTTCGTCAAGAGCCACCGCGGGCACGCCATCTACTCCGGGCACGTCGTCCTCGTCTTCGACGAATGTCACCGCAGCCAGTTCGGCGATATGCACACCGACATAACGCGAGCCTTCCGCAACTACCACCTCTTCGGCTTCACCGGAACGCCCATCTTTGCGGAAAATGCCTCCAGCTCCGGCAAAGCAAACCTACGGACGACCGAGCAGGCCTTCGGCGACCAGCTGCACTCCTACACGATCGTCGACGCCATCCGGGACAAGACCGTCCTGCCGTTCCGTGTCGACTACCTCAACTCGTTCCGCGTGCGAGACGGCATCGACAACCACGACGTCGAAGGCATCGATACCGACAGCGCCTACATGAACCCGCAGCGCATCTCGGCCGTGGTCTCCTACATCCTTGAACACTTCGACCAAAAGACGAAGAGGCACGCCTCCTTCCAGTACAAGGAACGGCGCGTCAACGGTTTCAACTCCCTGTTCGCCACCTCCTCCATCAAGGCCGCCCGCGCTTACTACCAGGAGTTCAAGCGCCAACAGGCCGATCTGCCGGAGGCGCGTAGGCTCAGCGTCGGAATCATCTACTCATATGCGCCAAATGCCGAGGCTCCGGGCACCGGTCTACTCTCCGAAGAATCCATGGACCCCTCGGCCCTCTCCCAGGACGACCGCGACTTCCTCGACGAGGCGATCGCCGACTACAACCAGCAGTTCGGAGCCAGCTTCGGCACCGATGCCTCGGGATTCGAGGGATACTACACGAGCCTGTCAACGGCTCTCGCTGAACGACGCATCGACCTGGTCATCGTCGTTGACATGTTCCTCACCGGTTTCGACTCCAAGTCCCTCAACACCCTGTGGGTCGATAAGAACCTGCGCGCCCACGGCCTCATCCAAGCCTTCTCGCGCACGAACCGAATCCTCAACTCCGTTAAGACTTTCGGAAACATCGTCTGCTTCCGCAACCTTGAAGAGGCCACGAACGACGCGATCGCCCTCTTCGGCAACAAAGAGGCGCGCGGCCAGGTCCTCCTGCGCCCATACGGCGAGTACCTGTCCACCTACCTCGAGACCATCGAGCAGCTACGCGTCGACTTCCCGCTGCCCATCGGATCGATCGCATCCGAAAAGGAACAGAAGCGCTTCATCGACCTTATGGGGCAGGTCCTGCGCCTGCGCAACATCCTCACCTCCTTCGACGACTTCGAAGGTGACGACATGATCGCCCCGCGCGAGCTTGAAGACTACAGGAGCGTATACCTGGACCTTTATCACGAGGCGCGCGAGCGCTCGAAGGTGGAAAAGGAACCGATCGCGGACGACCTTGTCTTCGAAATGGAGCTCGTTAAGCAGGTCGATATCAATGTCGACTATATCCTCATGCTCGTCGAGCACCATCGGGGCGAGCGTGGCGACGGCGACGACCGCGAAATCCCCGTCGAAATCACGCGCGCCCTCGCTGCTTCACCCGCCCTGCGCGGCAAACGCGACCTCATCGAAGAGTTCTACCGCCGAGTGTCCCTCAACGGGGACGTTCCCACAGAGTTCGAGTCCTTCATCGCCGCCAAGCGCGACAGTGAGCTCGACGCAATCATCGAGGCCGAACGCCTCGGTGAGGGCGCGCGGGACTTCGCGTACGACTCCCTGCGCGAGGGCTACGTCCCCGACGAAGGCACCGGCCTGTCCTCAATCCTTCCCCCGGCCCGCCGCTTCGGTGGCGGTGGCAGCCGCGAAGCCATCCGCACGCGTGTCCTGAACGCCCTGCGGACCTGGGTCGAACGATTCTCGGGACTCGGGGGACTGTGACGACACGGCCCCGGCCTCGTAATGTCGAGGTCGGGGCCAGTTTTCGCTTGTTGTCTAGCGGCAGGGGAGTAGCTGAAGCCGCTCCTGAGGAAACGGACTACTGCTTGTCGGTGTCGGTGTCGGTGTCGGTGTCGGTGTCGGTGTCTGCTTCCGCGCTCGCAGGGGCACTCGTCGGGGCGTCCGACTCCTCTTCGGGATCGCTGGGGTTCTCGCTGTCGACAGGCTCAACGGTGCTGGCAAGGGCGCTCGACACGGCAGTATTTTGAGGGCCTGCTGAGCGGATCGTCTCGCGGATCCCCCATGCGGAGAAGGCAGCGAACAAGTGGAAGGGCATCAATGAAGTCACGAGCCACCAGTCGGACCCACTGCCGGCTATTCCCGCCACCAGCCGTCCCAGCCACCACAGGATTGGTACGTCGGTGAGGACAGTACCCGCGATCACGACAGCCTTCCACGACCCGGTGCGGACGAGAAAATCTCGCGAGATAGATGCCAACACCTGGAAGAAGGTGAAGACGCCTGTGAAACCGAAGGCGTAGACGAGACCGAGGTCAGTTGTATAGGTGAGTACGAGCCCGACCAGGAAAACAACGTGGAGCACCAGGTAACGGACGATGAACGTTACAATCCCTCGCGGGTCTCGCGTATCTGTCATGCCCACATCCTATCGGGGTTTCAGGCGTGAGAAACGGCCCGGCCTCGTTTATATTGACGAGGCCGGGGCCGAGTTGTGTGTCCTGCCTGGCGGCAGGGGAGAGCAAGCTCAGAGGGTGGAGACGAACTCCGCGAGTCGCTTAGCGTGCTCGCGCGAACGCTGCACCATGTCGGCGCGCGCAGCCTCATCCGTGCGATTCGCGTACGACACTCCGTACAGGGGCAGGCTTCCCGCAAACTCCATGCACGTCAGCGCACACGTCGCCTTCACGGGCGTCAGCAAGTCGTTGAAATCGACGGAATCTGGCGCGTAGTAAGCCTGAGAAGCCCCCGTCGTCACCGACACGACCAGCTTCTTACCGTGCAGAGCCGTACCCGAAGACCCGTGGCTGAAACCGCGAACAAATACGTCCTCCATCCACTTCTGCAGCAGCGCCGGCCAGCCGTACCACCACAGCGGATACTGCAACACAATGACGTCCGCGGCGCGCAGCTTTTCCTGCTCCGCCTCAACATCGAACGTGTACTCCGGATAGAGGTCATCGAGATGATCGATCTCGGCACCAGGAAGCAGGACCGCAAGCTCCTCCAGGATCGTCTTATTCGCAACCGAATCATCGCCGGTGCGCGGGTGTCCCGACACAACCAGCACGTTGGACATCGCATTTCCTTTCGTTGATGCGAGGAGTCTACGCCTGCCCGTGGGCCCGTGAACAGGGCCTGGATACCCGTTTCGCGCGGGGTGAAGCCCCGTCACCGAAGAGAAAATGACGCAGTACTACAGTAGAAGCATGGCCAACACCGACTCCCAGCCACTCACCCTGCGCCGCATCCTCCTCGTCGTTGCAACGGGCGTCGGTGCGGGCTTCCTCTCCGGACTCTTCGGGGTGGGAGGCGGCCTCGTCATCGTGCCCGCCCTGATGGCCGTCCTGGGCATGGATCAGCGCCGCGCCTCAGCCACGTCGCTTGCCGCCATCATCGTCACCGCCGCCGTCGGCTCGGGCACCTACGCCCTGCACGGCGAGGTCTCCTGGGCGGGCGCCGCCCTCCTCGTCGTCGGCGCGCTCGCCGGCTCCCAGATCGGCGTGTGGCTCCTGCGCCGCCTCCCTGCGCCCGCGCTGCCCTGGATCCTCATCGGCTTCACCGTCTTCGTTATCGTCTCCCAATACCTGCACGTCCCCACGCGTCAGGGGACCGTCTCGCTGACCCCGGCCTCGTGCGCCCTCATGATCCTGGTGGGCCTGTGCGCCGGCATCCTCTCCGGCCTGGTCGGTGTGGGCGGCGGATCCGTCATCGTGCCCGGCATGGAACTCGCCGTCGGCGCGGGAGACCTCATCGCGCGTGGCACCTCCCTCCTCGTCATGATTCCCACCGGCATCGCCGGTACCGTCACCAACCTGCGCCACCGCATGGTCGACCTGCGCGTCGGCCTCATCGTCGGCGCATCCGCGGCTGCCACGGCCCCTGCCGGGCGCCTCGTCGCCACGCTCGTGTCCCCGAGTGTCGGCGCGATCCTCTTCAACATCTTCCTGCTCTCCATCATCGCCTCGACGATTCTGAAGATGCGTAGGAAGGCGCGCGCCCAGGGCTAAATGATTCCGTGTGGAATGGCGGGTTAACGTGCGAGTCTCCCCGTGTGATCAGGGAAGGCGTCTGCTGAAGCAGCAACTACCGTGGTCGCCTAGAAATTTCGCACGTAATTTCATTGGGTCAGTTTTAGAGTGCTACTTTTTTCCTTGAAATGCCAACGATGTGCATTCAAAACTTGAAGGATAGATTGGGGAATTACGTGCGACATTGTTGGGGAACCGTGTTGATGGCCTCGCTCAGACACAACCGGCACCGGCCTCGCTCAGACGCAAACGGCCCCGGCCTCGTGGAAACGAGACCGGGGCCAAACACTAAGCCGCGCTAGCGCGACGGGCGGATCACTCGTCGGCGGCGCTGGGGTGCGTCATGTCGGCGGGAACGACCCACGCGTCGAACTCCTCGGCCGTCAGGAAGCCGAGCTCGAGGGCGGACTCGCGCAGTGACAGGCCCTTGTGATGCGCGTTCTTCGCGATCTTCGAGGCCTTGTCGTAGCCGATGTGGCGGTTCAGTGCCGTCACCTGCATGAGGTTGATGTCCAGGTTGTGCTGGATCTTCTCGTAGTTGGGCTCGATGCCGTACGCGCAGTGCGTATCGAAGGACACGCAGGCGTCACCCAGCAGGCGGATGGACTCCAGGACGTTCCAGGCCATGACGGGCTTGAAGACGTTGAGCTGGAAGTTGCCCTGCGAGCCGGCGAAGCCGACCGTCGCGTCGTTGCCGAACACCTGGGTGGCGACCATGGTCATGGCCTCGCACTGGGTCGGGTTGACCTTGCCCGGCATGATGGACGAGCCCGGCTCGTTCTCGGGGATGATCAGCTCGCCGATGCCGTTACGCGGGCCGGAGGCGTACCAGCGCACGTCGTTCGCGATCTTCATGAGGGCGTCGGCCAGGACGCGCAGCGCACCCGAGACCAGCACCAGCGCATCGTGCGCGCCCAGGGCGGCGAACAGGTTGTCGGCCTGCTTGAACTCGATGCCGGTCTCCTCGGAGATCTTCTTGGCGGTGAGCTCGCCGAACTTCGGGTGAGCGTTCAGGCCGGTGCCCACGGCGGTGCCGCCGATGGCCAGCTCGCGCGCACGGGTGTCCGCGTACTCGATGCCGTCGAGGGCGAAGTCGATCTGAGCAACCCAGCCGGAAATAACCTGGCCCAGGCGGATCGGGGTCGCGTCCTGCAGGTGGGTGCGGCCCACCATGATGACGTCCTCGAACTCCTTGGCCTTCTTGTCCAGGGTGTCACGCAGCTGGCGCACGCGCGGGTACATGTCGTGCAGCTCGGAGACGACCGCGATGTGCATGGCGGTGGGGAACGTGTCGTTCGAGGACTGGCCGCGGTTCACATGGTCGTTGGGGTGCACGGGGGACTTGGTGCCCATGGTGCCGCCCGCGAGCTCGATGGCGCGGTTGGAGATGACCTCGTTGGCGTTCATGTTCGACTGGGTGCCCGAACCGGTCTGGAAGACGACCAGCGGGAAGTTGTCGTCGAGCTTGCCGGAGATGACCTCGTCGCCAGCCTGCGCGATGTAGCCGGCGATATCGGCGGGCAGCTCGCCCAGCTCGGCGTTGGCCAGGGCCGCGGACTTCTTCAGGATGCCGAGGGCGCGCACCATCGGGCGGCCCCACACGAAGGTGTTGCGTCCAATGTCGAAGTTGTGCAGCGAACGCTCGGTCTGAGCGCCCCAGTAGCGGTTCGCGGGGACCTCAACGGCGCCCATCGAGTCGGTTTCGGTACGGGTTTCTTGTGCCACAGGTGGCTCCTTCGCGTAGGGCTTACGTACCCTTCTAGGATAGCGCCGCGCGCGCTGTGAGGCGTGGGGCACTCGTCCTAGTCACGTCCTAATCGCGCGCGCGGGCCTCGAGATTAGCCCGGTGCAGGAGCCACCAGGCGCACGCGCACGACAGCGCGACCAGCGTGAGCGCCAGCAGGAAGGGGGACAGGGGCATCCATCCGTACAGAGCCGTGGCGCTCACGGGGGCCACGATCCACGTGATCGCGCCGGTCGCGTTGATGACGCCGGCGATGCCTCCCTGCTCGCGCGCGCTCACCGCCAGGGACGCGCCCGCCGAGTAGCCGGGGGAGGCCATGCCCGAGGCGACGCCCATCGCGAACGTCGAGGCCGCCAGCGCCCACAGCGACGGTGCGATCGTCAGGCACGCGAGGGCCACGAGGGCGAGCGTCATGCCGGCGCGCAGCAGCGTGCGCGGACTCCACCCCAGGCGCGGCACGACGATCAGCTGCATGAGCATGGCTCCGGCGGCGTTGGCCAGCAGCATGAGGGCGGTGACGGAAACGGCGGGCGCGGGATCGAGTCCGCCGCGGTCCTGGACGAGGAAACCCATCGTGATCTGAACGACGCCGTTCGCGAAGTAGATGCCGAAGACCGAGGCGATCCACGGGGCGATACGCTGGTCGGTCCACCGCACGCGCGGGGGCAGTTCGGCGGTGGCCGTCGCCACGCTCGCTTTATTGTTCGCCGGTTCAGTCGACGAGGCCGGGGCCGCCTTCTCGGGGGCCGTATCCTCAGCGCTCAGGCGGGGCAGGCGCCTCCTCGGGCGCGTCGATGCTCCGTCGCGCGGCAGCCAGATCAGGGCGATGGCCAGGGCAATGAGGACGAAGATCGGGGTGGCGTGCACGGGGCCGAAGATCCACCAGGCTCCCAGCGCCGAGGAGACGAGGGAGCCGACCATGACGGACAGGTTGATCGCGCCGGAGAACGCGGATGTGCCGCGCACGCGCGAGGCCTCGTCGGGGGTCACCTCTGCGACGAGGGCCTGGCCCGTCGGCGGGATCGCCGCGACGGCCGCGCCGAAGAAGGGGCCGCGCGCCGCCATGATGGCGCCCGCCGCGAGGAACGCGCCGATGTAACCGGCTGCTCGCGCCCACACGGCCGCCGAAAAGAGCGTGCCCGCCGTGAGTGCCAAGAACAGCGCTAACAGGATGACGCGCCTGCGCCCCCAGGCGATCGAGCGGCGCCCCCAGAACTGGCTGAGCGCCGTCACAGCGGCGGCCGCCAAGGACACGGCCGCACCCACGATCCACTCGGGCAGGTTCAGGGCACGCGACAGGGGAGCGATCGACACGTTGAGCATGTTCTGCGCCGTGTACGTAAACAGCGCGATCGCTACGAGCGCGCGCAGCGTCGGATTCGTCAGCAAAGGTGATGAGGGCACAGTGCATCCTACGACGAAGGCCCCGCGCGATG
>PPYE01585783.1_pt1 | contig 22302 bp, 17 predicted proteins | sample 1559881 | NCBI WGS metagenome assembly PPYE01 (sample SAMN08240022, study PRJNA423297) | Human gut metagenome, whole genome shotgun sequencing project.
AAACCGGATCTTTATGATCCGATCGAGGAAGACGTAAAAGCATATCTGCGCGGAGAATGAGAAAGGAAGGAAAGAGATGAACTTAAAAGCATTGGCTTATCAGCTTAGAAGAGATACCATCGACATCATCTGTGCCGGAAAGGCAGGACATATCGGAGGAGATATGAGCGTCATGGAGATCCTGGTGGAATTGTATTTTGATCAGATGAAGATCGATGCCAAAAACCCGGAAGATTCGAATCGAGATCTGTTTGTACTCAGCAAAGGTCACTCGATGGAGGCATATTATGCGGTACTGGCAGAAAAAGGGTTTCTGGATAAAGAAGATATTTTAAAAAACTTCAGTAAATTTGGTTCGAAATATATCGGACATCCAAATAATAAACTGCCGGGTATTGAGATGAATTCCGGTTCTTTAGGACATGGACTTCCAGTCTGCGTAGGAATGGCAAAAGCGGCGAAAATGGATCAGAAAGACCGTCGTGTTTACGTGGTGATGGGAGATGGAGAGCTGGCAGAAGGTTCGGTCTGGGAAGGCGCCATGGCAGCACACCAGTATAAGCTGGATAATCTGTGCGCGGTAGTAGACAGAAACCGTCTGCAGATTTCCGGAAATACAGAAGATGTGATGGGACACGATGATCTGCATGAGCGGTTCCGAAGCTTTGGATGGCATGTGATCGATGTAAAAGATGGAAATGATATCGATGAACTGCATGCTGCATTTGAAGAAGCAAAGTGCGTAAAAGAAAAACCGACTGTATTGATCGCAAATACAGTAAAAGGAAAAGGTTCTTCTGTCATGGAAAATAAGGCAAACTGGCATCATAAAGTTCCGACACCGGAAGAGTATGAGACAATTATGAAAGATTTAAAAACTGCAGAGGAGGCGTTGTCATAATGGGAAAAACAGCAAATAAACAGATGATCTGTGAAGTATTGATGGAAGCTGCAAAAGAAGATCACGATATTGTCGCACTCTGCAGTGATTCCAGAGGGAGCGGATCTTTTACACCGTTTGCAGACACCTATCCGGAGCAGTTTGTAGAAACAGGGATCGCAGAGCAGAATCTGGTCAGCATTGCAGCCGGACTGGCAAAATGTGGAAAGAAATCTTATGCGGTTTCTCCGGCATGCTTTCTTTCGACAAGAAGTTATGAGCAGTGTAAGGTGGATGTGGCATACTCCAACACCAATGTAAAACTGATCGGAATCAGCGGAGGGATCAGCTATGGGGCTCTGGGAATGAGTCATCATTCTGCGCAGGATATCGCGGCAATGAGCGCCATTCCGAATATGCGGGTTTATATCCCAAGTGATCATCTTCAGACAAGAGAACTGACAAAAGCGCTGTTAAAAGATGAAAAACCTGCATATATCCGTGTGGGAAGAAATGCCGTTGATCCTGTTTATGAAGAAGAAAACGTAGCATTTGAAATGGATCACGCCACTGTTGTGACAGAAGGAAATCCGAGTGGAAATGACGTAGCGATCATTGCATGCGGCGAGATGGTAAAACCGGCGAAAGATGCAGCTGAGATGTTGAAAGCAGAAGGAATTTCAGCGTCTGTTCTGGATATGTACTGCATCAAACCGTTGGATGAGGAAGCAATCGTGTGTATGGCGGGAAATGCAAAAGCAGTCCTTACCGTAGAAGAACATGCACCATTTGGCGGACTTGGTTCTATGGTGGCACAGGTGACAGGCAGAGAATGCCCGAAGAAAGTGGTAAATATGGCGCTGCCGGATGCACCGGTCATCACAGGAACTTCAAAAGAAGTATTTGATCACTATGGCCTGAATGCAGAAGGTATTGCGAACAAGGCAAAAGAAATCCTGAAATAGGGGACAGGAGAGAAAGACATGGCAGAGAGCTATATTATCAGTATTGATCAGAGTACGCAGGGGACGAAAGCGCTGCTTTTTGATCGGGACGGCATGCTGCTTCAGAGAAAAGATCTCCCGCATAAGCAGATCATCAATGAAAAAGGATGGGTTTCTCACGATCCGGAAGAAATTTACCAGAATACTGTACAGGTGGTGAAAAATCTGGTAGAGGAGTCCGGGATTTCAAAGGAGAGCGTCAAAGGAATCGGAATCAGCAATCAGAGAGAAACGTCTCTGATATGGGAGAAAAAAACCGGAAAAGCGCTGGCAAATGCAGTGGTCTGGCAATGTGCAAGGGCAGCTGAAATCTGCCGCCGTGTGGAGCAGACCGGAGCAGCAGAGATGATCCGCCAGAAGACCGGGCTTGCGCTTTCCCCATATTTTCCGGCTTCGAAACTGACATGGCTGAAAGAAAATGTAGAAGGTGCAAAAGAGCTGGCAAAGAAACATGCGCTGTGTTTTGGAACAATCGATACCTGGCTTGTATACCGGATGACACATGGAATGTCTTATAAAACGGATTACTCCAACGCATCCCGCACGCAGTTGTTTGATATTTTTGAGCAGAAATGGGATGAAGAAATCTGTCAGTTATTTGGAGACAGGGATGTCTGGAAAAAGGAATGATCAAGTCCACATATGGAACAGGATCTTCCATTATGATGAATATCGGAGAAACTCCGGTATTGAGTACCCATGGAGTGGTAACCTCTCTTGCATGGGGAATGCAGGGGAAAGTCAGTTATGTGCTGGAGGGAAATATCAATTATACAGGAGCAGTGATCTCATGGCTGAAAGATGATATGGAGCTGATTCAGTCACCATCAGAAACAGAAGGGCTCTGTCGGGTAGCAGAATCAGATGACAGTTTGTATTTTGTTCCGGCATTTACAGGGCTTGGAGCGCCATATTGGAACAGTGAGGCAAAAGGAGCGCTGACAGGAATTACAAGAACCACCAGAAAGGCAGAAATGGTGCGTGCAGGAGTAGAGTGTATTGCATATCAGATCGCAGATGTGGTCAATGCCATGAGCCAGGATGCGAAGACGGAGATCCAGGAGCTGCGTGTGGATGGAGGACCCACAAGAAATTCATATCTGATGCAGTTTCAGAGTGATATTTTGGATCGGAAAGTTTTGGTGCCGGATGCGGAAGAACTCTCCGGGATTGGAGCTGCTTATGCAGCCGGAAGAGGACTGGGGTTGTATGGAGATGAAGTGTTTACGCGTCTGAAACGTCAGGAATATGCGCCGAAGATGTGTGAAGACACGAGAACTCGAAAGTACAATGGATGGAAAGATGCTGTAGGCCATGTATTAAAATAAATGTCTGCGGACTTCCAAAGGAGTACACCGTATCACTGAAAAGTGGTGATGTGAATGCATACTGCATTATGGAATGGAAATCCAAATAATCAAATAGCTATAGAAAAAAGAAACTCCGGTGTCGAATCACAGATAATCGGAGCTTTTTTCTGTGCTTATTCCCGGGAAGGAATTGTTTTTTTGATTTTGGTATCGTATAATAGCATAGAAATGTAGTGATTTAAAGGAGTGAAGCATATGGAAAAAGACATGACCGTAGGGAATCCGACGAAGATGATTCTTGATTTTACAGTTCCTCTTTTTATAGGGAATGTATTTCAACAACTATACAACATGGCAGATACGATCATTGTCGGGAAATTTGTCGGAGCAAATGCACTGGCAGCGGTAGGCTCTACGGGAACGATCATGTTTTTGATCATTGGATTTCTGCAGGGGATGACGGCTGGATTTACTGTGCCTACGGCCCAGAAATTTGGAGCAGGTGATATGAAATCAGTGAGAAAAACGGTTGGTTCTGCTGCAATTTTGTCGTTCATCGTGTCAGCGATCATGACGGTGATCAGTATGTGCGGAATGAAATGGCTTTTGCATTTTATGAATACGCCGGATAATATTTTTGATGACGCATATCGGTACATTATGGTCATTTGTGCGGGAATTTTTGCACAGGTATTATACAACTTGCTGGCCAGCATCCTGCGAGCTCTGGGAAACAGCAAGACGCCGCTTTACTTTTTGATTCTTGCCGCAGTGTTAAATATTGTGCTGGATTTGGTGTTTATTATCGTATTTCACATGGGAGCAGCCGGAGCCGCTTATGCAACGGTGATTTCTCAGGGGATTTCAGGAGTGTTGTGTCTGGTTTATATCATTCGGCGAGTGCCGCTTTTGAAGCTTACAAAAGATGATTGGAAGTTGGATGCAACGCTGGTGAAGATTCAGTTTGGAATTGGATTTCCGATGGCATTTCAGTATTCTATTACAGCGGTTGGCGCAATGATGATGCAGTCTGCTTTGAATATTCTGGGATCTGTGGCGATTGCAGGATTTACAGCGGCCAGCAAGATCGAACAGCTGGTGACACAGGTATATGTGGCGTTGGGTACCACGATGGCGACGTATTGTGCACAGAATATGGGGGCAGGAAAGATTCTTAGAATCCGACAGGGATTTCGAAGTGCAACATGGATGGGATTTGCATATGCAGTTGTGGCAGGAATATTTGTAATGTTTGCAGGGAAATATCTGACACCATTGTTCCTGTCAGAAAATCTGAGTCAGATTATGGATTATGTAGACATCTATCTAAAGTGCGTGGGACTGTTCTTTATTCCACTGACATTGGTCAATGTGTACCGAAACGGAATACAGGGAATGGGATTTGGAGTTCTGCCAATGATGGCAGGTGTTGCAGAGTTGATTGGAAGAGGTGTGGTTGCGATCAAGGCTGCACAGTATAAGAGTTATGTGGGAGTCTGTATGGCAAGCCCGGCAGCGTGGGTTTTGGCAGGAGGATTGCTGCTTGTGATGTATTTTTGCATTATGAAAAAATATCCGAGAGATTTTGCAAGTCAGGAATGACTTGTGAAATCTCTTGTTTTGTATGATGATAAATATGAAAAAACCTCAGAAACTTTCATTTCTGAGGTTTTCTTAGAGGCGCAGACCGGATTTGAACCGGTGAATCAGGGTGTTGCAGACCCACGCCTTACCACTTGGCTACTGCGCCTTATTTGATTGATAGTCCGAAGACTAATGACTCCAACGGGAATCGAACCCGTGTTACCGCCGTGAAAGGGCGATGTCTTAACCGCTTGACCATGGAGCCTTGCTGTATCACTGCTTCAGTGATGACCGAGTTATATATTAGCATAGCTCCATAAGAATTGCAAGCCTTTTTTTGAAAAAAATAAAAAAATTTTTGTATTTCCTTTCTAATTTATTTTATGCCAGGATTTTTAAAATATGACAGGTAATAAATGACCAGAAGATCGGTCATTTGTCCGTAGCTCTGAACGCCCTGTGTTTGTCCATTTGCCTTGAGATAAGTGTCGTTCATCAGATTGGCAGCTTCTGCGATACGTCCGTCATATTGAGCCCAGAAAACATCATCTGCTTTCAGATCCGGTTCGGCAGAAGGATCCAGAGTGTTTCTGACTTCCTGCCAGATATCAGGGTCTGCACGGTAAAGAGCACCCATGACATATTCCCATGCACACAAGGTTCCGCTGTATTGAAATTCTGCCAGAGCGGATGCTCTGCAAGACAGAAAAGAAATAAAATTGGCTTCTTCTTCCTGCATAAATCCACGCAGATGAGAAAGTTCGTGACACATCGTGAAGGGCAGGTCATAAGCAGGCATATCCTGATTATAATTCGCCTCGATCGTAAAAGGCGAATATATCCCCATCAGTTTCTGCCGGGATAAAATTTCAGAGACGAGAACCGGCTTTGGAGCGGGATAATAGCCCTGAAGGCTAGGGTATGTTCTTCCGAGGCTCTGCATGGAGCGTACTGCTTCTTTTTGTATATCATCAGGCAGGAGCAATTCTTTCTGATCGGATCGTTGTACCTGAGCGCTCAGGCGATTTACTTCTTCTGTCAGCCATTGGCAGGTTGCTGTTAATTCTTCTACAGAATAAGGCCGGACTTTAAGACCGGCTGTGTCGGCAAAGGACTCTTTTTGATAGTTGATGCCGCAATTGATCACAAAAAGAAAGAATAGAATGCATGCACCGAGAAATAGTGCAGAAATCCATTGAAGAACTGCAGTTTTTCGGTTTTTACGGGCAGAGGCAAGGGCATGTATTCCGGTACCAATGATCAGTAGGCTCATAACATACAGACTCAATTCTACAAAGGAAAAAGAAACCATACTGGACAGTCTGCCGATGACAGATACAAATATTGGATAAATATGAGTGGAATACCACTGTGCAAATGTTGGGTGGAATCTGGCGGCAACCATGAAAATACTGCTTATTGACAGAAAAAAGATTCCACTGAGTATATAGTTGTTTGCGTTGCTTGGTTTTCTTTTGTTTTTCATATTCGGTAGTCTGACTCCTATCGTTTTATCTTGTTTTTAGTATATCATTTTCAACAGAAATTTTCTAATGAAAGAAAAATTACAGTTTGTTTTGGAAGAAGGCACAGTCTTTCATGTGAAATTGTGATTTTTCATCTATCCAAAGCTGTTTTCGGAAGGTATAATAATAAAATATCGCATTTTGAAAAACAGAGAGGGGGTTCCTATGAAGATACTACCGAAAATAAAAAAGATTCAGTGCAGATGTAATGCGTTTATTACGAGACAGTTGAGAAAAGTCAGTATTTTTCAGAGACTGAATATTTCATTTCTTGTTTTGCTTCTTGGGACAGCAGTTTTTTTGACATTTTTCAGTTTTTCGAAATACTCTGCAGAGATTATTTTCAATCTGGAGAGATATGCGTCTATGTCTGTTCAGAATATTCAGTTAAAAGTACAGGATATTATGCAGGAGTATGAGGAGATTGCAGTTCAGTTTTATGAGGATGAAGAAGTACTGCGTGCAGTTGCAGAAAATGTAACGGGGGTGGAAGGTTCCGATGTGTTCCGACAGAATCGCCATATAGTAGAGAGTAAACTATATCACATGGGACATGGAAAGAAATACATCAAGAGTATCCAGATGGTATCTGCTGGAAAGCAGTACCATATGGCGGAAGAAAATGGATACCAACGGGGCGGAACCATTAGAAATCTGGATGAATTTTATCAAAGCAATTTTTATCAGGAGGCAAAGGCACGTCATGGCTATCCGGTGTGGATTGAAGATGCAGGGCAGAATTATACCTTTTATGAGAGTGAGCAGAGTGTTTATGGACTGGCAGACATTATCACGTTGTCTGTTGCAATCTATCAGCCGGAGACAAGAGCTCTTTTAGGTGTTCTGACTATGAATGTAGATATCAAGGCATTTACGGAAGCAGCAAGAGGATATGAAGCCTACCAGGACAGCAATTTGTTTTTGATTGGAGAAAATGGTGTGATTACTGCATTTAATCCGAATATTGCTTTTCCGTCTTTTCCATCCGATCGTGGATTGTTTGAAAGCATGCAAAAGAACAAAAAACAAGTGATACGTACGAAGTTTGATGGAGAAGATGTCTTGTTTGCTTATGAAAATATACCGGGGACAAAGATGTTTTCTGTTTATATAGCAGATATGAAAATCCTGTTGGAGCGAACCGGACATACAAGGAATTTATCTATTCTGGTACTGTTTGGAATTGTGATCGGTTGTTTTGCCATTTCTTATTATGTGACCAAAAGTATTTCAGAACCAGTACGCCGGCTTGTGAAGGTTATGGGAAAAGCTGGAGATGGAAAATGGACAGTGCGTTATCAGAACAGTGGAAATGATGAGATTACAGTATTGGGGGAACGATTCAACGAGATGGCGGATAAGACCAATCAGTTGATCGAGCAGGTGTATCTTTCTGAAATTCGCCGGCAGAAGCTGCAGTTGAGCTGGAAGAACGCTCAGTTGGATGCGATGTTGATGCAGATCAATCCGCATTTTCTCTATAACACACTGGATATCATACGCTGGGAGGCAATGTATGAAGCCAATGGAGAAAGCAAGGTGACTCGCATGATCGAACAGTTTAGTAAATTGTGCAGGATGGGGATGAAAGCCGGAGGAAATACCATTTCATTAAAGGAAAGCTTGGAACATGCGCAGGTATATCTGGAGGTAATCAATTTCAGACATCAGGAAAAAATCCGTTTTCTGACAGATGTGGGTGAAACAGCAGAAAAATGTTATGTCCCACAGTTTATGCTGCAGCCGATTCTGGAGAATGCGGTTGTTCATGGATTTCACGATGCAAGCAAAGGGTATGCGGTTCAGATTTCTGCTCACGTGCAGGGAGAGGTACTTCATATTCAGGTGAAGGACAATGGAACAGGTATGACAAAAGAAAATCTGGAAAAGCTTCAGAACTATATTCAAGGGGAAGCAGATCCGGAAAAAAGTATTGGTATTGTAAATGTGAATCAGAGAATCCGTCTGTTTTATGGAGAAGAGTATGGAATTCAGATCAGGAGTCGAAAACAGATGGGTACAGAGGTAGAGATCATTCTACCAGTAAAGATGCAGTCTGAAAATATGAAAAAGCTTGGGGAAGAGGTTGAAGAAGATGTATCAGGTGTTGATCGTAGATGATGAAGAAATTGTCTGCCGTGGAATGGCGCAGTTTGTAAAGTGGGAAAAATGTGGATTTGAAGTGGCGGGAATTGCCGCCAGTGTAGACGAAGCATTACGGATGTTTAAAAAAATGTCAATTGACGTGGTGTTTACAGATATCCGTATGCCGGAAAAATCGGGGATCGATCTATTGAAAGAAGTGCAGGAACTGTATCCAGATGTAAAAACGGTTGTGTTAAGTGGGTATAGTGATTTTGATTATGCAAAGGATGCGATAAGATATGGTGCGGTAGAATATCTGACAAAGCCGGTAAATCTGGGAGAAGTGGAAGAATTGTTGGGGCGGCTGTCAGAAAATCTGGAACGCCATCAAAAAGAAGCCAAAATTCATACATATCACATGGAAGGCCTGCTTTTATCCATTGCAAGAGGCTATGCAGAAGCCGATATGGAGAAGTATGATCTTCCCCAATTGGAGATGTGGTACGGAGTTTCTGTATTTATGATAGAAAAGAGTCAGGATGAAGAAAATGTGACACAGGAAAAAGAAAAAATGAAAAAGCAGATTGTGGCAGTCATCCCGGAGACGATTATTTTGGATAGTTCGGTATATGGGTTGTTTGCGATTGTTCCTGCGAAGGCGGAAGAGGAGTTTGCATATTTTGTGTCTATCTTAGAGCAGGTATGTTGTACAGATGGTTGTTGGGCAATGGGAATCAGCAGGAAAAAAAGTGGAATTAACAGATTGACAGAGGCGTTTCAAGAGTCACAACAGGCAATGCGTTATTTGATGGCAGATACACGAAAAAAAGTTATTTTTTATCAGAATATCGAGAAGTTGTTTTCTGAAAAATCTTCTCAGATTCAGGAAATCCTTACAGAATTTCTATGCAAACTTAACGGTGGAGAAGATAAGACACAGATCATCCGCTGGCTGGAGCAGGTTTTGACGGCGATGGAGAGTACGGAAAAGATGAGTGTTCTGGAATTTCAGACGGTATGTATTCGTTTTCTGATTGAAATGAATGGACATTTGCAGGAGACCGGGCTGGAAAAAGAAGTGCTTCATGATCGGTTGAATGAAGTGCTGCAGCAATTGCTGTGTTGTGAAAACAGTCAGGATGTGTTGCGCTGGATGCTTTCATATCTGGAGTGGGTGACAAGGAGTCTGGAACATGCTGACAATCATCAAATCAGTGGAGGTGTGGTTGCAGAAATTCAGAACTTTATCCGTCAGCATTATCAGGAAAATATCAGTTTGAATATGTTGGCAGAACAGTTTTACATGCATCCGAATTATTTGAGTAGATTATTTAAGGAAAAAACAGGAAAAAATTTTGTGGATTATCTGATTCAGATTCGAATGCAGAAGGTCAAAGAACTTTTAAAGAATTCGGACTATAAGATCATTGAAATCTGTAGTATGGTCGGATACGATAATCCGCGTTCATTCAGTAAAGCATTTAAGCATTATGCAGGAATGACACCGAAAGAATACAGGGAACATGGAAAATAAAGCGTATAAAACATCAAACAGGGGATACCGGATCTGGTATCCCCTGTAATATTATTTCTGATTTGCTTCATTGAATTTTTCCAGTGCTTCTTTTTCGCACAGTTTTTGTGCTTCTGCAAATTCTGTTTCAGGATCTGCGTTAGAGTCCGTCAGGATCTTCTGAACAGCACGGTCTACATAAGAACCAAAATCAGCTTTTCCGTAGAATTCCAGTCGACCTACTGATTTTGCGGATTCCAGAACTTCTTTATATTCCTCTGGGAATTCATAGAAATCTGTAATGCTCATATCATCTCTTGGAATGATGACTGGGTTTGGAGCGCCTTTTGTTGCAAGATTTTCATAATAGGAAGCACGATAGTCTTTTCCTGTGTAATATTTGATGTATTCCCATGCAGCATCTTTCTTTGCCTGATCCGCTTTTGCATTGATTACCCAGCAGTCTCCACCGATTGCGGTTGTTTGTTTTCCGGAAGGTCCGGCCGGAGGAAGGCAAAGTCCGATATCATCAGGGTCAATTCCTTTTGTGATGGCTTCAGATACCCAGTCACCTGCAAAGGGCATCATACCAATTTTTCCGAGACCAAAGTTTGTGACGAGATCAGAGAATTTTAATGTCAGATCACTCTGAAGAACGCCTTCACTCTTTAATTTCTGGTAGTATTCTGCTGCTTTGATCACTGCAGGATCTGTAAAGGTCAGTTCCGCTGTTCCATCCTCGTTTTCTTTTGTCAGATCACCGCCGGCCTGCCATACATAATACTGGAAGAACCATTCTGTCCATTCAGCGGCAAGTGTTGCGTAACCAGCGACCTGATTGTCAGGATCGTTGATCTTTTTCGCAACTTCGACGGCTTCATCCCATGTTTTTGGAGGTTCTTTGATTCCGGCTTCTTCAAATAATGCTTTGTTATATCCAAAGAGCATCGGAGCAACCTGATTTGGAACACCGTATACTTTTCCGTCTTTTGTGAACATATCAACATACTCTTTTGTGAAATTTCCCCATTCATCCCACTCATCTGTATATTGATTCAAAGGTTCAAGTATACCAGAAGTAATATATGAATCCATCATGGTAAAAGAGCAGTTTACAAGGTCAGGAGCAGTTCCGGAAGCAACAGCCTGATAAAATTCATTTCCAGGATCGCCTTCTTTTACCACTTTATTTAATGTAATATTCGGGTGTTCTTCGAGAAATTTCTTCTCCATGGAAGTGTACCAGTCATCTTTATTACGACTTGTTTCCCAGATTGTCAGTTCCACTTTTTCCTCATCGGAACCTTTCTCAGAAGATTTTGCAGTGTCGGTATCTTTGCCGGAATCTCCGGAACCACCACATCCGACTAAGGATGTAGCAGCCATAGCAACACAGAGCATTGCAGCGAGTAGTTTCTTTTTCATAATGCGTTTCCTCCTTTTACGCTTCGTTTGTGATGTTCCTATCATATCAGACAATGGAAATAATTGGAATGTCTTAAATCTAACGGAAAAAGTCACCATTTTTAAGGTGGTAAGAAATGGTGAGTAAAGAACTTAAAAATGGTGACCTGTCTGTAAAGTGAGATCATTTCTTTTGGAAAAGAAATTTTATATACTAGCGGAAGAAGAAAAAAGGGAGGTATTACTGATGAGAAAAAGTCCGCAAAAAAGAGTTGTAAAAGCAGGAAGCTATCAGTTCAGAAAGAAAATGACACCGTGGTGTATTTTATTTTTTCCAATGGCGTTTACAGTCTGGCTGAAATATTATCCGATCGTCAGTGCATTTTTTATTTCACTATTTCGATATGATCCGATCAATCCACCGGGAAAATTTGTTGGGTTTGAAAATTATGTAGATATTTTTCATATGCAGCATTATTGGGACTCCTGGAAAAATACATTCATTTTGCTGGCATTACAGCTGTGTATGTGTTTTTTGATCCCTCTCATTCAGGCATTGTTGCTGAATGAGTTGATCCGGCTTCAGAAATGCCTGACGACACTTTACATTTTACCGGCGCTGATTCCAACATCGGTCAATGTAATCATATGGAAGTGGATCTGGCATCCGGATTATGGTGTTGCAAATCAAATTGTGAAATTTTTTGGTGGAGAGCCCCAGACATGGTTGAGTGATCCAAATCTGGTCAAGTTTTGTATCATCTTTCCGGGAGTGCTTGGGGGTGGTCTGACGGTGCTGCTATATCTTTCTGCGATTCAGGGAGTTTCTACAGATATTATGGAATCTGCATCGCTGGATGGATGTACAGGTTTTGGACGGATCATACATATTATTCTGCCAAATATTTCATTTATGATATTCATTCAGTTGATCATGTGCGTCATTACGACGATGCAGATGCTGGATGTGCCGTATATGTATGCATCTGGAGGACCAAGTGGTGCGTCGACCACGCAGGGAATTTTTATTTATAATGCATTTCATCAGGATTTGAATTATGGAAGAGGATCAGCGGCATCCGTCATACTTCTTCTTGTAATTGCAGCAATGACAATGGTACAGATGCAATTTGAAAAATCAGAAAAAGAATAGGAGGGCAGGGGATGAAGATAACAGGCCAAAAAAGAACGAAGAAAAAACTCGGAAGATCTGAACGAAAATTGAAGATCGTTGCGGTAGTAGTATCCCTGCTGTTTGCGGTACTGATGCTGTATCCTATGATTTTTGCAGTGTCCAGTGCCATGAAAGACAATTCGAAAATCTATGAGGTTCCACCAAAGCTGCTCCCAGATGCGGCGAACAGTTTATCTGTTGTATTGGATTATTCGGAACAAAATGGCAGCGAAGAGAACCTGAAAGATCAGATGATGCAGGATAGCATTCTGGTGATGATGGGACTCAGTTACAAAATGCCGGATGATTCCATTATGGAAATTAAAGTATATGGCATAAAAGATGGAGAAACTGTTTACTATTCCAGAGCCCATCAGATGAAGCTGCAAATGGAAAAAGATTATGGAATCTATAAAGGAACCGCGATTAAAAAAGAAGTATTACTTCATGAGGATCGGTACGTTCGTGCATGTGATTCCATTGGCTATGAATTTAATCTGAATGGTGTTTCTGAAAAAGCGCCAAAAGGACTTGGAGATCAGTTCGAGAAAAAAGCAGAGAAGATTCTGGACGGGAAATACCAGACAACAGGAACACTGGTCAGTGTGGGAGACAAAGTGAAAAACATCCTGAATCTGGAAAGTTTTAAATATTATTTACAGATGCCAGGTTATATCTATCCGGAGAGCGAGACCATTCAGAGATTTGGTTTTATGACATTTGTGTTTAACAGTATTATTGTGATTGGATTTGCGATGATCGCGCAGGTAATTCTGTGTTCAGTTTGTGCATTTGTAATCAGCAGGAAACTGTCAAAACGAGCGGCAAAATTTGTTCTCCTCTTCTTCCTGGGAGGAATGATGGTTCCGTTTGCAAGTATTATGCTTCCGCAGTTGATCATGTACAAACAAATGGGAGCGTACAATAATTATGTGGCATTGCTTCTGCCATTTTTGTATCCATATGGATTTTATGTATACTTGTACAAAGGATTCTTTGATCAGATTCCGGCAAGTTATTTTGAGGCAGCAGAGTTGGATGGAGCGGGAAGTTTTTATCTATATAGTAAAATCTGTATGCCGCTGTCCAAGCCGATCATTTCGCTGATCGCGCTGCAGACATTTATTGGAAACTGGAATGACTTCTTCTGGGCATGGCTGGTAACAGAGGATCAGAAACTGTGGACATTAAATGTGGCACTTTATAATATTTCAAACAATGTGGCAACCAAACAGAATGCATTGATGGGGCTTGCAGTGGTTACCATTACACCAGTGATCCTGTTATCGATCTTGTTCTCAAAACAGTTGAAACAAAGTATCGTGGCGTCTGGTGTCAAGGGATAATTCCCGGAAAGGAGAAGACAGGTATGGCAAAGAGAAAAAATCTGAAACATATGACAATGGCAGCGGCGGCAGCGGTTTTGATTTCCCAGTGTCCTGGAATAGCTGTTGAAGCAGCGCCTCCAGAAAAAGGTAACTGGACGTTGCTTCCGGCTGCATCCGATGAATTTGATGGTACCTGCCTGAACGAAGAAAAGTGGACAAATGGAATTTGGTATGATGTGACAACCGATCTGGCATTTCATCCAGAGAATGTGTCAGTGAGAGATGGAAACCTCGTGCTTGCAGCAAAAAAAGAGGTGTATAATGGAAAAGACTACACAGCTGGAGCGGTGGAGTCAAAATTTGAAGTGCCGGGAACGGCAAGCTATGTGGAAGTGCGTGCGAAGGCACTCGATAAAAAGGCAAATGTATTAAGTGCAATCTGGATGCAGTCGTCTCCGCTGAATTATGCACTGAATCCGAACCCGGAGATTGATATCATGGAGACATTTGATTATACTAAAATGACGAGCACATTACATACATGGCATCAAAATCCGTCGATTCATCTACAAAGAGGAACAAAGGGATGGAAGACAGGTCTGGAAGACATCAGTGCAGATTATCATACATATGCATTGGAGAGAAGAGACGGAACACTTCGTTTTTATTTCGATGATCAGTTAACCTGGGAAAAGAGCAGTATTGAGGATTCTTTTGCAGAACTTTCCCGTCATATGGTGCTAAGTCTGGAAGGGCATTTAGGGATGCCGGTAGAAGAGTATTTGCCGGGCGAATTTCTGGTGGATTATGTAAGAACTTATTATGACAGTGATTTTGCAGGAGTTCCAGAAGATGGGCTGTATCAGATTGTGAATAGACAAAGTAAAAAAGCTTTGGATATTCCAAACTCAGAAGAAAGTGGTGCAACGCAGCTTGTACAGAAAGAGGCAGCATCAGCGGGAGCGTGGAGAATCTGGAAGCAAGGAGACGGTACATGGGCAATGACACATGCAGTCAATAGAAACTGTGCGGATTTGGTTGCAGATCAAGGGGTAACATCGAACGGAACCGCAGTGATACAGTATGGATATCACGGAGGAGTGAATCAAAAATGGTATCTGGTCCCAACAGAGGAAGGGGCATTTAAGATCATTTCTGCACTGAGTGGAAAAGCTTTGTGTGTGAAAGATGCATCTTGGAATTGGTCGCGGTGGCGGATCTTATGGAAGATAAGGTAGAGGAAGCGAAAACGCGATACCATCTGAAAGCAGAAAATTGTTTTCAAAGTGCAGAGGAGTTACTTTCGGCAGACCGGCTGGCGGATGTGATGTTTATCTGTACACAGGATAGAGATCATGTGAAACATGCAGTAGAAGCCATCAAAAAAGGATATCATCTTTTGTTGGAAAAACCAGTCTCTCCGGATGAGGAGGAATGTCGCTTATTATTAGAAACAGCACGGGAATATCAGCGGAAAGTATGTGTCTGCCATGTACTTCGGTATACACCATTTTACAGCAAGATCAAAGAAATGCTGATGGACGGTGCAGTTGGAAAGGTCATGAATATTCAGGCGGTTCAAGGAGGAAAACGCACCAAAGGGATCTGCAAAGCGTTGTATGGACGGATGCGAGGCAAAAGAAGGCTGTCCATATGATGCAGAAAAAATCTATATCACAGATAAAAGTACCGGAGTTCGCCATGGAGCAGGATGGCCGGCAAATACATTTGTGATTCATCCAACAGAAGATGCGGTAAGAGAAGCATTGGAAAAAGGACCTTATGGAAGGTGTGTATTTCATTGTGACAATGATGTTGTGGATCATCAAGTTGTGAATTTACAGATGGAAAACGGTATTACAGTGACATTTTCCATGTGTGCATTCAGTGCGACTTGCAATCGAACGATCAAGATTATGGGAACTTTGGGGCAGATTGAAGGAGATATGGGAAAACATATGATCTACTATACGCCTTTTGGAAAAGAGACAGAGGAGATCGATCTTACAAAGTTGACAGAAGATTTCAGCGGACATGGCGGTGGAGACGTCAGGATGGTGCAGCAGTTCTGCGACTACATTATGAAAGGAAAAGAAAGCCCGTCGATTACTGATCTGGGAACGTCTTTGGAGAGTCACTATATCGCACTTGCAGCGGAAAAATCCAGATTGGATAATGGCAGCATGATTTCATTGAAAGAATCTGCATGTGGGCAATAGGGAAAATGGAACATCAATATCGAGGAATCATAACAGAAAAAGAAGAGTTTTTATATCCAGATAGTATTCTTGAAACACTGCAGAAAGAGCTGCATATTGGGATGCCGCTTGATGGAAAACCGGGAATCCAATTGTTGTTGGAAACAGCGTCAGAGGAAATCGTAATGCAGCTGGAAGGAGAGGAATTTCAGGCAGAGTGGTATCAGATGCGCGAAATTCCGGTCGAATACAATACTGGAGATGGGGAAAACCAGGGTGGAGCAATGGTTCTGATGGAAAAACCGGAAGACAAACCAGCTTATGTGACCAGAAAGGCTCCATTTTGGGTATATGATTGTCTGGAAAAAAGAGAAGATGGATGCATTTGTACAAAGAATGGGAGAGCTGCTGTCTATATGTGCCTGCAGGCAAAGGCAGGACTGAAACCCGGGAATCATACCGTGTATATCACAGCGCAGACAATAGAAGGAGAGTATCGGTGTAAAATTACTGTTCGAGTATATGACGTCAGCATTCCGGAACACACATTTTTTGTGACAAACTGGTTTTCAGAAGATGAGATCTGTCGATTTCATCACGTAGAAAAAGGAACTGAGGCATACTTACAGATGCTTCAAAAGTATGCAGAGGCAATGCGTAGAATGCATCAGAATGTATTTTTCATCCAGTTGGATGAGCAGTGTGTTGTAAATAGAGAACCCTATGAGTTTGATTTTGAATATTTGACTCCGATGATTTCGTGTTTCTTTGAACAGGGAATGCAGTATATGGAGTTGGGAGTTCTTTTGGATCGAGGATTTCTGCCGGACGGAATGCCGGATATGTATACCGATCGGTTTACGTGTTCGATGGCAAAAGATGTGCCGGTGGATTCTTTCAAAGGGTATGAAATTACGGTTCGCTTTGTACAGAGTCTGGCGGCTTATTTAAAGAAGTATGGATGGGAAAAACAGGTGTTGTTCCATATTCATGATGAGCCGGATATTCATTATAAAAATCAGGAAGCTTTGGAAGCAAGAAAACGGCAGTATTATCTGGCAGCCGGAATTTTACGAAAATATATTCCGGGAATTCAGATCATAGAAGCAGTAGATTCTGCACAGTTCCGGGGCGGAATCGATATCTGGGTGCCGGGAACAGCCGGATATGAAAAGAAAAAAGAGGAGTTTGACAAGCTGATCGAACTGGGAGAGACGGTCTGGACATATGTGTGTTGCGGACCGGAAGGACATTGGTTGAATCGTTTTCTGGATTTTGCACTGATCAAAGGGCGACTTTTATTCTGGGGCTGTGCAAAGAACAGAATTTCCGGTTTTCTGCACTGGGGACTGAATCAGTTTCAAAATGGAATGAATCCTTATGAGGGAACGAGTTGTCCGAATCATACCGGAATCGGTACAAACTTTCCGTGCGGAGATTCTTTTTTGGTCTATCCGGGCGAAGATGGACCAAATTTGGGAATGCGTCTGGAGGCGCAGAGAAGAGGCGCGGAAGATGCGGCATTGTGGCAGCTTTTAAGAGAGAAAGACGAAAAGCTGCATGATGAACTGATTGGGAAGATGTTTACGAACAACTATACCTACAATGATGATCCGGCAAGATTTCAGGAAGTGTATGAGGAATTGCTGGCGGCGTTGGAGTAATGATTACAGAGGAAGAATTTATGAAATGTAGGGAGTGTCGCAAAATAACTGATTAAATTCAGTTATGGAGCGGTGCTCTTAACTTTTTGCAAAAAAATAGAGATTGTATGAAATGTGGGATAAGAATTGAAATTCTTGTGTCTTGTTGTATAATGGAGGAAGAAAGTACGCAAGATAATACGTAAGTACATGGAGGGTTTTATGGGAAATTACAAGCCGCCTTTTACAATTACAAATAAGATGCTGTCATATGTTTCTTCTGTTTCAGAAAAAATTGGACGCATCACAGCAACCAGCAATTTGGAAGCAAAGCCACATTTGAGGAAGAATAATTGTATCAAATCGATCCATTCATCCTTAAAGATTGAGGCAAATTCTCTTTCTTTGGGACAGGTGAGGGATGTAATCAACGGAAAGACCATATTGGGAGAGCAGAAAGAAATACAGGAAGTTAAAAATGCGTATGACGCTTATGCGAGATTCTGCGAAATTGATCCATATAGTATTGAAAATTTGAAGCTGTTTCACGGTATTATGACAAAATATGTTATAGAGGAATCGGGTAATTTTCGTCAAGGTGAGGAAGGTGTATTTAATGGGGAGCAGTGCATCTTTATGGTGCCACCCGCACGATTCGTTCCGCAGTTGATGGATGATCTTTTTAAATGGATGAAAGAAGCTAAAGACATTGTTCATCCATTGATTTTGAGTAGCGTATTCCATTATGAATTTGTTTTTATCCATCCGTTCTCAGATGGAAATGGCAGAATGGCAAGATTATGGCACACGGCTATTCTTTCCAAGTGGAAACCAATATTTGAATACATTCCAATTGAGAGCCAGATTGAGAAGTTTCAGGACGAATATTATGATGTGATTGCCAAATGTCATGTAGATGGAGCATCTACAGTGTTTATAGAGTTCATGCTGTCACAGATTGATAAGATTTTGGACGATGTTTCCGTTCAAATCAGTGAGGATCATGAACAACTTTCAGAATATATCAAAAAGCTGCTTGAGGTAATGGAATACGATATTCCTTATACAAGCAAAGCTCTTATGGAAAAACTGGGATTGAAATCAAAAGAGGGGTTCCGCAGAAAGTATCTGCGACCGGCAGTAGATATGAATCTTATTTGTATGACGATTCCGGATAAACCGAACAGCAGAAACCAAAGATATCTTAAAAAATAAATTTTACAAACTCTTAAAGAAAGCTTGATCATAACCAGAAATTGTTTATGCTAAACTTGCTCAAGAAAAAACAATTGGAATTTTATTCCGTCAGACTCATGACAGGAGGATTTGAGCAATGAAGTTTAAACTAAAGCCAATAGAGAAAAAATGGATTCTTTATGATATCGGGAATTCAGCATTTGCGCTTCTGATCTCTACGATCATACCGATTTATTTTAATTATCTGGCGGGTGATGCCGGGATTTCAGAAGTGAATTATCTGGCGTACTGGGGATATGCAACCTCGGCGGCAACCGTAATCGTAGCTGTGTTGGGACCGCTCCTTGGAACGGTCTCTGATGCAGCGGGAAGAAAAAAGAAAATCTTCATGATCGCACTGTTAGCGGGAGCATTTGGCTGTGTATTTCTTGGATTTATGCAGTCCTGGATTTGGTTTTTGTTGTTGTTTGTATTTGCAAAATCAGCGTATTCTTTAAGTCTTGTGATCTACGATTCGATGCTTACCGATATTACATCGGAAGAACGGATGGATGAAGTCTCTGCGCAGGGATATGCCTGGGGGTATATCGGAAGCTGTGTTCCGTTTATTTGCAGTCTGTTGCTGGTATTGTTTTATGATAAAGTGGGCCTTTTGATGCAGACAGCGATGGGGATTTCGTTTTTTCTGGTAGCGGTCTGGTGGATTGCACTGACGGTTCCGCTTCTGAAATCATACCGTCAGACACACAGTCGGAAACCGGCAGTACACGCAGGACAGTCCGGTGCGCAAAGATTGGGACAGATCGTTTCTGAATTAAGAAAAGACAAAAAAGTGCTGTTTTTTCTGGCAGCATTTTTCTTCTATATTGATGGGGTATATACGATCATTGACATGGCAACTGCATATGGTACTGCTTTGGGGCTGGATACCACAGGTCTTTTGCTTGCACTCCTTTTGACACAAATTGTTGCATTTCCGGCGGCTCTGTTGTTTGGAAGGATTTCCAGAAAAGTAAGTGCATCGAGACTGATTCTGGTATGTATTTCTGCGTATTTTCTGATCGCTCTGTATGGAATCGGGCTTCACAGGCAGTATCAGTTCTGGATTCTGGCAGTCTGTGTAGGATGTTTTCAGGGAGCAGTTCAGTCCATGTCCCGTTCCTACTATGCGAAGATCATTCCGGCAGAAAAATCCGGAGAATACTTCGGAATCTATGATATTTGCGGAAAAGGAGCTTCTTTTATGGGAACCATTCTGGTGTCTGCAGTGAGCCAGATTACAGGCAGTGTAAATCTGGGAGTAGGAGCGCTTTCTGTGATGTTTCTGGTAGGCTTTTTCTTGTTTTTGAAAGCGGACAAAACAGAAAAAAGCGAGGAAGAAAAAGAAAATCCAGGCGTACTTTTTCAGCAGCCTGGATTGGGTCAGTGATCTATGCAAAAAATGCTTTTGCAGCTTTGAGCAGATATTCGGTATCCTTGACTCCGGCAGTTTCATATGGAGAATGCATTGCCAGTTGAGGAAGTCCGATATCTACGGTATTGAGTGCAACCTGTGTGTTGGAAATATTGCCCAGTGTGGAGCCGCCTGCCATGTCGGAACGGTTGGTAAATGTCTGATACGGAACATCTGCCTGCTTGCAGATATCCTTGAACATAGCGGCAGAAATGCCGTCTGTGCAGTATTTCTGGTTTGCATTGTATTTGATGACGATTCCTTCATTTAAATACGGGCGGTTGACAGGATCCGCTTTATCTGTATGGTTTGGATGAACCGCATGGGCATTGTCCGCAGAGATCATAAAACTCTTGGACAGTGCGATAAAGTAATCCTGCGTATCCATGCCGAATACCGTACAGATACGGAACAGCGTATCTCTGAGGAACGTAGATGCAGCGCCCTGTTTTGTTGTACTTCCGACTTCTTCGTTATCCAGAACGCAGTGAACGGAAACTGCCTGTTTGCGGTCTGCGCCAAGCAGGCCGTAAAGAGAAGCGCAGGCACACTGGAGATCATCCAGACGTGGAGCAGAGAGAAATTCCTCGTTCGCTCCCCAGAGAGTCCCCTTCTGACGATTGTAGAGGAAGAGATCGTGACTCAAAATTTCTTCTTTTTCAACATCAGCATACTTTGAAATCGTATCTAAGAACGTATCTTTTGCAGAAATATCCCCGTATAATGGAAGCAAGTCTGTCTGTGCATTATAAGCGTATCCGCTGTTGGCATCCCGGTTCATATGAATGGCAAGATTCGGAATCAGAAGGAGATCCCGGTCTGCGTTGATCAGTTTCGCACGGTAGGTACCGTTTTCTTTTACGATCACCCGTCCGGCAACAGAAAGTGGACGGTCAAACCATGGAGCACAGAGCATACCGCCATAGCGTTCTACGTTTAATTTGATGTAATGATCTTCTACGGCCATCTCCGGATTTTCTTTGATCTTAAAGGAAGGCGAATCACTGTGGCTTGCAATGATACGGAATCCATTTTGAAGAACTACAGATTCCGGAATGGAGAACGCAATGATAGAAGATCCGTTTCTTGTAACAAAATAATCATTACCAGGTGTTAAATTCCATGTCTGATCTTCTGACAGCTCTTTAAATCCATGTTTTGTCAGAATCTCTTTCGTAGTCTGCACTGCATGAAAGCAGCTGGGACTGTTCTCTATAAATTCCAGTAAATCTGTTGTAATTTTATTTGACATATTTTGTTTCCTCCTACATTCATAACTAATGTCTATTTTAGCACGAGGCTGCGGCGTTGAAAAGAGCCGGTGATTCTGTTACCATAAGGAATAGGTAAAACGATTTTCAGAGAAAGAAGAAGGTGAGAACAATGCGGATTTTAGTAGCAGAAGATGAAAAAGACCTGAACCGTCTGCTGAGCGCCAGATTGAAAGCAGAGAATTACAGTGTGGACTCCTGTTTTGACGGACAGGAGGCGTTAGATTATCTGGAAGGGGCGCCATATGATGCGGTGGTCCTTGATATTATGATGCCGGTTCTGGACGGTCTGAGTGTCTTAAAGACGATGAGACAAAAGGGGAGTCAGACTCCGGTCTTGCTTTTGACGGCGAAGGACAGTGTAGAGGATCGTGTCCGCGGGCTGGATGCGGGAGCGAATGATTATCTGGTGAAACCGTTCGCGTTTGAAGAACTTTTAGCGCGCATCCGGGTGCTTCTGCGCAAACCAAAGGAGGCGCCGCAGACAGTCTGCAGACTGGATGATCTGGAAGTACATCTGGATACCCATCAGGTGCTGCGTGCAGGGCATGAGATCAAGCTTTCCGGAAAGGAGTTTGCGCTGCTGCGCTATATGATTCAGAATACGGGAATTGTGCTCTCCAGAGACCGTCTGGAGCAGCATTTGTGGAATTATGATTATGCAGGCGGCTCGAATGTAATTGATGTATATATCCGTTATCTGCGTAAGAAAATTGACGAAGGGGCACAGAC
>PPYE01585292.1_pt1 | contig 22301 bp, 22 predicted proteins | sample 1559881 | NCBI WGS metagenome assembly PPYE01 (sample SAMN08240022, study PRJNA423297) | Human gut metagenome, whole genome shotgun sequencing project.
GTTGTTTTCAGTCGCAATTGTGTTGATGTCCCTCTCGCCTTTTAGGACTTCCAAGACTAAATCTGCTTTGAATTTGGAGCTGCAATGGCAATCGGCACCCATCCGATAGCCGCCACCACTGCCGTAATCGCCGGGATCACTGTACCGGACACAAAACCAACCACACCGGAAATAGCTCCCGCAATCTGCGGGATCACGGTCATGACCGTACCAATAGCCCCTACCACCTTGCCGATCACAATCAGCACCGGGGCAATGGCAGCCGCCACCAAAGCAATGGTAACAATGATCTTCTTTGTTCCTTCATCCAGCCCGTTCAGCCAATCAACCAGTCCCTGAATCCATGATACAATCTGCCGGATAGACGGCATCAGGATTTCCCCGATGGAGATGGCAAGCTCCTCCAACTGTGATTTCAGGATGGTAAGCTGTCCTGCCAGATTGTCCTGCATGGTCTCTGCCATCTTTTCCGCCGTGCTGTCACAGTTATTGATGGCACTGTTCAGCTTTTCGATATCCGCCGGGGCTGCGTTCATCACCGCAAGGAAACCAGACATGGCATTTTTACTACCAGTGCCTCCGCATTGGCTGCTTTCTCCGATTCAGACATCTGGGAGAACGCCACCCGGCAATCCGCAAGGATCTCCCCAAGGCTTCTCATGCTTCCGTCCGTGTTCGTAGTCTGAACCGTCAGCTCCCCAAAGGCATCCCCCACAAAGGTCACTTCCCCGGTCAGATTCGTCAGCATGGTACGCATGGCAGTACCGGCCTGGGAAGACTTGATGCCCGCATTCGCCATCAGGCCGATCGCCTCTGCCGTGTCTTCCGCCGTAAATCCCAGCGCACCGGCAACAGGCGCGCAATACTTGAACGTCTCACCCATCATGGAAACATTCGTGTTCGCATTGGAGCTTGCCGCCGCAAGGATATCCGCAAAATGCCCGGAATCGGCTGCCGACAGCCCAAGTGCGGTCAGGGCATCCGTCACAATATCAGAAGTGGTAGCCAGATCCTCCCCGGAAGCAGCGGCAAGGTTCATAATCCCCTCGATGCCGTCCAGCATATTCCCGGTCTGCCATCCGGCCATTGCCATATAGTTCATGGCTTCCGCCGCTTCGGATGCAGAGAATTTCGTCCTTGCGCCCATCTCACGGGCCTTCTCCCGGAGTGCATCCAGATCCTTCCCGGTTGCCCCGGACACTGCCGCCACCTGACTCATGGCAGAATCAAAATCTGCCGCTACCTTCACTGCTGCAGCGCCAAGACCTCCCACCGCTGCTGTAACAGCATCAGCTTCTGACCGACACCTTCAATGGAAGAACCCACGCTTTTCAGCTTCTCCCCGGTTGCCCCGATCTTCTGCAGCGCCACCGCGTAGTATCTCCACCGATCTCAACTGTAATGCCTTGGATTCTGGATGCCACACTCCCACCTGCCTTTCTCCCACGAAAAAAAGAGCCATCACTGGATCCCATACAACATGAAAAAAGCACCTGCCGCTATGACAAGTGCCTATGTAACAGCCCAAAACCGCCAATATTTTTTTCATCAATTTTTTACAAAATTCCTATTGTACTTTTTCTGGATATTGCATATAATAAAAATACAGAAAATGTTGCCGCTTACTGATGGTGCGGGGTATAAATTATTCAGTGCGTTAAATGTTTTCGCTTACCGATGGTGCGATTATAAATTATTCGGTATGAACATCTTATCCCCACCTTCGTGGTGGGGATTTTTATTAAGGAGATTTATGAAAATACAATCCGGATTTTACTATCACATAAAAGATACCTTTTTTGAAGAAATACAGGACAGCACCTTGATGTCCAATAAAGAAGACGGTAACTACCGTCCCCACTATCTTGCGATACAGGACACACGGCATCCTGAAATTTTCTGGATGGTTCCTGTAAGCTCCAAATATGCCAAATACCAGAAAATCTATAACAGCCAGCTTAAAAAGTACAAAAAATGTACGAAAATTGTTTTAGGGAAATGCGGTGGATGGGATGCTGCTTTCCTTATTCAAAATGCATTCCCCACCACAACAGATTACTTTGACCATATACATACAAGCAAAGGAATCCCCTTAACACTGCATGGCGGTACTGCAAAATTGATTGCAGATAATCTAAAGAACAACCTGCGCCTGCATAAACGTGGAATTTCTCTTTTTTATGCTGATATTGACCGTATCTATGATATCATGGTCAATAATATAAATTCCGAAAAGTGATCATACGGGGCAGACCCCTGCCCCGTATCACCGCGTATACCCTCACACAAAAAACAATCTATAAAGTATCTCTCACCAGCGATCCATGTCTTCCTGCGTGGCAATCTGGCAATAATTCCATTCATCATTCCTGCTCTCGCTATACATGTCATTGATTAAACCGATAGACAAAAGCTCCATATCTGCCATGGAAATCCCAAGCTGCACACACCTAAGCAAGAACAGAGGCGTTGTCATTTCACGCTCTGTAGGGCGAAGTTTTTTTTAGCCTCCACATCCGTCTGCACGTTCAGACCCCACAGCTTGATAAGCTCCGGCAGTACCTGGTAAATGGAAAACGTATTAAAAGAATCCAGCCATTCCTCCACATCGTCCGGAATCTTCGGGTCTGCGTGTTTCGCCATGGTATAGGCGATATTCTCAAACATTTCCAAAGAAAACAAATCCAGGTTGGAATGCTCTTCATCCCCTTCCCCGATGCTCTTCTCCAGAATCCGCAAGTCCTTATAAATATCTCTTTGGAACTTCAAACGGTAAATCCATCGGTCAAATGCGATCTCTTGGATAAGGAACTTCTTCCCCAGAGCATCTATGAAATTCTCAATGAAACCATAGTGGATCACGTTCCCTTCTGTGGTCATCAGGCATCCCTGCTTCTCCCACACATCATACGGCATATGGTCACGCCGCACACGCTGGATCATATTTTCCTCCGGTATCCAGAAATACGGAAGGATGATATACTTCTCCGTATCATTCCTCGGCGGAAACACCAGTACAAAGGCAGTGATATCAATGGAACTGGACAAATCCAGTCCGCCGTAGCACTCCCTGCCAAGCAGCTCCCTCTCATCTACCGGAAACGCACAGGCATCCCACTTCTCCAACTGCATCCACCGGGTTGACTGCTTTACCCACTGGTTCAGACGGAGCTGCCGGAAGATATTTTCCTCCGCCGGGTTATCCTTCGCGCTTAAACAGGCATTCCGCACCTTTTCAATATCAATCGTATGCCCCAGGGACGGGTTCGCCCCATACCAGACCTTCTCTGAAGTCCAGTCCGCATCATCCGAAGCTCCATAGATCACCGGATAAAAGGTCGGATCGATCTTCCTGCCGCAAAGGATATCCTCCGCTTTCTGGTGCTGTTCAAAGCATACGGAATGCCGGTCCGTCCCTGCCGTAGTGATCAGGAAGAACAGCGGCTGCGTCCTGGCATCACCGGAGCCTTTTGTCATAACGTCAAACAGCTCCCGGTTCGGCTGGCTGTGCAGCTCGTCAAAAATAACCGCATGGACATTCAATCCGTGTTTCGTATATGCCTCCGCAGATAATACCTGATAAAAGCTGTTGGTAGGCAGGTACACCAGGCGTTTCACCGACATGACAGGCTTGATCCGTTTTTTCAGCGCCGGACACTGATCTACCATATCCACCGCCACATCAAAAACAATAGATGCCTGCTGGCGGTCAGAAGCACAGCCGTAAACCTCCGCTCCCCATTCCCCATCACCGCAGGTCATGTAAAGTGCAACCCCTGCCGCCAGTTCCGATTTCCCGTTCTTCTTTGGAATCTCCACATAGGCGGTGTTGTACTGGCGGTATCCGTTTTCCTTCACCGTCCCGAACACATCCCGGATAATCTGCTCCTGCCACGGGAGCAGGTCAAATGGCTGTCCCCTCCACTTTCCTTTGGTGTGTTTCAGGCAGTTGATAAACTGCATCGCCCGCTGTGCTTTTGCTTCATCAAACACTATCCGCTTCCTCCTTTAAACAGCAGAAGCTCCATGGCATCGCTTTCTTTATCCTCCCCTTTGTCAGCAACAATCCGGCTCCGCGCAGATGGAGTCAGTCCGAACTGCTCGCAGAATCGATTCATGATTTTCAGGTAGGTCTGTGCGATAGACACCTGCGGTACCTGCTGCCAGTAGCCGGAAGGCGTCTTTACGATGGTGCCGTGCTGGGTGATGAATTCTTCCGCTTCCTTCCACCGGGCATACGCCTGGCAGTACCCGGCAAAAGCCGCCATGTCGAGCTCCGTCCCACCATCTTAAAATCCTCCCCTTTATCAAATAGTGCATGTTAGGGAATTCTCCAGCACTCATCCACACCATAGGCAATCCCCAGACTGGAACCGCAGTCCCAAGCCACATGGACTGTGCCAATATCATCCACTCCCGTCACAGTTCCCCGTTCCCCCGGATTCAGCCTCCTGTACGGGTCATCTATCCTCACCAGTTCTACCCGGCAGCCCTGCGGGTATTCTTTCCGTAGGTCTTCCAGAACTGCCTTATCAATCACAATTCCCATTCTATCCCTCCACACGGCTTGCCTCATGTGCTTCCAGCAAAATCCTCATCGGAAATCCGAACTTCCAGTAGGCATTTTCCAGCACATTATAACCTAAATTCCCCCAAATTTATAACGAGGGATCTATTAATGCCTTTGAATCCCTTGTATAGATAAAATGTATGACGGTTCGCCTTGTATAAATGTCGATTATGCTTTATACTGATAAGAATATGGATATATGAGACAGTAGGAGAAGTACCGCGGGTGCTTCTCCTATTTTAAAGGACAGCATTGTAAGAAATCTGTAAGGAATCTGTCAGTTGTTTTGTAAGACAGAGGGGGTATTATAAATACAAGCTTTAAGGAGGAGGAGACATGAGCGAATGTATTCTTGTGGCAGATGATGACAGAGAGATCGTAAAGGCCATAGCTATTTTACTGGAGAGGGAGGGCTACAAAGCCCTGCGGGCCTATGATGGATTGGAGGCTCTGGACCTTCTGGCGCAGAACCAGGTTCAGCTTATATTGATGGATGTCATGATGCCGCGTATGGACGGCCTGTCCGCTATTATGAAGATCAGAGAGAGAAAAAATATACCTATCATTGTACTGAGTGCCAAAAGTGAGGACACAGACAAGGTGCTGGGACTCTCCATGGGAGCGGATGATTATGTGACAAAGCCCTACAATTCACAGGAGCTGGTTGCCAGGGTAAAAAGCCATCTCAGGCGTTATACCAGATTGGGAGATATCCATGCGGTCAGTGCCTCAAAGGAGTTTAAAAGCGGCCGTCTCTGTTACCATGCTGAGGAGCGGGTGCTGTATGCGGATGGGGAGTCCATTCGGCTCACTGCCACGGAGACAAAGATTGTGGATCTGTTTATGCGGAACCTGGGACGTGTATTTTCAGCGGAGGAAATTTACCGCCGTGTCTGGGAAGAAGATGCATTTGCTCCGGAGAACACGGTTATGGTGCATATCCGGCGCATTCGTGAAAAAATCGAACTGAATCCAAAGGAGCCAGAATACTTAAAGGTGGTGTGGGGAATTGGATATAAAATCGAAAAAATGTAAAGTGATAACAGCCTGGGCAGCGTTTTTCCTGAGTATCTGTCTGCTTGTGGAGAGTGGTTTGAACGGCCTGAACCTTCTGGCAGGGAACAGCCCGCGGGGAGTGAGCGTTAAGGATGCGTTTACTTCGGATTTTGAAGAGACTGAGGAGTTCCGCGGCTTTGTGTCAGACTATCTGGATACGTTTCTGGCCATGGCTGCCGGAGGTCCGGTGAGCTGGTACAGCAGATATGGGGATGCAGCTTCGGATGATTCTTATGACATCTCCTGGGAAAGCGGCATTGCGGATAGTGCGGTGACTGCTGTAATCGAGGAAAGTGCAGAAGCGGTTTGGGACGGGGATTACACCTCAGAGGACTGGGAGTATAAAACATCCGCAAAACAAGTACATGAGAAAATTAAAAACGATATAAACCTGATCTATGATATCCGGTATAACGGAAAGTCTGTATATACCAACGATGAGAATGGAATTTTGAAAGAGGGAGAAAAGAGCCTGCCTTCAGATTACAATTTTTATATGGTCTTTGCAGAGGGTAAGGCGTCTGTATTCAAAGATAAGAAAGCTGTGGATGTATATGGGGATGGGGTATACCGTGATGACAGCCAGTGGCGTATTCCCGGCTATAAGAATTTTACTGTGGATGACAAAACAAAAAAGGCAGAAGTTCGCATGGCAGTGATAAAATCTCCGGTAAATTATGTGCAGGGGAATTATTCCGGCAGTACAGGAGGCTATTATGGGACAAGCAGCCTGTATGATATAGTCCGAAATATGGAACATGCAAAGCACAGCTACATTGCCCAAATCGTGGAGTTTATTGCCGGACTCGTGCTTCTGGGCGTTTACCTGGCACTGAGAAAGTATAAAAAGGACGGGGACAGATTTCTTGCGGTTTATACGGGAAAAATCTGGCTGGAATGTAAGGCCGCTCTGGCAGTTCTGGTGATTGTGGGAGGAATTGCAGGGCTTAACAACTACACGGACGTCTTTTACGGATGGGGGTACTATGAGTATGCATCAGAGATCTTGTATCCAATGATGTATTCTTTATTTGCAAATCCCATGCTGCTGCTGATATTTTTCTGGATTTTATATCTCCTGATCAATGATCACAGATATAACAGAAAAAAACCCAGAAAGATACTGGTCAGGGATATACAGAAATTATTTCAGATAAGGGATATGGAGTATCCTTTTCAAAAAAAAATGATCCGTAAATTTTCACCGGTGATGATATCCGGAATCGTACTGTCAGTGATTGCGGCTTTGGCCTGCTTTGTGTCATCTTATTATTTGTATGATAGTGGCGGAAGCCTTGCAGTGGTGCTGCTGCTTGTGGCACTGGCAGTGATCGCACTGCTGGCGGGTATGATGAGACAATATGCATCTGATAACCGGATACTCGCCAAAGAGATGGGTAATCTGATCCGTCAGATAAAAAAAGTCCATGACGGAAATATGACGGATAAGCTGAAAGTACCGGAGGATTCGGACCTGTATGACGCTGTCCGGCAGCTAAATGATATCCAATACGGTATGGATACAGCTCTGTCGGAGCGAATGAAAAGCGAGCGTATGAAGGTGGAGCTGGTATCAAATGTTTCTCATGATATCAAAACGCCTCTGACCTCTATTATCAGTTATGTAGAGCTTATGAAGCAGGAGGAGAACCTGCCGGAGGATGTCAAGGATTATATCCGCATTCTGGATATAAAGTCCCAGCGTCTGAAATCCATGGTGCAGGATGTTTTTGAGATCAGCAAGGCGGCCTCCAAGCAGCTCCCCGTAAATCTAGAGGATTTGGATCTGGGCAAGCTTCTCCGCCAGACGCTGGCTGATATGGAGGAACCGATAGAAGAAAGCTCTGTGACGGTTAAGGCACAGATCCCGGCAGAAGCCGTGATGATCCATACGGATGGCAGCCGCCTCTACAGAGTATTCCAGAACCTTCTGCAGAACGCCCTGAAGTATTCTCTGGATGGTTCACGCGTTTTCATAACACTGAAAACAGACAGCAAAACAGCAAGGACCACGGTGAAAAATATTTCCCAGGAGGAGATTCCGTCGGATATTGATTTTACTGAGCGGTTTGTGCGCGGAGATGAGAGCCGTACCGACGGCGGAAGCGGACTGGGCCTTTCCATTGCCAGGAGTTTTACAGAGGCGTGCGGTGGTGTGTTCGGGATAGAAGTGGATGCGGATCTGTTTGTAGTGACAGTGGAATTTCCGATAAAAGATATTTAAACTAACATGTCTGATAGATAAAAAAAGACTGCCCCCGCGGTTCCAAAATGACGGAGCCGGCAGGGACAGTCTTTTTTTGAACACAGCGTGCTTTTGTAAGCACACCTTAAAATGTGTGATAAATTTGGAAAAAATCATTTTTTGTTTTTTGTATACATACATTAATCCGCCCCAAAATCCTAAGAGAAAAATTGAAAAAATAATAGACAAAAAAAGTCTAAAAATAAATTGCACGCGTAAAAATACAAGTAAATAAAGCATTTTCAATTTTTTGAAGGCACGCACAAAAAACAAGACGGCTGAAAGTGCACTTTCCTACATTAACGTAGTAGACAAGTCGAAAAAGTACAAAAAATCGTTAAAAAGTTGTTGTTAATTTCTTGTCAATATGATATCCTTAATTCGTACCGCGAAATCAGATTCCTCTCAAAAGACCCTGAAACCAGGGGGCGTGAGTAAATATGTTTTAACAGAAAAACATGCTCAGAGAGATGGAAGTTGTGATTTCACATTTTTTTGAATGCTAATTGTTAAAAAAAAGACAATAAGGACTACCCAAGGGAAGGGGAAAGGAGCAAGCATGAGTAGTAAAATTACTGTCATCGGAGCCGGAAGTGTTGGCTCGACAATTGCTTACACATTATCTAACGGGGATATCGCATCAGAGATCGTATTGATTGATATCAACAAAGAAAAGGTTGCCGGAGAAGTTATGGATATCGCACAGGGTACCTGTTTCCGCGATCCGATCAACATCGTTGCCGGAGAGTATGGGGATGCAAAGGATTCCGATATCGTGATCATCACATCCGGAATCGCCCGCAAACCGGGTCAGACAAGAATCGAGCTGACACAGACAAATGTGAATATTTTAAAGAGCATTACACCGGAAATTGTAAAGGCTGCGCCAAACGCGCTTTACATCATTGTAAGCAATCCTGTTGATATTATGACTTATGTATTTACAAAGATTTCAGGACTGCCGGAAAATCAGATCATCGGTTCCGGAACGATTCTGGATACGGCGCGCCTCCGCTGCGGACTTTCTGAACACTTCAAAGTTGCTCAGAAGAACATCCACGCTTATGTATTCGGTGAGCACGGCGATACTTCCTTCATCCCCTGGACCGGAGCATATATATCAGGTGTCAGCCTGGATGAGTATTATGAACTGGCAAAGAACCTGGGCAAAGACGTGGAAGAGCTTGATAAGGACGAGATGCTGACCTATGTGCAGAAATCCGGCGGCAAGGTGATTGCGAACAAAGGCGCTACTTTCTATGCGGTATCAGCGGCAGTATGTAAGCTGTGCGGAATCCTGCTGGCATCCTCCGATTCCATCGCAACTGTTTCATCCATGATGCACGGAGAATACGGAATTGAGGATGTCTGCGTCAGCACACTGACTCTGGTTGGACCGAACGGTATCCAGGGCAAAGTGCCAATGAGAATGAACAAAGAAGAGATCGCAAAACTTCAGGCAAGTGCCAATGCACTGAAAGAAGTTATCAAACAGATAGAACTGTAAAACAGGATTTTTAACAGGAGGAACTATGAAGTACAGTTATTATCCGGGGTGTACCCTGAAGACAAAAGCAGTGGAGCTGGATGCTTATGCCAGAGCTTCTGCAAGGGCACTGGGATTTGAACTGGAAGAAATTGAAAACTGGCAGTGCTGCGGCGGAGTTTATCCGCTGGGCACTGACGAGATCGCCACAAAACTTTCTTCCGTCCGTGCTCTCAATGAGGCCAAAGAAAAAGGCCAGGATCTGGTAACACTCTGTTCTGCCTGTCATCATGTGATAAAACGTGTCAATGATGATATGAAGAACGCAGACGATATTCGCACCAGAGCAAATAATTATATGCAGTTAGAAGAGCCCTATGCAGGTGAGACGACAGTGCTCCATTTTCTGGAGGTACTCCGTGACCGCATAGGTTTCGACACGTTAAAGGAGAAAGTGACAGCTCCGCTTACCGGCAAAAAGATAGGCGCTTACTACGGATGCCTGCTTCTTCGCCCAAGCGGGCTTCTGGAATTTGACGATCCGGAGAATCCGTCCATTATCGAAGACTTCATCCGGGCCATCGGCGCAGAGCCGGTGATCTATCCGTACAGAAACGAGTGCTGCGGCGGCTACATATCCCTGAAGGAAAAAGAGATGTCAAAAACCATGTGCGATAAGATCATGGACAGCGCATCCGGATTTGGCGCTGATATGCTGATCACAGCCTGTCCATTATGCCTGTATAACCTGAATAAGAGCACTTGCGGCAGCAGACTTCCCGTTTACTATTTTACAGAACTTCTGGCAGAAGCTCTCGGCGTGAAAGAGGAGGTAGCAAAAGCATGAATACTCCAAAAAAACAGGCTGAAATGATTAAGGAAATCAGCGGTGTCAATCCGCTGAAATGTATGAAATGCGGCAAATGTTCTGCGTCCTGTCCATCCTACAATGAAATGGACATCAAACCCCATCAGTTTGTATCTTATGTGCAGAATGAAGATATCGAGTCTTTGGTGAACTCAAAATCTCTCTGGAAATGCCTTTCCTGCTTTGCATGCGTGGAGCGCTGCCCAAGGGATGTAAAACCGGGCAAACTCATTGATGCGGCAAGACAGCTTGTGGTCCGCGAGAAGGGCGGGGATTACCTGATAGCTGATGAAATCCCCGAGCTTTTGGACCCGGAACTTCCGCAGCAGCTTTTAGTCAGTGCATTCAGAAGATACAGGAGGTGAGGTTAAGTGCAGAGAATAGGTGTATTCGTCTGTCATTGCGGCAGCAACATCGCCGCTACGGTAGATGTTAAAAAAGTAGTGGAAATGGCTAAAATGGAGCCGGGAGTTGTCCATGCGGAAGATTATCAGTATATGTGTTCCGAAGCCGGACAGTCCAAGATCGCAGAGGCTATCAAAAATGAAAAACTGACAGGACTTGTAGTATGTTCCTGTTCACCGCGTATGCACGAGACCACTTTCCGCAAGGCAGCGGAGAGAGCCGGCTTAAACCCATACATGGTGGAAGTCGCCAATATCCGTGAACATTGTTCCTGGATCCACAAGGATATGGAGGAGGCTACCAAGAAGGCAGTCATCCTTGCAAGAGCGGCAATCGCGAAAGTGAATTTGAACGCGTCCCTGAAGCCGGGCGAGAGCCTTGTCACAAAACGTGCCCTGGTGATCGGCGGCGGTATTGCAGGTATCCAGACCGCTCTTGACATTGCAGAGGCGGGTTACGAAGTGGATATTGTGGAGAAGACACCGAGTATCGGCGGAAGAATGTCACAGCTTGACAAGACCTTCCCTACACTGGACTGTTCTGCCTGTATCCTGACACCTAAGATGGTGGAGGCATCCGCCCATGAGAAGATCAACATCTATACATACAGCGAGGTGGAAAAGGTTTCCGGCTTTGTAGGTGATTTTACAGTGGATATCCGCAAGAAAGCAAGAAGTGTGGATATGGACAAATGTACAGGCTGCGGCGTATGCCAGGAGAAATGCCCGTCCAAGAAGAATTCCAATGAGTTCAACAGGGGCCTGAATACAAGAAGCGCCATCTACACACCGTTTGCCCAGGCAATCCCCAATGTTCCTGTCATTGACAGAGAGAACTGTATTAAGTTCAAGACAGGAAAATGCGGTGTCTGCGCCAAGGTATGCCAGGCAGGTGCCATTGATTATGAGCAGAAGGACGAGATCCTTACAGAGAAGTACGGTGCCATTGTAGTTGCCACCGGTTTTGACACCATCAAGTTGGATAATTACGATGAGTATGCGTACAGCCAGAGCAAGGATGTGATCACATCCCTGGAGCTGGAGCGTATCATGAACGCAGCAGGACCCACCAAAGGTCATCTGGAACGCATGTCCGATGGGAAGGCGCCGAAGAATATGGTGTTTATCCAGTGTGTGGGAAGCCGCTGCGCGGACAAGAGAGGAAAGAGCTACTGCTCCAAGATATGCTGTATGTACACAGCAAAACACGCCATGCTGATCCGCGATAAATATCCGGATGTGAACGTGACTGTATTTTACATTGATGTCCGTACCCCGGGCAAAAACTTTGATGAGTTCTACAGAAGAGCCGTGGAGGAATACGGTGTGAATTACATCAAAGGCCAGGTGGGTAAAGTCGCTCCCCAGCCAAACGGACAGTTATTAGTACAGGGCGTTGACCTCATTGATAACAAGCAGATCCTCATGGAGGCAGATATGGTGGTTCTGGCTACAGCCATTGAACCGGATCCTTCTGTAAGGAAGATCGCCACTATGCTCACAGCCAGCATTGATACCAACAACTTCCTGACCGAGGCACATCCCAAGCTTCGTCCCGTGGAATCCCCAACGGCAGGTATCTTCCTGTCAGGCGTATGCCAGGGACCAAAGGACATACCTGAGACTGTTTCCCAGGCAGGAGCAGCGGCAGTGAAAGCCATCGGGCTTCTTGCAAAAGACAAGCTGATGACAAACCCATGTACAGCCAAATCCGACGAACTTCTCTGCAACGGATGTTCCACCTGTGCAAATGTGTGCCCGTACGGTGCCATCACTTACGAGGACAAAGAGGTGAATGACCACGGAATCCGTGAGACACGCCGTATCGCAGTTGTGAACAATGCGCTTTGCCAGGGATGCGGAGCCTGTACCGTTGCCTGCCCGTCAGGGGCCATGGACTTACAGGGATTCTCCAACAGACAGATCATAGCGGAGGTAGATGCAATATGTCGATAGAAGCAAAAGAAGAATTCAGACCTAAAATTGTGGCATTCTGCTGTAACTGGTGCAGTTATGCAGGTGCGGATCTGGCCGGAAGCAGCCGCCTTTCCTATCCTGCAGATGTGAAGATCATCCGTGTGCCATGTTCCTGCCGTGTGAATCCCATGTTCATCCTGAGAGCATTTGAGAAAGGTGCGGACGGCGTGATCCTCTGCGGATGCCATCCGGGAGACTGCCACTACAGCACAGGAAACTACTATGCCAGAAGGCGTATGACACTTTTATTCTCCATGCTGGATTATATCGGTGTGGAAAACGGACGTACCCGTGTGGAATGGGTGTCAGCCGCAGAGGGTGTCAAATTCTCCACTACCATGAATGAGTTTGTGGAAAAAGTCCGCTCTCTGGGCAAAAACGTAAGATTGGAGGATTTGAGATGCAGGAAGTGATAAACCGTGCAAAAGAGCTGTTAGCGGACGGTACCGTAGCCCGTGTTCTCGGCTGGAAAGCGGGAGACCTGCCTTACAATCCGGAACCGGCATATTTTGAAAAAGAAGAGGACTTTGAGAATTTCGTATACAACGGATTCTGCGGAGCCAATTTAAGCAAATATATGATTGAAGCCTCCAAACTGGAGGGAAAAACCCTGGTATGCCTGAAACCGTGTGATACCTACAGCTTTAACCAGCTCATCAAGGAGCACAGGGTGGACAGGGAAAAAGCCTATATTATCGGTGTGGGCTGCAAAGGCAAGCTGGATATTGAGAAGATTAAAGGTATGGGGATCAAGGGAATCGAGAGTATTTCCGGCGCCGATATCACAGATGAGGCAGATACCCTGACCATACAGACCCTTTACGGAGAGAAGACATGTTCCTATGCAGATGCCATGCTGGAGAGATGCCATGTGTGCAAAGGCAAAGAGCATAAGATCTGCGATGAACGGATCGGAGAATCAAAAGAGACAAAAGACGCAGAGCGTTTTGACGGTGTGGCTGCCATTGAAGCCATGAGCCCGGAGGAGAAATTTGCATTTTTCCAGAAGGAGTTAAGCAAATGTATCCGCTGCAATGCCTGCAGAAACGTATGTCCTGCATGCAGCTGCAGAAAATGTGTATTTGACAGCAACAAGTTTGACAGTTCCCAGAAAGCCAATGTGGACTCCTTTGAAGAGAAGATGTTCCACATCATCCGTGCTTTCCATGTGGCAGGACGCTGTACAGACTGCGGAGAGTGCAGCCGTGTATGTCCCCAGGGAATACCCCTTCATCTGTTCAACCGGAAATTCATCAAGGACATCAATGCGTTCTACGGAGAATATCAGGCCGGTGAAGACACAGATTCCAGAGGACCGCTGACAGACTTTACCTTTGATGACGTAGAGCCAGGCATTGTGGCAGAAAGGGGATAATGTATGTATAAGACAGCAAAAGAAAATCTGGCGGCATTATTCCAGTTGATCGCCGGCTCCCGGGAATTATACCTTCCGGTAAAAGTGAGCGGACAGGTGAACTTCAGAGCTTGGAGCGAGGACGCGGAGGTGGATCTTGATACACTGAAGACTGTGAAATCTCCAAAAGACGCGTTCTTCCCCCAGAGTGAGGACCTGTATACCTGCAGAAAGGACGGAAAAAAGCTGACAGTTGAACCGGAAGCACTGAAAGAGCAGGATTTTGTGGTATTTGGAATGAAGGCCTGCGATGTAAAAGGTGTGGAGGTTTTAGATAAAGTATTTTTAGCTGACCCGGCAGACTCTTTCTATGCGGCAAGGCGTGAGCACGGTACTATTGTGGCTATGGCATGCCATGAGCCGGAAGAGACCTGCTTTTGTAAAGTGTTTGGCGCAGACTGTGCAGAGCCGGTGGCAGATGTGGCTGTGTGGATGACAGGCGGGGAGCTTTACTGGAAATCCCTCACAAAAAAGGGAGATGCCCTTACGAAATCTGCAGAAAGCCTTCTTGCTGAGGCAGACGCTGAGGACGAGAAGAAAGTGGAGGAAGAGAAAGCATCCATCCGCGGAATCGTTGAGAAGCTGCCTTACTCCAATCTTTCCCTGGAAGGATGGAACGGGGAGGCATTAAACGAAAAATTCAATTCAGAACTCTGGGAAGAGCTGTACAAACCCTGTCTGGCATGCGGAACCTGTACCTTTGTATGTCCCACCTGCCAGTGCTATGACATCAAGGACTATGACACAGGCCACGGAATCAAGAGATACCGCTGCTGGGATTCCTGCATGTACTCGGATTTCACCATGATGGCACACGGGAATAACCGTACAAGCCAGATGCAGCGTTTCCGTCAGAGATTTATGCATAAACTGGTATATTTCCCGGCAAACAACGACGGGATGTATTCCTGTGTAGGCTGCGGCAGATGTGTGGAAAAATGCCCGGCTTCCTTAAATATCGTAAAGGTTATCAAATCCTTTCAGAACCAGGGAGGTGACAAATAATGAGTGAATGTACCTGTCATAAAAATTATACACTGGATACGCTGATCCCCCAGGTGGGAGTCATCACGGATATCCGCCAGGAGACACCGGATGTGAAGACCTTCCGCGTAAACGCGCCGGAGGGCGGAAAGCTTTTTGAACATATGCCCGGACAGTGTGCCATGGTGTGTGCACCGGGCATCAGTGAAGGTATGTTTTCCATTACTTCCTCACCGACCAACAAAGAATTCCAGGAATTCAGCATCAAGAAATGCGGTATCCTCACCGATTATCTCCACAGCCTTGAGGTGGGCGACGAGATCACCGTGAGAGGGCCTTACGGAAATCATTTCCCGGTAGAGACTGAGTTAAAAGGCAAAAACCTGCTGTTTATCGCAGGTGGTATCGGCCTTGCGCCTCTGCGCTCCGTGATCAACTATGTGCTGGACAACAGAGAGAACTACGGCACTGTGGACATCCTTTACGGTTCCCGATCCGCAGACGATCTGGTCCAGTTAAAAGAGATCCAGGAAGTCTGGATGAAGACAGAGGGCGTGAATGTATATCTGACCATAGACCGGGAGCAGGAAGGCTGGGACGGCCATGTGGGATTCGTACCAAACTACCTGAAAGAGGTGGGCTTTACCACGGACAAGACAGCCCTTGTCTGCGGCCCGCCGATCATGATCAAGTTCGTGCTGGCAGCTCTGCAGGAGATGGGATTCTCCAAAGAGCAGGTGTACACAACTCTGGAGCTGCGTATGAAATGCGGCGTAGGCAAATGCGGACGCTGCAACATCGGTTCCAAGTACGTGTGCAAAGACGGACCGGTATTCCGCTGTGATGAGATTGATGAATTACCGAATGAGTATTAAGGAAAGGATTGGTACCTATAATGGAAAAAATGGTAAATGTATATTTCTTTGGTAAGAAATACAGCGTGCCTGCGGAGCTGACGATCATGACAGCCATGGAATATGCCGGTTACACCCTGAAAAGAGGATGCGGCTGCCGTCACGGCTTTTGCGGGGCATGTGCTACAATATACAGAATCAAGGGAAAGAACGAGTTAAAGACCTGTCTTGCCTGTCAGACACAGGTGGAGGAAGGCATGTATGTGGCAAGCATCCCCTTCTTCCCCACAGATAAGAGAACTTATGATATAGAGGAGATCAAACCGACTCAGCAGATCATGATGGAACTCTATCCGGAGATCTACAGCTGTATCGGATGTAATGCCTGTACAAAAGCCTGTACACAGGATCTGAACGTTATGCAGTACATTGCTTACGCACAGAGAGGGGAATTTGAGAAATGCGCAGAGGAGTCCTTTGACTGTGTAAGCTGCGGCTGCTGTTCCGTAAGATGTCCGGCCGGCATTTCTCATCCTATGGTTGGTCTTCTTGCAAGGCGCCTCACAGGAAAATATATCGCGCCTGAGACAAAACATCTGAAAAACCGCGTGGAGGAGATCCACAAGGGTGCTTATGATGAACTGATCGAGCAGGTTATGCAGAAACCCATTACGGAAATGCAGGAACTTTACAACACAAGAGAGATTGAGAAATAAGGAGGGATAGCCATGTTTACACCAGAAATGCTTGAGTCCATTAAAAAGGTGGAAGCGACCAGAGACGAACGTATGGGCATGGAACCCAGGCGTATGACCGCTGATGAAAAAGACGCCCTCTTGAAGGCTTATCATCCGGACTACAAAAAAGACGGCTTTACAGAGATCAAGATCGGACCAAACAAGGGCCAGAAAGCCCCCACAGAGCTGGGACATTTACTCCACTCCAACAGCCGTCTGTTAAATGTGGATATAGATTTGAACAAAGTGGATTATGACGTGGACGTGCTGGTGATCGGCGGCGGCGGAGCAGGTTCTTCCGCTGCGATCGAAGCTCACGAGGCAGGCGCAGACGTTATGATCGTCACAAAACTGCGTATCGGTGATGCCAACACCATGATGGCAGAGGGCGGTATCCAGGCAGCAGACAAGGAAAATGACTCTCCGGTACAGCACTATCTGGATGCTTTCGGCGGCGGACATTTTGCAGCAAGGCCGGAGCTTCTGCGAAGACTGGTCATGGAAGCACCGGACGCGATCCAGTGGCTGAACAAGCTGGGTGTTATGTTTGACAAGGACGCAGAGGGAAATATGGTCACCACCCACGGCGGCGGTACCTCCAGAAAGAGAATGCATGCCTGCAAGGATTACTCCGGTGCGGAGATCATGCGTACTCTGCGCGATGAGGTCTTAAACCGTCAGATTCCCGTTGTGGAATTTACATCCGCAGTGGAGCTGATCAAGGACGAAAAGGGACAGGTGGCAGGTGCTGTTCTTCAGAACATGGAGACAGATGACTATATGGTGGCAAGAGCAAAGACGGTTATCATTGCGACCGGCGGCGCAGGACGTCTCCACTATCAGAGTTTCCCCACATCCAATCATTATGGTGCAACCGCCGACGGACTGGTTCTGGGATACCGGGCAGGCGCTCCTCTTTTATACCAGGATACCATTCAGTATCATCCTACAGGTGTTGCGTATCCGGCACAGATCTTCGGCGCTCTTGTTACAGAGAAAGTACGTTCTCTGGGAGCCATGCTTGTAAATATTGACGGAGAGGCATTTATGCATCCTCTGGAGACACGTGATGTGGCAGCAGCCTCCATTATCCGCGAGTGCAGCGACAGGGGAAAAGGCGTGGCAACTTCTCTTGGCAGCGGCGTATGGCTGGATACTCCCATGATCGAGAGAATCGGCGGAGAGGGCACGATTGAGAAACGTATCCCTGCCATGCTTCGTATGTACATGAACTATGACATTGATATGAGGAAACAGCCGATCCTTGTATACCCGACTCTTCACTATCAGAACGGCGGTCTGGAGATCGGCGGAGACGGATTTACAAAGGAGATCAGCAATCTGCTGGTAGCCGGTGAGGCGGTAGGAGGAATCCACGGCAGAAACCGTCTGATGGGCAACTCTCTTTTGGATATCATTGTATTCGGCCGCAACGCAGGTAAGGCCGCAGCAGCAAAGGCAAAAGAGACAGAGCTTGGCACCATGACACTGGAGCATATTGAGAAATATGCGGAAGAACTGAATAATGCAGGCATTGCTTCCGATGATGTATCACCGCTGCTGCTTCCTAAATATGCCCGCCACGAGAGATAGGAGAGTGAACGTATATGCGTGAAATAATGGCAAGCCAGATAACAGATGTCATTGAGAACCTTTGCATCCAGGCCAATGAACATCTGCCTGAGGATGTGAAATGTGCGATCAAAAACTGCAGAGCATGTGAAGACTGGGAAATTGCACAGGGCGTTCTGGACAATATTATTGAGAACTTTGAGATCGCTGACGAACAGAATGTACCAATCTGCCAGGATACGGGAATGGCATGCGTATTCCTGGAGATCGGACAGGACGTACATATCACAGGCGGTGATTTAAGCGAGGCTGTGAACGAAGGCGTGCGCCGCGGATACGATAATGGATACCTGAGAAAATCCGTAGTAAAAGACCCGGTGCGCAGAGGCAACACAGGCGACAACACACCGGCCATGATCTATACAGAGATCGTTCCGGGTGAGCAGATCAAGATCACAGTGGGACCGAAAGGCTTCGGAAGTGAGAATATGAGTGCTGTCCGTATGTTCAAACCGTCAGCAGGCCTGCAGGGAATCAAGGATTTCATCCTGGAGACAGTTGAGACAGCAGGCCCGAACCCATGTCCGCCTATGGTTGTGGGTGTGGGCATCGGAGGTACTTTTGACAAGGCTGCCCTTCTTGCGAAAAAAGCATTGATGCGTCCCATTGATTCCTCCAATGAGGACCCGTACTATGCGGATCTGGAAGTGGAAATGCTGGACAAGATCAACAAGCTTGGCATCGGACCGCAGGGATTCGGCGGTAAGACCACTGCCATCGGACTGAACATTGAGACCATGCCCACACATATTGCAGGTATGCCGTGTGCCATCAATATCAACTGCCACGTGACCCGCCACAAAACGGAGGTGATTTAAATGGAAAAACATATTACACTGCCCCTTACCGAAGAGCTGGCAAAAACTCTTCATGCGGGAGATACCGTATATGTAACAGGAACCATCTACACCTCACGTGATGCAGGCCACAAGCGCATGTGCGAAGCACTGGCAAGAGGTGAGGAACTTCCCTTTGACCCCACTGACGCTGCCATCTATTATGTGGGCCCCACACCGGCCAAACCGGGCCAGGTCATCGGCTCCGCAGGCCCTACCACCAGCGGACGTATGGATGCTTATGCACCGACTATGATGTCCGTAGGCGCAAGAGGAATGATCGGAAAAGGCGCCCGCCTTCCGGAAGTCATTGAGGCTATGAAAAAGTACAGCGGCGTTTACTTCGGCGCGATCGGCGGAGCAGGCGCACTGCTGGCAAAATGTATAAAAAAAGCGGAACTGATCGCGTATGAAGATCTGGGCGCGGAAGCTTTAAGGAAATTATATGTGGAGGATATGCCTCTGTTCGTTATTATCGACAGCGAAGGAAAGAATCTCTATGAAGAGGGAAGAGCAGCATATCTGGCACAGCATAAGGAGTAAGGTGAAATAACAGGAGCGGTCTTTGACAACATATTAAAAGAGGGAATGGAAAAAATAGAATGACAAACTTATTAGAAGCGCTTATGATACTCTGCTTCGGCCTGTCGTGGCCGATTTCAATCCGTAAATCCTGGATTTCCAGAACAGCAAAAGGAAAGAGCCTTTTCTTTGAGTTCTTTATCTGGATTGGTTACGTGTTCGGTATTGCCCGCAAAGTAATTCTGTGGATGGAAGCCGGATCAGCCGGAACTTCTCTTGACTGGCTGTTTTATCTGGGATGGTTCTTCTACATACTGAATATGGTTGAGATTTCCATTGACATGGCACTTTATTTCAGAAATGTAAAACTGGATAAAGCAAGAGAAAAGCCTGAGTTCTAAGTTCACGCCCCATTACATAAACTGATACAGAATGTGACCGGGGGCCGGACATGAACAGACAGAGATGGAAAAAATATGGTTTTACAGCGGAAGTTATTGTGTTGACTCTGACGGCAGTGCTTTGCTGGAAAGATGTTTCAGAAGGTGCCTTTGCTGCCGGAAGGAATACGAACGCGGCAGCAGACGTACCGGATTCCGGCACTATAGGTGAAGAGAAATCCGGTACGAATGGTGAAGAGGGTTCTGCCGCAGGATGCGGAGAGGATTCCGGTACAGAAAATGTGGAAAAAGACTACATAAAATGGGTGGATTTCCATGTGACCAGCGAGGCCATGCGTCAGGCATGTGCCTATGATTTGGATACATACGGACAGGAAGGACATCTAAACTGGGTGGATTTGCTGGCCTATCTGGGCACCAGATACGGCGGCGACTTTAAACAGTATAAGGCAAAAGACATGGATGAGATTGCCGACAGGCTTCAAAAAGGGGAGACTACCGTGGAAAAACTGTCTGCGGAGATTAAGTCTTTTGACTACTACCGTGAGGCATATGGTGCAGTCCTGGATGGTTTGCTGGGAGAGTACGAAATAGAGGCAGAGAATAAAGTGCAGGAAGTGCAGAACCAGGAGCATCAGAATGACCAGGAAAGCCCGGGGGCAGTAAACTGGACAAAAAAGTATGGGCTGAAAGGATACAGCCCTATTGCGAAAGGCTTTCCCTACAACGACTATAACGATTTCGGCGCAGCCAGAAGTTATGGTTATAAGAGAGAACATCTGGGGCACGACATGATGGGGCAGACAGGAACTCCAGTAAGAATAAAATATAGAATGAGATTAAAAAATAATATGAAGCCCATCATTATCGAAAACACACTGTTTTACAGTCTTTTTAACAAGCTCATTTTTTTCACGGTAACTCATAGATTCAAAATTATCTAAGAGGCTGCAGATGTAATTATAGATTATGTCTTTAGCCTCTTTCTCATTTTGAGAAATCTGATTGTTATACTCTGCAGCGCAAAGACTGTCTTCCAGCTTTCGTTTGCTTTTATCTAATTTTTCTATTTGTTTAATGATATAAGAGGCGGCGCTGGATTCTGTATTTCCAGCAAGCGCAGTGGTCAAATTCTCAATGGACTGCTCTATGGTGTGCAGTTCTTTGGTCAAGCTGTTAATGTCAACATATTCTAATTCGGATTTTCTTATGCTGATCATATCAGGATTATATTTAATCTGCAGAAGCTTGTTCAAAAATGCGTCGTCTATATCAGATACCTTTGTGTAACCGGTATTGCATACCTTTTTTCCCTCACGTGCCATGCGCGCGCAGTAATAATATGAAAATTGGATACCGTTTTTCACATATGTCCGAATGTCCATGCGGGCACCACAGTCACATTTCAAAACGCCTTTAAGGATTCCAACCTCATATTTGTTTGACCGGAAGAATTTATTTTCACCAAATCGTTTTTGGACAGTAATCCAGTCATGTGCTCTTATGACTGGTTCATGGATACCGACAGCGACGGAAAACACATCATTGACGATTCGCTTTTCTGGGCCGGATTGTTTTGTGCGGCCGTAGCTGATAAGTCCGTGCTTCCCATCAAAAAGAGATATCTCTGGAAGAGAATGTCCATGTTCTTTGAAATAGTAATATGCCTCTGGCTCATTTGTACAATAAACCGGATTGGAAAGAATACAATGTATCTGAGAGGTACTGAGGAATTTGTTGCTTTCCGTTCTGATTCCGTGATCACGGCAGTACCGTTCAAGCCCCGTCATGGTATAGCCGTCAAGATACATACTGTATAACATCTTTACAAGACTTATTTTTTCTTCATCAACCTGTAAAAATGAATGCTCCTTCCCGTCGACGAATTTTCTGATAGAGGTCATGCCGGCAGGGAGCTTGCCACCGGTCCACTTTCCCGATGTGCCCAGGGATTGCATATTGTCAGCCACACGCTCAGATGTACTTTCCCGCTCAAATTGTGAAAAGGCAGCAAGGATATACATTACAGTCCTGCCGATCGGAGTGGAAGTATCAAAAGATTCTTTCACAGATAGGAAGGTGACATTATGAGCGTGCATGATATCATACATTTCAGAAAATTCGCTGACATTTCGACTTATCCTGTCAAGCTTGTAGACCATTACAACATCAAGAACATTGGATTTTACATCACGCATTAATTCCTGGAAAGAGGGGCGATTGGTATTTTTACCTGAAAAACTTACTAAATTTCTGATTATCTTTTCATAAGTTGGTAAATGCCGATATATCCCGTATTTTAGGGCTTTATCGGT
>PPYE01413420.1_pt1 | contig 22286 bp, 19 predicted proteins | sample 1559881 | NCBI WGS metagenome assembly PPYE01 (sample SAMN08240022, study PRJNA423297) | Human gut metagenome, whole genome shotgun sequencing project.
CTCTCTGAAAAATAAATGTTTTTATTGCTTATTATCCGCACCCAAAAAGTTGCATTTATAAGTTGAACTCAAGTTTCAAAACAACAATATTTCAGCCTACAAAGTTACGGCACATTAGCCATACCACAAAGCGATTAACGATATTTGGCAACATTTCGTCGACCGAAACATCCTATTTGCCAACAACAAGAGACTCCAAACCGCCGACCATATAAAACGGCAGATTTATCAACTTGAACGCCTTCCCCGACGCAGTAACCACCTCATCCTCTGAATATGGCTGCGACCAGACACGCACCGCCACATCATTTGACGAGCGCTCCATAAACGAATGCAACGAGCGCAAATGCGCATTGTGGCCCGCCTTCACCTCTATCGGATATATCTTTGAATTGCAGACCCAAATGAAATCCACCTCAGCCGACGACTCTCCCTTGCCACGGCTCCAGAAATTACGCTTCTGGCTAACCTTGTCGTTCTGCGTCAGCAATTCCTGCCCGACAACCTGCTCCGCAATCATTCCTCGCCAAGCATCCATTATGTCGCGCGAACGCAACACCTCCGCCTGCACCTGCGCCGCATAATTGACAAGCCCGGTGTCAAGCCACACCAACTTAGGCTGACGGCGGGTCTCTCCAATAGCCGGGACATCGACCGACGTCGTCGGATAAACCAATTCAAGAAGCATCGCCTTCTCAAGCAAGCGGAACGCCTCTCCGACCTCCCGGGAATTATAAGCCGACGAGCCGAAATTACCCAACGTGATTATCTGACCGGCCTTCGACCAGCCTTCATTCAAGATGAAACGCACCACCTCCGACACCTTGCCTCCACGGGCATACTTCTCCGAATCGTCACGATAGCCCTGCAGCAACGTTTCATAAACATCTCCCAACGACGCAAAATCGCGCGTTTCAGCAAATGCCTGCACAACCTCAGGCATTCCGCCGGTCACCACATACTGGTTGAACAACAACATCAAACGCTCATGAAACGCCTGCGACATCACCTTGTCGGCAAGCGCCGGAAGCAACTGTCCTTCGCCAACCGCGACAAGAAACTCGCGAAACGAGCACGGACGCAATGCCATATACTGAACACGCCCAACAGGAAACGACGTCTTTACATCAACCAAATTCTCAAGCAACGAACCTGCCGCGATAACAAAAATCTCAGGCAACTGCTCATAGAAATAACGCAACCGCGCCACTGCCTTCGCCGAATTCTGTATCTCATCTATAAATATCAACGTCGTGCCCTCAACTCTCTTCTTCTTGCAATGAGCGAAAAAAAACGGAATCAAGTCGGCAAGCGGCACATTCAAATCAAACAATGCCGCCGCCTCCGCATCCTCAAGATTCAGATAAATATAATTGTCAAACGTGCGCCCAAACTGGTTGACAACCGTGGTCTTTCCCACCTGCCGCGCCCCGCGCAGCACCAACGGCTTTCGCCTTGACGACCGGCGCCATTCTTCCAGCCGACTCTGTATTTCCCGTTTAAATTCCATAGTCAACATTCTTTGCTTTACAATGCAAATTTAATGCTTTTGTCGGAAATCGGAGGCAAAATCTCTGAAATTTGTTGGAAATCTGAGGCAAAATCTCTGAAATTTGTCGGAAATCGGAGGCAAACGCCCCTCCGAATTTCGGGGAAATGGCGGAAATCGCCGTTTTAAATTTCGGGGAAATGGAATTTTTCAGCGTAAACCACTATGGCACAGCGAAGTAACCAAAACAGAAAAAACGCCACAAAATCCCCTCTCCTTTAGCCGAAAAAAGGCGCGCAGCCTGTCAGCCGCGCGCCCCTCCAGCCCCGTCGCCGGAACTGCTATATCTTACCCATTTCAACCATCGCCAAAAACTTCACCAAATGAATCTGGCGCTTGATGCGGCTGGGCTGTTTTATCAAGCGATAGGCAAATTCCAAATCGTGGTTCACCCACCACTTCGGCGCACGCTTGACATTGCCTGTATAGACATCGAAACTGCCTCCCAAGCCTTGATATATCGCGGCATGCCGCTCCATCATCTCTTCCATCAGCAATTCCTGCTTGGGCGAACCCATCGCCACAAAAACAGCGTCGGGCCGCTTTTCAGCCACGTCGGCAATCAGAGCCTTGCGCTCCGCATCGGTTTTAATATAGCCGTCACGGTAGCCCACAATGTTGATTCCCGGATAATCCGCCCTCAGCTTCATCACCGTCTGCTCTATTACGGCAGGCTTGCTGCCCACCAAATAGAAACGCTTGCCTTGCGGAGCAAGCGCTGCGATAATCTTCAGCCACAACTCGCAGCCCGGCAGCTTAACCACATCCTTATGCCCATGCTTCCGCAATGCCATCACCGCCCCCACGCCATCGCAATATCCGATGTTGCGGTTTATTATGTCGCGCGTCTGATGCGTGGCATGCAGAATCTTCTCCGCATTGATTGCTACAAGTATTCCCTTTCTGCCCACAACATAGTCGAGCAACTGCTGAAACGACGTGAAGGGAAACACTTTCACGCCCCTCACCGTCACCCTCATATCATTTTCCATAGTCTAAAATGTAATAACTCATCGCGCAGAACATAAATGCATTGCTCCAGCGCATATATGATATTTTTGAACTTACGCCTTGCTTAAGTTGATAATAGAAATAGCCGCGTCTGTCCTGCATATTCTTTACCGTCCACCGCATCACGCGTTCCGCCTCCGCCCTGTATTCATCGCTACGGTGAAGCTTATGCAGCGTCACAAACAATTGCGCCGGGCAATGGATGTCAATCGGATACGTGCGGTCATGGTAATATTTCGGAGTGCCGTCGGCCTCAAAGAAATTGCGGATATAGAAATCAAAACCTTTCTCAATCTTTGAGTGGAACGACTTGTCGCCAGTCTGCTCCTCATAAGCCGTCAGACCGTCAAGATTGTAGCCAGTGTGGAAACTGTCTATCCACGACTGCACCGGAAGCATTCCGTAAACCCATTCGCCGGCATCCCCCTGCGCGTCGCAGCATGCCTCAACCGACCGTCGCGCCGCCTCTCTGTATTCCTCCTTCTTCGTGTATTTATAGCAATACGCCAACAGCTTGCTGCCGAGCAGCGAGGCGTTGAACACGGTGTCGTTGCCTTTCAACGGACTGTAGGAAAACAAAAATCCGCCCCGGCACTCCGCGCGGTGCAGATCATTCATCACAAAATCTGCCGACGACAGCGCCACGTCGAGATATCCGCGCTCGCCAGTCACCTCATACGCCTCCATCAGTGCCGTTGCGCAGAAACACGTTGCCACAACCGTTGGCGTAAACTTCGGAAACAGAAACAGCCTACGCGCCTGCCAGTCGAAATTATAGCCCCAACACGCTCCGCTGTAACCTTCCGACTGCAACGAAATCAGCAAATCAGCCAACTCGCGCACACGCGCCAGCAACTCCTGCCTTGTCCCGACTTCGGCTTGCAATTCCGGGAATTTGTCAACGGCATGGACAAGATTGCAATACCCTTGCAGAAACAAGCCTATGCCCTTGGCATTATACTCCTTTGGCACCATCGCCAAACGGCGCAGATTCACAGGGCAGCGCTTAAACCCCTGTATCACACACAGACGCAATATCGCCGACCGCTTAAGCGGCAACAATGCATGCGCCAATCGCGAGTTTAGTCCGTCATAAGGGTCCCAGCCCTTAAATCCCTCCGACTCGCAATAGCGCTTCAACGAAAGAAATGAAGAAAGCATCTATCTTATGTTTTGAACCAAATATCTAAATTTTCCAGATTTGGTCAGTGCTATATGACTTGTTTGCTCTATTTCAATATCAAACCCTTGAAATATTATTTGAGCTTTTTCGTGAATCTCTTTTCTCAGTCCTGCCGACAACGGCTTCTCACTCTGCACAAGAAGCGTCAACTTTCCGTATTCGTCCTGTACATATTGGTAAGCCTCAATTCCTTCGATTCCCCAGAACACCTCATCGCTCCATAGAAACAACGACGCTTCACCATTCTTGTCATAAACATATTCCTGCTTCCTGCCGACAATCTCTTTCGCAACCAACCCCCACAACCGGCAAGGGCTCGCTTCTGTTGCATTCTTCACCATATCGCCGGTGCGGTAGCGGATAAACGGGAAATAGCGATTGTCGAGGCTTGTAACCACGACCTCTCCCAACTCTCCGTCTTCAGCACAATGTTTGTCGCTTGAATTTATAAATTCTGTATAACCATAAAATGGATTGAAATGATGCAGTTTTGAAGAATTTGTCTGATAAGCGACCACCGATTTCTCGCTATGCCCATAAAACGAATATATTTCAACACCAAGCACATCCCGGACAAGCGTACGTTGCCATTCATATATCGTCTCAGAAGAACAAATCACGCCCCTTAATCCTTTTATTGGGGAAATTCCATCCTCTTTCATATATTTGCACAACGACACTATCGCGCTTGGATATGCACGGATAAACCGAGGCTTAAACTGCCTTATCTTATCAAGATACGACCGATACGTGTCGCGTTTTATATGGAAAGACGACATCAGCAACGCATTTTCCTTTATGTCTCGCCGCCAATACACCCCTTTGTCGGTCATTGATTGTGGAAATTTATACCCTCGCATAATGACCACCCGGTCAAGCCAAAGCCTATATCCTAAATAATTGTAGTCGACAAACACTTGATACGCCACTTCTTTTGCCCTCGCCACATAGTTGTCTATGTAGAATTTCATAGGCATTCCCGTTGTTCCGCCTGTGTTTACCAAACTCAATGACTCAGCATTGATGTTGCCGGGCAACATTTCCAACAAATGGTTCCGAACCGTCTCTTTGTCTGTATATGGGACTTTCTGTATGTCCTCCAGCCGCTGAAAATCCACATATGGATTAAAGCCATTCTTTGCCCAAAAACTATGATAGAACGGGATATTGTCCCATGCCCATAACAATTCTCCCCTCAACTTTTTCAGCTGAATTTTCTCCACCACGTCCTTTCCGTCGCCCCTGTTGGAGACAAGAAAACGCAAAGTGTTCAGAAAAACAAATGCTGACTTAATCAGCCGTAAGTATCCCATTATATATTTCTATAAGTTCAGATGCCACATTGTCTGGATAATATCGCACCGCTTTTTCTCTTGATGCGTTTCCTATCAGTAAATTCCAATTATTTTGGATATACATTCAACTTTCGTCTCAAACCGCCACAGCATGTTTGAGCATGAACAATGCCATAGCCCAAATTAAATTCAATCACACATATTCCATTATCCGTGACGGCTATATCCCATCCAACATCATTATATTGAGCCATTTTACAAACATTTTTAAGTATTTCCTGTTTGACATCCGCCCAATTTGGCATAGAGTTCCCATTAAACACATATCCAGAATCTGGATGAGACGTAAAAATCTCTCCCCCATGTTCCGCAATAGCAAATGGGCCAAATGATCCATCATCAAAATTAACATTAACAGATATTCCTCCTTGTGCACTGTTATCAACATCCGCCCCATTGCGACCCATCCTCAATATGCAACCAACTACATTTGTTTCACCATCTCTATATTGAACAATCGTTCTCAATGTATTTATGCACCCATCATAAATCTTTGAAATCTCTGCATTTTGAACTATCCCTTTTTGCACTACATAAGAAACATGATTGCTTATATTCAAATCTTCAAGTCCTTGAATTATTGTACCCTTTTTATACAACAACCCTCCTCGTTTTACCAATACAATTATTCCGCTTCCACCACAACCGTTTGTTGGTTTGATAAAAATCTTTTCTCCTTCATTTGCTACAGCTTGTAAATCACTAAAGCCCACATCCTTTTTGTCCTTATTTTGCAACCGCCCATTGTGAATAAGGAATTCAATATTTGGTGTCGGTATATTCAATTGACTTAATATTTCATATTGATGCCATTTATCATCATCCGCATTGGTGTCAATATTCTGATAAGACCGCCTTAAATATTCGCAATAGAAAACTTGAGTTGGAATGTAATCTAATATCTCTTCTTCACTTAATTGTTTCTCAAATAATCCGTAACGTATATACTCATCAGCTGGGACTCCCCAATAATTTGAATATAACCTCATCTCCTTCTTTATACAATCCTCGCTTTTCTTATTTGATGAATACATTCTTTCCTTTTGCTTCCTAAAATCCACATCAAACAACCTTGTATATACCGAATATAGCAACCTGCTCCTCTTAAGATACTTCCGAACTGTAAACAACAAAGAATTCATATCTATTTCTATAATCATATTTGCTTATAAACCTCTTTTATCTCTTGATAATAATCTTTCTTGGGATAATGTATCACCTTTTGATTCATTGCATACTCAATAGAATCTGCCAATTGCTCTTTATCGTTATACACAATTACCCCTTTTGGTCGACACACAACATTTGACGCCACCACATTACACCCCATTGCCAATGCTTCTCTAATTGAAAGCGAATCTCCGTCAGTTTTTGTTGGTCGCACATACAATTTTGCATATCTAAACAATGGACACAATTCAAATTCCTCTCCTTCTACAAATTTTATATTTGGCTTACTTTTTATTCTCAATTTAACCCTTTTCATCAAGGTTTCTGACTCTTGATTATTAGGGACACCATTCTGCACCATCAGTAATTTATATTCCCCTCTATGTTCCAATAAATCAAAGGCATCCAACATATCACAAAAGCCATAAAGGTCATTGTATTTTTCTGAGACAATTGCTGCGCCATTAAAAATCAATAGTGACTCTTCTTTCGACTTTTTACAGAACGATAGTATTGACTGTGGAATATATGTTTCATCTATGATTCTTGGCAAAATAAACGCAGGGATATCAACTGATTTGCTTTTTAATTGACTCGGTAGATTTTCCGAATCACCAGGTTTTACACATATTATCTTATCTGCTTTTTCTAATGCCATTTGTGCAAATCTATTAGTCACTAATGGAAACGCATCCCCATGAATTGTAAAAATCAACTTTGCTCCATGATAAAAAGGCTTAAACAACGAAATATACAACTTCCGCAACACTCCCGGAACATGACAATGGATTATGTCAAACTTATGATTGAAAATAATATAAAAAGGAATTATTAGGAATCTGAGAAACAAATAAGCAGGTATATTGTGCGCCATTTTTCTAAACCTTATATTAAAAGCTTGCGCATTAAAACCATCATTTTTCAAATTCAACAACAATCTATGACTGCTCACACTCACTCCTCCTATTCCTGGCAACATAGGAGATATTAACAAAATTCGCATTTTAAATATTAATTTTTATCCACACTTTGTGAAACGTCCTCTTTTCCGTTAATAATCCCCCTATCCCTCAGGCAACAAACCTTGTTCCATGCGCAATCTTTCCGCCATCGCCGGAATTGGCAACAAATTTAAACGTCGGATAAACAAACATCTGATAATTATACAACACCTGAGCAATGCCGCCCTTTGGCGGATTGCATTCGCACCCTATCGTAAGTATCTTATTCGCAATACCCTTGTCCAAGCTCATTCTGACTCAGCCCCCTCCAATTTAGTCTCAAACCAAAAGACTATATTTCTACTAAAAACTATGATTTATATAATTTGACATAATCAATAGCACACTTTTGTATGCTGTATGATTTGTTGTACGATGCAACAACCAATTCGCTATCGATAGGTTTATTTATAAATTTTATCACCGTGTCAACATAAGCCTCAACGCTCAAATCATCACATAGATACCCATTAACTCCATCTTCTATCACATCGGGGATACCACCTACGGGGGTACAAATTGGTGTTACACCGCATGACATTGCTTCCAATAAGCTGATAGGAAGTCCTTCGTATATGGATGTCAGACAGAAGGCATCGGAGCAAAGTAAATAATCATTCACATTGTTCTTTTCGCCCAAAAAGAGAATCTTATCACAAGCTGATTTTTGGAGTTCTTTACCAGCTTCGCAATCATAACCATTGCCAAGAATCAACAGCGTGAAGTCTATGTTTTCCGCCGCAAGATGGTTGAAAGAATCCACTAATAATTGCTGGTTCTTCTCTGAATGAAAGCGAGCGACATGAATAAACACTTTTGTGCCGAAGGTTCTTTTATAAGAAGAAACTTCCTCCTTCACCTTTTCATATAGAGGAGATGCTGCAACGCTAGAACGTCCGTTATTTATATACGGAGCATTATGCAATTTGTAATAGCTCTCGTATGACTCTTGGCAAAGCCGGGATATGCACACTGGGCGAATGTATTCATGCTTATAGAAGAAACGATTTAAATAATATTGCAATCCCACTCCGCCGGTGTTGTTGGCAAGACTATGTAGCGTGTGGATAAATTTTATCTTTTTATTTTGAATAGCCAATTTGTATATATAGGGTATTACATTTAAATGACAATGCACTACATCTGGTTTTTCATTCATTATATATTTTTCAAGCCGGCGACATTTGCCAAGAGAAAATCCTATGTCGAACTTCATGGAATGGAATTTGACAGAGGAAGATAAAAACTGTTTGTTAAAAGTTAATGTATCTATTTTGTCATCGCGTAGCATACACAATGTTACATCGTGCCCCATCTTTGCCAGTTGATTGGATAAATCCACAACAAACTTTTCTGCTCCTCCAGAACTAAGACTGTATATAATTTGAATGATTTTCATAAGGTGAAATTAGGAATTAAAGATTTTAGTATATTCAGCTACCACATTATCATAGTTATAGTCATGTAGATAACGGTCGTATGCTTTTGATGACAATTTATTTGCTAATTCAGGATGTTGCAAATAAGATAATAGACACTGTCTTAATTGTGTTGCATTCTTTACGTCATACATCAGACATTCTTTGTTCTCAGTTATGGTATTTACAATGCCTGGAACACGAGACGTTATAATGGCTTTACGATTAAACATTGCTTCTAACAAAGATACTGATGTCCCTTCAAAATCAGATGCGATTAAGTAATAGTCTGAAAGTTTATAAACTTCATTGACCTTTTCCTTGGGAACATTCCCTAAAAAGGTAACGCAGTTTTCTAATCCGCATTCAGTTACTTTCTGTTTAAGGCTATCCATAGAGACACCATCTCCTGCAAAGACAATATAGGGTGAGTAGTTCTTTTTCTCTTCTTCTGTGAAAAGCTTAATCGCTTCTATAATTGTATCCGGGTTTTTCATTCCCTTTAAAGAGCCCACCATACAAATTACATTGGATTTAATTGGAATTTGGAATTTCCGTTTTAAATCTTCTTTTGATAGTCTTGCTATAGAAAAAGGGACTAACGGATAAATCACTTTGCAGTTTATACCATATTTTGCATCATAATTTCTTTTGATGTCTTCCGAAACCGCTACTACTACTTCTGCATTGTTGAAGAAACGCCTGTATACTTCTTCGTGTCCCTTAGGAGGCAACTCTCCATAATGTATTACTACATAGTATTTTCTATTTAACAATTTACATATTCTGTGATATAAATTCCATAGAATAGCATGCGATGCAGAATAAGAAAAAACAACTTTTCGAGCATCTTTCGCAAACAACAAATGGAAAAAAAGTTGTATTGGAAAGATATATTTTGTTGGGCGAATTTTATAGCTCCTTATTTGTTTCGTATCAGGAATGTCTAAACTGTGGCTTGCCGTATAAGAAATGTTGAATTTATCTTTCAGTGATTGAATTAGATAATAATTAAAAATTTCCATCCCTCCTGTAATATGGGGATATGTCCCTGCTCCTAAAACAAAGTGAATTCTATCCATAAATTAAATGATTAATACGTTCATCCCACACAAGCAACAGTGGTATAATAATCCATATTGGAGTTACATAATATAAAGGAACAATCGTCATGCTGTTGACAAGTATAAAGATTATTAAAGTTCTTTTCTCTGTAGTATGACTATTGATAAATAATAATAACCACCAACCCAAAAACAGAAAAAGGCCTACGACACCATAATCAAACAATATCTGCAAGAAATTATTGTGCGGAGAAAAAAGGATTCCGCTCAGTGATGCCATGCTATCGGCAGCGCCATAACCTGCACCAAATAAATGAATTAATGTGTCTTTTTGCAAAAATGTTCCCAGACCCGCAGCCCAAATAACAGTTCTACCTGATCCGTCTGACATGTCTTCGGACATAAACCGCATGATGACATTGTCTAACAATCCAACATGGAGAGCAAGCATAAAGACTAAGCCTACACAAATAGCAATGCCTACTATTTTAGGTGAAAATATGGCTTTTTTATAATAGAACGCCAATGCTATGCCCAATGACAAAATAGCTCCACGCGACACAAGCAGAGTTAGGCATATGAAAAATATGCTTAAAACAATAAGATAAAATCTCTTTTCACCGGATTTTGAAGTCCTGGAGTATCTGAATGCTGACAGCAAAAATGCAATCCCTATGAAAAAGGAAAGATAATTGGAATCTTTCCAAGCTAATCTTTGAGTATCTCCAGATGACGTTGCATAATCAGCAACCAAGTTATCATAATTGCATAAACTAATCAAACATGAACAGCACATTGTAATAATAATACAATTTATGAGGGGCTGAATATATTCATCATCTGTCAAGTTAAGGACTAATAGATAGACTATCGAAAAGGTGATGGATAATAAGAACGAAATATTCCCATAAAACACAGTATTTACAAATACATATAGTGCAAATAAGACTAATAATATCCAATTCTGTCTATCGAAACCCCTATAAGCGGGGTTTTGTGTGTGGCGCAGTTGAATGTATCCAAATAGAAGGATTGCTATATGGAACCATAATGTATTTGGTAAGAATTCGCCAAATATGGTCGAAAAGCGTTCAGTTATCAAGTTAATAGCGGTAAAAATGGGTATTAGCTTGACGTATGAGGCACAAAAGAGGAAATAGACTACAATATATACTAATCTAAGTGATGTCGGAGGTGATGTGTTTATAGAAACATGCACCAACTCCGACATCAGAACAAATGCCATGAACCATTTTAAGGGAGCTGAATTAACTTTTGAAAAAATCATTGGTGAATTTTAGCGAAATAAATGAACCTTTCTTAATAGATTTATCACCTTTGCCCTATCTATAATGAATATATTTATATATACTTCCCAAGAGTAAACCAGAAGCAAATATATTATAGACAGTATTATACAGTTTATTAAAGACAGTTCGTGAAATATATTAATAAGCGTCAAAGGGAGCAGCAAAAAAGCAGATATTCCAAGCAATTTGAAGATTTCTTTTGTTGGGAAATAATTAATCAATGATGAATTTAAAATCTTACATTCAAAAAATATTTGAAATAGCTTAGGCAACATTGTATTAAGCATTGCACTTGAAATAGCCCCCCATATCCCATATCTGTTTATTAAAACAAATGTTATTGGAATACAAATGATAGAGGATAAAGCAAAAGCTTTCATTGATAATTTAGTTTTACCAACAGCTCTCAGAATATTACCACTACCAACCATTCCCAAAATAAAGGTCAAAACATACAACCTGAAAAAAGGAACTGCGTCCATGTATTTTTCTGAAAAAAGGAAATGGATAATTTGTGGAGAAAACAAACAGACCACACCTATTACAGGAAGCGAAAAAGATAAAGTCTGTACTACAAACCTCTGGTATAAATTTTTCACTTGCTCTATAGTCCCGTTTTTATACTCGGTAGCCATATTCATTATATTGACTTGGCACAAGGCATCATAAATTTGCATGACACCTGGAATTCCAAAAAAAGCAATACTATATACGGCATATTCCTCTACATTCAAATAATTAACACAAACTAATTTGTCTATCTGATTACAAATTGTAGATAATATAACTGCAATTCCAAAAGGAAATGCATATTGGAATTGCTCTTTTAGCAATGAAAATGAAAAGAAATCTTCTCCATGTTTTATGGGATAAGACTTTAAAATATACCCCAGCACTATAATGAATAATAATATATTCAGCAGCAAAAGAGAACCTAATATTCCTTGAATGGTTTTAAAAATAAGAGCAAATGAAATTACTGCTACTATTTTCAATATAATTCCTGCCGGATGATATACCATTGCCAATATTTTATCTTTACGAACCACTGAAAGCGGATCTGCCAGATTAGATGGCATAAAAAAGATGATACTGCCTATAACTATAAACAAGTTGTCATTTAACACCTCGTTTTTCAACAGCCAATTATTTATGGATGGAACGAACAGTAAAGAAGAACCAGCTATACCCAATAGAAGCAATACTATAAATGAGTTCCAGATAATCTGCTTTTGCCTTAACGAAGAGCTATTCGGATAAAAATAATATGGATTGGACTGAATGCCAAAACACAAAACTGATCCGACAAATCCCTGCACCAAATAGAATTGTGCATATGTGCCATAATCAGCTTTGGATAAATAGCGGGTCAGAAACACTGGCATTACAAACTGCGCAGCCATAGCGACAATTTTGCCAATGGATACATAAAGAGCGAAACGGTTACTGTTTGTTTTTGACATATTCATTATATCCCTTACAAGATGTAGGAGCCTCGAGCTTATCTATATCTGTTTTTAATACTTTGGTTGGATTACCTCCAGCAATGCAATTAGATGGAACATTTTAGTTACACCGGAACAAGTCGCTATAACAGAGTTAAATCTTTTTTGAATTGACCGAACCACTTTTCCCTCCTAAGATTTATTGGATATTACTCCTTTCTTTTCATATATGTCAATTAAATTTTCAACGCCTTTTTCAACATTAAAATTTAAAGAATGCTTCCTGCTTCTTTCTCCCATCTCTTTTCGCTTCTCGGGGGATTGCATCAGTTCCAACATTGCCATTGCCAAACCTTCCGCATCGCAAGCGTTTACCAATAAGCCATTCTTCCCATCAATAACCACTTCCGGTATTCCTCCTACGTTGGACGCGACCACCGGTAAGCCGTGATGCAGGGCCTCCATTATTGCCAAAGATATGGCTTCTGTACGCGATGGCTGAATATAGATGTCGGAAGCGCTCAAAATTGTATTGATGTCATTTCTTATTCCCATAGACATAAAATACGACTCCACGTGCTTTTCTCTGACAATGCCCATAAACTGCTCTTCTCTCGCTTTGCTCAAGCCTACAACGTTAACAATAAATAGTGGAGGGGTGAATTTATTAACCATCTGTGCTACAGCGTCAACCAGCACATCAAATCCCTTTGTTGCGACATCAAACCCTATTGTAGTCAGGATAATCGGCTTCATTGGAATCTCCAAAATCCGTCTTGCTTCTTCCTTGTTCTTTGACACATCGCATTCAACGCCAAGATATGATGTGACCAGTTTTTTGTTGTCATAGAATGCTGCAATCTCTTTTTGAACGCCTTTGCTTACCGCAACTATCTTTGACTGACATCTGCAGTACAATCCACACTTAATTTTTGCTTTCAATGAATGCAACACACACTCAGAATGAAATGTTGTTATTTGCCGAATCCAAGGGAAAAAGACTTTAATAAACGGAGCAAGCAACATTTTTTCATCTCCAAAATGAAAATGCACGATATGCGGTCTGAATTTTAAAATAAGACAAATAACAGAGAAGCAATAACGAATTACTGATTTATTGGATATTACTTCTATTGCCGAATTTCCGGTGGTCATGTCATCAACATATTGTTGACACATTGGGTCTTCCACATAAACAAATATGAATTTATTTTGCGGTGATTTTTCCATCAAGGTCCTGTTAAACTTTTCTAGTCCTCCGTATTTCGTAGAGGACATTCCCATCAATTCCAATATTCGCATACCTCTTTTATCTTTATATTCCTTACACAATTGAATAAGTCATTGCCTCCTATTGCGGCGGCAATGACCAAGCATGTCTACTTATAAATTCCGCAGAAGTCGAGGATGATTTTGTCATCGCGGCGGGGGAGCGTCTTGAATGGGTCGTGGGCGGTGAGGAAGACTACGATGTCGGCGCGGTCGTATGCCTCGCGGTAATCCGTCAACTTAAACACGTTGTGCTCCGTCACGTTAGGCTCAACGACGAGGATGTCGGCGTTGTTGCAGCTTTGCATCACTTTTGTGGTGATGTATTTCGCCGGCGATTCGCGGAGGTCGTCGATGTTTGGCTTGAACGCGAGTCCCATCATTGCGACTGTTGGCTTGCGGTGGTTTTCGAGCTCGAAGCGGAGCATTGCGTTCTCCACTTTCTCGGCACACCAGAATGCCTTGTAGTTGTTGATTTCGCGCGCTTTTGCTATCAGCTGGCTCTCAACGGGGAAGTCGGCTGTGATGAAGTATGGGTCGACGGCAATGCAGTGTCCGCCCACGCCGCATCCCGGCTGCAGGATGTTGACGCGCGGATGCTTGTTGGCGAGGGCGATGAGCTCCCACACGTTGATGCCCGCCTTGTCGCAGATGAGCGACAACTCGTTGGCGAAGGCAATCTGCACGTCGCGCGAGGAGTTTTCTGTGAGTTTGCACATCTCTGCCGTCTTGCAGTTTGTGCGGTGGAGCGTGCCTTGCACGAATTGGCTGTAGAAGGCGATTGCCTTGTCGGTAGACGCCTCGTCCATACCGCCGATCACGCGGTCGTTGTGCACCAGTTCGTAGATTACGTTGCCAGGCAGCACGCGCTCAGGGCAGTATGCTATATGGATTTTGCCGCGCAGCTCGGGGCGGAGTTCGAAGATGAGTTTCGCCATCTTGTCGGTTGTTCCGACTGGCGAAGTCGACTCGATGACGTAGAGGTCGCCTTCCTTAAGGAATGGGATGACGGCGCGTGTGGCAGCCTCGACGTATGAGATGTCGGGCTCGTGGTTGCCCTTGAACGGCGTAGGCACCACCATGAAGTATGCGTCGCTCACCTCGGGGGTGGTGCTTGCGTGGAGAGCGCCTGAGCGCACCACGTCCTGCAGCATTTCTTCCATGCCCGGCTCCACGATGTGGAGGTGTCCCTGGTTTGTCATTTCCACTACTTTGGGGTTGATGTCAACACCCGTTACCTGCACGCCATGCTTGGCGGCAATAATCGCTGTGGGCAGGCCGATATAGCCCAACCCCATAAAACATGCTTTCATTGAATTGTGTAATTAAAAGTAGAAGTCATTTTTTGGAATGTCCGCGCGTGCGGACGCTGCCGTCATCGCAGACAGACGGCGTAGAGGAGTGTGCGCCAACGGCGTGCGCGCACAGAGGCGAGAATCTCGCCTATGATTGCCGCTCCCTCCGCGGCAAGTGCCTCGGGAGCGAGGGTGACCGACGTGAGCATCGCGCCTTTGAAGCGTGTATGTCCGCTGCCCTCAACGGCTGAGGCGAATGCCGTCAGTCCGTAGCGTCGCAACTTGTCGATGAGGGCTGGCGCTGCGATGGCGCAAGGGCGCATATCTCCGTGGCAAACTCGCCCCAGCAGGCGGCTGTGCTGTGGTCGGGATGTTCCGCCACATGGGCTGTGAAGCGGTCGTCGCCGAGCGCGACTGGCAACCGGTGTTCAACGAAGCCTTGATGCATGAGCGTGCCTGTCTCGGCGGTGGGCGTAAGGAAGCGGCGTAGCGGAGCGTTGTCGACGATGCTGTCGATGCGTTTGCGGTCGGAGGCGCAGAAATGTGCCAGCGAGCGGGCGTCGGCACGGTCGGAGTCGGTAAACGCCGCGGGCATCCCGGCAGCACCGGTCATTATGTCGCGCAGACGGTCGCAGGCGTCGTCGACGTGTCCTGCCTCCTCCAGACGCGCGCGCAGGCTATCGGCAATGCGCAGCTGCAGGCTCGTCTCGGTCGAGGCGTGATGGTTTTCAACCACCGCCACGTCGTAGCGCATCACGTTAGACAACGCGATGGCCATCGATCCCACCTTGAAAATCAGTTTGTTGTCGCCGCCGATTTCGCGGATATAGCCTTCGTAGCCGGCAAACGGACCGCTCATGATGCGTATGCGGTCGGCAGATGTGAAGTTGCAGAATGGGGAGCGGAGCATCATCAGTTGCCCGGCGGTGTTGTCGTTGAACAGGCGGAAGGCTGTCATCTCGCTGTCTGCCACCACCATGGCGTCTTTCTCCTTGCGCGACGAGTCGACCATCAGACGCGACGCGCCGCTCTTTTCGCGCAGCAGCGCCACAAGCTGGTTCTTGTTGCCGCGCACGAATACGAGTCCTGGCATGGTCAGCGCCATACGGCTCACGCGCTGTCCGCCGACGATGGCAAACTGCTGTCGCATCGGCAGATAGGTGTCGGCTACAGCCGGCTCTCTGTCGAGCAAAGCCTTCAGCATCTTCTCGCCGCGTGGCTGAGTGTGGACCACATACCAGTTCTCGCTCATTCTGTCTTGTTTAAACACGTATTCCCCGGCAAGGCGTATGCCTCCCGAGGTAATCAAAAAAACTGCAGAGTCTCCGATGGCGTTACAATACGCGCGGCATCGAAGGCAGTGCCTCTATGTCCTTGTTAAGCCCGGCAACGACAGCCGGTAAAGACACTTTCTTCATCATCTAATCTCTCGTGGTGCAACGTGATGCACCCAATCTTCCGCAAAGATATATAATTATTCTATATTTTGCAAAATAAATCTTATCTCACCTCGGCGCGGAGATGGTATTCGTTGCGCAGACGCTCGAAAGCGTCGGGATTGGCGCGCAGACGCCGGGTGTCGGCGAGAGGGTCGCAGGAGCGCATAATCGTGTCGACGCTGTCTACATCGGCGCCGAGCAGCGGAGTGGCTGGATGCGGCTTGCCGTCGACCGCCACGCCATAGTGGCGTTCAAATGCCTCGAGAGCCATCGCCGTGGCGCGCTGCTTGCCTTCTGCCGAATATCCTGCGATGTGGGGCGTCGCCACGAAGGCGCGCTCGAGCAGCACGGGGTTTATGCGCGGCTCGTTCTCCCAGCAGTCGATTGCCACCGCCATCTCTCCGCCGTCGACGGCTTTGAGCAGCGCCTGCTCGTCGACGATGCCTCCGCGCGCACTGTTGACGAGCAGACGGCAGCGGCTGAGACTTTCAAGGAAACGACTGTCGGCGATGTGCCATGTGGCGTCGGTGCCACTGCGGGTGAGCGGTGTGTGGAACGTTATCACGTCTGCCTCGCGCGCCACGGTGGCGAGGTCGACAAAATCGCCTCCCTCACAGCGCTGACGCGGCGGATCGCACCGCAGCACGCGCATGCCGAGGCGCTCGCCCCAGCGCGCCACGATGCCGCCCACGTGTCCCACACCGACCACGCCGAGCGTCAAGCCACGCACGTCGCCTCCGAAGCGGCTGCCTATGACGGCATGCACATACTGCGCCACTGCCGGGGCGTTGCATCCAGGAGCGTTGGCCACGTCGATGCCCGCGCCGCGACACCACTGAAGGTCGATATGGTCGGTGCCGATGGTGGCTGTGGCCACAAACTTCACGCTGCTGCCGTCGAGCAGCGACGCGTCGCAGCGGGTGCGTGTGCGCACAAAAAGTGCGTCGGCACGCCGCACGGCATCGGCTGTGATTCCAGACGCCGGCAAATATGCCACATCACCGAATTTCTCAAGCAAACCCCTGATATACGGTATGTTTGCCTCAACGATTATTCTCATATCAGTTGCAATAAGTTCAACAGGTTGTAGATGACCGCCGGCGACAGGGCGACGCAGACAGCCATAAGTGCGAAAAACACGATGTAGAGCTTCGGCATCTTGCGGATGGTGAAGAAATGCGCCACCTGCACCGCCGCAAGCATGTTTGCCACCACCGCATACGCTTCAGCATGGCTTATGTCAAACACCATAAACAGCACCGTGGCAACAGCCATCACGTTGATAAACCCGTTATAGGCACGCAGTTGCTGGCGGTAGGATATCAGCGTCAACGCGTTGGAGAGTCCGAATATCGTGCCCACAGCCACCATAAACATCGGCTGGAGCAGCAGCCCGGCATCCACTCCGCCGCGGAGCGTGGCTATGCCGCCAAGCAGGTCGGGCAGGCGCACCTGTGCCGGGTCGATCCATCCAAACGCCGTGGCCGTCCACACGGGCACCACGATGCCCACAAGCACGGCGAGCAGCGTGCGCAGCGTGAAGATGCGCATCTGGAAAAATCCCACGATAAACACCGGTATGTAGAGCGCGAACACAAAACTCTGCATGGCGCAGACCGTAAGAATCATCGTGATGAGAAACGCCACGCTCTGGCTGTAGCGCTGCTGAAACGTGCCAAACATCACGTAGGTGCACACCACAAGCGCGAGCGCGAGCAGCGTGGGCGTGCCGAGCGACGTCGACACCACGGGGTTTGACAGCGTGGCGCAGAGAAACACGGTGACAAACATCATCGTGTGCTCGCGGATAAACACGTAGGTCTTGTTAAGCCAGTTGAGCATCACGGCCGCCACAAACACCACCACCATATTCACCGCCCACGACAATATGCCCGACGGCAGCAGGTGGTCGAGTCCGCCGCCAAACAAGCCCTCGACCGGCGGCACGGATGGCGTGCCGAAAAAAAGCAGCATGGCGTATGCCGCCACGATGCCCACAACGGCTGTGAGCCACGTGAGCACACGGCTGTTGATGAATCTGTTGATTGCCGCCTCGCCCATCACTCGTCGCCGAATTTCTGCTGACGCACCCTCAGGATGTTTGACACATCAAACCAAAAGCCCTCGGGTCCGCCGCTTTTAGGATTCTCAAACTTGATATAGTCAATATCGCCCTCATACTCCAGATGTTCCGCCGCCTTGAAGTTCAAGCCGTTGGTAATCACATACTCATGCACCGGGCTGATCACCACCCACGGCTTCTCCTTAGTGCCTGTGCCGGTCGACATAATTGCCTTGATAAGATTGTTGAGACGCGACTGCATGATTGCCGCACGGGTGTATTTCTGACGCTCCTTGAGCACATAGATGTAATACTCCATCTGCTTCAAGTCAAACGGATCGTCGGCGAGCGAGAGCTCCGCATATTTGATTATCGTGTCGCACTCCGCCGGAGTGTGGTGCTTCTTATAGTAGAGAGGCTGTATCTTTTTTGAAAATTCCGACTGGCGGTAGGGATCATAGTCCTCCGAAAACACATATCCGAGATACAGATGGCGATATTCCTTGAGCGACATGTTGGTGTCGTTGCTCTGATACTTGCGCCACAACCGCTTGTAGTAGTAGTTTGAGCGCGGATTCTGGATATTGACGCGTATCGAGTCCATATTCACGTCGATTGGACGGAACTTGGTGTCTTTCCTGCCCTTTTCGGGCACTGCGCCTGCCCAAACCCACAGCCCGGCAAACAGCATTATAACCGCTAATAACTTTCTCATCTTCGTTAAAAATATTTCTTTAATGCGACATATTGTAGGCTGCCACAGCAACCATTATGGCGATGCCCGTAAGCGACACGCTTATCACCGTTGGGAAGCCCTTGGCACAGACATACTGCAAAAAACGCTTCGACGGGAAACGCAGTGCCGCGCCTTTGGGTGTACGGGCGAAAAACACTCCGCCGGCAACCGCGCCTACAGCCGCACCTATCACCATCGAGGCATAGTAGCCCATCATCAGCCCGAGAAGCATGCCGGCAACCGACGTTATCAGCATCTGCGGCAGTCCCTGCGTGGCTTTGGTGAGCGCCGGCTGCTGCATGGAGTTGATGGTAACCACAATCACAACCATCACGCCCCAATAAGAAAGCGTGACGGTGGGCACCTCCATCAGTCCGCCCCACTGCAGCAACCACAGTCCGCCATAGGAAGCAAGCACCGACGGCACATAAGGCCTGACGCATAGGTAAAGCCCCAAGCCAAGCAGCATCACGCCGAGTATAGTCAACAATACGTCCACAATCTTGCTAATTTTTGCGAAGTTAGCAATTTTCCCCCAATGCCGTGCCCCTTTTAACGTTTTATAGCACGAAGAGGCGCCGTGGATAAACTTACCCACGGCGCCGAATTTCTATAATCAGGTTGTTTTAACTATCTAACGACAACTTTTGTTGCTTTGCCATCGACAACCACTACATACATGCCACGTGCCACTGCAAACGTGCGCTCTGCCGAGTTGATTGCCACTGCCTGACCGGCTGCGTTGTAGACCGATACTGTCGCTGCGTCGCCGACAATGCGGATTTGTCCGTCGGCTGCAATTACGCCTGCTGCCTCTGCACCTACCTGCTCAACGCCCGACGATGTGAGATAGACTGCCTTGACGGTCTTGGTATTGAGGTCGACTGTCAATTTGTAAGCGCCGTTCTTTATCATGAATGCGCCGTCATAATACTTGCCAAAGTCGGTGAAATCAGTGTTGTCTGTCAATTCACCATCTTTGTTGTCCGGACACCAACGGCTGTTGTTTACTGGGCCCCATTCTGCGTCAATACCCGTAACAAAAGCGAAATATGCCAAATCTTCCTCAGCTTCTTCGCCTACAGCCTTGTTTTCCACCTTCAAGTCGATAGGATCGAACGTGAACACGCCCGGAGTTTCCGGATTGCTCTCCGCCATATAGCTGTCGTCGTCTGATGCCCAGTGGTGGCCTTCTGCCTTGTTGGATGTTCCAATCACATAAAGCTTTGTAGGAGCAATGTAAAGAGTATTGTCATCCAAATTCATACGGATAAAGAACGTTCCGACACCCACATTTATAGAGTTGCTGTTTTTGCTTACTGTAAGTTTCTCTGCCAAAGCGCCTTCTTGTTTATCATTTTCCAAGCCCCAACGGTTTCCGTTGACATACGCCCAACCATCGGAATTATTGTCTTCAGCAAGAACTGACACGAAACCCAGATTTTCACGACCAGGAGCTGTTGTCACGGTTGCAGACCAAACATTTCCACTTTCCCAAGTCATCGCGATGCCACTGGTAGGATTCCATGCGTCTCCTCCTTCATTTTGTCCAAGGATATACATCTTTGGCAACGAGAATGTGTATTTTGCAGCAAACTGACCACAGTGGTATTGGTAGATTGTAGCAGTGAATTCGTCCACCTTCTCTGCGTTGAGTGAAGTGCCGTAGCTTGTGCCATTGGCAGAGCCCTCTGCAGCGTGAGTCGCCACTACGGTGTTGGTACTTCTGTCCACAATTTGGAAGCCGTCGGCGAAATCAATTCCGGTAGGTTCGATTGTGTATTGAGTACCATTGAGGGTAACTGCGTCGATGCCTGTAGAACCGTTTACACCAGCATTCTCAAGAGTTGTCCAGTTTGTTCCATCAAAAACATAAACCTCTTTTACACCCTTGTCCTTAAGGATGATGGCATCGCTTTCCGGATCGTTTGTCAAAGGTTGTGCGATACAAGTGGTTTGAAAGTTGGCAAAAGCGGTTTCAATGACCTTGCTCTTTTCAACAACCTGGACACTGTTTGCAAAGAACAATTTTACAATCTTATTGCCATTGGACGGGCAGAAGAAAACGGCGCCGCCAGTCTCGCTTGTGATGTCGCCGACAACTTTGCCGAACACGTCCATACGGTTTGTGCTTGTCACACCTTTCGGGATTGTCACCTCTATTTCGGAAATAGCACCAGTTGCCTTATTCCAAATTTTCAACGAAGTCATTTTACCTCCCCATTTCCAGAGGTTGGCAACGAGAAGGTTGCCTTTGGAATCGACAGATGTGCATACGCCGGCCGCTCCAACCTCAAGAGTGTTCTTGTTTGTGCCGTCGAACGATGCGATTTTTTGCGCTGTCATGTCATTGACAAAGACTTTTCCGTCGAAACCAACACCCCAACGGGCATCGGTGGCTGCAGGCAGACCCTCGGTCACTTTCCAATCCTGCGTAAGAGTTTGTGCCTGAACGGCTACGGCAGACGCAACAACAGCGAGTCCGCACACAAGAATGTGTTTAATTTTTTTCATAAAGTTAGGTTTTAGTTTGATTTATAAGTTTTAGTTAAGTTCTTCTATTATAAAAAAGTTAGGCCGTAGTCTTTTTTTCCTTATTTTTTGTAAAAGTACTCATTAAAATCAATACTGCAACATTTTTATATCTTTTTAACTCACAATTATCTATTTTCAACATCCTGTATCGCGCTGACACCAAGAGACAGGCTAATACCTTCTGCCGCTCCATTGACGTCGCGTCGTGGACGCGATATTTCATAGCAACCCCATTCGTAGGAGCGCAGCGATGACGCATGGGGTCACTGGCCGCCACACTGCCCATGCGCTTCGGAGATGCGCTACTACGCCAAAGGAGTCTCTCTCTGCACCCGGAGAGCGAGGGGATGTCCGCAGCGCGGACACGCTTTCAGTTAACTTTTATCTTTGCACTATCAATAGGAAGTTAAGAGAAACTCTCCGAATTGTTAAAAAGAAAGACAG
>PPYE01680786.1_pt1 | contig 22271 bp, 20 predicted proteins | sample 1559881 | NCBI WGS metagenome assembly PPYE01 (sample SAMN08240022, study PRJNA423297) | Human gut metagenome, whole genome shotgun sequencing project.
GAAGATAGAAGAACAAGAAGAAAAAGAAGAAAGAAATCTATCTATCTTAGATGCAACCAGTAAAAAGATTCCAACGCTGATAGAGATTCAGACGTTTGCAGAACAAGAGGGGCTTTGCGTGGATGTCCAGAAGTTTTATGATTACTATACGGAAACGGGCTGGATGACGAAAAATCAGCAGCCCATTACCAACTGGAAAAGCACCCTGCTCTATTGGAATCAGTCCGAGGGAACACCCCACAAAAAAACAAAACAAGAAGAACCCCGCTCTGAAAATGCCGACATCTACGAAAGCCTGATTGGACGGGTGCTTCTTTGAATGCAATATAAAATCATCCGCACCGGAACGTCAACTGTTCCGATACGGATGGGTCTTCTAATTATCTCCCATGAAAGGGGAGGCTTTATTTGGCGTGCTTCTCCAGCCAATGTTGAGCATACGAACAAGTCGCTGTAACCGTTCCGCCCTGCTCCGCCCGCAAACGTCCGGTTCTTCTGCGGTTTCGTTTATTTGGCGTGCTTCTCCAGCCAATGTTGAGCATACGAGCACGTCGCCGTAACCGTTCCGCCCTGCTCCTGAATCGCCTGCACTGCAAGCTCCATCAGCGTTCCGGCAACCCCCTGCCCCCGCAGGCTGTCGTCTACAAACGTCCGCTGGATGCAATAGACCTTCGGTTCTACCTCCGGAAACAAAATTTCTGCGATTCGCTCGCCGGCTTCGTTCTCCAGATAAATTTCATGCTCGTTTTTCTGATATGATTTTTGCATCTCGCATTCCTCCTTTTTCTATCTCTGATTCTACCACAAACCAAACCGGAAATCTTGTAAAAAAAGAAAAAAGATTTAAAAACCGCTCATTTTGTTGACAGCGTTCTGAAAATATGATATAATAAATTTGTTTGGCAATCCACAAAAAATCAACCGAGATTTACAGTTTTTTTGTGAAGCAAGCCCAAAATTAAAAAACGTCTATCAAATTAAGGAAGGTATTATCATCATGAAAAACGTAGTGATTATTGGTGCAGGGCCGGCAGGGTTGACCGCAGCCTATGAGCTGCTCCAGCGTGCCCCAAAGGAGTATTCCATCACCATCTTAGAAGAAAGCAATGCCATCGGCGGTATCTCGAAAACCGTAAAATATAAAAACAACCGCATGGACATTGGCGGACACCGGTTCTTCTCCAAAGACCAGCAGGTTATGGACTGGTGGCAGAAGATGATGCCACGTCAGGGCAAGCCGTCGTTCGATGACATCAAGCTGCATCGGGAAAAGAAACTCGCTGCCGGCGGTCCAGACCCGGAAAAAACCGACCGTGTCATGCTGGTGCGGAATCGAGTATCCAGAATTTATTATAAGCATAAGTTCTTTGACTATCCGGTTTCCCTGAAGTGGGATACCATCAAGAACATGGGCTTCGCTACTACCGTTGCAGCCGGATGCAGCTACTTAAAGAGCACCATCGGCAAAAAGGAAGAATCCTCTCTGGAAAACTTCTATATCAATCGCTTCGGCAAAAAGCTGTATTCCATGTTCTTCGAGGGCTACACCGAAAAGCTGTGGGGTCGCCATCCGAGAGAAATCTCCGCAGACTGGGGCTCGCAGCGTGTCAAGGGCTTGTCCATCACTGCCGTTATCAAGGATATGTTCTCCAAGCTGAATCCGAATAAGACCAACCGCAAGGTGGAAACTTCCCTGATTGAAGAATTCTATTACCCGAAGTATGGTCCGGGTCAGCTCTGGGAAATCACCGCTTCCGAAATTGAAAAAATGGGCGGCAAGATTCTCATGAACAGCGAAGTCACCCAGATTCACACCGACAAGACAGGCAAGATTCTCTCCCTGACCTACAAGCAGGACGGCAAGGAACAGGAAATTGCAGGCGACTTGTTCATCTCCTCCATGCCGCTGAAGGATTTGGTGGCTGGTATGAATGACGTTCCGAACAACATCGCAGCCATTGCAAAGGGTCTGCCGTATCGGGATTTCGTCACCGTTGGGTTGCTGGTCGACAAGCTGAATCTGAAGAACGAAACCAATATCCCAACCCTCGGCAACATCGTTCCGGACTGCTGGATTTATGTACAGGATGTCGGCGTGAAACTCGGACGGATTCAGATTTTCAACAACTGGTCACCGTACATGGTTGAAGACCCAGAACACACCGTTTGGATTGGTCTGGAATACTTCTGTGCAGAGGGCGACAGCTTCTGGAACATGGATGACAAGGCTTGCATCAACATGGCAATCAAGGAACTTGTTTCTATGGGTGTTATCAGCTCGCCGTCGGATGTCAAGGACTCCCACAGAGAAAAGGTCAAGAAAGCATATCCGGCTTACTTCGATACCTATGCACAGATTGATGACCTGATTGCCTATCTGAATCAGTTTGAAAACCTCTACTGTGTCGGCAGAAACGGTCAGCACCGTTACAACAACATGGATCACTCTATGGCAACTTCCTTTGAAGCAGTCGACAACATCATTTCCGGCAAGAAGGACAAGAAGAACATCTGGTCAGTCAACACCGAAAAGGAATATCACGAAGAAAAGAAGAACTAAGGAACGCTGTCGCCCCTGAAAAAGGGCACTGTCACAGAATGTTCTGACTTGTTTCCCCTGACAGAGGGGTCACCTCTCCGAGCAGCTTCGCTGCCCACCTCCCCTTTCCGAGGAGGCTTTGCAAAAACAAAAACAGCAGGGTACATCGGTTGGATGTCCCTGCTGTTTTTTGTTCACATATCAAACTGTGTGATTCGTCGTCAATGTAAGTCTTTTCTTATCTCCAAAATACAAAAATTTCTTTCCAGGTGTTCCAGATGGTCGGATGTGCCTTGAACAGAGAAACGCTCTCTCCAGAGGCAATCAAAATGCACAGGCACACGACAACTGTTCCCACCATTGCCGCTGCAATCACTTTCTCGCTGACCCGTGCCAAGCCAGCATGATACGATTTCAGCAGAGCAGGCACTTGCAACAGCAGCACGGTAGACAAGACGCTCAGAATCACCAGAATATCCAGCATATACCGCAGAAGAATCCCCGCCATGCAGAAATCAATCCACGCCAACAGCACAACTGCGATCGCTGTGCACGCAAGCACCACTCGCCGCAGTGTGCAGGAATTCTGCTGCTTCCAGCGATTCCATACAAACGGAATACTAAACGCCCCCAGCAGCACAGACGGCAACGCAAACGCTCCCATGGTGGATTCTCCGTAAAGATACATCTGCCGATTGGCAATGGTAACATATTTCGTCCGCAAAAACGGGAAGTCGTTCAGGCGTTCCAGTCCGCTGAAGAAATACGTGCCGATGGCTGCCGGCAGACGGGAAAGCGTAATCTTGTTGGCTGCGGTATTGTCGACCGTCATCTGGTAAATCGAACCAAATTGGAACGGGTCATCGAAGCGAATCTGATTATACCACATAATCACCGCTGCTCCGGCAATTGCTGGCACAAGATAGCAAGCGGCACTGGTCAGCCGAACCGAAAGCCGAATCTCTTTCCGGAACAGCAGATATTGCAGAAATACCGGAACTAAAATCAACACATAGACCAGCAGGTTTGGACGGGAGGCGGCAGTGATGACCGTTCCAATCGCACTGACTGCCAGCAGGACAAACCGTTTCCAACTTCCCTGCTCCACCACTTGATAAGAAACGGATACTTCTGATGCATTCTGTTTTCGCCAGAACGCAAGCTGCTGCAAACGGTTGGCTGTCCGGATGGATTGATGGGGAGTCATGGCAGCAAAGCCCGTCCAGAGTGCCAGAAACAGCCCGAACATCCCCGTTAAAATGCAGAGATGATAGCGGTCACTGTAGTTCAAACCAAACAGCACGCCACTTCCTGCCACGGCAGAAACCAGCCCCAGCAATAACAAAATCAATGGCGGCCGCTTACAGAACTTTCGCACCAACGTCAGAATCAAGCCGAACAACGTCACAATGACGGCTTCCGTCATGATGCAGTACGCCCAGTTCAACGGCAATACTTTTCCTGTTAGCTCGTAATACGGCACATACAGCAGGGCAACCGGTGCACAGCCAAAGTAACAGTAATACTTCTGGTTGTAATACGCATAGTCCCAGTTGTAATAAACGCCCTCTCGGTTCGAGTTGTCATATGGTGTTTCCGATTGCAGCAACTCTTCTGAGGGCGTTAAGTCCATATTGGTCTGTCCCTTTTCCCAGGCATCCAACGTCATCGCATAGACGTTGTTGACGTCAATGGGTTCACTGATGGGAAGCGGCTCTAATTCCGGCACACGGAACGCCAACACGCTTGCCATGCAGCCGAACAGCGTCACCAGCACGGCAAGATTGTGCTTCCAGCTGTGTGCCCGATAGCGAATGTTCCAGATGCGGAACTGCTTGCAGGCTGTCAGCACCAGTGCAATGATGACAATCAAAAAGAATCGTGCAGCGGAAAACTGATACGGAACAGCGGTGTGGAACGTTCCGTTGTGCAGCACCAGTGCAGCGTTTACATCGTTAAACTGCAACTGCACGGTATGTAAGGTCTGATACGGCAGCATCGAAAACCGGATGCTCGAATACGTTCCAGTTCCCTGCGACTTCCCTGCCTGTTCAAACCGATTGCTCAAGTTGTCGTCCTTGATGGAGCAACTTACATTATAATAATGATCTTCTCCGTCAATATTGAGAATCAAATAGCGAAAATCCGGATTTTGTTCCAAGTTGGAAAACGTCAGCGTACAGTTTCCGGAAATCTGAATGGTATCATCGACAATCTGTGCTGCCGAAGCATCGTTAATTTCCGCCTGTGACAGCACCAAATCCGTTGTTTCCGGATGGGTGGTGAAGCTGGTGTAATGAAACACAAAGCTCTCCAGCACAAACACGACACCGGCAATCCATGCCGCTTTCCGCAGATAGTTCCGCAGGTTGGAGGTGGTGTTCCGTCTGGAAAACGCCGTTCCCAAGCCAACGAGCAGCAGCGTGACGAGCAGCGGAGCGACTGCAAACGGCTGGTTGTCCGCATCGAAAAACGCCGTTGCAATGCCCCGCAGGATGAACAGCAGGACGATTTCCAAAACCGTTGTGATTCCGCACTTGACCCAATGAGAAGGAATCGGTTTTTCTTCATCCCCCCTTACAAAATAAGCAATCGCATAACAAATGAGATTGCAGAAAATGGGAAATAACAAATAGAGTATCATAATAGTCAATGCATCCTTTCTAAGACATTGACGCATCACACTCTTATAGGATAGCAGAATTTCATTTCCAATGCGGATTTATTTTTTGAATAAAATCTGAACATTCAGAATTTTTCACAATATTTCTGTAAAATTTGCCCGTGTTGCCATCAAAAACCGCCTGACGGTTCTTCATACTTTTTCAAGATTTTTCGCAGCATTTCTGCAAAGTCTGCCCGTGCTTCTGGTGGCTCTAAAATTTCCACTTGTTCGCCGTATGCCAATAATCGCCAATATAGTGCCTGCAAATCCTGCCAGCAGACCGACACCAACAGGCTACCGTCCGGCTCCGTCTGGAGGGCTTCTGTTCCGAAATCATCCATCACTCGCCATTTCACCGCTGCGGAGAACCGCACCAGCACGGGAACAGCTGGCTCTTCCGGCGGCATGGGGTCGGGCGTATACGCTGGCACGCTGCGAGCGGCTCGCTGCTCCGGCTCGATCTGTAAATCCGTGATACGAGTCAGCTTAAATAGCCGATAGTCCTGCCGCAGATTGCAATAGCCCCACACATACCAGTGCCCCCACTGAAAAATCAAGTGATAGGGTTCGATTTCACGGGAGGTCGTGCCGCTTGGGGCGAAGTAAGAAAACGAAATCTTGCAATTCTGCTCCATTGCCGCCTGAATCTGTTCGATTTTCTGGGAAACCACTCCGGAATCCCATGCGGAGAGGTCAATCAAAACCGGATGCTCTGCCGGAATCGTCTTGGCGGTTGATACAGAGAGCTTCTCCATCAGCTGTCGATAGCGATGCGTGCCGCTGATGCTGTCCAGACTTTGCAGCCCTGCAAGAATCGCCTGCATCTCGCTTTGCAGCAGGACGGTTTTATCGAGTTTGTAGCCCTCCATAATGCGAATGCCGCCGTTTCGCCCTTTTTCGGTTACGATGGGAATTCCTGCACAGCACAGGGCATCCATATCCCGTAAAATCGTGCGGTGGGATACCTCGAACTTCTCTGCCAGTTCAAACGCTGTGACCTGCTCCCGTTGCAGCAGCACGGAGAGAATCCCAATCAGTCGGTCAATTTTCAATCTGCTCCCCCTTTTCTGTATCAATGAACTTCTGAAACCAGCGTTTCCAACTCGTCCGCCGTCAAGCCATTCTCTGAAGTAATTGAATGGGCATATCCGCCATCCGTCCATTCTGCCACAAAAATCAAGTCGCCATTCTTCCGGACGGAAACCGAAACGCCTGCAATCGTCTGTGTTTCCTCGCTGTCATAACGATTATAGTCACCGCTGATGGGGTCTGTTCCAACGCCTTTCCGAATTCGCAAGCCCTCGGTTTCGCTTGCATCTTCATAAATCACCTCAATCATTTCCCCTTCGATTGCCTGAATGCTCGTGTGGTCATATGCCTCATAGGCATCCGGAGCATCCAACGAAAAGCCAGCGATGTCCGCCGCTGCCTGTAGCGTGGCACAGGGAATGAACGGGTTGGGAATCTGCACGCTTTCTTCGGTCGTGGCTGAATCTGTCTGCGTGGCAGAGGGGGTGAGTGGAGACTGCGACTTGCTCCGCTCGTACTGTAGCAATGCCGCCGTGAGCACAATTCCTGCACAGGCTGCCACGGCAACGTATTTCATCCAACGGTTGGAAATCTGCTTCTTCGTCTGTTTCATAGGCTGTTCCTCCGCTTCTAATAAATACTGGTCGTCAATGTCCCCGATGGCGTGCAAAAGCCGTTTGGCTGCTTCTCTGTCTTTCCTCATATCAAAATCCCCTCCGTTTCGAGTGCTGCTTTCAGTTTTTTTCTTGTCCGCAGCAGCATCATTTTCACTTTGCTCTCTCCCATGCCGTTTTTCTGGGCAATCTCTGCAATCGAGTTCAAATACCAATACCGCTGCACAAATACGATTCTGGTTGCTCTTGGCAGCTGCTGCAAAAACGATTGCAAGCATGCTTGTAAAGCAGCTGCATCGGCTGCCTGCTCCACGGAGTCGCTCGCCGGAATGCATTCTGTCAGTTCGTCCAGTGCCAAATCCACAGCGTTTCCGCCACGCTTTGCGGCGTGGTTTCGCTCCCAGAAATGCAAGGCGAGGTTTCGGGTGATTTTTCCGAGAAATGCTTTCAGAGAGTGCGGTCGATTGGGCGGAATCACCTGCCATGCTTTCCAGTAGGTTTCATTTTCGCACTCCTCTGCATCCTGCGGCTGTGCGAGAATGCGGTAGGCAATCGCATAGCAGTATGTTCCGTATTGCTGTTTGGTCTGCTCCAGTGCCGTTTCCGAACGGGAGAAATATAAATCTAATAGCGTTTCTTCCTGCATGGTATCCACCACCTTTCATCTCCATAGACCGGATTGGTTCTGATTGGGTCACACTGTTCTGTAAAAAAGTTTCTGGAACGACAAAAAAAGACTGGAGCAGACTTCTGTATCCTCCAGTCTTTTTGTTCATGATATGCTTGGATGAAAAATTAGTCGCCGAACGAAATGCCCAGATTCCGAGCCGTTGCAACCAGCTGGTCATCCGGTGTGACGAACTTCGTCTTTCCGGCAATCTCTGCCAGCGGATTGGCGGTAATCGTTCCGCCCACCTTGGCAACTGTCATGCCATAGTGCTCTTCTTTAATCAGCTGTGCAGCGTATACGCCGAATTGGGTTGCAAGAATCCGGTCGTATGCACTCGGACTGCCGCCCCGCAGCATATGCCCCGGCACACAAACCCGTGCTTCGAGTTGTGTCTTCTGCTGAATCTGTGCTGCGATGCGATTGGTTGCGGTAATCACGCCCGCTTCTGCACGGAGTCTTGCCCGTTCTTTCTTTTTCAGCTTGGCTTCTTCCTTGTCAAAGCAGCCCTCTGCAACGGCAATAATCGAAAAGTTCTTGCCGCTTTCGCTCCGCTTCAGAACCGACTTGCAAACCTTGTCAATGTCATACGGAATCTCCGGAATCAGAATGATGTCTGCACCGCCGGCAATTCCGGCATTCAGGGTCAGCCAGCCGGCTTTGTTGCCCATGATTTCACAGAGCAGAATCCGGGAGTGGCTGTTTGCAGTTGTGTGCAGGCGGTCAATTGCATCCGTTGCAATGTCCACTGCCGTATGGAATCCAAAGGTAACGTCTGTCCCGTAGATGTCGTTGTCAATGGTCTTTGGCAAGCCGATGACGTTCAGCCCCTCTTCCGAGAGCAGCTGTGAGGTCTTGTGCGTACCGTTTCCGCCCAGTGTCAGCAGGCAGTCCAGCTTCTGGCTCTGGTAGGTTTTCTTCATATTTTTTACTTTATCGATATTGTCATCGCCAATGACTTTCATCATCTTGAACGGCTGCCGTTTTGTTCCCAGAATCGTACCGCCACGGGTCAGAATCCCAGAAAAGTCATCCGGTTTCATTTCCTTGCAAATATTGTGAATCAGTCCATAGTAGCCGTCTGAAATGCCAACGATTTCCACATTTTCCGTCCCCAGCATCTGGTAGCATGCCTTTGCAACACCACGAATGGTTGCATTCAGTCCCGGGCAATCGCCGCCGCTGGTCAAAATTCCAATTCTCCGTTTCATCAAACAGAACCTCCCATCAGAAATTTTCTTACAGAAAGCATGTCCGGATTTTGCCGGAACATGCAAATGATTGTTATAATTGTATCATTTTTTCTGCATTTTGTCAACGGGATTCTATGAACAGTGCGAAAATCTGCGGTAACATTTTCCGTTTTTCGGATTCTGTTCTTTTCCGATTCTTTTCCAAACGGGGGTTTTGTTGAGGGGGTGTAAAAGAGTTGTTATGCCCGATAGACTTTGTAGAACGGTGCACAGGGATTCTTTTTCCTTGCCAATTTATGCAGCAGCCGCAGGACGGAGGGGCAGAATGCCGGCTGCAACATCCATTGTTTTGCCCAGAACTGGTCTAACAGAATCAAGCGTTCCAGTTCTTTTTGATATTGGGTCGGAATCGACCGTTTCCAGTACCAATCATCGCCCCTGCCACTCGATTTCCATTCCCACAAATCATTGCTTGTGTTTTTGGAGATGGAGAACGCCCGTTTGATTCTCTTCCATAGATACGGGCTCATGTGGCAGGTGTAATAAGTCGTGAGCAAATCTTCTTGCATCACGAACAGTTCCATAGATTGTTCGTCCGCCATCTTTATGAGATAGACATCTTTTGGATGGATCGTCTGGATGGCTGCATCATCCAACGGGAAACTACAAATACGCATCTTCATTCCACTCCTCATCTTGTGATTTCTCTCTATTATCCATCAAAAGTGGAACATTCGTCTATCTATTCAAAAAAATTTACGATTTCTCCTGTAAAATCTCGTTGGCTTCCGATTGGGTCAACTTCTGATTCGCAACCATCGCTTGCAAGACCTGCTGCATCCGCTGTTCTGCTAAATCTGCATGCTCCTGCAACGCATAGGCGGAGGGGGCGTTCGGCAGTCCGGCAAGCATCACGGCTTCATAATCCGTCAGCTGCTGCGGGGTCGTGTGGAAATAGCCCTCTGCTGCCTCAGAAATGCCCGTATAGCCATCTCCAAAGTAAATCGTGTTGACATACAGGGCAAACAGCTCCTGCTTCTCACAGACCTGCTCCCAAGCGTGAGCAAGGAACATCTCTGCAAGTTTCCGCTGCAAGGTTTTCTCCTGCGTGAAATACTGGTTCTTCGCCAGCTGCTGGGAAATGGTACTGCCGCCCTCTGCAAACGACCTTGTTCGCAAATCGTTCCACAGTGCCCGTATCATCGCCGAAATATCTACGCCGGAATGGGAGAAAAACCGCTGGTCTTCCACAGAAATGACTGCATCCACATAAATTTGCGGCAGGGCATCATAGGGGACAAATGATTCCTGTTGTTCAATCGCAGCGGTTTTCTCGGCAATCGGGGTTTCTGCAAGGACGTTCCGGTACATCTGATAGCCCTGTACGCCATACCAAAGCCCCATGGCAAGCAGAAGCACGCCCAGCAGCAACAGTATACGACAAATGTAGCTTTTTGTTTTGGATGTTGTTCGTTGTTCCTGCATCGCTTCTGCTTGCATGGTGTTCACCTGTCCTTTTCTTGTTTTTGTTCTCTATTTCTCTCTTCTATTCTGTTTTTCGATTATGTCGGATACTCGCTGCTCAGTGTCACCGTTCCGGTATAATCTGCGTAATCTACCACCACATAGCAATTCCCGCCCTGATTCTGTATAATTTTAGAGAACATGCCCTGCTCGTTCGGGGTCAGATATTCTTTCTCTTTATCGCCGTTTAGCACATAGATTTCTACAATACCGTTTCTTGCTCCAACCGTTCCGGTTAGCCACAGCGTTCTTGTCTGAATCGAACAGCCGCCAAATACCACATCTTTCCCCCGTACGTTCCGACAATCTGCCTGATACGTTCCCGTATAGGCATCTTCTCCATCCAACCGCATTCTATACAGCTGCTGCTTGCTGGTTCGCTGAAAGCCGCCTAGGCTGGATCGTGTCTTTTCGTATCCATACAGCAGCTTGCCTTTCCAATCCCCTCCGCAGCCCGTCAGGCTGCCGAGAAGCAGACAGCTGCACAGCAATCCGCCCATGATGTGTTTCTCTCTCATTTTCGCCTGCTCCAAAACCGAAAAAGTACATCCATGCCGTTCCAAATCAGCTTTGCCAACAAAATCAGCATGCCGATTGGAATCGCCAGTATCAGCAGGCAGCCAATCCCAATTCCCATAACAAGTTTTTCTTTCATTTATGATTTCACCAACTGATAATAGCTATGCGAGGTCAACTTATACATCAACGCATACAAGGCAGCAAACACAAGAAAACCGCCAACGGTTATGATTGCAAACAGAGAAATATTGATCAGACCCATCACCGCCAGCAACCGGTACAGCATCGGAAAGGCAAATGCCAGATGCACCCCAGCCATGAGCAGCGGAGCAGTAAAGACCGTTAAAATCTGCGAGTTGATGCTTCGCTTGATTTCTTTTTTCGTCATACCGACTTTTTGCAGAATCTCAAACCGTCCAGCATCTTCATAGCCCTCTGAAATCTGCTTGTAATACATAATCAGCACCGTTCCAAACAGAAATACCACGCTCAGCAGAATGCCCAGGAACAACAGTCCGCCATACAGGGCATAGAAGCTCGAACGCCCGTCTTCCCGACTCTCACAAACACAGCCTTCTTCCGAAAGCTGCTGCTGCAACGCTGCTTGAATGGCAAGCTGTGTGTCTGCATCCGCATCCAAGTCAAATCCCTTATAGAATTGAATGACGGAAGCATACCCATTATAGGCTTCTGCCTGTCGTTCATTGAGTTCCTGCATCATCGCCATATCCGGCACAATCAAATACAGCATCCGGCTGACATTGGCAAAAGCATCGCCGTCATCCACAAACTGCGGAACTTGTTTCTGAATCTGAAACGGCTGCATCGTTCCGATTTGAATCGTATCTCCGGAATACGAACCATCTATCACAGATAGCAATACTTCGCCATCCTGCAATGTTTCCGACGTTCCGGCTAAACGGTTGTATTCTTCCAAAGTGAATATCTTCACAGTTGCAATGTCATCATAATCCACAAGGGAATCCTGTTCAAACTGTAACCGATTTCCGTTCAGCACCCCACTGATTTGCAGCGTGGTTTCGTGTATTTCGTTTTTTTCCTGCAGAGAATAACGGGATACGACTTCTGCAATTTTTTCTTCCAATGCTTGTTCGTCAAAATCGGAATAGGCTGTGACGAAAATATCCCTTGGGTATCGCTGATACAAGCTGTCTTCCGAACCCAGATACAAACAAAGCGTGCTGGAAATCATCACCAGAACCATTGTGGACAGCACACAGATGGAAGCCAGACTCGAACCGTTCCGCTTCATCCGATACCGCATGGACGAAACCGAAATGAAATGCTGTAACTGGTAATAATACCGCTTATTCTTCTGCAACAGCTTGCACAAAGCCACAGAACCGCAGATGAAAAGCAGATACGTTGCCAGAATAACCAGCACCACCGCCAGAAAGAACATCGAAAAGGCAGCAATCGGCTGTTGAATTGTCACGGCTAAGTAATACGCAATGCCCAGCATCACCAATCCGCAGAGCGTCAGCAGCCAACGGGCTTTCGGGGGCTTTTCGCCCTGTTTTTCCCCTCGCAGCAGGGCAATCGGCTTGGAAACGTGAATCTGTCCGAGCGAATACAGCAGGATGATGCCATAGGAAACCGCTGTCAGCAAGACCGTATTCCGCACAGCATTTGGTTCAATCCAGAAGCCCATCGGGCTGCTGTTGCCCAGCATCTTCGCTGCCATCAGTTCCGAGAGCTTCGACAGCAGAATGCCCAGCCCCAGACCGCCAACCATGGACGTTCCAAACAGCATCCCGTTCTGCCAACACAAAATGCGGGCGATGTTCCATTTTCCCATGCCGAGGATATTATACAGCCCGAATTCTGTTTTTCGCCGCCGCATCAAAAACGAGTTCATGTAGAATAGAAAAATCGCTGCAAAGATGGCAACCACACCCGTTCCCCACGAGAGAATCATTTGCATCTCCTGCCCGCCGTGCATTTCATAAATGGCTTTGCTATACGTCAGATAGGATACGATGTAATACATCATGGTAATGCCGATACTGGTCAGCAGAAACGGCAGATAGATTTTCTGGTTCTTATAAATGCCGTGCCACGCCAGTTTCCAATAGAGCGTTTTCATGCCTGTTCCCCTCCTGTTGCCAACATCGTCAAGGTATCGGAAATCTTCTGATACAACTGTTCATTCGTGCAGCCGCCCCGATAAATCTGATGGAACAGCACGCCGTCCTTGATGAACAGAATCCGGTCTGCACGGCTTGCCGCCTTGGTGGAGTGTGTTACCATTAAAATTGTCTGTCCGGTCGCATGAATTGCGGAAAAGACATCCAGCAAGCCATCTGTGGACTTGGAATCCAGTGCTCCAGTCGGTTCGTCCGCCAGAATCAGCTTCGGCTTGGAAATCAACGCTCTTGCAACCGCTGCACGCTGTTTCTGTCCGCCGGAAACTTCATACGGGTATTTCTCCAGCAGGTGCGTAATCCCCAGCTGTTCCGCAATCGGATTCAACCGCAACTCCATCTCTTTCGGCGACTTCCCAGCCAGCACCAACGGCAGGAAAATATTATCTTTCAGGGAAAACGTATCGAGCAAGTTGAAATCCTGAAATACAAAGCCCAGATTATCCCGCCGGAACGCTGCAATTTCCCGTTCCTTGACCATCGTCAAATCTTTTCCATCCAGAAAAACCTTTCCGCTGGTTGGCTGGTCGAGGGCTGCGAGTATATTCAGCAGCGTGGTCTTCCCCGAACCCGATTCCCCCATGATTGCCACATATTCGCCCGTTTCGACGGAAAACGAAACGTCCGAAAGTGCCTGCACCTGATTCCCGCCAAAGCGAGTGGTATAGATTTTCTTCAAACATTCTACTTGTAGCATTGCCATTTGCAATTGCCCCCTTCTGTGTTGTTGCCTTTATTGTATCAGAAATCCCATCGCTCCGCCATTGATTTGTGTGACATTTTGCCGGAGGAATGTGACATTTTTGTAAGGTACAGAAAGAAAAATTCCGCCGGCTGCCTTGTGTTTTCATAAAAGCATCTGTTTTTGTGTGAATTCTCTGAAAATGTTTAAAAAAGCGATTGACCTTGCACAAATTCCGGATTATACTGGGAATAGTTGCGTACACAAACCAACACAAAAGGAGAATCAACATGAAAGCACCCCAAAAAAGCAACCACCACTCGTGCGACTACAAGACCAACCACCACCACCACGACTACGACCACGACAAAGACAACCACCACCAAAAAAGCAACCACAACAAAGAAAACAACTGCAACCACCAAAAAGACAACGACAACCACAAAAACCACGACTACCACCACAAAGCCAAGCTCCGGCAAAAAAGTCGTTCTGAAAAATGTTCCATACGGAACAGCGTTTGACCTGACACCATACAACGATCAGAAGATTCGCTCCATCACGCTGCAATTCCAGGGCAGCATTCCAAATTCCGGCGGCTGCCTCGTATTGGGAAACTGCTGGAACGAACAGCATCCGATTGCATATTCCGACTTGCAGAACGGGACGATTACCTTCCAGATTCAGAATCCGCAGGATGTCATGACCATCTATAACTATTACGGATTGGGCAGCTTGCAGGCTGTTACCCTGAACTACTAATGCTCGTCTGACGCATTTCCATAAAAATCCACAGACAACCTTTTGCCTGTGGATTTTTCCATTCTGAAACATCTGAAAGCATGCTTTCTGAAACGCCGGCAGTTTGTTTTCATGTTTCCAAAATTCCTGTACAATAATAAGAGAAACGGAACAATCAACAAGGAGGGTTTTCTCATGAAAACGATTCAGTATAAAGACATGGGTGCTCGCATCCGTGCACAGCGGGAACGCCTGGGATACACCAGAGAGCAGCTTGCGGAAAAATTAGATGTTTCGACAAAATTCTGCTCCGATATTGAACTGGGCATCAAGGGCATCTCCATTCAGACGCTGGCAAAGCTTTCGGATTTGCTCTGTCTGCGGACGGACTATATTCTCTTCGGCGACGAGCAGCCCGAACACACCGCAGAACTGGAAATGATGGATGCACTCATCCAAAAGTGTCCGCCTAACCATCAGGACGACTTGCTGACCATGATTCATGCATTCATCCATGCCATTTCCGAATCCCCAAAACCAGAAGAACCAACTGAATAAAAAAGAAAGCGGTAACACAGGACGCACTTGTCCTTGTTACCGCTTTTTTCCTGAAAAATTTTCCGCATCTTCGTGCCTGCATCTGCACCAAAGCAACACGGGATTCCCTGTGAAAAAGCGTTCTTCCCTTCGCTTAAACGCAGCGTTTCCAATGCTGTTTCAGATTCGCACACGCTCCAACCACCAGCATGAACGATGCGGTGAGTAATCCAAAGGAGAGAATCACAACCAGAAAGTTCCGGTGCAGCAGTGTCGCCAGCAGAGCCGCAAGCAGCTCAATGCCTAAGACGATTCTGGTTCTTCTGCGATAAACCCGAACTTCTGTTTCATCCAATGGATTGTTTTCTGTTTCGATTGGTGCAAGCCAGAGCAGCACCGCACTTGCAGCCAGAATCAAAATCCAAGCGGCAAGCAGCGAAACAGAAACCCACTTCAGAATTGCCAGCAATGCTGCAATCAAAAGTGTCGATAACACATAGCACTTCACGGGGGAATCCGCATGGTGTCCGCCCGCAGAAATGCGAATGGGAATAAACGACAGATTTAACAGCACGCATGGCAAGAACAATCGAAACAGAATGCCCAAACCAATTGTCGTCACAATGTTTAAGAGCATCATTCCAAACTGATAGCATCCGAACACATAAATATCTGCATCGGATTCGGGAATGATTTCCGCCTGTATCAATTTCTTTGCAAATTTTTCCGAGAATGTTTGCAGCATCAGAATTTCCGCATCTTCTTCACGGATTTCGGCATCTTCGGCTGATAATTCCACCAAAAACAAGGAAGATTTGCCGAAAAGGAAGCTGTTTTTTTTGCAACAGAAGCTGCTACCTGTAATACCTTTTTGGAAGTCTGTTTCATTCAAATACGCCCTTTTTAAAAACAAATTCAAGACATCTTGTGAATTCAGCGTATCATAAGCACCACAAGGTGTCAATTTTTTTGCATCAAACGGGAGTATTTTGCACAAAACGGGATTTTCAGGCTGATTTTCACAAAATATTCATTTAAAAGTTTGTTTCTGTTGGAATCGTAATGGCAACAACAAAATTTCCATCTTTTACATCGGTTTTAAAGTCACCTTTGTATTTTTTCACAACCATTTCTACATTCTTCAAGCCTAATCCCAAATGTCCTTCTTTGGTAGAAACAATGGTGTTTCCCTCTCGCTTTAAGTCGTCCTTTGTCGGATTCTCGACATGAATCATGATTTTTTCCATTCGAAACGCCACTGCAAAATGAATGTATCGCTGTTCTTCCGGCAATTCTGAAACCGCATCTACGGCATTATCCAAAAGATTGGATACAATTGTAGTCAAGTCTACACCAGCTAACATTGACAGCCGTTCTTCTCCCTGTAAGTCCATTTTCAAAGCGATATGCCGCTGTTCTGTTTTCAAAAAAACATGATTCAAGATAGCAGAGAGCAGCGGATTGTCACACTGAATGGATGGTTGTAATTCATTCAGCTTTTGAAACAGGGATTCCTTGTATTGCTGTGCTTCTGCGAGATGGTCGGATTGAATCAAAGATTCCAAGGCTCGCACATGCCGTTTTGCATCATGAATCGTTCGCATCGAATTTTGATACCGCTGCTGTAAATCAGAGTATACTTCGAGTTGCATTTCTGATTGCTGTTGTAATAGTGCATTTTCTTTTTCTGTCTTCCGAACAATCGAAATCCGATAAAATACAGCAACAATATAACCATCCAACACCAAGCAACCCAACAAAAAGAAAATTAAAAACATACCAGAAGAATACGATTGAATGTATTTGCAAATATAAGCAAATACCGTAATTTCTCCAGCTGCCAGCATCGTATAGAAAATGGCTTCATACCAAGAAAAAATTGCATGTTTTTTTCGTATCAACGTAAATAAGAGTTGACAAAGTAAAAACGCTGTTAAACTTGCAAATATATTTCGAACCCAAAAGTTGCTTTCATGTAGCGTAGAAGAAATACTACTATCATAATAAGTAGAAAGCAACAGGACAGAGAAAACATCCGTGAGAAATCCACAAAAAGTAATCAGAACATCATAAATCAAAAAATAAAGTTTTTTACATCGATAGCAAAGCAACGTCGATCCCACAATCTGAAGTACTGCAGATATCATATTGAGAACGGGTATTTGCAATAGTCCAATTGCACCTTGCACAATTGCAATTCCCAATACGCCCAGTAATCGCAAGAAAAAATGAGATCGCCGTTCTAAAATTTGAAACAAGACCCACATGCCAGAAAATACCGTTGCCATACTTACAATCGTATTCCCTAAAAATTGTGTTATCATCGTTTAATCCCTCCAATTGATATTTAAACTATTGTGTAGATATGCACTGATTTGTTCATGAACCTGCTTCCGGCGATTCTTCGCAATCGGAATCATTTCATGATTTTTCATCTCAATCTCTGTACCAAAGGAAAGGATTTGTCCGGGATTTACCAGAAAGCTTTTGTGCGGCACTAAAAAGCCATACGACTGCATTTGTTTTTCCAAGCTTTTCATGCTGCTCGAAAGATACCAAGTTCCCGTTGTTGCCACCAACTTCACACGGCGGTTCTGCCCATATTCAAAATAGAAAATGTCCTCCATGTTGACGGAAATCTGTTCCTCTAACGTCTGAAACACCAATCTGGTCTTTGGTTCTTCCGGCTGGGTATAAAGCAAGAAGTCCTCTAAATTCTTGTAAATGTCCGATTGTCGAATCGGTTTTGGTAAAAAAGAAAATGGATGTACGGTAAACGATGCAGCCATTTTCTCCGTATAATTACTGACATAAATCACACATACCTTTCTATCCCACGTCCGAATTTTCTTGGCGGTTTCAATGCCGTCCATGCCGTTCATCTGAATGTCGAGAAAAATCAAGTCATAAGCACGACTGCACGAAAGCAGGGATTCTCCACTGTGAAAGGTATCAATGCGATAATCATCCGCTCGATTTTTTTGTCGAAAAAAATTCTGAATGCTTTGCTGGATGATTTTAATTTGTCTGCTTTCATCATCCACAATCGCAATTTGTATCATAATCTTCCCCCTTTGTTCCCTTCATCATAGCATAAAAACAGGCAAAAAGCAAGCCAGCATGGCTGCTTTTCAGAGATTTTACATATCATAAGAAACTGTAAACCAATTGTTTTCATTGCGTGTTTGGATTCGACAATCCCCTTTCACATTTCTGTTTTATTTCTGATTTTTGGCGTTGCATTTTCGCCAGTTTTTTGTTATAATAAGCCTTAGAAAGGAAGATGCTCTATGACCACAATCGACCTCATTACTGGCATTCTTGGGGCTGGGAAAACCACCTTCATCCGCAAGTATGCCGCCGACCTGCTCGCACAGGGCAAGAAGATTGCCATCCTCGAAAACGACTTCGGGGCAGTCAATGTTGACCGGATGATGCTGCAAGACCTCCAGAGCGACCGCTGCAAGGTGGAGATGATATCCGGCTGTAATGACCCGACCTGTCACAAACGCCGCTTTAAAACGCAGCTGATTGCCCTTGGGATGCAGCAGTTTGACCGTGTCATCCTAGAACCCTCCGGAATCTTCGACATGGACGAATTTTTCGACACGCTGTATGAATCCCCCCTCGACCGCTGGTTCTCCATCGGCAGCATTCTGACCATCGTGGATGCAACCATGGACGAGGTGCTATCTGCACAAATGGAATACTTGCTTGCCTCTGAGGCGGCGTGCTGCGGGAAGCTAGTGCTCAGTAAGCGTTCTCTGCTGCCGGACTGCTCCGAGGCAGCATTGACCGACCGCACGCTTCGCCATCTGAACCGCTCGCTTGCTGCGATTCAGTGCAGCCGCCAGTTCCAGCCGCAAGACCTCTTCCTCAAGGATTGGGACAGCATGACGGATACCGACTTTCAGGAGCTGCAAGCTGCCGGATACCGCAACAGCAGCTATGTGAAGCAGTACGATGCCGACGACATCCAGAGCCACAGCGAGGTACATTATTTCATGCATATCCACCTGCCGGATGAACGAATTCCGGAGATTCTGCAAGCGATGCTCAACGACCCGAACTGCGGGACAATTTACCGCATCAAGGGGGCGTTGCCGCTGAAGCAGAACCGCTGGCTCAGCATCAATTTGACCCAGAAAAAGGCGGAATTACAGACCGTTTCCAACGGGCAGAGCGTCTTGATTGTCATCGGCGACCAGCTGAACCGAGCAGTGTTAGACGCACACCTGAAAGCAGAGAATACCGACCCTGAATATGTATCTATTTGACAGATTGCAAACGGACAAAGCGTCTTGATTGTCATTGGCGACCAGCTGAACCGAGCAGCGTTAGACGCTCACTTGAAAGCGGAGAATACCGACCCCGACTATGTGTCTATTTGACAAGGTGCAGACGACATCCAGAGCCACAGCGTGGTGCATGATTCCATGCACATTCACCTGCCGGATGAACGGATTCCGGAGATTCTGCAAGCGATGCTCAACGACCCGAACTGTGGAACGATTTACCGCATCAAGGGAGCGAACAGAACCGCTGGCTCAGCATCAACCTGACCCAGAAAAAGGCGGAGTTGCAGACCGTTTCCAACGGGCAGAGCGTCTTGATTGTCATCGGCGACCAGCTGAACCGAGCAGCGTTAGACGCACACCTGAAAGCAGAGAATACCGACCCTGACTATGTATCTATTTGACAAGGTGCAGACGACATCCAGAGCCACAGCGTGGTGCATGATTCCATGTATATCCACCTGCCGGATGAACGAATTCCGGAGATTTTGCAAGCGATGCTCAACGACCCGAACTGCGGGACGATTTACCGCATTAAGGGGGCGTTGCCGCTGAAACAGAACCGCTGGCTCAGCATCAATCTGACCCAGAAAAAGGCGGAATTGCAGACCGTTTCCAATGGGCAGAGCGTCTTGATTGTCATCGGTGACCAGCTGAACCGAGCAGCGTTAGACGCTCACCTGAAAGCGGAAAATACCGACCCTGACTATGTATCTATCTGAATGGAAATGGATGCAAATTGCACAAAAGCAATGCACAAAGGCTGACTGGAATCGTCCGGTCAGCCTTTTTTGTGAAAGTCTGGTGAAATCTGCTCCAGCCCCCCTTGACAAATTTTATACCGCACGTTATAATAGAACAATGTTAATACATAACATTGTTATGAATTGAAGGGAGGTGCATACCATGATGATGCATCCAGAACATCACGCATTCTTTGAAATGATGCAGCAATTCCGCAGCCTGAACCTGCTGGCAACGCTGCCGCTGCCCCGACAGGATTACATGGTGCTTTATGCAATCAGCTGCCTGCAAAAGGAACATCCCGATTCCTGCACCGTTTCGATGATTGCCAAGAAGATGCAGATTCCGCAGCCAGCGGTGTCCCGTACCCTGCGGAGTCTGGAAAACGGCGGCTATTTACAGCGGGAAGTCTGCCGTTCCGACCGCCGGAATACCTATGTATCATTGACCGATGCCGGAAAGGCTGCCGTACAGGAAGCCGACCAGACGCTTGCTACGTTCCATGAAGGCATCCAAAAGCGGTTCACCAAAGAGGAAGCCGAACAACTCATGGCACTGCTCCAGCGACTCTATGCAGCGGCTGCGGAGCAGTTGGCAGAAATGAAGGAAGGAGCACAGAAACCAGATGGGAAAACTCTTTAAAAACCTCAAACCATACTGGAAGTCCGTGCTGGTGATTGTGGTACTGCTTGTGGTGCAGGCATTTTGCGACCTGTCCCTCCCGCAGTATACCTCAGACATCATTGACACGGGCATCCAGAACAGCGGGGTGGAACACATCCTACCAGAAAAAATCACGGCGGAAGAGTTCCAGAACGCCCAGCTTTTCATGACAGCAGACGAACAGAAAACATGGCAGGATGCTTACAGCGGGGATGGCGACCTCCTAGACCGCAACGACTTCTCCAAAAAAGACTTGGAACAGTTCGACAGCGACCTCATCGTTCCCATCCTGCTGAACTACCAGATGTCCATGATGTCCGAAGACGGCTTTCGGGAAATGCTCATGCAACAGCAGCAGGGCAATCCGCAGGCAGCCGAACAGCTGAAAACCATGTCCATTGCCGACATCGGGAAGAGCATGGGCGTGACCCTCACGCCGTTTGAACGCACCGAAGAGGACGACGACGGCAACGAAACCACTGTCACTTGCGTGGACGTTCGTCCACTCTTTGCAGCGATGCAGGAGGCTGGACAGTTCACCGAAGAAACCCGCTCCGAGATGCGGAGTCAGCTTGAAACTATGCTTGATACCATGGGCGAATCCCTTGTGCAGTCCATGGGCATTGCCTATGCCGTGCAGTGCGACCAGGCAGCCGGACTGGATACCGACAAAATTCAAACGAATTACCTCTGGGCAGCCGGCGGAAAGATGATCGCTATCGCATTCGCCATGATGGCAGTGACGATTTGCATCAGCTATGTGGCTGCACGAGTTGGTGCAGGGGTCGGCAGAGATTTGCGGAAAAAGGTCTTCTCCCGTGTCATGCAGTTCTCCAATGCGGAAATGGATCAGTTCTCCACCGCTTCCCTGATTACCCGAAGCACCAACGACATCCAGCAAGTACAGATGGTCACCGCAATCTTCCTGCGGATGCTGCTGTACGCTCCGATTTTAGGTATTGGCGGTATTCTGAAAGTTGTCAATACCGGTGCTGGCATGGGCTGGGTCATTGCCTTAGCCGTGCTGGTCATTCTGGGCATTGTCGGTGTTCTGATGTCCATCGCCATGCCGAAATTCAAGAAGATGCAAACACTGGTTGACCGTGTGAACCTGGTTTCCCGTGAAATTCTGACGGGGCTGTCCGTGATTCGGGCATTCGGCAGAGAAAAAACCGAAGAAAAACGGTTCGACACTGCCAACCAGAACCTCACCAAAACCAACCTGTTCGTCAATCGGGTTATGACGTTCATGATGCCTGTCATGATGCTGATTATGTACAGCCTGACGATTCTGATTGTCTGGGTTGCTGCCCATCGGATTGACGGCGGTTCGATGCAGGTTGGCTCGATGACCGCATTCATCACCTATGCAATGATGATTGTCATGTCGTTCCTGATGCTCACCATGATGTCGGTGATGCTGCCCCGTGCCTCTGTTGCAGCTGGCAGAATTGACGAAGTGTTGCAGACCAAAACTTCTGTTCAAGAACCGACTGCTCCGCAGCACCTCGCACAGCCGGCTGGCGTTCTGACATTCGACCACGTTTCGTTCCGCTATCCGCATGCGGAAGAAGATGCCCTCTCCAACTTGAGCTTTACCGCAGAGCCGGGGAAAACCACTGCCATCATCGGCAGCACGGGTTGCGGCAAGTCCACGCTGGTCAACCTGATTCCACGGCTTTATGATGCAACCT